>WBZQ01002419.1_pt1 | contig 11973 bp, 9 predicted proteins | sample 5204251 | NCBI WGS metagenome assembly WBZQ01 (sample SAMN12412402, study PRJNA552823) | activated sludge metagenome | isolation source: activated sludge from nitrification reactor of wastewater treatment plant... | place: USA: Virginia | collected 2017-09 | reverse complement strand
ATGGCCGGTCTCGCCATTCATATAAATCACCAGATAAGTCAGGCAGCCGCCCGCGATGATGATGTAGGCGAATTTCAAAAACGCAGGAACTTCGGTTCCCTTGCGCTCAGTGATCCAGCCATCGGCGTATTCTTTGATTTCGTTTTGCTCTTTGTTCTCACTCATACTGGCCTCCTTCAGCGGTGCTGTTCGGGCGTTTCCGGCGATTCGTCGTCAGACAACATGCGATATTTGGCTTCTTCGCCATCGTGGCCCCAGTACCCATCCTTGAATGAACGCAAGAAGAAGAAGATGGCCCCGACCAGCAACAGGAAAAAATAGAAATAAGCGAAGAAGACACTTGGATACACGTAATCACGCATCGGGGGTCCTCCTTTACTTCTCGTAATCGTTATCCGGGCGCCAATTCTTTGCGCGACCGAGCGTCTGCATATAAGCCACCAGCGCCTGGAATTCCGTTTCGTTGTTAGCGATCCAGGGGAACGGCGGCATGATTGAACCTGGCACCAAATCGCGCGGATTGCGGAAGTGCGCTTTGTGCCATTGCTCGTCGTATTTGCCGCCGACGCGCGACAAATCCGGCCCGGTGCGCTTGGTGCCAAACAGATGCGGGCTGTCATACACAAACTCATCCGGCGTGGAAATCGGTGCATCTACGCCGCGCCAGCCGGAACGCTTGGTGTCGGCCAGCAAGGTGCGCGTTTGTTGCGTGTGGCAATACCAGCAACCTTCGCGCACATAAATCGCACGACCTTGCAATTGTTGTTCGGTGTAAGGCTGTAACTTGCCGGTCACGCCTTTGGCAGCGTCGCTGTTTTCAAACGGCTTGGCCCAGCTCTTGTCCATCAGAGGAGGCACCACGGTGGTCAACAGGCCGCCGATGAAAAACAGCCCTAACGCGGCAGCCACAAAAACGGGGGCGCTATAATCAGCTTTGCGTAACATTGCATTTTCCTTTCAGATGGCCACTAAGCAGTCGCCAGGGCGGCTTGCGATTGATTCCCTTTCGGCCCCAACATCGTCGCCAGGATGTTGTAGGCAAACGTAACAATCCCGCCGAACATCAAAATGCCGGAGAAAAATCGCACCAGCCAGACCGGTTCCAACGCGATGACAGTATCAATGAACGGAATCGCCGGATTGTTCCATTGCCAGCCCTGCCAAAATCCGCCCAGCCACAACGTCACAAAAAAGCCCACGCCGCCGATCAGAAAGAGCCAAAAACTCCAGTTGGCCAGCGCGTCGGAATAGAGCCGTGTTTTGCAGATACGCGGCACGACGTAATAAGCCCCCGCAATCGCGAAGAACGAAAACGCGCCCAACACGGCCATATGCGCGTGGCCCGGAATCCAGTCCGTCTTGGATACAATGGCATTCACCGAACGCAAACTGTGCATTGGCCCCTGGAAGCAGGTCAGCAGGTAAAACACCACGCCGGTCATCAAAAACTTTAGCGGCACGTTGTCGCGCAGTTGTTGCCATTGTCCGCGCATCGTGGCGAAAAAGTTGTAAACCACAGCCCAAACCGGAATCAGCAGCATCACCGAAAAGACGATGGAGATGGTTTGCAACCATTGCGAAATCGGCCCGTGGATCATGTGGTGCGCGCCCGTCCAGACATACACGAACGCCAGCGACCAAAAGCCGATCATCGAGAGTTTGTGGCTATGCAACGGATTGTTCGACGTTTTGGGAATGAAGTAATAGGCGATGGCCAACCCAACGGGCGTGAAGATCAAACCGACGGCGTTATGCACATACATCCAGTTGAGGTTCGCCTGATTGACGCCCGTGGAAAAGAGGGTGGCGAAATTTCCTGTCAGGTAAACAAACGCCGTCCAGAGAATGGTGCCCAGGCAATACCAGATGGTGACGTACATCTGTGTGTATTTGCGGGTTGCCACAGTCATAAAAATGTTCGCGCCAAACATCACCCAGGCAACGACGACCAGCACATCCAGCGGCAATGGCAATTCAGCGTATTCCAGGCCCTGATTGACGCCCAACAGCAAGGTGACGACGGCACCCAGAATGATGACGTTCCAGAGCGCTGCGGTGGCGATGCCGAGCTTTTCGCTCCACAACCGCACGCCGCACAAACGCGGCACGACGTAATACATCAACCCCATATCCGCCGCCAGCAACCAGCCAAACAGCATACCGTTGACGTGCAGTGGTCGCAGCCGCCCATAGGTCAACATCGGAATGGTGCCCATCAGTTGCGGCCAGACGAATTTGGCGGCAATGACCAACGCCACAATGCCGACAATGAAAAAGTAGGTGATCGAGCTGGCGAGAAAGAGTCTCGCGGTGGTGTCTTGGTGAATGGATTCGTTGTACCGCGCAGCAGCGGAAACAGGAATTTCGCCTGCGCGTCGAATTGTTGCTTCGCTTTGCATAAAGCCTCCGGATGTTCTCGCGTGCGCAAACACTGGGAACCAAAAACCTGCGGCGCACGCGAGGAGGGGTCACTTCTTGCCTTGTCTAAAACTGCGTAAGTAATTAACCAAATCGCCGACTTCTTTCTGCGTCAGGCCATAATCCACCCAAGGCGGCATTGCGGTGCCTTGCACGCCGTACAAGATGGATTCGAACAAGCGCCGGTCGCTCAGCGAATTCATAAACTCCCCGTTCCGCAAGTTGCGCGGGCGCGGCAGAATATCGAGTGAGTTCGGTCCTTTGCCGTCTCCCTTCTTGCCGTGACAGCCGGTGCAACGTTGCAAGAAAATTTGTTCGCCGCGTGTGATGGACTCCTTGGAAGAAGCGACAGGATTCGTTTCGGGCACCTGGCGCGCTTTCAGCGGGCGACGCGGGTCTTTGACAAAACTCGTTTGAATGTAATTGAGCACTCCTTTGATCTGCTCGTCATTCAAGACTTTGCCCCAACCAGGCATGGATGTGCCGAGCACCCCTTCGCGGATTGACGCCACCAGGCGATCTTCGGTCTTACTGTTCATAAATCCGGCTTTGGTCAAATCGCGCGGGTATGGATCGAGGTAGACCGCGATCATGCCTTTGCCGTTGCCCATATCGCCGTGACAGCGAGCGCAATTGTTCTTGAAGATTTCGGCGGGAGCTCCCAAAGCAGGCGGCGTTTTCAAACTCGACAGATAGGTCGTCATTGCTTGATAGTCGCCTTCGGGCAGGCCAAACGCAGGCATGATCGAATCCGACACCAGGGCGCGCGGGTCGCGGAAATGCCCCAGCAACCAGTTGTCATCTTTGAGCAAGCCCTCAAAGGAAAGGTCAGGCGCGACGCCGCCATCCACGGCCCCCAGTTTGTGACAGGCCAGACACGAATGGTCCTTGACCAGTTTCTCTCCCAAGGCAACGGTCGTGCCCGCAGCGGCAGCTTCCGCTTTGGGCGTCGTCGCAGGCGTCGTGCTGGTCAGCTCGACGCCTCCTTCCTTGGGTTTATCCAGGGTGGCACGATAACGATCCAGTGAGGTTTCAGAGAAATTGATGCCGCGACGGCTTTTGAGGAAAGTGACCAATGCTTTGACTTCGTCATCCGTCAGATTGAACTTCGGCATAAACGAAGTAGCGCTATTGGCGCGCGGCTCGACGACAGATTCCCACAGATAATCGAGCTTGAATTTTTTGCCCGCTTCGCTCAGTGCCGGGCCGAGCGTGCCGGTCGAAAGCCCTTCGATCTTGTGGCAGCCATAACAGTTTTTCTCATAGAAAAGCTGACGGCCTTTGGCAACCAGCGGCGTGCTCTTGAAGTTCTCTTCCGTATGGCACTGTGCGCAGTTGGCCTGCATGTACTCTTTGTTTTTCAGTTTCGGCTTGAAGTCCGCGCGCCAGTTCTGAGTCACGTACCCCAACAACGGATCAGGCCAGTAATGGTCTTCGCCGTGACCGTAAAAAGTATCGAGTCCGCGTCCCTGGCCGTCGTGACAAAGCGTGCAGCCAAAGTCCGAGAATTTATGGCGACGTTCCCATTTGCCATTGATCATCCGGTCGCCCAGCGCTTCGGAAAACGGATGCGATTTCAGCGGTTCGGCGTGATCCTTAAAACGCGGGTCGTCAATGCCAATGTGGCAGGTTGTGCAACGATCCACGCGGTTCTCGCCGCCTTTTTCGCCAAACGCAGTGACGATGATCTGTTCGATGCGCGGACTGCGTCCGGCTAACGCGGTGCGTTCGGCATCGGTCTTGGCCATTGCGCGTGCCTGGTCAAAATAGGCGTTTTGATGCCGCTCCCATTTGTGGAAGAACTGGTCGTAAAACACCCAACCGTGCACAATCAAAATAACGAAACTCGCTATCGCTAATGCCCATCGCATTGCAGCAATCCTCAATCAAGTAAGAATGAAAACTTGTCGGGTATGATGCGTGGCGACCGACTGAGTCTCTCGCTCTCCCTGACCATTTCTCAGCCGACCACCACGCACCAAACTTGGCTCTGCGCGGCCACATTCGCGGCGCGCGTTGTTAGAGCATCACCACGGTGAAACGAACTCCCAGTTCGGTCCACGGAAGAAAGTTCCAATGATGATCAAGACGATATTGACGATGACAAAAATCAAAAACAGTGTGTTGGCCAGCAAACGCTTGCGCGAAAACCAGTGCCCAACGCCTTCCGGATTGCGATCCAGATAGGGGACTAACAAGAGCAATAGGACTTCGACGGTGGGAATGCCGACGCCGCCCCAAAATGCGGAGTAGCTGACCATTTCCTGTAATCCAAGGAAGTACCAGGGCGCTTTGGCTGGGTTGGGCGGATGCATCACATTGACGGGTTCTTCCAGCGGCGCGTTAAAGAGCAGCGAAACCACCAGAATGCCTGCCACCGTCAACACAAAGACGAACAGCTCTGCCATAAACAAACTTGGCCAGCTAAAGACAGTGTTTTCCGGCACGTTGCCGACTTTGGTAAACGGCCCGCGTACCAGGCCTTGAATGCCGTAACGTTTCTTTTCGATGGCGGGAGCCGCAACCGGCGCAACCGTGGCAACAGCAACTGGAGCGGCAGCAGCTTGCGCCACAGGCGCAACATCTAACTCTGTCGGCCATTCGACCACCGTATCAGGTTTCGCTTCAGGCAGTCCGTCTGCCTCAGGAGGCCGTGACAAACCGCCATCTTTGCGAATGCGCCAGAAATGAACCGAGACGAGCAGCGTAAGCACCAAGGGCAAAACAGCGATGTGCAAGACATAAAACCGCAGCAAGGCTTCCTGTCCGACCGTGGTGTCGCCCAGCAACAAAAATTGCACATCAGCGCCAATAAACGGCGCATACCCAGCAATCGCTGCCCCCACTGTAATTGCCCAAAACGCCAGCTGGTCCCACGGCAGCAAATATCCAGTGAAGCTGGAAAACAGCGTCAGCAAGAACAACCCGATGCCGATCACCCAATTGAACTCACGTGGTTTTTTGTATGAGCCAGTGAAGAAGACGCGGCACATGTGCAGAAAAACAGCCGCCACCATCGCGTGCGCTCCCCAGCGGTGCATATTGCGCAGGAAAGTGCCGAAGGCGACTGAACCGCGCAGATCAAGCATGCGGTCATAGGCCTGGGTGGTAGACGGAACGTAATAGAACATCAGCAAAATCCCGCTCACGACTAGCAACACAAACAGGAAAAAGCTGATCAACCCCAAGCCCATCGTGTACCAGGGCTTGATCGTATGCCGGTTCACCTTGACCGGATGAATGTGCAAAAAGAAGTTGGTAAAACTGGTCTGTGCGCGCCCTAAATCTGAGTGGGGCAGCGGATGGCGAAAGATCGAATGCCAGACATTGGCAGGCATCGCCAACAGCCCGCGCCAGAAGCTGCGATTGGCTTTCATGGTGTTCCTCGTCTCAATGGGTCTCTATGAAGTCGCTGCGCTGAATCAAGCCGCCAGGCTGAACTACACGTTGAAATAGTTCCCGGCTTCAACCTTGGTGCCCTTATCCACTTCCAATTCACCGTTGGGCGCGAGCGTGACCTTGTACCAAGGCAATGGTTCCGGCGCGGGACCACCCGTTACGTTGCCATCCTGGTCATAGCGCGAACCGTGACACGGACAAGCAAAGCCGGTTTCTGATGGAGCAACAATGCAGCCCAGATGCGTACAAGTCGTCGAGATGGCGCAAAGCTTGTCCCCTTCGCGGATGATGCAAACGCGTTGTTCATCCATCGCGATGCGCGTGCCCGAAGGAAAGTCTTCCGGTTTGCCGATGCTAAAACGATTCGGCTGCCCATAAGTCGCGCGTGGTTTGATGAAGACGAGATTGGAAATGACGCTGATGATGGCTGACCCAAACAAACCAAAACTGCTTAACCAGGTAAGCAGCCGACGGCGTGTCATTTGTCCTTCAGTCTGTTCGGGTTCGGGGTTGTGGGTTTTGTTGACCACTGCCATGGGAATCGCTCTCCTGTGAGGCACACGAGGAGTTCACCAACTCTTCTACGTCTGACCAGAAGACTTGGTATTTGGTCTCCTCCAGGTTGTGAAAGTAATTTTGTTTGACTGCCAGAATAAAAATCAGAACAGCCCCGATACCCATCAACAAACTGGCGATGATTGCGATCCAGGTCAGTGACATAAGCCTTGCAGTAGATAATCGGCTCGGCTCACACACTGCACCCAGGCAGCGCCTTCACCGCCGTGCTGGCTTGCCGCCAGCTCGGCTGCCAATTGATGATGGATATCGGGTAAGAGAACAGCGCAAGGAGAACAGCATTTTTCCCCTCGCCGTTATGCACTGCAAAAGATGTTCCAAGCCCGGAATAGCTGAAAAACGGCTAAAAAACGATTCTTTCAACTGAGAGAATTACCGCAGTGAGCAAATCTACCCAGCGGCTGAGGAAAATATCCCAGCGATTTTTCGCAGAAGAAGCTGCGCGTCGCCATTTCCCCTACTGCTCAGAGAAAGCCGCTGGAACGTTGCTCATCAGAGAGATTGATGCGGCGGCTGGCTTGAATGTGCGACAGGCAAGAGAAGGTAAGAAAAAAGGGCAAGAGAGCTGGCTGGCTCTCTTGCCCTTTTTCGCGAACTCACGGTTGAACACACTGGCAACTGGGGCAGCCAGCGGTGAAACCAGGTATTACATACGAATTAAACTTACGCTGCCGGAGGTAGAAGAAAGCTTCAGCGCGCGACCTCCGCCGCCAACCATACCATTGGCGCGGCGTCCCGGCCCGAACTTCGCTTCTTCGATTGTCAGCGGAAAATCTGTGCGCAAGTCACCGCTGAGCGTCGAGAGCTTGACGTCAGCAGCCAAATTTCCAGGCAGCTTGACACGCACATCGCCGCTGACAGAAGAGAACTCCAGATTCCCTTCTCCATAAAGCTGACGAATCTCAACCTCAACATTTCCACTTGTGGATTTGGCGTTGACTGTTCCGTTGATTTCACCCACATGCACCGTACCGCTAACTGAATTGGCGTTGACTGCCCCGCTAACGCCGTTGACGGTCACATTACCGCTGACCGATTTCGCGCGCAGGTCTCCGGTTACGCCTTTGACCTCGACATCTCCGCTCACGCTGGAGAACGATTCAAACCGATAAGCCACGCTACGCGGAACTTTGACTTCAAAACGAACGCTCGCGTCACAGTTGCATTGTTCGGGATAACGGACACGCACATCCACCGCGCCGCCGCTGCTTTGGTCTTCAATACTTACGCGATCACGATCACGGCCTTCTTTGACTGCCGTCACCACAATCGCATTCCCATCGTAACCACTGACAATAACGTCGCCAGAAACATTCCGCACGTTGACGCTGCCCCCCGCGCCCAGGTTAAAACTGCGCTGAAAATCCTGCGCCAATCCAGTCAAACCAGCGAAAGCGCACAGAACGACTGACAAAAACAAGAAACGAGCCCGCACGTGATTCATAAGTCCCCTCTCCTTTGGGTGTTGGATTTGATTCGTGCGGTAAGTGCCAGCGCCTTCGGAAAGGTTTCACCACACAAAAAAATTTCTCATCCCAACAACGAGAAGATTTGGCAAGTGACTCAGATCGTGACTAGAACAGGCCTTTTCGACCTGTTCTTAAGGTTGTTTCCGCTTTCATGAGAGGGATTTAGGATGTTTAGCTGTGAAGAAAGATTAATTAGAAACTTGCCCCACGTTTCCAAAACTCTGGCTATAATAAAGGTGCTTTATCGGTAAACTCATGTCATGCATTCGCGCCGATAGAGCTCGGACCGATTGTCAGGTTCCCTAGAAGCTCGCCGTTGGTAAGGAGATTCAACAATGAGAGAAACGTCAAAATCGTCAGTGAGTCACTGTCGTCTCGGAATCGCGTTTAGTTTGTTATTGCTCGTCACGCCTGTTTGGGCCCAGAACAACCAGCAAGGCGCCAGCAACAAAACCACTTCCCCCGCCGCCCAAAACAAATCCCCCCTTGCCGAAAACGAAAACCCAGAACTGATTGGCAAGCGGAACATCAACAAGCTTCAGATCAACTTCTATAACTTCGACAAAGAAGTGAACATTGGCCGCCAGTTCGCACAAGAAGTTGACCGCTCGGCAAAGCTGGTGGAAGACCCAATCATTGTTGAATACATTAACAAGGTGGGGCAAAACCTGGTTTTGCATTCCGACGCTAAAGTGCCGTTTACAATCAAAGTCATTGATAGTGACGAAATCAACGCCTTCGCGCTGCCGGGAGGCTTTTTCTATGTGAACAAAGGCTTGATCCTGGCAGCAGACAATGAAGCCGAACTGGCCGGCCCGATGGCGCACGAAATTGCGCACGTGGCGGCACGTCACGGAGTCGAACAGGCGTCAAAGGGGCAAATCGTCAACTGGGGTTCTTTGCCGTTGATCTTCTTAGGTGGTTGGGGCGGGTTTGCCGCTCGTAACGTTGCGAGCTTAGCGATTCCGATGGGTTTCCTGAAGTTTGGGCGCAGTGCGGAATACGAAGCAGATATGCTAGGCGTGCAATATCTTTGGGCGACAGGTTACGACCCGCACGCGATGGCCACCTTCTTTGAAAAACTACAAGCCCAAGAGAAGAAAAAACCCGGAACGATGTCGCGCATTTTCAGCACGCATCCGATGGTTGGCGACCGCATCGAAAAGGTCAATTCGCTGATTACGCGCTTTCCCGAACGAGGCGAATACATCATCAACACCTCTGAGTTCCAACAGGTCAAAGGCAGACTCATTGCCATCACCAATGCTCGTGGAACAGGTGGACGTGGCGGCGTAGTGAATGACGCTGATAGCAAGCGCCCGACGTTGAAGCGTCGCCAACCCGGCTCTCCGGAAGGCAGCGATCCCAATGCGAGCACGAGCGGAGATGATCAGAAAGCGCCCGCCGAACGGCCAACGTTGCGCCGGAAAGAAGGAGAGACGACAACCAAACCGCCGTCTCAATAAGCGCGAAAGACATCTATACCAATCAACGTTCTACGTTTTCCAATCATGTATTTTCCCAGGCAAGACCAAAATGGTCTTGCCTTTTTCTTTACAAACCTCATCTCGGAACTACTGAAACGGTGAAATTTATAACCGTCAATTATCAGGTTGACCCTAACTACCCCCTCGGATAAACTTCGGCTCGCGATCGGGAACGCCTCACTGACCTTACATATTCCCGAAGCTCACGGAAAACGTAGACGCTTTTTGCCCCCTGAAAGCATTGTGTTCAAGGCGTTTTGACGTGGCAAAGGTTGCATGCGAATTCTGACCTGCATATTTCTACTGATCTTGTTGGATGGCTTCTTGCGCTTTGTGTTGCTGTGCTTGCGCTTGGTTAAGCCTGCTCCCCCTGTACGCTCGCAATCGGCAACAGATGCTGGCTGCATTGTTCTAATCGCCGCGCATAATGAAGCGGGCACCATTGGCCCAACGATCACGGCCTTGCACGATTACTTACCGGAATGGCCAGGAAGCGCTATCTGGGTGGTTGCGGACCGTTGTACTGACGAGACAGCCAATGAGGCACGGCAAGCTGGCGCATCTGTAGCAGAACGGATAGACGGTCCGCTGGGTAAAGGTGCCGTGCTGGCGTGGTGGTTGCAAAAACATCGCGATTCGTGGCAGGCACAACAATCAATTGTGATCCTTGACGCAGACAGCCGCATTGCCAGCGGGACATTGCATTCATTACGACAGGCAATGTCGGGCAAGGTTGGCGCGGCGCAAGCATTTGTGGCTCCCGATGCCAGCACAACCGCGGGCCGCTTGGCGGGTTGGTCTGAAGTCTTGATGCAGCGCATTGATGACGAAGCCCGTCGCCGCTGTGGTTGGCCAGTACCGTTGCGCGGAACCGGAATGGCATTTCGTGCCGAATTGCTGGCCGAGCTGGCACCGCGGTTGCACACCTTGGCGGAAGATTTGGAGCTGGATGTCATTCTGGCAGCGCGCGGAACGCACGTCGCGTTTGTCCCAGAAGCAGTTATTCTCGACCCCAAACCACGGCAAGATGAGGGCGTTTCCCGTCAACGCGCTCGCTGGTTACAAGGGCAATTGCAGGTGTTGCGAGATTATCGCCGTGAATTTGCACAAGCCTTGCTGGGCCAAGGTTTCGGTGCCTGGTTTCTGTTAGTGCTTTTGATGCTGCGCCCCAAGATTCTGTTTTTGGGATTGCGTCTGTTGTTCTTGCTGGTTTCCCTGTTTGTACCGCAGTTGCGTGGACTGGCTCTCGCTGGCTTGGTGATGGATGTCAGCTATTATCTGGTCGGGGCCGCGATGGTGGATGATCCGCGCCGTTATTTACTTGATCTGCTAGCGGTTCCCCGCTATGCAGGAATCTGGTTTTACAGCTTCGCCTGGGCAATGATCCGGCGAGGCCAGCGAGTCTGGCTGCGCGCAGGCCGCTGACAAAAAACACCAACTACACACAGACCGACGATGAAGATACTTTTTCCTTATCTCGCACGCTGGCGTTCCGCGAATCGCAGCCGCTATCATCAGTTGATTAACCATCTCTGCCGATTCGGACATCAGGTCTACGTGCTCACGGCTCCGCCAATGGCGCTCAATGACATCAGCGCCAATGACATTACATCAGACGAAAAATTGCCGCAGGGACTAACCGTCAGCGAGTTATATGCGCCGCCTGCGCTGCGTCGCTTTTGGCGTATGCCGATCCCGCACACCAAACTGCTCAAAAAAGGCTTGGTTTCGTTAACCTCTCTGAGCCAGATTCGCCAATTCGTAGACCGCGAAAAAATTGATGTGCTGCTGCTCTACAATTTGCCGCAAGCGCCCTTGATGCATCTGGCCAATTGCCGCGTGCATTTTGATTTGGCAGACGATCTGGTCGCGATGATGGAGGTTGAACACAAGTTTATCGCGCAAAGCGGCGCTGCTCACCTAGCGCAAATCGTTCAGGAACATATGATCAAACGTGCCACGACGGTCACCGTGGCGTCCAGCGTCTTGCAAGAACAGTTTTCACGCGACGTCTTGATGTTGCCCAATGGCGCGGATTTGGCAGAGTTGGATCAGGCAGACGGCAGCGTCTGGCGCGCCAAAACGTCCGGCCCCACGGTTGGCTTCGTCGGCGCGTTTGAATACTGGGTCAACTTTGATCTTGTGTTGAGTGTTGCGCAGCGGTTACGCGGCGTCAACTTCCTGCTTGTGGGCGGCGGGCGGCGGTTGAAATATGTCAAAGATGAGATCGCGCGCCTGGGCTTGACCAACGTTCATTTGACTGGCGCGATGCCCTATCACGATGCCATGAATCACGTGGCGGGCATGGATGTTTGTCTGCTGCCGTTTACGCGCGATGCCGTTTCGGACGGCTCCTGCCCGCTCAAACTGTTTGAGTACGCTGTCTTGCGCAAACCAATCGTCAGCACCACCACCCGCGAAGTCTCCCGCATTGGCCAAGGCTGGATTCAGTTTGCGGATGATGCGGCAACGTTTGCCGCAGCCATCGAAAACCTGTTGGCGGATCGGCGCGCAGCCGAACACGCAGGCGAAGCCGGACGCGCAATGGTCAAACAGCTTTACAACTGGCCGAAACTGACGCGCCAATTCGAGGATTTGCTGGTCAGCGGCGCGGTTCCCAGTTT
>WBZQ01002418.1_pt1 | contig 11973 bp, 5 predicted proteins | sample 5204251 | NCBI WGS metagenome assembly WBZQ01 (sample SAMN12412402, study PRJNA552823) | activated sludge metagenome | isolation source: activated sludge from nitrification reactor of wastewater treatment plant... | place: USA: Virginia | collected 2017-09 | reverse complement strand
GACGTGGTCGCGTGGACGTGGCCGGAGTGCAGCGCCGAGGTCGAGGAGCGCAGGATCGGGCGTGCGTCGATCGGCGGCTGTTGCGACGCCGCGCGTGTCGGTTGTCGCGTCGCGCGGTGTTGGCGCGAGCGCGGGAATCGCGGTGTGAGCGATGCGCTCAACCAACTCGAACAGGTCGAGCGCGACAGCGTCAGCGTCTACGTCAGGTCTTCGCTCGGCGGGCTCGATGCCTCCAGCATCATCTCGCGCGCCTGGTGCGCTTCCAGGCCGCTCTCGATCAGGCTGCCGTAGAGCTGCTCCTCCTGGTCCTGAAGTGCGAGCAGGAAAGAGTAGAACGTCCCCGCGGCTTCCATCTGCGCCACTCTGCGCGGTGCCCCCGCGCGCCACATGCGCTCGATCCGCTGTCCCGACGGGTCCAGGTCCGCCCTCGTCACGGTCATGACTGCCCTCCGCTCCGAACGTGTCCCACAACGGAAGCTGCTGAACCATGGCGGCGCCGCCTCAGTGGCGAAGCTCTGCGCGGCCGCGCGAGACACGAGCGGGCTTCCGAGGGCACGCGCGGCTGCGCGCGGTGCGGGAGTCCGCTTCGCGTCGTACGAGGCGCCAGAGCACGGAGGCGACGCTGCAAATTCGCAGCCATGGGCTTCACGCCGCAGCGGCGGCTTGCGCGGCCACAAGTGCGGCGTAGCAGTCCTTGTGCCGCGCTCAAGTGCGGCCTGGCGCCGCACCGGCGTTCAGGGGGCGCTGCCGGCATCGTGGCCGGTGCCACCGTCGTCGCGGAGGGCGCCCTTGTCGAGCACGTAACCGCTTGCCGCGTGACACGCTGGTTGAGAGTGGGGTCGGCATTGCGTGCGAGGGCGACGCCTCCAACGCCGTGCGCAACTCACCCGCGATTTGTCGAGTCCATCCGACGTGCGTAGTCGCGGACCTAGCGGGGCCGTCTGGATCTGTATCGCCGCGCGAGCGCCTCGCCGATGCCCTGGGCCTGCATGACCACGAAGCTCACGCAGTCAACGAAGCTGTAGCGTTGGTCGGCGTGCCGGCGGAAGTACTCGAACGCGGCTCGCTCCTCGTCAGGACCGACCTGATGCACATGTCCCAGCCTGCCGGCGAACAACTCCTCGCCCACCCGCACGGCCAGCGCGTGACGCTGGCGCGGGTCGCGATGCCCACGGCTAACGAGCAGCGTGACTGTCTCGCCGACCACGTGGTTGGTGGTCAGCCAGCGCTCGCCAAGGCGCACGCCGCGGAACTCATCCAGAGCTGCGCGCGCTCGAGAGGTGGGCCGTGGATCGCCGGACCGCTCGCACTAAGCCTTCCCTCGGGGCGACAGGGGGATCGCTTGGAGGATGCGCTCGAACTCCGCACCCCAAGCATCGAGCGCGGCCCGCATCTGCGGCACGTAGTCGTAGCGATCGTAGACGCGGCGAATCCCCGCTATGACGTGCCCCAACACCCGCTCCGCCACGTCGGGCGTGACGCCCAGCTCGGCCAGGCGCGTGCGCACCGTGCGCCTGACGTCGTGCAAGCGGAAGTCGGCCACGCCCGAACGCCTGCGCACCAAGACGACGGCCTTCTGAGGGTGATCCATGTAGCCTGCCGCGGTCGGCGCGGGAAACACGTAGTCCGACTCCCGCGACAGGCGCGCGAGCAGCTTCATGGCACCAGCGGCAAGCGGCACCGCATGGGCCTGGCCCTCCTTGGTGTCGGGGATGACCCACAGCCTGCGCTCGAGGTCTATGTCGGACCAACGCGCGGAACGGGCCTCTTCGCTGCGCGTCGCCGTGTAGAACACGAAGGGCACGAGGTCGGCGAGTTCGGTTCCGGCGACGGCGTCGAGAATGGCGCGTACCTCGTCGTTCGTGTAGACACGCACCCGCGGCTTCTCTTCTGTGGGCGCCTTGATGCCGAGGCACGGAGAGACCTCGATCAAGTCGTGCTCGACGGCCCACGAGAAGAGCTTGCGCAGCGTGGCCAGGGTGCGGTTGGCCTGCGTGGGAGCGCGCCGGCGGATGCCCTCGAGCAGCGCGCGAACCGCCGGCCGGTGTTCCGTCTCTCGCCGCTCTGGCGAAAACGGTCTACGTCGACCACCGGGCATGTTGGGCGCCTGAACGCGTGGAGCCCCAGCACGACTCATCTTCGGAGTGTGTAGCATGAGTCACTTGACTTTTCTGAACGCAGCGGGCAGGATGGCCGCGAAGCCGGCTATTCAAGCGAGAGCGAAGCTTCAGGCCAATGTGTGCCTTGAAAACCCATTAGTCGCAGGAAACTTGAACTAATTTGCATCAGCGGTCGTAAGTACAGATCAGGAACTCGTTCCCTATGGCCATGCGCTCATGGGTGGACGTCTTCATCCTGGTCATGGCTCATGCGCTTGCTGCCGAGCAGCGTGTAGAAAAATTCAGCGGATCTAATTTCTCAAGGCAACAGAGTCATCGTGCTCCGATCCCATCCGTTGCTGGCGCGATTCGTGTTGCTTCTCGCGCTCCCGGGCCTGGTCGTGACGATCCTGGCCGTCCGCCGGTTGCGTGCAAGCCTGCCGCACGACACCGGTCGGTTGGAGGTGCGCGGCCTCGCGGCGCCGGTGCAGATTTCGCGCGACGAACACGGGACGCCCTCGATCGTCGCGCAGACGGACCGCGATGCGTTCTTCGCCGTGGGCTACGTGCATGCCCAAGACCGGCTCTGGCAGCTCGAGTTGCAGCGACGACTCGTCGCAGGCCGGCTGAGCGAGGTTTTTGGGCGTGGCTCCATCAGCCAGGACGTCTGGGCGCGCACGCTCGGCCTGCAGCGCGTGGCCGCGTCGGCTTGGAGTGATCTGAGCCCCGGCGCGCGCGATTCGCTCACGGCCTACGCCGAGGGCGTCAATGCCTGGCTCGCAACCCATCGCAGCCTGCCGCTCGAGTTCGACCTGTTGGGCGTCACGCCCGAGCCCTGGAGCGCGACCGACTCGCTGGCCTGGAACTGCATGTTCGCCCTATCGCTAGGCGGGAACTTCCGCGAAGAGATGACGCGCTTCCTCGCTGCGCAGGTGTTGAGCCCGGAGAAGCTGAGCGCCTTCTACGGCGCGCCGGCCGACCGGGTGCTGCTCCAGGCGGGCGCGCGTCTGGAGCCCGCCAGACTCTCGCGCTTGGTCGCCTTCCAGGCCTTGCCGCTGCCTGGACTGTCCGACCGGACTCGGGCCGGCAGCAACGCCTGGGTCGTTGCCGGGTCGCGCGCCGAACACGGCCAGGCACTGTTGGCGAACGATCCGCACCTGCCGCTGCAGTTGCCCTCGCTCTGGTACGCCCTGAGGCTCGAGGGCGACAGGCTCGACACGGCCGGCATGAGCCTCGTCGGCCTCCCGGTCGTGATCTTCGGGCGCAGCCGGCAGGTGGCTTGGGGCGGCACCAACATGATGGCCGACCAGCAAGACCTGTATCTCGAGCGCGTCGACCCGAACGACGCCGGCCGATACGAGGTCGACGGGCATTTCGAGCCGTTCGTCACGCGCCGCGAGACGATCGCGGTCAAAGCCGACTTTCCCGCCTGGCTGCGCGAGCCCCTGCAGCCGATCACGATCGAAGTCCGCAGCACGCGCCACGGTCCCATCATCAGCGACCAGTTCGACCTGTTCGATCAGCCCGTCGCGTTGCACTGGAGCCTGTTCGAACGGCCGGCCTCCGGCTACGAGGCGTTCTATCGCGTGGGATACGCGCACGACTGGCCGAGTTTCACCGCGGCCTTCGCGGAACTCGTGGCGCCCGCCCTGAACATGTTGTACGCTGACGATCACGGGCACGTCGGCTACGTCGGGGTCGGACGCATACCTGTGCGCACCAAGGGCGACGGCACGCTGCCGGTGCCTGGATGGGACTCCGACTACACGACCCGCGGCGCGATCCCGTTCGCCGAGATGCCGCGCGCGTTCGACCCGCCGCAGGGCTATCTGGTCAACGCCAACAACCGCGTGACCACGCCCGCCTATCCGCACTTCATCTCCACGGACTGGGCGCGCCCTGACCGCGCCGCGCGCATCGAAGAACTGTTGCGACGACGGCTGGCGTCCGGAGCTCGACTGAGCGTGGCCGACATGGGCGCGATTCAGGCCGACGTCGTCAGCCTGCCCGCCGCGCGGCTGGCGCGCGCCCTCGCGACCTTCGCGCCGCCCGACGCGCGCCTACGCGAGGTCGTCGCGCTCTTGGCGGGCTGGGACGGCGCGACGAGCAGCGACAGCGTCGCAGCCGCGTTGTTCTTCGCCTGGAGGGATCAACTGCGGCGCGAGATCTTCGACGACGACGTGCAGGTTCCTTGGAATCGGCAGGGCGCCGGCCGCGCGCTCGAGTCTCTGCGCGAACGCCCTTCGGACGACGAGCTCGCGGCTCTGCTGGCGAACGACCCGCTGGGCTTCTGCGACCGCAGCACGAGCGCGGCGCGCGAGACGTGCCAGGACGCGATGGGCGCGGCGCTCCGTCGCGCGGTGGAGACGCTGCGCCGGCTGCGCGGAGCGCGCCCATCGACTTGGGCCTGGGGCCGTGTCCATCACACCCGGTATGCCCACACGCCCTTCAGCGCGACCAGCCTGCTGCGGCGCTTCTTCGAGCGCGAAGTGGGCAATGGCGGCGCTCCGGACAGCGTCAACGTGGCCTCCGCCAGCCTGGACGAGACCGCGGGCTACGTGCAGACCTTCGGTCCTGGCTTCCGCCAGATCATCTCGCTGGGAGCCCAGCCGCGCCACCTGTACATGAACTCCACCGGCCAGTCCGGCAACGTCCTGAGCGCGCACTACGACGACATGGTCGTGCCCTTCCGTGACGTGGCCTTCTACTCGCTGGAGGCAGCGGGCCGACGGGCCGAAGTGCTCACGCTCGCGCCCCTCGCCGCCGCCCCGGGAGTGGTTCCGTGAGACTGTTCGCAGCCTTCGCCAAGCACGCGCCGAACAAGGTCTTCTTCTCGATCGTGCTAGGAGGGCTGGCCGGCGCGAGCTACGCGCTGCTGATCCCGCTCGTGCTCGCGGCGCTCGCTCCCGATCCCGAAGGCCTGCAGCCGGTCACGCGCGAAGGCGTGCGGGTCTTCTCGCTGCTGGTCAGCAAGCATCGCTTCGCGGCCGTGTTCCTGGGCGCGTGCGTGTTCATCCTGACGGCGCGCTCGATCTCCCAGGTGGTGCTGTCGCGCGTCTCGATGGAGGTCACCTCGGAGCTGCGCGTGGCCATGTACCGGCGTATTTCGGCGGCGCCGGTCGCGGCCCTCGAGAAGCTCGGCTCGGCCCGCCTGATCGCCGCCTTGACCACCGACGTGCCGCGCATCGTCATGGGTGCGCGCCTGCTGCCCGACTTGCTGACCAACTCCATCACGCTGCTCGGCACGCTCGGCTATCTCTGGTACCTCGACGAGCACGTCTTCGACTTCGTGCTGCTCGCCATCGTGTTCGGGGCCGTGACCTACCAGGTTCCGATGCTCGTCGGGAGGCGCTACCTGGCCCGCTCGCGGAGGCACGTCGACCATCTGCAGGAGGCCATCCGCGGGCTGATCTATGGCGCGAAGGAGCTGAAGCTGGACGTCGCCAAGCGCGAGGCCTACTACCGCGAGATCCTGCTCGACCACGAACGCAACGTGCTGGAGGCAGACAAGGCCGGCCACACCGTGCTGCGCGCGGCGATGAACTACGGCGACCTGCTCAGCTTCTTCGTGATCGGCGCCGTGTGCTTCGTCTTCGTCAACTACCACGCCGTCGGCGGGCGCGAACTGGTCGGCGTGATCATGGCCCTGCTGTACGTCACGGGTCCGCTTGCCATCCTGCTGAACTTCGTGCCGCAGGTCGCGATGGCCAAGGTCTCGCTCGACAAGGTCGACGAGCTCTTCCGCCTCATTCCCGAGGAGCCGGCGGGCGCGCCAGACGCGGGGCGGGCTCGGTGGGCCAGCGTGCTGCGCCTCGAGCAGATCGTCTATTCGTATCCGAGCGCGCAGGGCGAGGCCGGCTTCGCCGTCGGTCCGCTCGATCTCGAACTGCGCCGTGGTGAGATCGTCTTCATCGTCGGTGGGAACGGCTCGGGCAAGTCGACGCTCGGCAAGCTCATCACGCAGCACTACGCGCCCAGTGCAGGCGCGCTCTACTTCGACGACGAGCGCGTCAGCCCCGACACCCTGAACATGGTGCGCTCCGGAATCGCCGCCGTCTATTCCGACTACTACCTGTTCGATCGCCTGCTGGGGCGCAGCCCGGAAGGGCAGGAGCAGCGCGTCGCGCAGCTCCTGCGCGCCTGTGCCATCGACCACAAGGTGAGCTTCAAGGACGGCAAGTTCTCGTCGCTCGACCTGTCGGACGGGCAGAAGCGGCGCCTGGCGCTGGTGGTCGCGCTGCTCGAAGACAAGCAGCTCTATCTGTTCGACGAGTGTGCGGCCGACCAGGACCCGGGGTTCAAGCAGGTCTTCTATCGCCAGATCCTGCCGGCGCTGAAGACCGAGGGCAAGGCCGTCGTCGTCATCAGCCACGACGACCGCTACTTCGACGCGGCGGACCGGCTGGTGGTCATGGAGGACGGGCGTATCCAACGGATCGAGGAGCGGCGCAGCGCGGCGCCGCTGCGGGCGGTGCACGCATGAGCCACGCGCTGACTCTCGCGCAGCAGGACATCTACTTCGATCAACTCCACGCGCCCGACAGCCCGCACTACAACGTCGGCGGCTACATCCGCTTCGCCACGCTGGACGCGGAACGCCTGCAGCGCGCGCATGCGCGCATGGTGTCGTCGCGGGACTCCTTCGGAGTGCGCGTCCAGGCGGGCAGCGAAGCTCCCTGTCAATTCGTCAGCGCCGAACGCTCGCTGGCCTTGCCGCTCGTGGAGTTCGAGAGCCGCGGCGCGGCGGACGCTTGGCTCGTGCGTCAATTCAGCACGCCTCTCGCGATGCACGATGCGGAGCTCTTCCGCGCCTGGCTGCTACGCGTCGGCCGCGACGAGTACCGCTACGTCGTCGTGGCACACCACCTGATGATCGACGGCTGGGGCTTCGCCAATCTGGCCCGCGTCCTGGGCGATCACTACGACGGCCAGGCGCCCGTGAACGACGAGCCGAGTCTCGGCGAGCTCGCTGCCGACGACGCGCTCTATGTCGCCGGCGCGCGCTACGCGGAGGCGGCGCTGCATTTTCGCGCGCACTGCGCGCCGCTGCCCGAGAGCCCGCTGCGCCCGTTCCACCGCGCCGCCTGGCCGGGCCTCGTGCCCAGCGGTCGGGAGCGCATCGTGCTCGAGCGCGATCGCTACGCTCTGATCCTTGCCGCGGCCGAGGCGGCCGGGGTCGGGGTGTCCGCCTGGTTCATGGCGCTCTTGGCGGCCTACCTGCGCCGCGTGTCGGACGTCTCACGCGTGGCCTTCGGCGTGCCCACCCACAACCGCCGCAGTCCTCGTCAGAAGGGCATGCTGGGCGTCTTCATCGGGATCAACCCGCTGTGCGTGGAGATGCCGACCGACGAGCCCCTGGGCCAGCTCGCACGGCGCATCCAGAGCCAGCAGAAGCGCAACCAACGTCACGCACGTTACCCCATCGGGCACTGCCTGCGCGACCTCCAGCTCGAGCGCGGGCGCCGGCTGTACGACGTCGGCTTCAACTATCTGCGCCTCACCGATCGCTTCGGCGAGATCGTCTATCTGAGCCACGGCCACGAGCGCCTGCCACTGAGCGTGACGCTCTTCGAGAACGGCGCGCAACGTCCCGCCGAGTTGCAGCTCGACTGCAACCGGGCCTATTTCGACGCCGACGAAGCCGGGCTACTGGCCCAGCGCCTGGATTTCTTGATCGCGGAGGCGCTGCGCCGGCCCGACCTGCGCATCGGCGACCTGCCGCTGCTGGGGCCCGCCGATCGGGCCGTGCTGGCGTGCCGTGAGACGACTCCTTTTCCCGCGACCACGGTGCACGCGCGGTTCGAGCAGCAGGCGGCGTTGCGCCCCGATGCTCCGGCCGTCGACGCGCTCACGTACCGCGAGTTGGACGAGCGCGCCAACCAGGTGGCGCACGCGCTCCTGGCGCTGGGCGTCGGGGTGGGCGATCTGATCGGCGTCTGCACCCCGCGCTCGGTCGCGGGCATCGTGGCCACGCTGGGCGTGCTCAAGTGCGGCGCGGCCTATCTGCCGCTCGATCCGCAGTACCCGGCCGCTCGGCTGCGGGCCATGCTGGCCGACAGCGGCCTGCGCCTGGCGTTGTCGAGCGCGGGCGTGAGCGTGCCCGACGTGCGCTGCCTGGTGCTCGACGACCTGCCGGCCGATCTGCCGCGTGTCAACCCGCGCGCGAGCGCATGCCGCCCCCAGGACGTCGCTTACGTCGTCTACACGTCGGGTTCGACCGGCGCCCCGAAGGGCGTGATGGTCGAACATCGCGGCGTCGTGCGTCTGGTGGTGGGCAACGACTACGTGCCGCTCGGACCCGGCACGCGCATGTTGCAGGTCTCGACCTGGGCTTTCGACGCTGCTGTGTTCGAGATCTGGGGCAGCCTGTTGAACGGCGGCCACCTGATCATCTACGGCGAGCCGGTCGTCGACCTGCGCGCCGTGAACGAGCTGATCGAGACGCAACAGGTCACGACCACGCTGCTGTCGGCGGGGCTCTTCGAGCAATGGAGCCGTGAGCTGCCGCGCGCGCCACAGCTCGCCTACGTGCTGTCGGGCGGCGACGTCGTCAGCCCGGCGGCCGTGGCGCGCGTGCAGCGCGGCCTGCCGCAGGCCCGCGTGATCAACGCCTACGGCCCCGCGGAGAACTCCGTCATCACCGCCTGCCACACGATCCCTTGCCCGGTCGATCTGGCGCGACCGGTGCCGCTCGGCCGGCCGATCAACGCCACGACCGTGCACGTGCTCGACCGTGCCGGACGGCCGCTGCCCGTCGGCGTCGTGGGCGAACTCCACGTGGGCGGGCCCGGCCTCGGGCGCGGGTACTGGCGTCGCCCCGACCTCACCGCGGAGGCCTTCGTGGCCGCCCCGGACGGCGAGCGGCTCTACAAGACCGGCGACCTGGTCCGCTGGCTGCCGGACGGCACGCTGCTCTTCGTCGGTCGGGTCGACGACCAAGTCAAGATCCGCGGCTTTCGCGTCGAGCCCGGCGACGTCGAGGCGCACCTGCAGGGTCTGGCTGGCGTGGAGAGCGCTGCGGTGGCCGTGCAAGGGTCGGGCAATGCCAGGTCGTTGGCCGCCTACGTGGTGCTGCACGCCGAAGCCGCCGAGAGGTGGGCTCAGGAACCAGGCGGCTGGCGCGCGTCGCTCCGTCAGGCCCTGCGGCAGGTGCTTCCCGACCATATGCTGCCGGCACACTTCGTGCGCCTCGAGCGGCTGCCGCTGAACGCCAACGGCAAGGTCGATCGCAGGCACCTGCCGCTGCCCGAGCGGATGGACGACGACGAGCGCCTGGCGCCGGCGACGGCGACGGAAGCGCGCCTCGCCGCGCTGTGGCAGGAACTGCTGGGCCTGCCACACGCCGCCAGCGTCGATGCGAGCTTCTTCGAATTGGGCGGCGACTCGCTCGTCGCCACGCGTGTGGCCGGCGCGGTCGAAGCGGCCTTCGGCAAGGCGCTGCCCGTGCGCGCGCTGTTCGAGCACCACACGGTGCGCGGGCTGGCGGCCTTTCTCGATCGGCAACCGAGCCTTGTCGGGGCCGGCCCGCGGCCCGCCCCGCCGGGAGCGATCCTGCCTGCTTCGTACGCCCAGCAACGCCTCTGGCTCGTCGACCGGATGGGTCCCGGCAGCCCGCAGTACAACATGTGCGCGGTCTTGCGATTGCGCGGCGACCTGTCACGCGCGGCGTTGCGGGCCGCGCTCGACGCGCTCGTCGCGCGCCACGCGGCGCTGCGCACGCGTTTCGCCGCCGATGGTGCGGCGTGCGTGCAGACCGTCGAGCCGCCGACGCCTGTGCCCATGGGCGAGATCGCGGCGGCGGACGAAGCCGAGCTCGATCGCCTGGCGCGAGCCGAGACCGTGCGCTCTTTCGATCTCGCGCGCGACCTCATGCTGCGCGCGACGCTCGTCACGCTTGCGCCGCGCGACCACGCCCTGCTGTTCAGCGTGCATCATGTCGCGGCAGACGGCCGCTCGGCCGAATTGCTGCTGGACGACCTGGCGACGCTCTACGGCGGGTTCGCGAGCGGCGCCCCAGTCGAGCTGCCGTCGCTGCCCCTGACGTACGCCGACTATTCCTATTGGCAGCGCGTCCAGGCCCCTGGGCCCGAGTTCGCGCGCGACGTCCTCTACTGGAAAACGCAACTCGACGGCATTCCGCCCGCGCACAGCCTGCCGCTCGATCGTCCGCGCCCCGCCAAGCAGAGTTACGCAGGGAGCAGCCTGCACACCAAGCTCGACGGGGCCCTGCGTCGGTGCCTGGAACGGCTGGCCCACGATCAGGGCGCCAGCCTTTTCATGCTGCTGCAGGGCGCTTTCGCGCTGCTGATCGGGCGCTGGAGCCGCACCCACGACGTGGTGGTGGGCACTCCGATGCTCGGTCGCCAGCACCCGTCGCTCGAGCCGTTGGTCGGGTTCTTCCTCAACACGGTCGTTCTGCGCACACGGCTGCGTGAGGGCGACTCGTTCCGCGCTCATCTGGACGAGGTCAAGCGCGCGGCCCTGGACGCCTACACGCATCAGGACCTGCCGTTCGAGGTGCTGGTCGACGAGCTGCGCCCGGCGCGCGGCGCCGGCCACAGCCCCGTCTTCCAGCTCATGTTCTCCTGGTTGCCGGCGCTCTCGGCGCGCGCCTGGCCGGGGCTCTCGGTCGAGCTGCACGAAAGCGCCGCGCCCTTCTCGAAGTTCGACCTGACCCTGATCGCCACGGGGCACGACGAGCGTGTCGACCTCGTCTGGGAGTACGCCTCCGCGCTCTTCGAGCGCTCGACGATCGAGCGTCTGGCGCTGGCTTTCGATGTCTTGCTGCGCGGCATCGCGGACGACCCCGAGCGCTCGATCTTCGCCCTGCCGTTGGTGCACCCGTCCCCGCCGACGATCCAGCCCAGCTACGCCGTCCCGCAAGACACCATCCACGGCGTCTTCGCGCAGCGTGCCCACAGCACCCCAGACGCCGTGGCCGTGACGGACGGCGCGCGGCAGACGACCTACGCCCAGCTCGATGCGCGCGCCGACAGGCTGGCGGACGAGCTGATCGCTCGCGGCGTGCGGCCTGGCGAATGGGTCGCGCTCAGCGCCGAGCGTTCGTTGGAAAGCATCGTCGGCCTGCTGGCAGTCCTGAAAGCCGGCGCGGCCTACCTACCCCTCGACCCGTACCAGCCGTTCGAACGAGCGCGCCGCATGTTGGAGAGCGCCGGAGCGCGTTGGCTGCTCACGCAGGCGCACCTGCTCGCCGACCTGCCGCTCGACCTGGTGAGCGTGATCCTGCTCGACGCGGGCGACGCGCAGCGCGAGCCCGTGGAACGCCTGGCGCCGCGGCAAGGCCAGGCGTCCGACCTTGCCTATCTGATGTTCACCTCGGGCTCCACGGGCGAGCCCAAAGGCGTGGCCGTCGAGCATCGAGCGGTCCTGCGTTTGGTGCTGGGCAACGACTACGTCCCGCTCGACGCCCAAACGTGCCTGCTGCACGCCGCCTCCCCGGCCTTCGATGCGTCCACCTTCGAGATCTGGGGCGCGCTGCTGAATGGCGGCGTGCTGGCGCTCTATGTCGAGCCGCTGGTCGACCTGGCGCTGCTCGAGCGCACGATCGAACGGCAGGCCGTCAACACGCTGTGGCTGACCGCTGGGCTGTTCGAGCAGTGGAGTCACCACGTGCGCGCTCCGAGCCCGCTGCGCTACGTGCTGAGCGGCGGCGACGTCGTGAGTCCCGCGGCGGTGCAGCGCGTGTACGCGGCCCTGCCGGAGGTGACGGTCGTCAACGGCTACGGGCCCACCGAGAACACCACCTTCAGTTGCTGCTACAGCGTGCCGCGCGACTTCGACTTCAGCCAGCCGTTGCCCCTGGGACGCGCCATCAAAGGCACGACGGTGCACGTGCTCGACGAGTTGGGGCAGT
>WBZQ01002417.1_pt1 | contig 11984 bp, 10 predicted proteins | sample 5204251 | NCBI WGS metagenome assembly WBZQ01 (sample SAMN12412402, study PRJNA552823) | activated sludge metagenome | isolation source: activated sludge from nitrification reactor of wastewater treatment plant... | place: USA: Virginia | collected 2017-09 | reverse complement strand
CAGGATTACGCACAATTTCTAGGCAGCTCGCAGCCTTTTATGCTCGGCGTTGCGCCACTGCATAACGGTTTTATTTTCGAAGCGGAAAAACTGGCTTTCATCACCGAAAGCGAATTGTATGCCACACATGTTTACGGTCGCCGTGAACGGGAATCGCGCAAAACCACATCTACTGACAACATCTTGCGAGATTTGTCTGAAATAAAGCCTGGCGATCCGGTGGTGCATGAACAGCACGGCATTGGCCGTTATCTGGGTTTGGTTAGTATGGATGTAGGCGAAGGTAAACCCGGCGAGCTTAGTGAATTTTTGTCGTTGGAATATGAAGGTGGGGACAAACTGTATGTACCGGTCTCGCAATTGTATCTAATCGGACGCTATAGCGGTGCTGCACCCGAATCCGCACCGCTGCACAAACTCGGCAGCAGCCAGTGGGACAAGGCCAAGCGCAAGGCGATGCAGCAAGTGCGCGATACCGCAGCTGAATTGTTGAATCTGTACGCCCAGCGCGCAGCACGCGAAGGTCATAAGTTCTCATTGCAGCAGCACGATTACGATGCATTTGCGGAAGGATTCGGCTTTGAAGAAACCGCCGACCAAGCAGCCGCCATCCGCGCAGTGATCGAAGATTTGACCTCCGGTAAGCCGATGGATCGGCTAATTTGCGGCGATGTCGGCTTTGGCAAAACGGAAGTGGCGTTGCGCGCCGCGTTTATTGCCATCGCCGACGGCAAGCAAGTGGCAGTGCTGGTGCCCACCACACTACTGGCAGAACAGCATTTTCAGAATTTCTCCGACCGTTTCGGCTTGATTGCTGACCAATGGCCCGTAAGAATCGCCGAATTGTCGCGCTTCCGTTCTGCCAAAGAGCAAACGCAAGCACTTGCCGGTCTAGCCAGAGGTGAAATCGACATCATCATCGGCACGCACAAATTGATTCAGAAAGATGTGCATTTCAAGAACTTAGGATTGGTAATCATCGACGAGGAACACCGTTTTGGCGTGCGGCAGAAGGAGCAACTGAAGAAGCTGCGCGCCGAAGTCGACGTATTGACGCTTACCGCCACACCGATTCCACGCACGCTGGCAATGTCGCTGGAAGGTTTACGCGATTTTTCCATCATCGCCACCGCACCGCAACGCCGTTTGGCCATTCGCACTTTCGTCAGCGGTTTTTCGATGGGTATCATCCGCGAAGCGTGTTTACGCGAATTAAAGCGCGGCGGTCAGATTTATTTTCTGCACAACGAAGTCAGCACGATTCAATTGATGTACGAAAAACTCGCCAGTTTGTTACCGGAAGCACGCATCAACATTGCTCACGGACAGATGCCGGAGCGGGAATTGGAACACGTCATGCGCGATTTCTACCAACAGCGTTTCAACATCCTGTTGTGCACCACGATCATCGAAACCGGCATCGATATTCCCAGCGCCAACACCATCATCATCAACAACGCGCATAAATTCGGTCTGGCGCAACTGCATCAACTGCGTGGCCGCGTCGGGCGTTCGCATCATCAGGCTTACGCCTATCTGCTAACACCACCCGAAGAAGCGCTCGGTGCGCAAGCTAAAAAACGTCTGGAAGCGATCCAGGCAATGGAAGAACTCGGCTCCGGGTTTTATCTGGCCATGCACGACCTGGAAATCCGCGGCGCCGGTGCAGTGCTAAGCGAATCGCAAAGCGGCGAAATGCAGGAAATCGGTTTCAGCCTGTATAGCTCGATGTTGGATACTGCGATCCAATCGCTCAAACAAGGTAAAGAACCGGACATGCAGCACCCATTGGGTGTCGCCACCGAAATCAACCTGCACGTCCCTGCACTACTGCCGGAAGACTACTGCCACGACATCCACGAACGCTTGGTGCTGTATAAACGCATGGCCAACTGCGCCGATGACGAACAACTCGACGACATGCAACGTGAACTGATCGACCGCTTCGGCCTGCTGCCCAACCCCGCCCGCGCCCTGCTCGACTGCCACCGTCTGCGCATCGCCGCCAAACCGCTCGGCATCATCCGCATCGACGCCAGCACAGAAAGCATTCAAATCCAGTTTATTCCGAACCCGCCAATCGACCCGCTCAAAATCATCCAACTGATCCAAAGCAGCCGCGAATACTCGCTCTCCGGCCAGGATCGGCTGAAAGTTCTGGTGCAGATCGAAGATGTGAATAAGCGGGTGATGCGGGTTAAGGAGTTGATGCAGAAATTGAGAGTTAGCAATTAAATTGCAAAATAGAAATGCTTGCGTTATTGTGACACTCAGTGAGTTCCATTGACATTGGAAAATTGAAACAAGGAATTTGAAATGAGTCAAATATCTGCAAGACTACCGGATGAATTGATCGCCGCGCTGGACGAAGCTGCCACAAAATTACATCGAACGCGCGCCGATGTGATCAGACAAGCTGTCGAATATTACCTCGACGACTTTGAAGATATTTCTCGTGCCGTTGAAGTGCTTCGCGACCTTGCCGATCCTGTGCTGGACTGGGAAACTGCAAAGAATGATCTACTCCGTCAGCATTAAGCAAAGCGCGCTTAAATCACTCAAAAACATAGCGCGTGAAGATAGACTTCGCATCATCGAAGCCATTGATCAACTCAAAACAAACCCAGCAGCTGGCAAAGTCTCAAAGGTGAGTACTCCGGGCTTTTCGCCGCATCCGCATCGGTTCTTATCGCGTTGTATACGCAGTGCATGATGAGCAATTAACGGTATTGGTTATTCGCATTGATCATCGGCGGGCGGTGTATCGGTGAATTTAATGGAATTCTTTTGTCAAGCCCGGTTGCATCGATCAGAAAAACGGTGCAATGTCTGCAGGTATTGCACCTCCTACCTCGGCAACTCATTTTCCACCAGCTTCACCCAATACGCCGCACCCAGCGGCAGGATTTCATCATTAAAATCATAGTTCGGGTTATGCAGCAGACAGTTGCCTTGTATATTGCCATTACCGATCCAGATGTAGCATCCGGGTTTTTGTTGCAGCATGAAGGCAAAATCTTCGGCGCCCATACTGGGGGTTGGTGTTAAATTGACGCAATCAATGCCAGCAACGGCGGTGGCGGCACGGATGGCGCTGGTGGTTTCCTCAGGACTGTTGAGCGTGACCGGATAACCGGGGTTCTCGGGATTAAATCGAATATCTGCGTGCACTCTGAAGCTTTTCGCGGTGCTTTCGGCAAAATGGCGAATACCACATTCCAATTGCTCACGCACGGCATTGTTAAAGCTGCGAAAGGTTCCCCGCATCACTGCAGAATCCGGCAGCGCGTTCCAGGTATTGCCACCGTGTATTTGCGTGACGCTGACGACAGCGGCATCGGCAGGATCGATCCGGCGGCTGACGATGGTTTGCAATTGCGTCACCAGATGCGCCGCTGCGACCAGCACATCATTGCCGAGATGCGGCATGGCGGCATGAGTGGCTTGGCCTTTCAAGGTGATTTCAAAGCAATCGAACGACGCCATCATCGCTCCGGTTTTGACGGCGAAATGCCCGACAGGCACATCCGGAAAATTATGCATGCCGAACACCCGTTGCGCCGGAAATTGTTCAAACAGACCTTCATCGATCATTTGCAACGCCCCGGCACGGCATTCCTCAGCCGGCTGGAAAATGAAATACACAGTGCCGTCGAAGCATCCGTGCTTGGCCAGATAATTCGCGGCACCGAGCAACATGGCACAGTGCCCGTCATGGCCGCAGGCATGCATCTTGCCGCTGTTGCGGGAAGCATGATCGAAGCGGTTTTGTTCCTGGATATTCAGTGCATCCATATCGGCGCGCAGCGCTATGCTGTTACTGCCGTTGCCACGGCGTAAAACACCGACGATTCCGGTTTTCGCTAAACCTTGATGCACTTCGATCCCGACGTTTTGCAGCAACTCAACGATCAACTGCGCCGTCGCAGTTTCTTCATACGCCGTTTCCGGATGTTGGTGTATCTGTCTGCGCCAGCGTTGCATATCGGCATGCAGTGATTGGATTTCTGGAACAATGCTCATAATCAATCAGCGACTCATATCAAACCCTTCCAGCTTACCTCATAAAATCGAAGGTTGAAACATGTCGGCATTTCTACATGCGCTGAGATAGTGCTTTAATTCTAAGAAAATATCATCCCGTATTAAAGCACCATCCTTCAGCCAATGGATCAGCGCCAGTTCAATACCACATAGCGCGACGCTTCGCCATCCCGCACCAATAGCAGTACTTTATTATTGGTACTACTTTTTACAACTTGATTGAATTCGGCAGCAGTGTTAACGGCCTTACGGTTGACCTCTAGAATGACGCTACCGCGACTTATACCCGCCATCGTAGCTACTGAACCCGGCGCTACTTCAGTCACGATAACGCCTTTCCCGGGTTTTATCCCAAGCTGCCGAGCCATATCGGCTGTTATCGTCTGCACTATCAAACCTAATTTGTCACTGGATTGCGAAAGCTCTTGCGATGCAAGTTTGTCGTCGCTGAGCTTGTCAATTTTTACTGAAACAGTGCGCTGCTTTCCATCACGAATGATATCAAATTCCACTTTGCTACCCGGTTGTGCCATTGCAACTTGATTACGGAAATCACCAGTATCGTTCACGGGCCGCCCTTGATAATTCACGATCACGTCACCCGTTTTGAGTCCCGCTTTGTCTGCAGGCGAATTTTTTGTCACCTGGGCGATCAAAATGCCTCTATCGCTTTCCAAATCGAAAGACTTGGCTAGATCCGCAGTCAGCGGCTGGATCATAATTCCAAGATAGCCACGCACCACTTCACCTTTTTCGATCAATTGATTAGCAATGCGCTCGACCAAATTGATCGGAATGGCGAAACCGATACCCATATACCCGCCGCTGCGGCTAAAAATAGCGGTATTCATACCAATCACTTCGCCATCCAGATTGACCAATGGCCCGCCCGAATTACCCGGGTTGATCGCAGCATCGGTTTGAATGAAATCTTCGTAATCGTTAATGCCGAGGGAAGTTCTGCCTTTAGCACTGACGACACCGACTGTTAACGTATGACTCAAACCAAATGGATTGCCAATGGCAACCACCCATTCCCCCACTTCCAATTGCGAATAATCACCTATCTGCACGGCCGGTAATCCGCTTGCTTCAATCTCTATCACGGCGATATCTGATTTAGGATCGGTGCCTTTTATTTTTGCTTCAAACTCACGGCCATCCAAGAACTTGACGCTGATCTTATCATTACCTTCAACCACATGATTATTAGTCAAAATATAAGTTTTATTGTCGAGCAACTTATGATTGGAAGTAAAAACAAAACCGGAGCCCTGTCCGACTACGGAACGCTGTTTTCCTTGTTGTTTTCCCTCTGGTACATTAAAACGTGGTATATCGGGAAAACGATCGCCAAAAAATCGCTTAAAAAATTCATCTCCAAAAGGCCATTGCTGCCCATCACCAAATGGGATCCCAAACGGTGTTGATTGAGCTGTTTCAGATTCTCTTTCAACCTGAATTAACACCACCGATGGAGACACTTTTCGTGCCACCTCCGCGAATGCCTTGCTCGTTTGCCGCAAACTTTCAACACCATTGCTTTGCGCAAGCAAATCAATCGGCATCAAGATTCCCAACAATAATGCTAATAGCAAATTTCGGTATACATACATGCTCTACTCCTCTCAATTAACAAGATGATGATCAGTCATCAGACAACTTATGATTCCCAAAGTTATAGGCACAAAGTGCAAATTACAAGTAATCATTACTTATCGATTAAATCTGGTAGTATTTTTTATTTGAGGATAAAAACATATGATCATTGTTATTTCCCCTGCAAAAACACTTGATTTTGATACACCAGCGAGCACTCAAGAATATACCCAACCTGATTTCCTCGCAGATTCAGAAATACTGATTGATGAGCTGAGAAAATTGGAACCCGATCAAATTAGCAGTTTAATGTCGATTAGTCCCAAGCTCGCCATTCTGAATTCAAATCGTTATTGCGCTTGGCAGCATCCGTTCACGATGGCAAATGCCAAGCAAGCAATATTGGCTTTCAAAGGGGATGTTTACACTGGTCTCGATGCCGCTACCATGACTATGGAAGATTTGTCTTTTGCGCAAGCTCACCTGCGCATTCTGTCAGGGTTATACGGTGTGTTGCGTCCATTGGATCTGATGCAACCTTACCGGCTTGAAATGGGTACGCCATTCAAAAATCCGTGCGGCAATAATTTGTATGAATTCTGGGGAGACAAAATCACACATGCGCTTAATCAAGATTTAAAAAAACAAAAAACCGATATATTGATTAACCTGGCTTCCAATGAGTATTTCCAATCTATCAAACCTCATAAACTTAGTGCACGTATCATTACGCCAGTATTCAAAGATCAGAAAAACGGTGCTTATAAAATAATCAGTTTCTTTGCCAAGAAAGCTCGCGGTATGATGAGTCGATATATTATTCACAACAAACTCACAGATCCTGAAAACATTAAGCGCTTTGCTGTTGCGGGTTACCGGTTTAGCGAGGGAGATAGCGGCACAGATGAATGGATTTTCACGCGTGCAGAAGCGAGATCGGCATGATTCTTACCCAGAAATACATTGAATTTTTTGAAAGAAAGCAATGAATCCACAAAAAATAATTGAACAAGCTAAAAACTATGTGATGTTATCCAACAACCACAATCTTGAACTCATCAAGCCTCTATTTGCAGGAGATGCTACTTATCACTCGGTTTATTTTGGTGAATACAGTGGTAGTGATGCCATTCACACTATGATGACAAGCTTTTTTGCCCACTTCCCCGATGCTCACTGGGAAGTTGCACAATACCGTACTATTGAAAATAATGGCGTGCAATTTGAATTTATCATGACAGGTATGGATACAGCATCTGGCGAGCGAATAAGGCGGCACGGATTGGAACGTATCTACTTTACCCTCGATGGGTTGATTAAGCATATCGCGGTTTGCGAGCCTGAAGTCAGTCAACCTCATAGCTGAAAGCATTGTCTAATTTAGCAGATAACGCTATCCTGATAGCAATATTAAAATTTTATTGTTAGCAAAAAATCATGATGACACAAGATGAACAAAAACGCGCAGTTGCATCAACTGCGATTCAACATATTCCAGTGGGTGGTATTGTCGGGGTAGGAACCGGATCTACTGCCAATTATTTTATTGATGAATTAGCCAAAATCAAACATAAAATCGAAGGTGCAGTAGCTAGTTCCGATGCAACTGCGCAACGCCTTAAAGGTCACGGCATAGAGATTCACGATCTCAACAATGTTGTTGATCTCCCCGTATATGTTGATGGTGCAGATGAAATTACGGAAAACCTACATATGATCAAAGGTGGCGGTGGTGCTTTGACACGCGAAAAAATTGTTGCCGCAGTAGCGCGAAAGTTTATTTGTATAGCTGATCAGAGCAAACTGGTAAGCGTACTTGGTAATTTTCCGCTACCTATCGAGGTTATACCGATGGCACGTAGCTATGTGGCACGTGAAATTGTATTGTTGGGTGGACATCCCGCACTTCGCCAAGGCTTCATCACCGATAACGGCAACGTTATTCTGGATGTGCATGGTTTACAGATCATCAATCCGGTTGAACTAGAAGCAAAACTTAATCAAATTACTGGCATTGTAACCAATGGGCTGTTTGCGCAACGTCCAGCGAATACATTGCTTCTTGGAACTGATAACGGTGTACGAACAATTACTATTTGATTATGTTGTTAATAATGACTAACGTTAACCGTTAATTTCTACACGCATAATATAACAAGGTAAGCTATGGCAAACAAAGAACATATTTCCAAACAATTCGACGCGGACCTTGAAGAAGTACGAACACGTGTTTTACAAATGGGTGGATTTGTTGAAGAGCAGATCGAATACGCCATTGAAGCACTCACCAGCGGCAATGAAGAGCTGATTGATCAAGTTATCACAAGAGATCACCGCGTCAATGCAATGGAAGTTTCTATCGATGAAATCTGCAATCAAATTATTGCGCGTCGACAACCGACCGCAAGTGATTTGCGGCTGATTATGATGGTGATTAAAACCATTACTGATTTGGAACGTATTGGCGATGAAGCCGCCAAGATTGCGCGAATGGCTAAATTGATTTACGGATCAGACCGGATGCATTTACCGCGTTTCAATGAAATTAAGCATGTAGCCAATATTGCCATGGATATGCTGCATAAAGCACTTGATTCTTTCGCCCGATTAGACCTGAATGCGGCCGCACAAATTGTTCGACAAGATGATTTTGTGGACGAAGAATTTCGTTCTATCCTGCGTCAGTTGATTACATTTATGATGGAAGATCCAAGAAAAATTTCAACGTGTCTAGAAATCGTATTTGTCGCTAAAGCAATTGAACGCATCGGGGATCACGCAAAAAACATGTCCGAATACGTTGTTTACATGGTAAAAGGTAAAGATGTTCGCCATGTTACAGCCGATCAGATCGAGCAAGAAATTCGAGAATAATGAATTGACGTTACAAGTTTATCTCAGAAAAACTTTCAATTAATCGCTGTACACGCGCACAGTGACTGCCATGCCAATAAATATGTTTACATACTGAACACATTAGAAATCGATGGTAATGCTGTTTGGTCAAAGGCTGTAGACGGTGTTCTATATTTTTCTTTTCAGTTTCGATCAACTGGCCATTACAATGTGAGCAACGAGTTAACGGGTTTAGCATGGAATATAAATTAAATCGATCCAACACTTCTTTTGTCTGGATCTTAGGCAAGCTTGCGCGAACAAAATACCCATAAATGATAATCCTACGTTGCAGCAAGGTGCGATCACGCGTAAGCACTATACGCCTTTGCGCATCAGCGATTCTTGCCACTGTATCGTCGGCATAATCGTTGCAATAGAGACAGTCAAATCCAAGTAATCGCAAATAGCGCGCTAATTTGCCAAGATTCACATCAACCACAAAGAGCGGCGGCTTTGGCAATTCCGGACGAAGTATGGTTGCAGGTAACATAACGGCGTTGCGAGATAGTGGATAGACTTGAATATGATCACCCTGTTGCACAATATAATTAAAATCAACCTCGTTACTATTGACCAAGATCTGTTCAATTTCCGTATGCGGCACATTGAAAGATTCGATTATGTCCTTCACTGAAGCTTTACGATCGAGATGATGAATAATTTCAACATTACGCAACACAGGTTCAACAAAATCATTAAGCGATTCGTAAAAATGTAATCTGATTTGCCCCATTGTTTACAGTTAATTGTGGATTAAGATTGCTGTAATTTGATCAAGATCAATGTTTCACGTATCGGTACGCTGTATTCTGTCACCGTTGTAACAAAAACGATTAACTATTAATTATCAAAAGGTTTTTTATGAGAATTACTTATTTTTTTGTAATAGCAGCAGTTTTTATTTTAGTAGCATGCGGTGGTAAGCCTACAGCACCAGAAACTCCTGATCCTGATGCTTACGGCAAAACTATCCAACCTTTCCATCAAATACCATCGGGAGATCAAGAGGGTGGTGGTAAGGCCAGATCTACGGAAGAAAAATCAAACTATTAGAATCATTCAGACGCGGTGTTCTATAGCTTAAATTGACTTGTAATTTAGCTATAGAACACCGTGTTTTCTACGCTTCGATCTTGCGAAAATCTAATCGCTATTGTACGACCCACGAAAGTTTATAAGATTCTGGGAAAGGTCCTGATCGATAGTCGATGTCACCTTGCGCAGCAATATCTTTTTTCAATAGCACCTGACGTACCATTTCAGGAATCATCACCATGCCGACATAGCGCCCCAAGCACTCGTGGTTGCCAAAACCAAAATGAAAATAGTTATACCAATTACGCTGCGGCATAAATTTTTCTGGTGATTCAAAAGCGCGTTCATCAAACATAGCCGATAGCGTTACAGGCAGCACATAAGTACCCGCATGTAAAACCGTTTCATGATCCGTCCCCTTTGCAGCCGCATAATCACTTGCCGTAGTACGGAATAGATAAGGCGTTATGGGAACAAAGCGTAAAGCCTCCCAGACAATACCGTCGAATTCAGCCGTATCTTCCTTCTGTGCAGCCTCCTTCGCAGTGGACAACCATTCTGGATGCTGAAATAAGTATTGCAATATCTGTGCTACCGCCTGCGAAGTTGTTTCAATAGCTCCGATTAAGAGACCACCCGCATTAGTACCTAAGCGTTTAATGTCAAAATCCAGTTCCTTAGCAAAACTGGTACGCAACATTCTTGTGACAATATCATCTTGCAATCTAATGATCGTTGAAAAAGTCAATTTTTCGGCCAGTACCGCCAAATAGCGCTTTCCAATAAGCATCGTGATATAACTTCCCAGTTTTTTAGATGTTTCATTATGGCGGTCTATCACTTGCTGGGATAATTCCGGAGGCAGTAAATCAAAAGGGTGATTGTGAAAGGTATCGTATTGATTCCAATACGACCATTCAATCAGGTCAGCAGTCTTTGCCCCCGTTAATCCGAAGTATTTTTGCACCAGCGTGGCGGGAACCGTGCGGCAGAAATCATTGACAATCTCAATCTGGCCACTGCCACGACTGAGAATACCTCTGGCAATATCCGCTACCATGTTACGCACTTTGGGCAAATCATCGCGATTCAGCATAAACTGCATCAATGACTTTTCGCGCGTATGTAATGCATCGTCATCATGCATCATTAAGTAATTGGCCATTTTGGGAACATAAGGCTTAACTGTAAAAACCTTATACATCAACAATATTTCTCTGACATCATCAAACCGCGTCACCAATGTACATTTTGGCGTTACCAAAATAGGCCGTTTTTCACGCAACTCTTTAAAAAAAGGCAAAGGCTCAGTATCAATCCAGCGACGCACCAGTGCAAACTTATCGGCATCCGCAGTGGCATCATACTGTTCAAGATAGCTCGTATTCATGGCGTTACTCCTTTTTTGTTAATGTGGACTGTGCATCAAATCACAGTGTTTTGAGATATTCCAACAAATCCAATCGCTCTTCTTTAGTTAGAGGTTTTAAAATCCTACCATCCAGTTGCGCTGTCTTGCCCGATGCATATTCATGACCAGCATTACTATTGCCGTTTAAGCTCGTATTAAACGTAAAGCCATCATATCCGCTATTTTTCAAACCCACTTTTATCGGATCAAACTCGCGCGATCCCACTTCGAATTGATCGGGACGATATTCCCCATCATCCGGATCGCCCTCACGTTTTTTGGGTAATAGCAAGTCATAGAGCGTAGGTACCGAACCGTTGTGCAGATAAGGTGCGGTTGCCCAAATACCATTTAAGGCTCTCGCTTTGTAGGCACTTAGAGAAGCAAATGGATTAGCGGTGGTATCCGGATCATAATTGCCCTGCTTGATTGAAGGAGAAATCTTGTTTTGAATAAATGCCGTAGCGATATCGACAATCCAGTCAATCCAACGCTCGAAAAACCACTTGTCCGGATCTGGCGTAGCCACGACGTTTAAGGTCGCTTTAGTGAGCAAAGCAGCAACAGGTGCTTCTTGATCAAGCAGAATGTCTCCTACGCCTACACTAACATATTGGTTACGCAGAATACCCGAAAATCCTTTATAGCTTGTACTGTTACCAGCCATAACCGGATCGGTACCGACATCGCTGACCCTAGACATATGCGCAACGATACGGCGATCCGGATCAGCACGATTGATATTGGCATGGCAACTGGCACAATACTCGTTGAATAATGCTCTACCCTTAGTAGCGCGATCCTTGTCAATTTCTCCTAGAATATCTTCCGGCCATTGCGGTGATTGCAATTTCTGTAAATGTGATTCAATTCTGCTTAAATTATGTACATTGATAGAGGAATCAAATCTGACTTTTTTACTTGCAGGTGCTTGTCCACCGATAATGGTCGAAATGCTAAAGCCCTTTTCCTCTTTCCAATCGAGCGTACCAAACAC
>WBZQ01002415.1_pt1 | contig 11991 bp, 9 predicted proteins | sample 5204251 | NCBI WGS metagenome assembly WBZQ01 (sample SAMN12412402, study PRJNA552823) | activated sludge metagenome | isolation source: activated sludge from nitrification reactor of wastewater treatment plant... | place: USA: Virginia | collected 2017-09 | reverse complement strand
GGACGCCGGAACGCCGCCTTCCGCGAGGATGGCCTGCGCCGCACCCAGAGCCAGGATGCGGCCTTCCTTTCCGGGGAGTGGGACAACTTCGACCGGCACACCATGCCCCGGGAGGGCCTCCTGCTGAGGGTGCGGTTCGGCGCGGGGCACGCCCTCGCGGGCCAGCTGCCCGGGGCCACCTTCCAGCAGAGCTATTTCCGGGCCCGGGGCCTGGCCTCCCTCGGCGAGCACCTGGGCCTCGACCTCGACGCGGAATGGGGCCAGGGGCGGCGCCTGCCCCTGGATCGCTGGTGGCTGCTGGGTGGACCCTCCTTCGTCATCGGCTCCCGCTCCCTGGGCTTCATGGCCCCCAACTTCACGGCCCTGCGCTTCGGCGTGCCCCTGCGCCTCTACGTGGGCCTGGGCCTCACGGCGGAGCTGACCCCCCGCTTCGACCTGGCCTGGGTGTCCCGGGATGCCTCCGACCTGCTCAAGCCCGAAGTGGCGTTCCGGGCCCAGGGCACGGGGCTGCTGCTGCGCACGACCTTGTCCAATTTTTATGTGGAGCTCTCCTACGGCTTCCTGAAGCTCCGCACCCCTCAGGACGGCGGGCGGGCCGTGGGCAGCTTCAACGTGCTCATCGGCACCCAGCCCTTCGACCTCTGGAAGCGGCATTAGCATCATCCGGGGGTTCCACGCTTCGCTGCGCTGCGCGAACACCCCCGGACCCCCGCGCCAAGACCGGGCGGAGCCCGGCCTTGGCTTGGATATCCTCTGGGGGTTCCCCAGGCGATGCATGCGCCACCTGGGTCTTGGGGCATGCTGCGCTGCGCGCCTCCCTGTGACGGGATGGTGTGCGTCCCCCATGCACTGAAGGCGCGTGGAGAGGAGGGCCTTCCAGGGGACCGCGCCCGGGCCATGGAGGCGGAAGGTGTGTGGTATCTTCGGCATCCGCCGCCAAGGGCTTCCTGCAACGACTGGCCCGCCCTCCTCCCAGGTTTCTCCAGCGCCGTCTCACGTGCCTTTCACGCCCTCCCCCCAGCAGCCGCACCCCCAGCCTGATCGTCGATGGTGGCGGCTGCCCGTCGGGACCTGGTCCCTGGAGCAGAGGCGGTGGTTCGCCCTGGGCGTGGTGCTGGGCCTGGCGCTGGTCCAATACCTTGGGACTCTGCTGATGCTGCGCTCCGCCCCCGTCCGCCGGGCCCTCCGCACCCGGGCGGTGGCTGCGCTCGCCACCCGGCTTCCGGGCGCCCGGCTGGAGGGAGGGGTCAGCGTCGACGCGGCCTTCCGGCCCGTGATGGGGCCGGTGGTGCTCCCCTCGGCCGACGATGGTGCGCCGCTCGTGGTCGTGGACCGGATCATGATCCAGCCGCGTCTGTGGCGCCTCCTGACCGGCCACCTGGAGCCCGCCCTGGTCGCCTTGAGCGGCGTACACATCCAGGGCGGCCCCGAGGGTCGGCGGCTCCCGGAGCTCGCCCGCGCCCTCCGTCCCGAGAGGGACCAGGGAACCCGCGAGGCGCTGAATCCCGCAGCGTCTGCACCGCCGGTGCTGGCCTTCACCGGCCTAGACCTTCGCCTGGAGGAGGCGTCGTCCCGCCGACCGCCCCTCGTGGTGGGGCCGCTGGGCGGGCGCCTCCGTCTGGACCGGATGGGCAGGCGCACCCAGGCCCTCCTGACCACGGAAGGGCCAGGGCAGCTGGTGGGCACGGTGGAGGCCACCTGGGGCGACGGCCCCGGCGCCCTGCGGATGCACCTCCACGGACTGGGGGCCGAGGCCCTTCCGGAAGGCCTGCGCCGTGGGCTCCCCTTCGAAATCCGCAGCGGTGCCCTCGACCTCACCCTGGAGGCTCCCCGTCTCGACACCTTTTCCCGGGGCGAGGGCCAGTTCAAGCTCGCGACGCGCAACCTGACCCTCTTCGCGGTGCGCCTCGATCCCGAGCCCCTGGGCCCGCCCCCAGTGCGCGTGTCGGGTCGCGTGCGTTGGGATGCCCGCGCGCGGACCGCGGACCTGGACGAGGCGACGGTAGCGCTGGATGCGGCCGGGCGGGTGGCACTGCAGGCGGCCCTGTCCATCGCTTTGCATCCCGAGCCGCGCTTCAATCTGGCGCTGCGGGTCGATGCCCTGGACTGGACCGCCCTCACGGCCACGCTCCCCCCGAAGCTGGCGCCTCCGCCCGGAGCCCCGGGGATTGTAGGTCAGCTGGCTGGCGGACTTCGGGTGACCGGGCCCCTTCGCGACCCGGTTGAGTGGCAGGTCGAAGGCTCCATGGATCTGAGTCGCCTCGCGCCGGCTTCGCAGGACAGCGTTGCGAAGCTGACGCGCTCCTTCGTCCACCAGGCGCAGGTTGCGGGGGGTGGCCTGCGGCGGGTGATCGTCGGCCCGGAAAACCCGGCGTTCGTTCCCCTGGCCGAGCTTCCGGACCATTTCGTGCGGGCGGTGCTCGAAAGCGAGGACGCGGGCTTCTACGGGCACCCGGGTTTCGACCTTTCCGCCGTCCAGGAAGCGCTGGCCAGCGGAGGACGGCTGCGCGGCGCCTCGACCCTCACCCAGCAGCTGGCGAAGAACCTGTTCCTCTCCAGGGAGCGCACCCTCTCCCGCAAGGTCCGCGAGGCGCTGGCCACCGTGGCGCTCGAAGTGGCGGTGGGGAAGCGGCGGATCCTCGAGATCTACCTCAACCTGGTGGAGTGGGGCGACGGGGTGAACGGCATCGGCGAGGCCGCCCGGCACTGGTTCGGCAAGGATGCCCGCGCCCTGAGCCCCAAGGAGGCCGTCATGCTCGCCACCGTGATCCCGAATCCGGTGCGCTATGAGATGTACCGGAGGAAGGGTGCGCTCACGCCCGCCTGGGTGGCGCGGGTGGCCGACCTGCTCGGGAAGCTTCACACCATCGGTGTGCTCGACGATGAAGCCCTGCGGGCCGCCGAGGCAGAGAACCTCACCTTCGCCGGTGGGCTGCCGGCGGGCAACGGACCGCTGGAACCAGCGGAGGAGCCCATGGACTGAGGGGCCCTTCACAGGGCCTTCCGGCGGGCCCCTGGGGCCTGGGCGGTCTGCGCCGGTGTGGTCTGTGACCCGTTCCATAGGTGGGTTCCCGGGGGCCGCCTGATACCCTGGAGCGTTGGTATTCAACGCTTTTTGCCGAGGCCGCCATGCGCTACCTGCCCTCTTCCCCTGTCGAGGATCGTGCCCTCCTGGACACCATCGGCATCCCGAATGCCGAGGCGCTGCTGGCGGGCATTCCGGAGCCGCTGCGCCTGGCGCGTGAGCTGGACCTGCCCACCCAGGGTTCCGAGCAGGAGGTGGCCTGGCAGATGATGGGCCTGGCCAACAAGAACATGCGCTTCTGCGCGCAGTTCCTGGGCGCGGGCGCCTACGACCACTTCGTGCCCTCGGCCATCGACGCCATGATCAGCCGCCAGGAGTGGTTCACGGCCTACACGCCCTACCAGCCCGAGATCAGCCAGGGCACCCTGCAGCACATCTTCGAATACCAGACCCTGATCTGCGATCTGACCGGACTGGAAGTGACCAACGCAAGCCTCTACGACGGCGGCACCTCCTGCGTGGAAGCGGCGCTCATGGCCGTGCGCGTGGCCAAGAAGCGCAACACGGTGCTTATCAGCCGCGGCCTGCACCCCATGTATCGCGACGTGCTCAAGACCAACTTCGATCCGCATGAAAATCTGCACCTGGTGGAGGTCGGCCTCAAGGATGGCGTCACCGACCTGGCCGACCTGCAGGCCAAGCTCAACGGGGACGTGGCCGCGGTGATGGTGGGCTACCCCAACTTCCTGGGCAACCTGGAGGACCTCACGGCCCTGGCCGGTCCCGTCCACGCGGCCGGTGCCCTGCTGATCAGCGTCACCCAGGAGGCCTTCGCCTTCGGCTGGTTCGAGGCCCCCGGCAAGGCCGGCGCCGACATGGCCTGCGGCGAGGCCATGAGCCTGGGCAACAAACCCAACTTCGGAGGCCCCTTCCTGGGCTTCCTCGCCGTGAAGGACGCCCACAAGCGCGAGATCCCCGGCCGCGTGGTGGGCCAGACCAAGGACCTGGACGGCCAGACCGGCTACGTGCTGACCCTCACCGCCCGCGAGCAGCACATCCGCCGTGACAAGGCCACCAGCAACATCTGCTCGAACCAGGGCCTCGTCGCGCTGCGCGCCAACATCTTCATGCAGCTGGCCGGGCCCGAGGGGCTCAAGGGCCTCGCCGAGCAGAACGCCGCCAAGGCCCAGTACCTGCGCCAGCGCCTGCTGGAGTTGCCGGACATGGAGCCGGTCGATGACCAACCCTTCTTCAACGAGTTCGTGCTCCGCTACACCGGCGACTACGCCGCGCTGCAGGAGGCCTGCCTGAAGGAGAGCCTGCTGCCGGGCCTGGATCTGGGCCGCTTCTATCCCGAGTACGCGGGCTGCATCCTCTGGTGCGCCACGGAACTCCACACCCGCCAGATGATCGAGAGCCTCGTCGAGATCCTGGCCCGCGTCCCCGCCACCGTCTGAGGAGATGACCATGTTTCTGCGCCAGCGCGAACCCCTCTCCTTCGAACGCTCCGTCCCCGGCAAGCGGGGCATGGACCTGCCGAAACTCGATGTGCCCACCGCCAAGGACACCCGGCCCGCCCACCTGAAGCGCAGCGGCTTCGACGCCCTGCCCGAGCTGAGCGAGGTGGAGGTCATCCGGCACTTCACCCGCCTCTCCAAGTGGAACTACGGCGTGGACGATGGCATGTATCCGCTGGGCTCCTGCACCATGAAGCACAACCCCCGGCTCAACGAGAAGGTCGCGGGCCTGCCGGGCTTCACGGACAGCCACCCCATGGCCCCCGATGCCCTCGTCCAGGGCAACCTGGAGATGCTCTATACGCTGCAGGAGTGGCTGAAGGAGATCACGGGGCTGCCCGGCGTCACCCTTCAGCCCAGCGCTGGCGCCGCTGGCGAGCTGACGGGCGTCATGCTCATCCGCGCCTACCACGTGGCCAAGGGCGCCAAGCGACGCGTCATCCTCATCCCGGACAGCGGCCACGGCACCAACCCCGCCACCGCCGCCATGGCGGGCTACGAGGTGGTGGAACTGCCCTCGCTGCCGGATGGCACCATCGCCTTCGACGATGTGACCGATCCCGTGAACGGCAAGGTCCGCAAGGGCCTGCGGACCCTCGTGGCTGAACTCGGCACCGAGATCGCGGGCGCCATGATCACGAACCCGAACACCATCGGCGTCTTCGAGCACCGCTTCAAGGAGATCAGCGACCTGCTGCACAGCGTGGACGCCCTGGTCTACATGGACGGCGCCAACATGAACGCCCTGGTGGGCGTGGCCCGCCCCGGCGACTTCGGCGTGGACGTCATGCACCTGAACCTGCACAAGACCATGTCCACCCCCCACGGCGGCGGTGGCCCCGGCGCCGGTCCCGTCTGCTGCGGCGCGAACCTCATGCCCTTCCTGCCCGTGCCCGTGGTGGTGCGGGACACCGTGAAGGTGGGCGAGGGCGAGGTGCCGAAGCACAGCTACCGCATGGACTGGGACCAGCCCCAGAGCATCGGCAAGGTCCACACCTTCTACGGCAACTTCGGCATCCTGGTGCGCGCCCTCACCTACTGCCTGAGCCACGGCTCCGACGGCCTGAAGGCGGCGACGCTGCGCGCCATCGTGAACGCGAACTACATCCGCACGCGGCTGAAGGGCGCCTACGCCCTGCACATCGACTCGCCCAGCCTGCACGAGGTGGTCTTCAGCGACACGCTCCAGGCCAAGCACGACGTGCACACGCTGGACATCGCCAAGCGCCTTATCGACCACGGCTACCACCCGCCCACGATCTACTTCCCCCTCATCGTGCCCGGCGCGCTGATGATCGAGCCCACCGAGAGCGAGGGCAAGGACGAGCTGGACGCCTTCTGCGACACCATGCTCGCCATCGCCAAGGAGGCCGAGGAGAACCCCGACGCCCTGCACCAGGCGCCCACCCTCGCCCCCCTGCGCCGCATGGACGAGACCACCGCCGCCCGCAAGCCCGTGCTTCGGTGGACGAAGGCTTGACCTGAACCATCTCCAGGAAGGCCCCCGTTTCGGGGGCCTTCCTGTGTCCCGGCCTGGCAGGGTGATGGCCCTCCGGCAGCCTGCCGGTCGACCCCCAAGGCCGTCGCGGCGATGCTGTTTCGGGAGGCGACCCGCATGATCCACATCGAGCACCTGGCGTTCTGGACCCGCGACCTGGAGCGGCTGGCTGCCTTCTATGCCGAGGCCTTCGGTGCCGCGGTGGGCGAGCGCTACGAGAACCCCGCGCACGGCTTCGCCTCGCGGTTCCTCAGCCTCGGCGGCGGCTCCCGGCTGGAACTGATGCAGACCGCCGAGCTGGACCTGGCGGAGGCCCCGCCCGGGGCCCAGCGGCTGGGCCTCACGCACCTGGCCCTTTCGGTGGGCTCCCCAGAGGCCGTGGATGCCCTCACGGCGCGCCTCCGCGATCGCGGGTGCCCGGTGCTGGATGGGCCCCGCTGGACCGGCGACGGCTACTACGAAAGCGTGGTGCTCGACCCGGACGGCAACCGGATCGAGCTCACGGTCTAGGGCGGCGGCTCAGCGCCGGTCGAAGCGGGGAGACATGACCAGCAGGGTCTGGGTGGAGGCGATGCCCGGCAGCTTGGCCAGCTCGTCGCGGACGCGGTTGAGGTCCTCGAGGCGCTCGCCCTCCAGCTGCAGCACCAGGTCGATGTCGCCGCTCACGGAATCGGCCACGCGCACTTCCGGAAAGGCCTCCAGGATGCGCACCGCCCGGTCGTGGCTGGGGCCGCTGCCCTTCACCAGCAGGTAGGCGCGGACGCCGGGCTTCGTCTCCAGGCCCAGGCGCAGCGTGTAGCCCAGGATGACGCCGTCCCGCTCGAGGCGCTTCAGGCGCTCCTGCACGGCGGAGCGCGACAGGCCCACCCGGGCGGCCAGGGCGACTTGAGTCAGCCGGGCGTCGGCGCCCAGTTCCGCGAGGAGGCGGCGGTCCAGGTCATCCAGGTCGGGCTTGGGCATTCCTGCATTCTGGCAGTTCGCCGGTGTTCCGGCACTCTGCCGGCTAGACCAGGACGCGTCATGGGCGAAACCTGGAGGTCCCCCGGAGATCCCATGCGATCCAGCACCGCCCTGGTCCTGCCGGCCCTCGTGTTCACCCTGCAGGCCCAGGAGGCCGGGGCCCCGGTGACCCCGGTCCAGCGCCGGGAGGTGGTGGAGGCCCTGGCCAAGGCGCTGAAGGCTCAGTACGTCTTCCCCGAGGTGGCGGAGGCCACGGGCAAGGCCCTCCAGGCGAAGGTGGCCAAGGGCGGCTACGACGAGGCCACGACCACCAAAGCCTTTGGCGAGGCCCTGTCCCGCGACCTCCGGGAGCTTGGCAAGGATGGCCACTTCCGCGTGCGTTTCGACCCCGGGTTCAAGCCCCGGGATGAGGAGGAGGACCGGGTTCCCAGCCGGGAGGAAGTGGCCGAGCTGCGCCAGCAGGCGGCCCGCCGGGCCTTCGGCATCGCCCGGGTGGAGCAGCTGCCGGGCAACGTGGGCTACCTGGACATCCGCGGCTTCGGACCGACCGAGTTCGTGGGCCCCGCCTTCTCCGCCGCGCTGTCCATCCTGTCGGGCACCGAGGCCCTCATCCTCGACCTGCGGCAGAACGGCGGCGGCGATCCCGAGAGCGTGGCCTACCTGGTGAGCCACTTCTTCCCCGAAGGCGACACCCGGCACCTCAACTCCATCTACAACCGCCCCAAGGACACCACGCGCCAGTACTGGACCAGCCCCACCGTGGGCCCCCGCTATGCCGGGCCCGTCTACGTGCTCACCTCGGGGCGCACCTTCTCCGGCGGCGAGGAGTGCGCCTACGACTTCCAGACCCAGAAGCGGGCCATCCTGGTGGGCGAAACCACGGGGGGCGGGGCCAATCCTGGCCATGGCGTGGCCCTGGCCCACGGCTTCCTCGCTTTCATTCCCACCGGCCGGGCCGTCAACCCAGTCACTAAGACCAACTGGGAGCACGTGGGCGTGAAGCCCGATCTGGCGGTCCCCGCCGCCGAGGCCCTGAAGGCGGCGCACATGGCCATCCTGAAGGGGATCCTGGCCAAGGAGAAGGACCCCGAGTACCGCAAGCGCCTGGAGGGGATCCTGGCCCGGGTCGAGAAGGGCGAGGCGGAGCCCGTTCGCTACAACCGGTAGCGCCGGGAACGCTCAGTCGTGGGGAATGAGGTGGACGGCGGCCGCCTTGAGGGTGGCGAAGACCGCATCCCCTTCGGACAGGTCCAGGTCCGCGCAGGCCTGGCGGGTGACGAGGCTCTCCAGGGGGAAGCCGCAGTCCAGGCCGATCCGCACCAGCGATCCTTCCGGGCTCAGGGCGGTGATGCGGGCCGGGAGCCGGTTGCGGGCCGTGGTCCCGGAGCTGGCTGCGCTGCCGCGCTCCACGGCCACGTCCTCGCCGCGGATGCAGATGAAGACCTCCCAGCCGAGGCCGCCCGGGTCGGCGGCGAAGAGGCGGGCCGAGCCCACCGAGAGGGTGGCCATGCCGCCCACGATGGATTCGATCCGGCCGCGCACCACGGTTTCCACGCCCAGGATCCGCGCCACGGCGGGATCCGTGGGCCGGTCGAAGACCTCGCGGATGTCGCCGCTCTGGCAGACGCGGCCCTGGTCCATCACCACCAGCCGGTCCCCGAGCTGCAGGGCCTCGGCGCGGTCGTGGGTCACCAGCACGGTGGGGATGCCGAGGGTGCGGAGCAGGTCGCGCAGCTCCTTGCGCAGCCGCACCTGGGAGGGCCGATCCAGGGCCGACAGGGGCTCGTCCAGGAGGAGCAGGGCCGGCTTCCGGGCCAGGGCCCGGCCCAGGGCCACCCGCTGCTGCTGGCCGCCGGACAGCTCGCCGGGATGCCGGCCTTCCAGGTCCCGGAGCTCCAGCAGGGCGAGGAGCTCGTCCACCCGGGCGCGCCGTTCCCGGGAGTCGAGTGGGGCCAACCCGTAGCCGAGGTTCGCCGCCACGGTGAGGTGCGGAAAGAGGGCGTAGGCCTGGGGCAGGAATCCCAGGTCGCGGCCCTGGGGCGGGCGGTGGAGGCCCTTCGCGGCCTCGGACCAGGGGACGCCCCCGAAGTGGATGCTGCCGCGATCGGCCCGTTCCAGCCCGGCCAGGAGGCGCAGGGCCGTGGTCTTGCCCGAGCCCGAGGGCCCGAACAGCACGGTCACGGAGAAGCCCGGCCGTGGGATCTCGAAGCGCGCCTCCACGGTGGGGCCGCCCCGGTAGTGGCGCTCGGCGTTCGCCAGCAGATGGGGGCCGTCGGCGTTCAGATGAGCGTCCACGGCTTCCTCTGGTGGCGCCGCAGGGCGTAGGTGAAGGTCAGCACGAGGAAGGACACGCCCAGCAGCAGGGCGGCCGTGCGGGCCGCCGGGGCGTAGTCCATGGCCTGCACCTGGTCGTAGATGGCGATGCTCACGGTGCGGGTGCGGCCCGGCAGGTTGCCGCCCACCATGAGCACCACGCCAAACTCGCCCAGGGTGTGGGCGAAGCTGAGCACCACGCCCGTGAGGATGCCGGCCCAGCTGAGGGGCGCGATGACGCGCAGGAAGGTGCGGAGCCGCGACTCGCCCAGGCACCAGGAGGCCTCGATGAGGCCGCGGTCCACCGAGGCGAAGGCGGCGGCCAGGGGCTGGATCATGAAGGGCAGGCTGTAGAGGATGGAGGCGATGAGGAGGCCCGTGAACGAGAAGGGCAGGGTGTGGCCGAAGACGGCCTCGAAGCCCCGACCCACGGGACTGTGCGGCCCCATGGCCATGAGGAGGTAGAAGCCCAGCACGGTCGGTGGCAGGACCAGGGGCATGGCCACCACGGCCTCCACCAGGAACTTCCAGCGGCGCCGGGAGAAGGCCAGCCAGTAGGCCAGGGGCAGGCCGAGGACGAGCAGGGCGGCCGTGGTCAGGGCCGCGAGCCCGAGGCTCAGGCGGATGGCCTGCCAGTCCATCAGCGCGCCGCCACCACGAAGCCGTACCGGCGGAGGATCTCGACGGCGGGCGGGGACTGCAGGAAGGCCCGGAAGGCCAGGGCGTCGGCGCGGTTCCGGGCGTGGTTCAGGATCACGCCGCCCTGGTCCAGGGGCGGATGGGCGTCTTCGGGCAGCGCCCAGAAGCGGCCGGCGGCGGCCATGACCGGAGCCTTGGCCAGGGACAGGGCCAGGATGCCGATGTCGGCGGCCCCGGTCTGCACGAACTGGGCGGTCTGGGCGATGTTCTCGCCGAAGACCAGGCGCGGCTGCAGGGCCTCCAGCATCCCGAGCTTGGCGAGCGCAGCTTCCGCGGCGCGGCCATAGGGCGCCACCCGGGGGTTGGCGATGGCCACCTTCTTCGCCGCGGGATGCAGCAGGGCCTTCATGCCCAGCTGCTCCACGGGGATGGGCGAGGCCTTCGGAACCCACAGCACCAGATGCCCCCGGCTGTAGAGGAACTCCGTGGCGCCGTCGGCCACGCCCGCCTCCACCAGCTTCTTCGGATAGGTGAGGTCCGCCGAGAGGAAGAGGTCGAAGGGGGCCTTGTTCAGCAGCTGGGCGTAGAAGTTCCCGGAGGAGCCGTGGGTGATGGCCACCTCCACGCCGGGATGGGCCTTCGCGAAGGCCGCCTTCACCTCCACCAGGGCGAACTGGAGGTCGGCGGCCGCGGCGATGGCCAGCCGCGGTGATTCCGAGCGCCCGACCAGGGCCATCAGGCAGAGCAGCAGAGTCCTGAAGTGAGACATGTCGTGGTCCTTGAAGGCCCGGTTCGGCGTCCCTCCCATCATGCCCCTTGGGGCGGGCCCGCTCCAGCTTGCGCTTGATGCGGGAAGCGACCAGGCCCCGGATTGCAGATGCGTTCGCCGATCCGCTCGGTTCTAATCAGGGGCAGATCCCAAGAAGGAGCTCCCGTGCCCTTCCTCAACCAGCGGTCCATCGCGGCGCAGGTCCGGGTGGCACTGGGCCTCCTCGCGCTCCTGATGCTGATGGGTTCCCTGGGGATGCTGGTGCTGGCCCGCCGGGCGGCCCACCAGGCCAGCGATGTGTACCGGGACCACCTGCAGCCGATGCTCTGGCTCATGGACGTGTCCGAGGCCTACTCCGTGGACATCACCATCTCGTTCCGGATGGTGCGCGCGGGGCGGATGTCCCCCGAGGAGGGATTGCGCCGGCTCCAGGAGGGCGAGGCCAAGGCCCGGCGGAACTGGGCGGCCTTCCGGGCCAAGCGGACCACCACACCTGCGATCCAGGAGACAGAAGAGGAACTCGCCCGACTCCAGACGGTGAGCCAGCAGCTGGCGGCCATGCTCCCGGGCGGCATGATGAGCGAGGAGCTGGGCGTCTTCGGGGACCATCAGTGGCTGCCGGCGGTGCTGAGCTGTGCGCGGATCCTGGAGCGTTTGAGGGCCGAGGAGGATCGCCGGGCCGAAGCCACCATCCGGGGCCTGGAACGCAGCTCTGAACGGACCACCCTGGGGGGGCTGGCCCTGATGCTGGCCTCCCTGGTGCTGGCCCTCGGGCTGGGGCAGGGCTTCGCCGCGCATCTGCGGAAGGGCGTGAACTCCCTGGTGGCCCGGCTGCGGAGCGTGGCCGATGGCAACCTCGAGCCGGCGCCGGTGGCGCCCGGGGGCAGCGAGCTGGCCAGCGCGGAGCGGGCCCTGAACCGCACAGTGGCCCACCTGCGGCAGCTGATGGCGGAGAACCAGGCCCAGAAGGCCCTGGAGCGCGCGATCCTGGACGGCGCCAGCGCCATGATCATCGGCCTCGATCTCGATGGACGGGTGAGCCGCTGGAACCACTCGGCGGAACAGCTCCTGGGCTACCGCGCCGACGAAGTGATCGGACAGGCCACGCCCGAGCTCTGGCGGGTTCCCGAGGAGATGGCCGCGCTGGCCGAGGAAGTCGGCCAGCGGGTGGGACGGCCCGTGGCTCCGGGCATTGAGACGCTGCAGGTGGCCGCGACCCTGCCGGGCTTCGCCACGGAATGCCGCTTCCGCGCCAAGGATGGCGCCCTCA
>WBZQ01002414.1_pt1 | contig 11998 bp, 9 predicted proteins | sample 5204251 | NCBI WGS metagenome assembly WBZQ01 (sample SAMN12412402, study PRJNA552823) | activated sludge metagenome | isolation source: activated sludge from nitrification reactor of wastewater treatment plant... | place: USA: Virginia | collected 2017-09 | reverse complement strand
CCGCTTGATCTTTCGTCATCTTCTGACGTTCGCGGTACAGAAGCCCTTTGTAGAAGAGCGCGTCTACGTATTCCGGATCTTCTTGGAGCGCCTTTTCGACGTATTCCAGGCCCTTGACCACACAAGCTTCGGCCTTTTGTTTGTCAGGCAAAGCCGCCGGGTAATCCATATTCCGATAATGGAAGGGGTCCTGGATGGCTTTGTCGGCATAGCGTGTCGTTTCCTGATAAGAGCAATCCCAGTATTTCACCCCAACGGTATAATACGTGGTCGCTTTCATATCCTTGGTCGCGCAATCGCCATCTGCCAGTTGCAAACGCCACGTACGCCAATCTTCCGTTTTGTCCAGGTCCTCATAAATGGTGGCGATATAGCTAATGGCATTTTCGCGCAATTTGCAGTTGCTGCTAGCCAGGCTCAAGGCTTTCTTGTAAGCCTCCAACGCCTCATTAGCAACGCGGGTACGATCATCACCGGCAAGAGAGCGGTAGTCTTTAACCAGCGTCGCGCCGTAAAACAGCCAGCCATTCGGAAACTGATCGTAGGATTCGATGGCTTCTTTAAAGAAGACTTGGGCTTCTTTGGTCCGCCCCTGGTTATAAAGAATGGCTCCTTGATTCAATTTGTCCTTGGCGATGACTTTCTTTGCGTATTCGCAGCCCGAACTCATTGCGGCCAACGCCAGCAGAGCAATCAACGAGAGCACAGTGGTGAAATTACGGAAGACTCTCATAAGTGTTCAGGAATTCTCCCTGCTAAGAATTTGATGATTGAGGATCAAAAGCGTTTACACCGCGCGGGGCGACCTGGGGCCGCGTTGCTCAAGCGGAGTTACCATCAATAGCAACTCCGCTTCCAGGTAAGCGCTGGCATTTTACTGATCCAAACCTTCGATCTGAAGACCGATGGGCTGACCGCCCGCTTGCTTGACCACGTCAATAACCTTCACGACTTCGCCGTAAGCGAGGCGCTGGGGTGCTTTGATAAAGACTGCTTTGCGGTCTGCCGGACGTCCATTGAGGGCGCCAAAGAGACGCTCAGAAAGCGAATTGAGGTCTTTCAACTCTTCGGTGTTCAGTTTGTAACCACCGCCCGTGGAAGGCACTGTCACAAGCAGGCTCAACGGATCCGGTGGTGCATCTTTCATATTTTCCGGTGGTTTTTCCGGAATCTTTGCTTCGAAACGATGCGGTTTTTGCGGGCTGATGACCATGAAGATGATCAGGAGCACCAGTAACACGTCAATTAGCGGCGTGACGTTAATATAGGGTGTTGCGTCTTTACCGCCGCCTCCGCCCATTCCCATAACGTTTTCTCCTTAAATTCGACTAGCTGCGGAATCGCCGTCTATTCTTCGTTGGGTTTCTTCTTGTCTGCGACAAGGCCCAACTGTTCAAAGCCTGCGTCACGAATCATGTTGACGACTTTCACGACGTCACCATATTGCACGTGGTTGCTGCCTTTGATGTAGACGATTTGCGGATCGCTCGGCTTCAGACCTTTCATGCGCGACTTGATCGTATCAACGAGCCGGTCTTCACGCACGAGATCGCGTCCGATGTAGTACACGCCATTGTCAGGAATCGCAACAACGACGGCGGTGTCTTTGGTGATGTTGGCGTCTTCGTCGGGGTTTTTCCCACGCGGAAGCGTGACCGTAACACCTGATTGAAGCAGCGGCGTGACCACCATAAAGATGATCAGTAACACCAACATGATGTCCACCATGGGTGTCACGTTAATTTCTGAATTCAGTCCGGCACCACCGCTATCAGAACTCATACTCATTGCATTTCCTCCTCAAGCTGCGAACAGCTTCGACAATCAAGGCAAGTCTTTCACTTAGGTTTAAACTGCTTCGGCGTAACGTCTCCCAAAGCTATAACCTTACTCAGGTGTCATCACTCCAGCTTGAGTGATAGCCCAGAGCTAACACTCAAGCTGGGAAGTAAGATGGCAACCACTGCCAATGAAAGGCTCGACTTTTTTGTTTCGCGCTTATTTCTTCCCGCGTTGTTTCAGGAAGTAATCAATCAACTCAGCCGAAGAGTTATCCATTTCAACTACGAAGTTGTCCACTTTGCTGGTGAAGTAGTTGAACAGCCACACAGCAGGCACGGCCACGAGCAGACCGAATGCCGTCGTGAAGAGCGCTTCTGCAATACCACCGGCCACGGCCGAGATACCTGCGGATTCCGCGCTACGCATACCTTGGAACGCGTTGATAATACCGAACACCGTACCGAACAAGCCCACGAACGGAGCCGTCGAACCGATCGTCGCCAAACCAGACAAGCCGCGCTTGAATTCGGCAACCTTGATGGCGCCAGCGCGCTGCAAGGCGCGTTTGGAAGCATCAATGATCTCGCCCGAGATATCGCTCGACAGCTGGTGCGCACGGAACTCTTGCAGACCGGCGTTGACGACCATCGCCAAGTGGCTCTTCTTGTACTTTTCGGAGAGACTAATCGCTTCGTCAATCTTCTGGCTCTTCAACGATTGCGCGACTTTCGGCGCAAATTCACGGGATTGATTCTTCGCAGCGCTGAAGGTCAAATAGCGCTCGACCATGATCGCGATGGACCAGATGGACATAATCAACAGGATTACGACCACCGCCAAGGCAACCTTACCCATGTTGCGGATCATGCCCATCAGCGAGAAGTCGAATGCTTGGGCGTCGCCACCTTCGGCGAGAGCAAAAGCAAACGGGGCGACTGCCAACCAGATTTGGCTAAGCAAAATCATCATGATATCGAATTCCTCCAATAGTGGTTGCTGAATTTGAATTGCTTCGAGGCGGTGCAAGTAGCTTCTTCACTCGGTGATGAAGCGACTGCGACGGCTCTGGCATACCAGCAGAAAACTTTTGTTGCCTGCTGTAGACCCCAAACCATCCGGAATGTTCCCAGTGTGGCTCGGCGTCAGAACAGTGCACGACCTAAACAAAGGTCATTCACTGCCAAAGACAGAATTTCAATAAGCGAAGCCGATTCATCCCTCTGCGTTATTCTGGATATCGGCGTTGAAAAGACGGTTTGCAACGAGGCTATGGTTACAACCTATTGCAACGTGAAGTTGAACGTCAGGACGCCTTGCACTTTCACCGGCACACCTGACAATTCCGTCGGTTTGAAAACCCAGCCTCTGGCCGCTTGCAAAGCGGCATCGCGCAACAATGGGTGCCCACTGACGACAGCCGCGTCAATCACACGACCATCTTCGCCAATCGTGACTTGTACCTGCACAGCCCCTGAGGCGCGCGCGGCTTTCGCAATTGGCGGATAAGGCGGATTCACCTTCTTGAGCGCACTTCCCTGCAACACACCGCCAGAAACTTTGATCTGTTTTGGCACTGGGGTCGCTTCGGGCGTGGGAGAGGGTTTCGGCGGCGGCGGCGGCGGCGGCGGCGGCGCATCATCACCGCGAGAACCGGCCACACCACCTGGCACACCACCTGTGACACCACCTGGCACACCACCTGGCACACCGGTCGAAACTGCGGCCACAACTGGCTTGGAAACAACCGTAGTGGGATCAGGAATCTTCTCAGGTGGTTTGGTTGGTGGTGTAAAAGTTGTGACTTCAGGAATGTTTTTCACGACAACCGTCTGCGCAGGAGCCGGCGGTGGCGCTGGCGGCGGCGGCGGCGGCGCGAGCATCGTGGTCACGTCCAGCGCGTCCACGAGATTGGGGTTCATGTAAACAATCGTCCCCACGGCGATTCCCAAAAGAGCCAGAACGTAAATCACGCTGGTCACAAACAGAAATAAACCTGTGCGGGAATTTTCTTTACCGTGCTTGGACGATTCGACTAACTGGTCAAACATGGCTTATCGCCCTCCCTTGACATCAATGCCGATGGGCCAATGCAATCAGTGCGAATACCGACTGCACACAATCCCCTCGCTCCTGATGGTTTAGCTCAGAAGCAAAAAGTGTCATTGACCTGAACCAATGAAAGCAAGAAGAAGTACTTAATTATGTTTATTGATTGAGGCGACTTGCCCCCAATTGAACTGCTTATACCGCCACTCACACTCCACGCAAACACACAATCATCAATCGTAAGGAGAGCAAGAGTGTTCTTTAGGAACGAACTACGCCTTACCCTAGGATCCTCACTTCGTGAAGCGCGAGCCTAATTTCGTGTTATTTTTTTTCAGTGACAACCTTGATTACACTTGTTTTGACGGGTCAGCAACGTTGCGGAGTCTACTATCTGGCTTCAGTTCCGTCAAGTCGTTTCACTACTTTTGTTTTACCAAGTTGCCGTCTTTACAAGGTGTTAAAAAGCTTTGGCCATTGATCCAACAGCCTGATGGATCAATGGCCAACAAACGCGTCTGGGCTGGCTCAGGCAAGCCAGCCACAAACGTTATTTTGACTTTTTGCGTGGCTTACGAGGGGCTGTGGAAACACCAGCCGCAGCCAACATTTGCGGAGTAACGCTTGCTCCGGCAGGGCTGGCGATGTCACCAACAGCGGAATTGCCTCCCGCAACAGTTTTCGCCACTGCAGCGTTACGGAAATTGCCACGCCAAGATTCCCACCAAAGCATAAACGGGCTCGCAATGTAGATCGAGGAGTAAGTCCCGATCAAGATTCCGATAAACAAACACCAGGAAAAGCTCTTAAGCACTTCGCCACCAAATACAAGCATCGCCACCACGGTCAAAAATGTCAGACCTGAGGTAATGATCGTGCGCGAAAGCGTCTGGTTAATAGCATCATTGGAAAGCTTTTCCAGTCCGTCACGACGTTTGGTGCGCATCATTTCCCGAATGCGGTCAAAAATGACGATGGTGTCATTCATCGAATAACCAACGAGGGTAAGCAATGCCGCCACTACTGTCAGATTGATTTCCCATTGAGTAATGGAAAAAATGCCAAGGGTCACCAGCACATCGTGAAACACCGCGATCACGGCGCCAATTCCGAAGCCCCAGGATTTGAAGCGGAAGGCAATAAAAATCAACATTCCCAAACAGGCAACAACCGTAACATAAATAGCACGATTGCGCAGGTCTGCACCGACCTGAGGGCTTACCGCCTCTGCGCTTTTCACCGAAGCATACCCGGCGAAAAAGTTCTTTTCCAAGGCATCACCGATCTGAGGCTCAATGCCGCTCAGATTTTTCACCTCGCTGACACTCCCAATCAAACCTTTTCGTTCTTTCTCGCGGTAATCAATGATGCGTTGCGCTACGTCCTGGGCACGTTGCTGATCCAAACCAGCTTTCGCAATCAGCTCAGACCTAAGATTGTCACTGCCAATCGTGTTCAGGTCGGTTTTCGCCTGTGTGGAAGCGTCATTGAATGTCGCCAGCGCAGCCAGAATTTTCTGCTTTCCGATATCGGCGTCATCCTTCGCCTTTGCTGCTTCTGCTGATTGACCAGCCTGCTGCTCAACTTGGACCAAGTTAGGCAACCGCACCAAAACTTCGTTGCTGGGCGCTTGGCCAATTTGGTCGCGCACCTGTTGCAGCGTAATCTGCGAACCGTCAATTTTCTGCTGCTCCAAGGCAAGACGCAGCTTGTTCAAATCCGGAGTTTCACGAAATTTGACTGTCGCCAGAGTTCCGCCGACAAAATCGACGCCCAGATTAAATGGGTGTGTCTGGCTCTTGCCATCAAAGGCACGATAGAGAACCGAAGCCAGCCCGGCTCCGATTAAGAGCCAAGAAACGCCGATAAATATCCACTTCTTACTGAGAAATTCGTAATTGGTGTTCTTAAAAATCTCGATCATATGTTTCTTAATGCAGTTCCCTGTTTGGGCTAAGCAGGCGGCAGCCAAAGTCCCAGTAATAGACTTGCTTGCGGCCTCAGCCTAACTGCAATCTCCTATATGCTAATCGTTTCTGCCGACCGGCCACCGCGATTCAATGTCCACATAAACATCGAGCGCGAGACATAAACAGCGGTAAACAAGTTCGCCAACAAACCAATGGTCAGCGTTACGGCGAAGCCACGAATCGGGCCGGTACCGAAGAAGTACAGGAAGGCTGCCGAAACAATCGTCGTGACGTGCGTGTCAATGATGGTCACCAAAGCCTTGTCAAACCCGGTATCAACTGCGGATTTAACAATCTTGCCAGCACGCAATTCTTCACGTATGCGCTCGAAAATCAGCACGTTGGAGTCAACCGCCATACCGATGGTCAAGATAACACCGGCAATTCCCGGAAGTGTCAGCGTCGCGGCAAACATTGCCAGCCCAGCCAGCAACAACAGCAGGTTCAGGATCAGAGCCACCACAGCGTTCACTCCAGAAGCGCGGTAATAGAACAGCATAAACAACACCACCAACCCAAGCCCGACCACTGAAGCAATAATCCCTTGCCGAATCGAATCCGCGCCAAGCGATGGGCCGACGGTGCGTTCTTCCAGGTAAACGACCTTCGCCGGCAAAGCGCCTGAGCGGAGCGTCAAGCCCAGGTCTTCTGCCTGTTGTTGCGTGAAGCTGCCACTGATCACACCGCTGTCGCTGATTTTGTCATTCACGCGTGCGACGCTGCGAATGCGGCCATCCAACACCACACCGAGATAATTGCCGACATTGGCGCCCGTCCAGGTGCCGAATTTCTCAGCGCCAACCGGTTTCAGCGAGAACGCGACTTCGAAACCGACGCCCTGTTGTGACTGTACGCCGCGCGCATCGCGCAAATCGTTGCCGTCAATCACCGCGTTTTTCTCGATCACATAGAACCCGGTGTCAGTGGCGCCGTCGCTGCGGCGTTCACTATAGGGCAGCACTTCACGATCAGCCGAACCAGCCAATGCAGCTTCCGCTTGCTCCTTGGTTTCGTAGCGTTGCGGGTCAGGCACCGAGCGAATTTCCAGGCGCGATTCGCCTTTGATCAGTTCCTTCACGCGTTCGGGATTGTCCACGCCCGGCATTTGCACCAGGATTTGATGGTTCTCTTCGCGCCCGTGCAATTGCACCGTCGGTTCTGCCACCCCGAACTGGTTGATACGCTGTTCGATGATGGTCTTGGCTTGTTCAGTCGCTTCTTTGCGCAATTGATCAGCCGCGCGATTGGTCAACTTGAAGCTGACAGAAGCGGGCGCGGTCGAAGTGGAAACATCCCAAATGTCGCTGCCGATAAACGGAAGGATTTTGTCGCGAATTTCGTTGTGCTTGCTGGTGTCAGGCGTTTCAACCACCATCAGGCCCGGCACGTCAGCTTTCACGGCAGTAAACGGAATGGCGGCATCTTTGAGTTCTTTCTGCGCTTTCAAACCATTGCCAGCGGTCAGGTTTTTCAGGTATTCATCAGCCTGAACCTGCATCACCAGGTGGGTTCCCCCTTTAAGGTCCAACCCCAAGCGAATGTTTTCAGAAAGGTTCTGTTTCAACCGGGAAGGCTTGAAGAAGTCGCCCGCGCTTACGCTTTGATCTTTGGGCTTATTCCACGGGCCGAACATGATGATCAACGAGATCAATGTTACGACCGCAATCACAATGCCACGTGTACGAAGATTCTTGTTCATAAAGCTATAAATTGCGCCCGCCTCAGAGACGCCTGAGCGGCGGCAACTTCCTTCTTTCAAATCTTGGGATCAGGTGAGGTGAGGAAATGCGAGCTGGCCAACTTCAGGCCATCAGCGCTGATCGCTATTTCCCCTCAGAGGCTTCTTGCAAACCCGCAATCGAACTGCGCGCAACATCCACGCGCACAATTGGATTTTCCGAAACCTTCAAAACGACTTTGCGCTTGTCTTCACTTAAATTGACAACTTGCCCATACAGCCCGCCATTGGTCACCACTTTATCGCCAGGCTTGAGATTATTGAGCATCTCATCAACCGCGCGTTGCCGTTTGCGTTGGGGCACGACAATCAAGAAGTAGAAGAGGACAAAGACGAGCACCATGGGCACCAGCATTCCGAGCGGACTGGCCCCTTGTTGTAGGACTAAAAGCAAAACAGTCTGTTGTGACATGACGAGGGCGGGTTCAACCTTTGTTTTACAAGATTGTGCGTCTCACGTGTTAGCAACTTAGGCCGTGTGAGACGGCGGATTGTTTACTGTCCTGCGGTATGGCTTCGGAACTTGTTCAGGAAGCTAGTACGGAAGGCAGCAAACTCACCAAGCGCGATACTTTGCCTGATCAACCGCATGCTGTCAAGATAGAAGGCCAGGTTGTGATATGTGCATAAAGTCGCTGCGAGCATCTCACCGCAATTGTATAAATGCCGCAGATACGCACGCGAATACCGTTGGCAAACCATACATCCGCAAGCGTCGTCCAGTGGCCGCTCGTCGTGCGCATAGCGCGCATTGCGGATGTTGAGTTTTCCACTGGAAGTGAAGACCTGCCCGTTACGCGCATTGCGCGTGGGCATCACGCAATCGAACATATCGACACCACGCGCCACACACTCAATCAAATCCTCCGGCGTGCCGACGCCCATCAAATAGCGCGGCTTATCCGCCGGAAGCTGCGGCGCGATGTATTCCGTGATGTCATACATCTGCGATTTCTCTTCCCCGACACTCAAACCGCCAATGGCATAGCCCTCAAACCCGATCTCAACCAGTTGCTCCAGGCTTTGCCGTCGCAATTCCGGATAAACGCTCCCCTGATTGATGCCAAAAAGCGAGGGGGCTTTTCCAGTCGAAGCCGCCGAATTCTTCAAGCGGTCAAATTCCGCCCGCGACCGCCTGGCCCAGCGCGCAGTCAATTCCAGTGAGTCTTGTGCTTGTTTGGGCGTCGCTGGATAGGGTGTGCATTCGTCAAAGCACATCACGATGTCTGAACCGAGCGCGTGTTGCACCTGCATCGAAACTTCAGGCGACAGAAACTGCTTCGAGCCATCCAGATGCGAACGGAATTCGACGCCCTCTTCGCGAATCTTGCGCAATTCCCCCAGGCTGAACACCTGATAGCCGCCGCTGTCAGTCAAAATCGAACGCGGCCAGGAGATAAATTTGTGCAATCCGCCAAGCTGCCGCACGGTTTCATGCCCTGGTCGCAAAAATAAATGGTAGGTGTTGCCGAGGATAATGCGCGCGTCGAGCGATTCCAGCATATCCTGCGTCATCGCTTTGACCGTCCCGGCGGTACCGACCGGCATAAACACCGGAGTTTCGATCACGCTGTGGGCCGTCTTAATTCGCCCGGCGCGCGCTTGAGTGGCGCTATCTTTGTGTTCGACTTGAAAAACTAAATGCTCCATCAGTTTGCCAAAACCCATTCCAACACCGGGTCGCGCCCGCTGAAATAATCTTCCCCTGACAATTCGATAGTCACATCCGGAAAAAACGACTCGGGATCGCCCGCTACCAATCGAAATAGACGAGTCGAATGCTGGACCGTCATTTGTGAGTTCGGCAACGTGAAGGTCCGCACTTCCCCGAAATGATTCGGTTTGCCGCCGGTCGGTTCGCCAACAAAAGTTGCCTGGGTTTGAAATCGGAAATCAAGCGCATTGAGCAACCCCGAAGAAAACGTGCCGTTGTCAATTAAGACATACAGCCCGCCATTCCGGTTGATGCGTGAACGCAACCGGATCGAGGTCAAGAAGCGTTGCAGAATCCCCGAATTTCCGCCCGGGTTTTGCCGCAAGTCAACGATCACACGCTCCACATTGTTTGAATCAATGAAAGCGATCAGTTCGTCTGAAAACGCCGCGAACGGTTGCGAAGCCATTTCAGTGCAGCGGTTGTACTGAAAATACACCGTGCGGTTTTCAGGCAAATGTTGATACCAATAAAACGTCGTCGCCGGTCGCGAACGGTACAACGGTGTCGGAACGCGCGACGGCCTTGCGAACACCCACGGAATCGCCGCGTTGCGAGCGACCGGTTTGAAAGTCATCTCGAATTCGCGCCCGTCGGCGTCAGCAAAAACGAATCGTCCGCGCTCCATATCCGGCAGCAGGTCGAGCGCCTGCAAAATCTCGGGCGTGACGAGAAATGAGCCAATACGTTGTTTGAGCCAGGCCAGATTCTCTGCGGAAACCAGCGCAGACACCTTGATGCCTGCGGCCACGATGTCTGTCTGGCCAATGCGCACCACACGCGCGCCGAGCGCACGGGCATAATTTACCCGCCCACGCTCACTTACGCCCGGCTCAGAAGTCACCGCCACAACATACAAATTCTCTTTGAAAACGCGAAACGCAATCGGGTAACGCCGAAACGGCATTGTGCCGCTCGTGAAATCGAGCGAGGTGTGCGCGTCGTGAAGCAAGGCCACGAGTCCGACCAACTGCGCCTGAATGACGTGATCGGGCAAAGTCGGGATCGCGGCGTCGAGCTGGTTGACGGCGAATTGGAAATCGTTGCTTGAAATTTGGGTGAATGGGTTCGGGTGACGTTGCGGCAATTCCCTGGCGAGAAATCGCAAATCCTCCCGCCATTTCTCTGGCTGTGTTGTGACGCTTTGCGCGTCGGCTGCTCCCAAACAAAGCAATAACAACACCAGCACATTGATGATGCCACTGGTCACACAAACGAACTTCCCCCGGCAAAAAGTGATTTGCATCTTCCTTCCTCCTTCGTGCATTCATCGTGAAAGCGTTTGTAAGGGGTGCCAATCACTATTTACAACGAAACGCCGATCCTGTCACCCGAGACGTCCCCAGTGACTTGACGACTGCGTCAATTGCAATTCACGCATAGCCAAAAGAAAAAATGCGGGTTACCGACAGTATGCGCCCCCCCCACTTTCCCTTCCGGGCGACTTGCGGTTTGGCGTGAGCCGATGACTGACGCTGGAGCTTGCATTTCACTTGCGGGAAAGCTCAGTTCTTCCGCTGCCCGCCCTTCTGTTTCACGCGGATTGGGGTGGCGAAAAAGTCGAAGGTTTCGCGCAGCCGGTTAATCAAATATCGCTCGTAGGAAAAATGCAGTCCTTTGGGGCTATTCGTAAACAGCACAAACGTCGGCGGACGGATGCCAGCCTGGGTAATGTATTTGACCTTCAGCGGGCGTTTGGCCGAACTCAAGCCTTTCGGTTGTTCCAGGTAATCGGCGTAAAACTGATTCAACTGGCCGGTCGGGATGCGCAGATTGCGCGCGGCATTTGCTTTGGCGATCAGTTCGGGCAGCTTGATCACGCGTTGGCCGGTCAAAGCAGAAATCGTGATGATCGGTGCGTAATCCAGAAACTTCATCGCATCGCGGATACGCTCTTCGTGCTGGTAAACCGTATAGGTGTCTTTTTCAATCGCATCCCATTTGTTGACCAGCACGATCAGCGAACGTCCCGCTTCGTGCGCATATCCGGCAATGTTGGCATCCAGCGCCGTCACGCCTTCGACTGCATCAATGACCATCAACACCACGTCGGCGCGTTCGATGTGTTTGCGCGCCATCACGACCGAAAGCTTTTCGGCCATTTCGTTGGTTTTGCCTTTGCGGCGAATGCCCGCGGTATCAATCAACCGCAGCCGAATCGGATTGCCAGCTTCGTCTTGAGATTCAAACACGCTGTCGACAGCGTCGCGCGTCGTGCCCGGAATTGGCGAAACGATGGCGCGCTCTTTCCCCAGCAATTTGTTGATCAAAGACGATTTGCCGACGTTGGGCCGACCGATGATGGCAACATTGATTTCGCGCTGTTTGCGCTCGACGGCCTCGACCACCGGCAATTTTTCCAGCACGGCGTCGAGCAAATCGCCGATCCCGCTGCCGTGTTCGGCAGAAATCGGGAACACATCTTCATAGCCAAACCGGTGAAACTCTCCCGCGTGGCTATCCCAGCGCGTCGAATCGGCTTTGTTGGCCACGACATAAACGGGCTTGCCCAAGGTACGCAACCGGCGCGCCAGCTCTTCATCGAGCGGCGTCAGGCCTTCTTTGGCATCCACGATGAAAAGCAACAGACTCGCCTCATCAATTGCGGCCTGCGCCTGTTTAAAAATGTTGGCGGGAATGATGGCTTCGTCATCGGGAACAATGCCGCCGGTGTCTACCACACGAAACGCTCGGTTTTGCCATTCGGCATCGCCGTAAATGCGATCACGTGTCATACCGGGCAAATCG
>WBZQ01002413.1_pt1 | contig 12001 bp, 14 predicted proteins | sample 5204251 | NCBI WGS metagenome assembly WBZQ01 (sample SAMN12412402, study PRJNA552823) | activated sludge metagenome | isolation source: activated sludge from nitrification reactor of wastewater treatment plant... | place: USA: Virginia | collected 2017-09 | reverse complement strand
GACTCCGCGCATGAAGCCAATCTCCGCGAGCCTTCTCCTTCCAATGGTCCTGGTCGTGGCGTCGAACCTCGTCTACCAGATCGCGCAGCGGACAATTCCCAATCGCGCGGATCCGGTGCTGTCGGTCTTTGTCTCCTATGTCGTCGCCCTGCTTGCGACCGTGCTGGCCTGGCCCGCGTTTGGAGGCTCAGAGCCGCTCTTGCCGTCGCTTCGGCGGCTCAACATCAGCTCGGTGCTCGTCGGTCTCGCGATCGTGGGCATCGAGTTTGGCTTCTTGCTCGTCTATCGCGCCGGTTGGCATGTCAGTACCGCCGCTCTGACGTCCGGTGTGTCGATCGCGCTTTTGCTTCTTCCGGTTGGGGTTCTTGTGTTTAAAGAGAGCTGGTCTTTGACACGGGCACTAGGCGCGGCGCTCTGCTTGGGAGGTCTCTACTTGCTTCATCGGTGATCCGGCTCCGCGACCTGTGAAAGCCGCTCTACCAGCGCTTCGATCTTCCCAACCAGCTCCTCCCTCGACCCGTCGTTTCGAATCACGATGTCCGCCTGGCTTTCGCGTTCCGCATCCGAAAGTTGGGCGTCTAGACGGGCCTCGAGCTCTTGCCTCGTCAAGCCCCGCTGGCGGGCCTGGGCACGCTCTATTCGCGACTCTCTCGGCGCCGAAACCACGACGATGATGTCGTAGCGGGTCCCTCCGCCGGTCTCCAAAAGAAGCGTTGCCTCCACAACCCCAAGCCTCTCGCCTCGCGCCTCGAGCGTCTTGAACCAATCCGCCTGGGCGGCGAGGACGAGCGGGTGGATTCTCGAGTTGAGCGCCGCGAGCTCGGCGGCCTTTGTCTTGCCAAACACCGCCGCTGCCAACTTTGGGCGATCGACCGACCCATCCTCGGCCAGATAGCCCGGACCAAAGAGCGCCGCGACCTCCTTCGCGCCCGCGCCACCCGGGCGGTACAGCTCGTGGACGACCCGGTCCGCGTCGAGGACCGGGATCCCGTGCGTTCTCAAGAGCCCAGCGACCGTGCTCTTGCCGGACGCCATCCCGCCGGTCAGCCCAACCCGAAGCACGCTCAAATCAAGCACCGCGCCGGGCACGGGCGGCCGCGACCGTGTTCTTCAGAAGGCAGGCGATCGTGAGCGGCCCAACCCCGCCCGGAACCGGTGTGTAGCGGCCCGCTCGTTCGGGCACCGAGCGCGGATCGCAGTCCCCGACCAGGACCGACCCGCTCCGCGCGAATGCGGCCGCCTTCGCCTCGTCGTTTGGGAACAGGCGTGCCACGTCCTCGGCTCGGTCCAGACGGTTGATGCCGACGTCGACCACCGCGGCGCCCTCCTTGACAAACTCGCCCGTGACGAAGGCCGGCCGGCCAATCGCCGCGACGAGAAGGTCGGCCTCACGGCAGAGATCCGGAAGGTCGCGCGTCTTCGAATGCGCAAGCGTCACGGTCGAGTCCGCCGCGAGAAGCAGCGCCGCGAGCGGCTTTCCGACAATGTCGCTCCGCCCGACGATGACCGCGCGACGCCCCCGCACCTCGATCCTCTCGCGGCTCAAGAGCTCCATGACGCCGGACGGCGTGCAGGGAACCGGGCAAGGCTTCCTCTGCCAAAGCCGACCCACGTTCATTGGGTGAAAGCCGTCTACGTCCTTTCGGGGATCGATCCTCTCGACCACCCTCGCCACGGTATCGGGGGACGAGAGCGCGGCCGGCAGCGGCAGCTGGACCAGGATCGCGTCGACGGCTTCGTCGGCGTTGAGGCGGTCGATCGTCGCGAGGAGTTCCTCCAAAGGGAGCGTGTCCGGGAACCGCAGCGTCTCGCCCGAGAGGCCAACCTCGCGCGCCGCGGCGGTCTTGCTTCGAACGTAGACCTCGCTCGCCGGGTCCTCGCCCACGAGCACCACGGTTAGGCCCGGCCGAATGCCCTTCGAGATCAGGCGCGCCGTTTCTTCGGCAACCTCGGCACGGATCTCGGCGGCGACCCGGCGCCCGTCCAGGATCTTCGAAACGTCGCCGGTGCCCGTCATGGCACGGCCTTTCGCGCGAGGTGGATCGCGGCGATACCAAGGAAAAGGCGCTCGAACGAGACCTCGACGAAGCCGATCGCGCGGAGCCGTTGGGCAAGCTCTTCGGGAGAGGACCAACGGCTCACGGACGCCGTGAGGTAGCGGTAGGCCTCCGGGTTTCGCGAGAGGAGCCCGCCCAGGAGTGGCACCACGCGTCTGAGGTGAAACTCCGCGAGCGAGCGAAGCGGGCCCGTTGGGCGCGGCGTGAATTCCAGCATCGCGAATCGACCTCCCGGCTTCAAGACCCGGTGAATCTCACGCAGCCCGCGCTCCGCGTCTTCGAAGTTCCGGACGCCGAACGACACGGTCGCGCAATCAAACGTCCCGGACGCGAACGGAAGCCTCAACCCGTCGGCGGACGACTCCGGCACCGGCGTTCCCGCGCGCCGGAACTTCTCGCGGCCAAGCGCCAGCATCTCGAACGTGAAGTCCACTGCGGTCACCCGAACGCCGGGTCCGCCGCGCCGGAGAAGCTCCAGGGCCAGGTCTCCCGTGCCCGAGCAAAGGTCGAGGACTCGCTCCCCCGCCTTCGGCGCGAGGAGGCGCGAGGCGCGCCTTCGCCAAAGGACGTCGAGCCCGCACGAAAGCACGTGATTCAGGAGGTCGTATCGGCGGGAGATGCGGCCAAACATGCCTCGGATCGTCCTCGCGGACTTGTCGAGCGGCAGGGACGGCACCGGCTCGGCAAGGGGGCCAGGGCCGCCCGCGGCGGCGCTCGTCGCCTCAGCGCCCGCCACGCGGTGCTCCTCTCGTTTGGTAAGCTTTCGTGTTTGGAGATTCGAGCTTGATCCCGCTCCTCATCATCTGGGTATTCTCGCTGTTTTTCTATTTCGTGTTCGCGGGTGTCGGCCTCCTCGTTCTGAGGGCTCCGTGGCCGCGCCCATCGCTCCCAGGCGCCTGGCCGCGTTCCTCCGACCTCTTCTGGCTGGGTTGGTGCCTTTCGGTCACGTTCCTCGTCCTTTGGCATTTTCTGCTCCCGATCTCCCGCGGGACGCTGCTTTGTGTCCTTGCCTTGGGTCTTTTTGGCCTCCTTGGACGAGGCGCGCGGATTGCGCGGATTGCTGAAGTCACCCCGTTTTCGCCGCGCCGGCTCGCGGGCCTAAGAGCCCTTCCGCGTCGCCGGGCGGCGCTGGCCTTGGGCGCTCTCGCGCTGGCGCTTCTCGTCTCCGGCTTCGCGGCCGGTTCGGGCGGCGTTTACGACTTCCACCTCTACCACCGGCAGCTGATCGTCTGGTTCCGCTCGTTTCCCGTTGTCGAAGGTCTGGCCAACCTCCATTCGAGGTTCGGTTTCAACAGCGGCTATCTCCTGTTCGCTTCGGCGCTCGACGACATCGGCGTCTACCGCGACTTCGCCCACCACATCGCGACGCCCGTCCTTCTCATCGGTCTCTTGCAAGGCGCCTTCGAGAGCGTCGTCGAGGTTCTCGAGAATCCCTCGCGGGCTCCGCTTTCCGACCGCTTCGGCGCCATGCTCCTGCCGGTCTTCGTGGTCGCGATACGCCTCTCGCCCAACTCGTGCCCCGATGTCGCGTCCGCGATCTTCGCGCTCGTGGTTGCCAAGTCTTTCCTCCGCCTCGGTGAGGGGTCCGGCGACCACTTAGTTTCGTTTGGCATCCTGGCCTCCACCATGATCACGCTGACCCTTGCCGGCGCGGTCTATGCCGGGGCTCTCCTAGTCCTCGCGCCCCTCCTCGACCGGCCTATCGCGCGAGGGCGTGTGGTGGGCGCCTATCTTCTTGCCAATCTTCTCGTTCTCGTCCCTTGGGTCTCGCGCAATGTCGTGCTTTCCGGGACGCTTGCCTACCCGGTCTGCAGCCTTCGCGTGCCGGTGAATTGGGCCGTTTCAAGGGACGCGCTCGGACGCCTGTCCCAAATCGTCCAATCCTGGGCGCGCACGTTCGAATCGACAACCCTGTCCTTCACCGACCTAAGCTGGATTGGCCCATGGCTCGAACGCCACCGCAACGATCTCGATCTCACGGCTGGCCTTCTTCTTTCGGCCGGCGCGGCCGCCGCGCTGCTCTTTGGAAGGACCTCGAAGCCCTCTCGAAACGCTCATGCGCGGGGCCTCGCGCTCGCCGTTCTTGCCTCGCTTGGCTATTGGCTCGTCGCGGCCCCGGATCCGCGTTTTGCGCGCGGAGCGCTTTGGGTGCTCGCCGCTCTCTCCGGAGCGACCATCCTTCGACTCTCGTTTCCGGACGCCGCTTTCGAACGGGTGGCCGTTCTCACGGCCTCTCTCACCGCGTCCGTGACCTTGGTCGTCTGCCTGAGGCTGATTCAGGGAGTCTCGTTCGCCCCCTTGCGAGAGTTGCTTGTTCCACCATTGGCTCGAGCAAGGACCCAGTCCGGCCTCGAGATTCACGCGCCCGCGAACGGCGACCTTTGCGGGAACGCGCCGATTCCCTGCTCGCCGTCCTTCGACCCGCGGCTTTCGCTCCGCAAACCGGGCTCGCTCGGGTCCGGGTTCGAGGTGCGCGGGGAAAGATAGATGCACGGCACAAGGCCGCGCAGACCTTCGCCTGGTAGGATTCCCGGCATGGCGACAGTTGACATCAACGACGTCACGCAGGACCCCACAACGATCCTCGCTCGTGCGGAGGCCGGCGAGTCGTTCATCGTCCTCCACGCCGAACGGCCCGTCGTGGAGATTCGTCCCGTTCACCAGCCTGCGCGTGAACCACGCCCGTTCGGGCTCTGCGCGGGCGAATTCACCGTGCCCGGAGACTTTGACAGTCCCCTACCGGAGCATGTGATCGAGTCGTTCGAGACTTCATGAGGCTGCTCGCCGACACGCACATATTCCTCTGGTACGCCTCCGGTAGCGAGCACATCCCCGCGGCCGTTCGCACCGCTCTCCAAGACCCGCAGAACGATGTCTTCCTTAGCGTAGCGTCGATCTGGGAAGCGACCATCAAATACCAACTTGGCAAGCTCTCTCTGCCCCGGCATCCCGCCAGCTACCTGCCCCAACAGCGCGAGCGGCATGGCTTTGGTTCGCTTCCCATCGACGAAGGCTGTATGGTTCACCTCGCCAATCTCCCTCCCCACCATAGCGATCCCTTCGACCGCATCATCTTGGCGCAGGCACTTCAGCACCAACTTGTCGTCGTATCGGTGGACGAGGTCTTCCGCGCCTACAGGGCTCCACTTCTCAAGTGGGACGAGCGCGGCAGAAAGCCCTACGAGGCCTCCAGCGTCACGCTGCCGCTCGAGGTTCGAATGCGGAACGGGTTCTTGGCACCCGGCGTCTCACCCTCCAGACGGTTCTCCTTGCGTCTCTTGATGGCGAGGTTGGGAACATTCACCGAGATATCGCCGCTCGACGTCGACACGCTGAGGCTCATCGACGGCGCCTTGTCGACGCGCAGATCCACGTCGCCGCTCGACGTGGAAACCTCCAAGTCCACAACGTTTGCGAAGTCGCCCGAAAGAGAGACGCTCCCGCTTCCGGTCTCGGCCGTCAGGCGTCCCGACAGCTTGAGGCCGCTCCCTTCAATGTCGCCCGAGCCGGTCTGCGCCTCGAGCTCCCCCTTCACATCCGTCATCCGGAGCGTTCCGGAGCCCGTCTCCAAGGCGACCCGTTGGCCCTCCACGTCCCGAAGCTCGACGTCGCCCGAGCCCGTGTGAATCGTGGCATCGCCCAGGACCCGGGTCGCCTTCACGTCCCCCGAGCCCGTTCGCACGGTCACGGCCTTCGCGCGTCGAATCTCAATGTCGCCGCTCCCCGTGGAGACGCTTGTCTTGTCCCCACAGTCGCGAAGATCCACATCCGCAGCCGCGGTTTCGATCTCCAGAGGAGAGCTAAGCCCCGTGCTCTCCACCCGGCCGACCAGGTTGTGAATCGAGACGCTCACGCCGCTCGGCACGGTGAGGCGGATGTCCGCGTACAGGAGAACGCCCCGCCGCGAGCCGGACACCACCGTGACCCGCTTGCCTTGGTATCTCATGGTGGACCGGGAGGTGTTGAACCAGGACAGGCCCTCGTGCTCGCCGGGGTACGCGAACGTGTCGTGCTCGGCGACCGGATATCCGGCCTCAATCAACACGCGGTTCCCTTCGGTTCGTGGCGTGAACCTCAAAGACTCGGCAAGCGCGGCGGACTCCGCGTGCACCGTGGCCTCCAGGCCGACGGCACCGCCCGTTCGACTCGACACCGTGACGCGCCCCGCGAGGTTCTCCAGGAACACGGTTCCTCCCGCTGGAACAGCGATGTCCTGCTTGACGACCCGGGTCTCGTGGCCGCGCGCTTCGAGTCGATTGCCGAGGGCGGCCGCCGCGAAGACGCCCACGAGGAGGAGCCTCGGGTAGCCCATTCTCGAAGGACGGCCGCTCGGAAATCGCGGGGACGCAGACACACATGCCATTGGCTTCCTGTTCATTGAGGCCTCCCTTCCCGCTCGCCGTCGAAGAGGCGCACGGGTTCCACGGTTCTCCACATCAGGCATTCCGGCGGCCAGTACGAGGCCGCGAAAGGAAAGTTCCAAGACCGAGCTGCGACAAGCCTGACATGCGGTTGCCGGGAGAGACGGAGCGCGCCCGTCGAGGTTTCGGAGATTCCCGGATTCTCGCGGCCGGGTCAGCCGGCTGGGCTCAAGAAGTCCCCGCTCTTGCCGCCGGTCTTGGCAATAAGCCGGACCTCGCCGATGACGATCCCCTTGTCCGCGGCCTTGCACATGTCGTAGAGCGCGAGCGCCGCGGCCGAGGCCGCGACGAGCGCCTCCATCTCATAACCCGTCCGGCCGGTTCCGCGCACGTGCGCTTCGATCTCGACCTCGTGGGCCTCCTCCCGCCTCGTGAGACTCACCGAGACCGAGTCGAAGAGGAGCGGATGGCAAAGCGGAATCCACTCCGCCGTGCGTTTGGCCGCCTGAATTCCGGCCAGGCGGGCGACCTGCAGCGCATCGCCCTTGGCGTTCTCCGAGGCGTCCAGGGCCGCGTAGGCCCGCGCTCCAAGCCTTACCACCGCGCGCGCCGTGGCGGTCCTCAGCGAGCTTTCCTTGGCCGAAACGTCCACCATCCGCGCGGCGCCCTCCGCGTCGAGGTGCGTCAGCGTCGCCTCTTGGCCATCGGGCTTCTCTCGTTCGCCTTTCATCCACACTCCTTGGGCACGGGTTTCAGGACGTCTCCGCCGCGCCCTCGGCTTCGAGACGCCGGTATTCGTCCGGCGTGTTGACGTTCAGGAAACTCGCCGCCGCGCCTCCGGGCATAGACGCGGTCTCCTTTTCGGAAAGCACCGAGGCCCCAAGCCCTGCAGTCGCACGAGCCAACGATCGCTCGCCGGATGCGACGCGCGAGGCGAGAAGCGGCCCGGCCGAAACGTGCCAAACACCGCAGAGCGTCTGTAGGAACCCGCCGGCGGTTGGAAGCACCGCGATGGCCCCCGACGGCCGCGCCAAGAGGAGAAGCGCCGCCAGAAAATCGGCCGGAACGCGCGGAAGGTCGGCCGCAAGGATCAGATTCCACTCGGCCTCGGCGGCCTCGAGCGCCGCGACGACGCCGTGAATCGCGGCCGGCTCCTCGACCCGGTCTTGGAGGAACGAGAAAGGCCAATCCGAGAACGGCTGAGGATCCTTGCCGACCAGAAGGGCCCGTCCCGTCACGCTTGCGAGCTTCTCGGCCTGATAGTGCGCAAGCGGTCGCGAGCGGTAGGCCAGACGGGTCTTGTCCCGGCCCATCCTGGATGAGCGCCCGCCCACCAGCACAAAACCACAGGCGGAACCGGGGACAACCATCGACGGGAGAATGCCATGCCCGGATCCGCCGTGCGGTAGCATGGGCGCGCTAACGTGAGTCTCGTCAGTGTGATCGTCCCGGTGCGGGGCGAAGCGCCGCCCGATGGAGCCTTCCTTGCCGCGATCCGCGAGGGCGGAGACGTCGAGCTCCTGGTCACGGCCGAGGCCCGCCGGCCCGAGGCCACCTTCGACGCGTTCGAGGCCGCCGGAGCGCGCCTCGTGATTCGGGAGGGGCCTCGTGGAGAAAGGCTAGCCGCGGCCGCGAAGATCGCCAAGGGGGAGATCCTCCTGTTCCTTCACGCCGACACCCGCCTTCCACCCGGCTGGGCTCAAGCCGTCAACGAAGCTGTCGCGCAAGGCGCGGTTGGCGGCGCGTTTCGCCTGAGCTTCCAAACCGGCGGCCGCAACTTGCGTCTTTTGTGGGTCGCGTTTTGGGCAAATCGCAGAACGTCTTTCACGCGCGTGCCCTATGGAGACCAGGCTCCCTTCGTCAGGGCTGATGTCTACAAACGCCTCGGAGGACACAAGCCGTGGCCGCTCTTGGAAGATGTCGACTTTGGCACCCGGCTTAGGGACGCGGGTCGCATCGCGCTCCTCGAACCCGCGGTCGAGACCTCCCCGCGGAGATACCTGGATCGAGGCGTCCTGCGCACGGTCCTCAGCAACTGGAAGACTCTCGTCCGCTTCGCGCTGGGCGCCTCGCCGGAGACCCTGGCCGAGGACTATCGGCGGTGACCGGCGAGAACGTCGAAAAGGAACCGGCCACGGCGCTTAAGAGAGGTTGCGAAGGAGAACACACCATGATCCGAACCGCATCCACCCTGTCAGACCTCTTTGGCATCGTCGGTCTTCTCGGCGTCGCCCTCACTTCGTCCCCGACCCTTCTCGCCGACACGGTTCCCGCGCCCGAACGCGCGATCCGGCTGGAGGCCCTTGTCAAGGGTTCCCAGGAGGACGTCTGGAAGGCGTGGACGACCACGGAGGGCGCCAAGACGTTCTTCGCGCCGGGCGCCAACATCGACGCGCGCCCCGACGGCCCCTACGAGATCTTCTTCAACCCGGCGGCGCCCAAGGGCGAGCGCGGCGGAGACGACATGAGGGTCCTCGCGGTCCAGGCGCCCAAGATGATCTCGTTCACCTGGAACGCGCCGCCAAGCCTTCCCAATGCCAGAAAGCAGCGCACCAGCGTGGTCGTGCGCCTTTCGCCTGCGGATGGCGGAAAGACACGGGTGACGCTTGTCCAAACGGGTTGGGGCGAAGGCGACGAGTGGGACAAGGCCTTCGAGTACTTAACCAAGGCGTGGCCCTGGGTGCTCAAGAACCTGGAGGAGCGCTTCGAGAAGGGTCCCAAGGACTGGACAGCGGCAAGCAAGAGCCGATAGCATACCTCCACAACGTTCGGCGAGGAGGGCCCGACGATGTCCAACGCACCAAGCCTCTATCGCGTGATCCTGCAGGTTCCCAACCTCGACGAGGCAGCGGCGTTCTATTCGAAGCTGTTGGGTTCCGAGGGCCGGCGAATCTGGGAAACGCGCCACTATTTCGACTGTGGAGCGGTCATCCTGGCCCTCGTCGATCCCAGCCCGGACGGCGCCAAGGCGGAACCCAATCCGGATTACATCTACTTCTCGGTGAAAGACCTCGAGAAGATCCACGCCACGGTAAAGGCCCTTGGCTGCCTCGCCCCGGAAGACGTGCACGGCGAGCCCGCGGGCGAGATCGCCAAGCGCCCATGGGGCGAGCGCTCCTTCTACGCCCGGGATCCCTACGGCAATCGGCTCTGTTTCGTGGACGAGAACACGATCTTCACTGGGCGGTGAAAGAGGGACCGGTCGTGACGTCCACACGCTCTCACACCCGGTCCATCGACATTCCGGCGGCCCCCGATTCGGTCTTCTCGGCGCTCATTACGCCGAGCGCGATCCGGAGCTGGTGGTCGGCCGCGCGTGCGATCGTGCTTCCGAAAACGGGAGGGCTTTGGGCCGCGACATTGGGTGCCGAGGAGGATTCCCCCGACTACATCACGGTTGCCAACATCAGCGAGCTCGATCGCCCCAAGAGGCTCGTACTGAGCGACTATCGATATTTCAATCGCGAAGGACCGCTTCCCTTCGAGGCGGACTTCGTCGTCGCCTTTGTCATGGAGCCGATCTCATCGGGAACGCGGCTCAGTGTCACGCATAGAGGATTCCCGTGCGACCCAGTCGCGGATGGCTTCCTCGCAGGCTGCGAGCTCGGCTGGCTGGAGACGCTCGGCGGCATCCGCCGCTTCTTCGAACCGCCTTCGGGGAACGTCGCCTGATCGCTTCCTCGGGCACAGACCCAGGCGAGTGCCCGCGATGACGATTGCCATGTGGGGCGTCCTCACATTCGCAACTGTCGTTTCCGCGTTTGTGCTCGTGCGTTGCTGGCCCGCGTGGAGAGCCGCCCCGCCCTCATGGCGCGCCCTCGCCCTCTCTGGCATCCCCCTCGGCTTGGGCGGGCTGGCCTTCGCCGCGCGATTCTGGGTTCCAACGCCCGGCCCCTACCTCGCAAACGTCCGCTATCCGTTCGGTTCCCACCTGAACGCATGGGCCGTCTCGTTCGGCTTCCTATGGCTCGCCTTCGGTTTGCTCTTCTTCGTCGCCGCCTCTCTCCTTCCCAGGACGGCGCAAGTTTGGTGTTTCCTCTTGGCGGCTTGGGTTCTCTCATGGCTTCCCCACATGGTGATCGCGATAGCCGTGGCCGCGGCCGGCGGCAACACCGAAAGCGTGAATACCTATCGCGATTGGGGCTCGAACCTGACCGGCGCGATTGTGCTGATTCGGAGTGCGCTGATCCTGGCGCTCCATTTCGGCCTCAGCGTTGCCGGGTTTGTGTTGACCGCGCGGGAGCTGTGGAGGGCGGCGGGGCGCCGCCCGAGCAGCGAACGCTGATTGCGTCGTGGTTGACGCCGATCCGAACCTTCGGCGCTTCGGCATCGCGGAGGCCTCTGCCCTTCCACGCCTCGGCTCGCCCGCAAGAAGCTCAGGGCGATCTTCGCCGAGGGCCAGCCCGATTGGTTGGAAAGACCTGCGACGGCCGAAGTCGGTTTGATCAAGGCCAATAAGGAGGTCGGACGCTTGCGGGAGTTTGCCTGCTACGCGCCCTTCCGAGCACGAGCTCTCATTTAAGCGGGCAGCCCACGCGAAGCCGGATCGAACCTATAAACCGTTACAGAACAATATCTTACCCATTTAAGCGTGTCGAAATGCGACTTCAGTTCGTTCCGCGACCCGGGAGTTCAGAGCCAAGCCGGCTTCATCACGTCGTCCATGGCGAGTGCTTCGCGAGCAGCACGCGCCTTATGTCCACGACATCTTCGCGTCCCCCAAAGCGACTTCGGCGGGCATCCCGACGACAACACCCAAGGCAAGCGTAGAAGAACGTGGTCGGCAAGGCCCCTCCTTCGCGGTGCGGCGCCGCAGGCGTTGCCTGTCCGGGACCGTCGGAGCAAGCACTTCGACCCCGATCCGCGCGACCGGAGCCGGGCCCGTCAAGCCACAACTACCCTGGAGGCCTATGACCTAGCCTATATCTTGAGGCCGCGAGTGCATTCCCCTCTTGACAAGTCCAGAACAACGTGCTGATATCTCGCCCGGCCCCCTGCCAAAGGGCCTTGGCACTCAGAACGATGGCGTAGTCGCTACCCGCCAAGCGTCGCGTCACGCCGCTAAGAATAGAGTCCCCCTCAAGCATGCGGAGGCGTCCGCGCAGTTTGGAGGCGAGTAAAGGACATGGCCTCGACGGTAACCGGAGCGCGGCGACGCGAGGACGTTCGGACCTCATTGGGTACCTGTGTCGTCCTCCGCCGCCCCTTGACGCGCATGAGGTCTGCCCGAGCGCATTGGATCAGCGCTTCGAGTGACGCACAGTCTGCGCATCGAAGAGGTATCCTCCGAAAGCCGACACAATGAGCGCTCCCAACGACGTTCCCAGTCTTGAACTAGACGACTTCGCTCGACGCTTTTCGATGCGAGCCGAGAATCTCATGTGGCTCTTGGGCGCAGGCGCCTCGGCGTCGGCTGGTGTACCCACCGCTTCGGACATGGTCTGGGAGTTCAAGCAGGAACTGACGGTGAGCCAGCGCCGCGTGTCTCGCGAGTCGGTTGCGGATTTGTCAAATCCTGGTATCAGGGCACAACTCCAAGAGCATATCGACTCCTCTGGGCGCTTTCCCGCCTTCGGCGCCAGC
>WBZQ01002115.1_pt2 | contig 12008 bp, 9 predicted proteins | sample 5204251 | NCBI WGS metagenome assembly WBZQ01 (sample SAMN12412402, study PRJNA552823) | activated sludge metagenome | isolation source: activated sludge from nitrification reactor of wastewater treatment plant... | place: USA: Virginia | collected 2017-09 | reverse complement strand
CGGCGACAGTTTGACGAACGATTTTTTGCCGTAGCGTTTCAGACTTTCGGCATCCAGTGTGGTCAGGCCGGCCATGAAGCGCTTCTGATCCTCCGGTTCGTAGCAGTCGCTGACGATAACCGCCATGAACTGCCCGACCTTGGCGGCTTTGGCGCCCGGCGTATTGGTGGTGGGGATGATGGTGTCGGCCACCTCGTTCATCATTTTGATCTGGGCCTTGCTGAACAAGCCCAGGTTCTTGTAGTCCTCGGGCAGGTCGTCGAGGGCGTCCCAGTCGATGTTACGGGCCAGCAGGTTGTCGGCGCCAAGCAGGCTTCCGCCGATAAAGATGGAAGTGCGTTGAAGCAATTCGCGTCGGTTCATATTTTCTGATTTGTAGTAATGTCTGCAAAAACACAATCCGGTTGTTTCAGGCCGGCTTGCGATGGGTGAACAATGGTGGTTATCCGGGTTCCTGTATGGCCGCTCGGCACGGCCGGCAATCGGTTTTTACTGTTTTATTCCATGGAAGGACCGTCCCAACCAGCCGTAACTGGAATGCAGGGGCGTACCGACCGCGATGCTGTCGTTGGCCGAGTAATACCAGATTCCCGAATATTCCCCGCTTCCGCGCCACACGGAACCGGTTGAAGTCAACGTGTCCAAAACGAATCCAAAACTCTCATAGATGCATCCGGCGCTGGCTTCGACTTTCAGGGTATCGGTACCGACCGCCAGCAACTTCAGCGTTCCGGGGGTCACTGTGATCGGATAGGAGGACCCATTGTAAAAGATGCATTCAAAATTCCCGGAATAAGTACCGGCAATTTCTTCGTTCGGGTTGGCCGGTGTCGGCGGCTCCTGCGGATCCGCGTGACAGCAACAGACGGTCAGGGGCAGCAAAAAAAGGTGGATCGTTTTGAACTTCATGTGTTTATAAGTTTTAAAGTCTGAGAAAATGTCGTTCTCGCCGATCCTGTGATGCCGATGGGTTACACCGCGATCACAGGTTACCTTTCTTTAACTCATTTACCGCGTAATCCGCTGCCCGGGCCGTGAGGGCCATAAAGGTCAGCGAGGGGTTGACGCAGGCGATGGAAGTCATGGACGAGCCGTCGGTGACGAACACGTTGGGCACGTCGTGCATCTGATTCCAGCGGTTGAGCACGGAGGTTTTCGGGTCGTTGCCCATGCGGGCTGTGCCCATTTCGTGGATGGCCATGCCGGGGAAGGAGCCGCGGTCGAAGGTTTCCACGTTTTTCGCGCCGGCGGCTTCCAGCATTTCGGCGGCGTCGGCCATCATGTCCTTGCGCATCTTGTTCTCGTTGTCCTTCAGTTCGCAGTCGATGGCCAGCACATATTGGCCCCACTTGTCCTTTTTGGATTTGTCGAGCGTAACCTTGTTCTCAAAGTAAGGCAGCATTTCGCCGAAACCGCCCATGCCGAGGCTCCACTGTCCGGGTTCGGTGAGTGCCGTTTTAAAATCGGCGCCAATGCTGAGTTCGGCCACTTCGCGCTGCCAGCCTTCCCGGCTGGCGCCGCCCTGGTAGCCGAAGCCGCGCAGGTAGTCGCGTTTGTCGCCGAACAGGTTGCGGTAGCGGGGCACATAGATGCCGTTGGCGCGGCGGCCGAAGACGTATTTGTCCTCGAAGCCTTCCACTTTTCCACTGGCGCCGCAACGGAAGTGGTGGTCCATCAGGTTGTGACCGAGTTGTCCGCTGCTGTTGCCCAGGCCGTCGGGCAGTCCGCCCATCTCGATGGAATTGAGCAGCAGTTGGGTGGAGCCCAGGGTGGAGCCGCACACGAAGATGATCTTGGCTTCGTACTCGATGGTCTGCATGGTTTCCGCATCGATCACCAGTACGCCGCGGGCCCGTTTCCTGCTCTTGTCGTACAGGATCTGGTTGACGATGGAGTAAGGGCGCAGGGTCAGGTTGCCGGTGGCCACGGCGGCGGGCAGGGTAGCCGACTGCGTGCTGAAGTAGGCGCCGAAGGGGCAGCCGCGGCTGCACAGGTTGCGGTACTGGCAGGAGGCGCGGCCGTTGTGCTCTTGGGTCAGGTTGGCCACCCGGCCGATGATCATGCGGCGGTGCTCCCATTTCTGCTTGATGCGGGCGGCCACGTGTTTTTCGACCACGTTCAGTTCCATGGGTGGCAGGAACTTGCCGTCGGGCAGTTGCGGCAAGCCTTCCAGCGAACCGCTGATGCCGGCGAAAGTTTCCACGTAGTCGTACCACGGCGCGATGTCCTTGTAGCGGATCGGCCAGTCGATGGCGATGCCTTCCTTGGCGTTGGCTTCGAAGTCGAAGTCGCTGAGCCGGTAACTCTGGCGCCCCCACATCAGCGACTTGCCGCCGACGTGAAAGCCGCGGTACCAGTCGAAGCGTTTCACCTCGGTGTACGGGCATTCCAGGTCGTTGACCCACCAGTCGGGTTTGAATTCCGAGTACGGGTAATCGCGCTTTTGGACCGGGTGGGTAGCCTTCATTTCGTTGGTCAGCCGGCCCCGGTGCGGGAATTCCCATACTTTTTTGTTGGTGGTATCGTAGTCCGTAACGTGTTTCACGTCCTTCCCACGCTCCAGCATAATTGTTTTCAGTCCTTTTTCGGTGAGTTCTTTTGCCGCCCAGCCTCCGGCGATACCGGAGCCGACGACGATCGCGTCATATTTCTCTGCCATGATTTATGTTGAAATTTTAATAATCAAAGTGAGTGGGTTTTAAAAGCAATCTGCAGGATAGGGGATACTTTGATCGTACCCGCCGTCGCCGGAGTTTTGATTGGTGAAAAAGCAATCAGGAAGGTTTTGAGCGGGAAAATCGCCTGAGCCGCATTCAAAAGAACAGGCTTTGCCGGTGTAGGTCTTTTTTTGGCCGTCGGAAAACGCTACTTTAACTTCGTAATTAAAACTGCCATAGTACAAAGCTCCATCCGGCCCGACCCCGCGCCAGGCAGCATTGGCCAGGCTTGGTTGAAAATGGGTTTGTTCGTGTAATAATTGCCCGCTTTCTGAAGTCAGCCTGAACAGTTCAATCTGTAATACGCCACTGTTTCCGAATACAAGAAAAAAACAATCTCCCTGGGCGCCGGCAGAAGTATCCGGCACAAAAATATTCGGAATGTAAACTTTTCCAACCGTGGTTGATGAATCAGCAGGCATCAGCAGGGTAATTTCATCGGCAACCGGTGCTGTTCCGCAACAATTGTCGTAAATTCCGAAATTGCCCTTTTTCTCACAGGTGGGAGCATAAAGGGAGCATAATACGAAGGCCAGGTAAAACACCTTTTTCATAAACAATCATCCTGTGGTGAAACAATACCGCCAAAATTGAATGTTTACATGTCGCACAGGTCAATCGCACTACCAAGCGACGCCAGTTTGTTATTATTCGCCGGAATGAACTCCTGCGCTACGTAGCCCTTGAAACCCGTATCCAGGATCGCCCGCATGATGGCCGGATAGTTCAGTTCCTGGGTTTCGTCGATCTCGTGACGGCCCGGTACTCCGGCCGTGTGGTAGTGGGCGATATACCGGTGGTTATCGCGGATGGTCCGGATCACGTCGCCCTCGTCGATCTGCATGTGGTAGATGTCGTAGAGCAGTTTGAAGTTTTCCGAGCCGAGCCGTTTGCACAGTTCTACTCCCCAGGGCGTTTTGTCGCACATATAGTCTTTGTGGTCCACCCTGGAGTTCAGCAGTTCCATGACGATGGTCACGCCGTTCTTTTCGGCCAGCGGCAGGATCTTTTGCAGCCCGGTCACGCAGTTTTTCAAGCCCGTTTCATCGTCCATGCCCCGGCGGTTGCCGCTGAAGCAGATCAGGTTTTTGTAACCGGCTTTGGCTACCTGCGCGATCATGTCGGTGTAGTTCTGCACCAGTTTGTCGTGGAATTTGGGGTCGTTCCACCCGTCGACGAGGTTGATCTCCGCCCCGTTGCACATGGAGGAGTCCAGGCCGTGTTTTTTCAGGGTTTCCCAATCCTTCGGGCCCACCAGGTCGATGGCGGAGAGGCCGATCTGTTTGGCAAAAACACACAATTCCTCCAGCGGCACGTCGTTGAAGCACCAGCGGCAGACGGAATGGCGAAGGTTGCCTTTTCTGACGATGGGTTGATCGGTAACCGGTAGTTGTTTTTGGTCCGTCATTTCAGCAAGGGAAAGGGTGGGAGAGGCGGTAAGCGCGGCTGCTCCGGCGAGCATGGTTTTAATTGCGCGGCGTCGTGTAGGCATTTTTACGGCAACAATGGACGTTAGAAAAAATTCAGGTATGCCTTCGGTTTGTATTCTGGTCAGGGTGCAAAAGTGCGGAAGTTTTCTTTCCGGTCGCCAAACTACGCCAAGTTTGTTTTTTCAAAACCAGTTGGGTTAGAATTTTCGTTTTTATTCCAAAATTAGCACGAAATAAGAATTTTTTTGCCCTGTGCTGTAATCATTTGCCGGCAACAACGACTTATTGTCATGGTAAAAGCCACCTGCATCGCATCAGGGAAGCCGTCCATCGAAATTTTCGGGTGAACCGGCGCTTATTCCCTTTGTTTTGCTCCCGAATTTCAAAAGGCCTTCCCGGCCAAATACTGCACAAATCAAACTTTCATTATGAAAAAATCGCTCTTTGCAGCATTCCTGCTCCTGATTACCCACGCTTTTTCCTTCGCACAAACCGCCGAGGAGATCATCGAGAAGCACATCAAAGCCACCGGTGGGGAGAACTGGGCCAAAGTCAAATCCATAAAAATGGAAGCCGCCATCAAGGCTGATGCCGCCGCCGGCATGAGTATCGGCTGGACGATGACCGCCGTCCGCGATAAAGCCGTACGCATGGACGTCTCGGTGATGGGCATGGTACAGTCCACCGCGCTCAGCGGCGACAAGGGCTGGTCGACCAATCCGTTTATGGGCAAAACCGACGCTGAACCGATGACCGCCGACCAGGTAAAATCCATGACCAACATGACCGACATCGACGGCACCGTGATCGGGTACAAAGAAAAAGGCTATACCGTCGAATACGTGGGCACCGAAGATGTGGACGGCACCGAAGCGTTGAAAATAAAAGTCGACAAGGGCGATAAAAAAGTGGAGTACTGCTTTTACGACCCCGCAACTTATTACGAGATCAAAAACGTCCAGGTGGAAGAAGTCGACGGCAAACAGGTGGAAACGGCGACCCTGAATTCCAATTTCAAAACACAGGACGACATTGTGTTCCCCTTCACCATGCAACAAGTGAACCCCATGATGGGCAACTCCACCATCAGCCTCACCACCCTCACGCTCAACCCGACCGTCGACGATAAGATCTTCGAGATGCCGGCGAAGAAGTAGGCACTCTTTGATGGATGATTGAAGATTACATGAATACATGATTTTTGATGTGCCTGGCGTGATTCCGTCCGTCTTCGATCATGTAATCATGTAATTTTCAATCTTAAATCAATACCTCGGGTGTAGTAAGTTATTCCATACCGTCACCAATACTTTCCATGAAAAATCTTCTTCCCTTCATACTTCTTTTGGTTGCCTTCGTTGGGCAGGCGCAGGTCAAACTCTCTTCCGCCACCTTCGGCGCCATCGAGGCCCGCAGCATCGGACCGGCGGTTATGGGCGGCCGGATCACGGCCATCGAGGGTGTCAACAGCAGCCCCAAGACCCTCTACGTAGGCACCGCCGGTGGCGGCATCTGGAAATCCACCACCGCCGGCCTCACTTTCGAGCCGGTTTTTGAAAAATACCCACAGTCCATCGGGGCCATGGCCATCGACCAGGCCCGCCCCGATACGGTATGGGCAGGTACCGGCGAAAGCAATATGCGCAACAGCGTCTCCGTGGGCCTGGGCATCTTCCGCAGCACCGACGGCGGGCGGAACTGGACCAAAATGGGCCTGGAGAACAGCGAACATATTTCCCGGATCATCATCCATCCTGCCAACCCGAATATCCTGTACGTGGCCGTACCGGGCAAGTTGTGGAGCGACAGCCCCGACCGCGGGCTCTACAAAACCACGGACGGTGGCAAAACCTGGGAAAAGATCCTCTACACCGACGAAAAAACCGGCTGCGCGGACATCATCATGGACCCGCGCAACCCCGACGTGCTGCTGGCTTCCATGTGGCAGGTGCGCCGTACGCCGTATTCCTTCGTCTCCGGCGGCCCCGGCAGCGCCCTGCACAAGTCCACCGACGGCGGCAAAACCTGGCGCAAGATCACCAACGGCCTGCCCGGCGGCAATTTCGGCCGCATCGCCCTGGCCCTGGCTCCCAGCGCGCCCGACAACATGCTGGCCATCGTGGAAAGCGAAAACACCAGCCTGCTCATCTCCTCGGACGGCGGCGAAACCTGGAAATACCAGAGCGCCAGTTCCAACGTGACCGCCCGGCCCTTTTACTTCAGTACGCTGGTGGTCGATCCCAAAGACCCCAAACGCGTCTACCGCCCGGCATTCTCCCTGTCCATCAGCACCGACGGCGGCTACTCGTTCTCCGATGCCAGCGACGCGGGCGGCTGGGTACACTCCGACCACCACGCCCTGTGGATCAATCCCGAAAATACCAAACACCTTTACCTGGGCACCGACGGCGGGGTGTACATGAGCCTCGATCAGGGCGTCACCTGGACGCACCTGAATACCCTGCCGGTTTCGCAGTTCTACCACGTGGCACTGGACAACCAGGTTCCCTACAACGTGTACGGCGGTCTGCAGGACAACGGCTCCTGGCGCGGACCTTCGCAAAGTACCGGCGGCATCGAAAACCGCGACTGGGAATCGGTTGGCGGCGGCGACGGCTTCTGGGTGCAACCCGATGCGGCCGACCCCTCCATCGTGTTCAGCGAAAGCCAGGGCGGCAACATCACCCGGATCAATCTGAAAACCAACCAGACCAGGTTCGTGCAGCCGCAGGAGCAAAAAGACGACCCCAAGTACCGCTGGAACTGGAATACGCCCCTGGTGAAAGGGGCAGCCAATCCGAAAGTGCTGTACTGCGGCGCGCAATTCCTTTTCCGCTCCGCCGACCGCGGCAACAGTTGGACGCGCATTTCGCCCGACCTGACCACCAACGACACCGTTAAACAAAAGCAATACGCCAGCGGCGGCCTCACGCTGGACAATACCTCGGCGGAAAACCACTGCACCATCTTCAGCATCGGACCGTCGCCGCTCGACGAAAACCTCATTTACGTGGGTACCGACGACGGCAACATCCAGGTGACCCGCGACGGGGGTAAAAACTGGGAACTTATCTCCAAAAATATACCCGGTGTGCCGCCGGGTACCTGGGTCAGCCGGGTCGAACCCAGCCGCCACGACCGCAATACCGTCTATGCCACCTTCGACAACCACGCCTTCGGCGACCTGCACACCTACGCGGCCAAATCGGCCGACGGTGGCAAAACCTGGACTTTGCTGAGCAACGGCAGCGCTTTGCAGGGATATGCCCACGTGCTGATCGAAGATGTTTCTAACCCCGACCTGCTGTTCCTGGGCACCGAATTCGGCCTCTACATCAGCAACGACGGCGGCCGCAACTGGGTATTGTACAAATCCAAACTGCCCGAATACGTGGCGGTGCGGGATCTGGCCATTCACCCCCGCACGAACGACCTGGTGCTGGCCACCCATGGCCGCGGACTGTTTATCATCGATGATGTGTCACCCCTGCGGCGCCTGACGCCGGAACTGCTGCAAAAAGACCTGGCCCTCCTGCCGACACGCCCGACGGCGGTGACCGGCGGCCACTACGGCCAGTCTTTTCCCAACACCGAATCCTACGCCGGACAAAATGCTACGGAAAACGCGGTGATCCAGTACTATCTGAAAGACCGCCTGAATACCGGCGACGTAAACATCGATATCCTGGATGCTTCCGGCAAAGTGCTGGCCACCCTGCCCGGGACCAAACGCAAAGGGATCAACGTCGTCAGGTGGGACCTGCGGACTGCTCCGCCCAAAGCCGCCAAGGGCGTACTGGTTCAGGGTGAATTCGGTGTCTTCGCCGGCTTTCTGGGCCAGTTGGTCCTGCCCGGCACCTACCAGGTACGCATCCAGGCCGGCAATCTTACCGATGCCGGGGAGTTGAAACTCATCGCCGATCCCCTGCAGCCGGACCTGGACTACGCCGCCCGGCGCGCCATTTCCGACGAGTTGTTCCGTACGGTAGAAGACCTGGGGCTGCTGGTGGCCCAGGTGCAAAACCTAAAGGACAGTACCGAAAAGAGACAGGGGGCGGTCAAGGACAAACGGCTGAAAGGCTCCCTTGCCAAATACGCCGCCGACCTGGAAGACTTCCGTAAGACGCTGACCGAGCACATCGAGTCGAAAGGCATCACCGGCGAACAACGCCTGCGGGCCCGGCTTGGCCGCCTGTACGTTTTCACCGAATTTTCGGACGAACTGCCGACCCAGTCCGTGTACGACCGCCTGAAAGTGATCCAGGAGGAATTGCGGCAGGCGCATACCCGGGCCGATGGCTTTTTCGGCCGGGAACTCACCGCCCTCAACAGCGGACTGAAGAAGGAAAAATTACCCTCCCTCGCCGTCATCGACCGGGCCGAATTTGAAAAACAGTTCGAAAAAGCCGCCGCTCCGGGCGGTCCCGGCAAAGGCTGGGAGTGGCTTTCCGAAGCCATTAAAAAAGGTTAAGATTTTGTTGGCCGGATCCCTGCGGAACCCTCCCGGGCAGTTTCGTAAAGCCGGCAAACCTGCGCAGGTTTCGCTCCGGGTCGTTGCGCAGGGATTTGGCCAACAATACAAATGCTCAGTCGCCCGTCCCGCGCGAGGCCTGATCCCGCAGGCCCGATTCCACCACCTCCCGGATATTCGGGTACACGACCGGAGCCCCGGCCAGCCACCCTTTCGGTTCCACCCAGCGGATCTCTTCAATATCTTCTTCCGTTTGCGGGATCAGTTGGGTATCGGTGGTTTTCATGCGGTACCACCAGGTTTTCTTCAGGATCCTTTGCCCTTTTTGTTCGTAAGTATGGTAGGTATGGGCCAGAAAAGGTCCCAGATCCAGGTTTTGTAAACCGGTTTCTTCCCGTACTTCCCGCAGGGCCGCCGCTTCGGGTGTTTCGCCCGGGTCGATCTTGCCTTTCGGCATGTCCCAGGAGCCGCGCCGGTAGAACACCAGCAATTCTCCCGCTTCGTTCTGCACGTACCCGCCGGCTGCTTCCAGCACTTTAAAGCAGGCCTGGAAATCCGCCCATAAATTTTCCACATCCGTACCGAAGATCAGTACGGCTCGTATATCCCGGTTTTTGTCCAGCAAATCGAGGTACTGTTTCAGCATCTTTTTTTTGCCGGAATAAGGCGCCACGTAGGTCGTTTTATCCGGCTTTAAACCCGCTTCGGCGGCTCCTTCCGGGGTAGTGAGAAAAACGGGCCTTCCGTTATGGTATATTTTATAGTTTTGCGGCATGATTCACCTGTTTCGGGTGGCAAGGTTACGATAATTTAGGGGTTGATAGGTTACAGGGTTTCAGGGTTGGGCGTTGGAGTCCGGGCATTGATTGAGTGATACCCCTAAAATCCTGCAACCCTGTAACCCCATAACCCCATAACCCTGCAACCCTTATACATATGCAGTCTGAAGTTGCCCGACATCTGCTTGAGATCAAAGCCGTCAAATTAAGCCCCCGTGATCCGTTCACCTGGGCTTCGGGGCTCTTGTCGCCCATCTACTGCGACAACCGTGTAGCCCTTTCCCATCCGGGGGTCCGCACTTTTCTGAAACATTGCCTGGCTGAAAAATCGACCTCTTTTGGCGATTTCGACGTGGTGGCGGGAGTAGCGACTGCCGGTATCCCGCACGGTGTTCTGCTGGCCGATGTACTCAATAAACCTTTCGTCTACGTCCGCAGCAGCGCTAAAGAACATGGGCGCCGCAACCAGATCGAAGGGGAACTCCATTCGGGGCAATCGGTATTGGTCGTGGAAGACCTGATCAGTACCGGCGGCAGTTGCCTGCTGGCCGTGGATGCCCTCCGGGATGCCGGAGCGGAGATCAGCGGCGTACTGGCTATTTTTCAATACGGTTTTGCCAAAGCGCAACAGGCATTTGCGGAAAAACAGGTACATTTCAGCACGCTGACCAATTACGACGCCCTGGTGCAGGAAGCGGCCCGTATTGGCTACGTTACCGAAGAGGATTTGAATACTTTAAAAAACTGGCGCGAAAATCCGGAAGGCTGGGGAGCGCTCTACGCATAACCCGAGGTAATCCGGAACGCCGTTCCTCTTGTAATCCGGAACGCCGTTCCGGAAGATTTCAATGCGGAACAGCGTTCCGCAGTATGTCACTCCGGAATGTTCTTCCGGGCTATAACCTAATCGAATGCAAGTCATTACACCCAATTCTGAAACGTTCCTTCGGCAGTACCTGAATAATGCCAGCCCTACCGGTTTCGAGTGGCCGGGACAAAAACTATGGCTCGAATACCTGAAGCCCTATATCGATGATTGGAAACTGGACACTTACGGCACCGCCTACGGCATCATCAATCCCGGGCGGGAATTCAAAGTAGTCATCGAGGGTCATGCCGACGAGATCTCCTGGTTTGTGAATTATATCACCGAAGACGGATTCATTCACGTGATCCGCAACGGTGGCAGCGATTTTCAGATCGCGCCTTCCATGCGGGTCTGGGTGCATCTGCGCAAAGGTGGAAAGGTGCCCGGCGTATTCGGCTGGCCAGCCATCCATACCCGTACCGACAAGGATGCGACACTGGCCCCGGCCATCGACAACATTACCATCGACGTGGGCGCGAAAGACCGGGAAGAGGTGGGCAAAATGGGCATCCATGTCGGCTGCGTGATCACTTTTCAGGACGAATTTACCGTCCTGAACGACCGGTACTACGTGGGAAGGGCGCTCGACAACCGCATTGGAGGTTTCTGTGTGGCCGAAGTGGCCCGGCTCCTGAAAGAAAACAAGGTGGATCTGCCCTACACCCTGTACGTCGTCAATTCCGTGCAGGAAGAGGTCGGACTACGCGGGGCGGAGATGATCACCCAAACCATCCGGCCCGACCTGGCCATTGTGACCGATGTGACGCACGATACCCATACCCCGATGGTCAGCATGAAAAAACACGGCGACGTGCGCTGCGGCAACGGCCCCACGGTTACCTATGCCCCGGCCGTGCACCAGAAACTACTGGACCTCATCATCGGTTGCGCCGAGGAAAAACAGATTCCCTTCCAGCGCGAAGCCGCCAGCCGCTTCACCGGTACCGACACCGACGCCTTTGCCTATTCCAACGGCGGAGTGCCTTCGGCCCTGATCTCCCTGCCCCTGCGCTACATGCACACCACGGTGGAAATGGCGCACAAGGACGACGTCAACAACCTCATCCGGCTGATCTACGAAAGCCTGCAAAAGGTGGAGAACGGCCACGATTTCCGCTACTTCAAAAAACTGGACGGAAAATCTCAACCGACCCCCTAAATTTGTTGCCGAAACAAACTCACTCACTCACCGCACACTCCTTTGTGGAATACGCAGCCTGTCAGGTTTCCATTGCTCCGCTCCGCGCCCAGCCCTCCGACAAAAGCGAGATGCTTTCTCAGTTGCTGTTCGGGGAAACGGTAGAAGTGTATGAATCGCGGGACAACTGGCGGCACGTCGTCTGCGCCTGGGACGGCTTTTCCGGCTGGGTGGATGCCAAACAACTGAAACGCCTGACGCCGGGCGAATTCGACGACTACGCCGAACACCAGGCCATCAACCTGTCGCTGGTGGAAGGGCTGATGGCCGCCGATCACTTTATTCCCCTGACCATGGGTGCAGTGTTGCCGCGCTACGACGGGTTGCGGTGCGCCCTGGGCGAGCAATCCTTTCAGTTCTCCGGCCCCGTAGTCACGCCCGGCCAGCAACGCCTGGGCAGCGAGTGGGTGGTAAAGATCGCCCGGCGATACCTGCACGCTCCCTACCTCTGGGGCGGCCGTTCCCCCTTCGGCATCGACAGCTCCGGCCTTATCCAGATGGTCTTCAAAATAGCCGGTATCCGCCTCCTGCGCGACGCGGTGCGC
>WBZQ01002411.1_pt1 | contig 12010 bp, 14 predicted proteins | sample 5204251 | NCBI WGS metagenome assembly WBZQ01 (sample SAMN12412402, study PRJNA552823) | activated sludge metagenome | isolation source: activated sludge from nitrification reactor of wastewater treatment plant... | place: USA: Virginia | collected 2017-09 | reverse complement strand
CATCCAGATTGAGATTAATGCTAATTTGGGTTTCTAATGTATTTCTGGTTACCTGTGCTTGGCGCATAGAATAATTTTTGATTAATACAGGATTTTTAGGGGAATTTATACTGTTTCACAAGCTATTGTATGTAATGCTGTACAAAATTGAGCATTTTCATCAGGCGTGCCTACTGTTACACGTAGGCAATTTTCTAATAACGGGTGCGTGCCATCAAGATTCTTTATTAATATTTTCTGCTGCTTAAGTTTCTGAAAGACTTGACTGGCGGCAGGAATACGAAAAAGGATGAAATTTGCGTCTGAAGGAAACAATTTTATTTTTTTTATCGTACCAAGAAATTTATACATTTTTGTGCGTTCAGACTTGATAGCTTCTGCTTGCTCCAATAATACATCCGTGTGACTTAATACTTTTTCCGCGATTAGCTGCGTCATTATGCCAACATTATAAGGCAAACGCATCTTTTCAAAGTGCATTAACCATTCGTGCCGACCTACCAGTAACCCTAATCTTAAACCAGCAAGGCCTAGTTTGGATAGTGTACGCATTAATAATAAATTGGGATATTGTGCCAAACTGTCAATTAAACTCGCATCAGCAAAGGCATGGTATGCTTCATCAATGATAACTATGCCAGAAGTTGCTTGGATGATACGTAAAATTGTATCAGCGTCAAATAAATTACCGGTGGGATTATTAGGGTAGGCCAAGAAAATAACTGCTGGTTTGTGTTTTGCAATTGCAGCAAGCATGGCTTCTAGGTCAAGTGTGAAGTCCTTGGTTAGAGGCACGCCAACATACTGAATATTTGCATATGTGGCAATCATCCGGAACATGACAAAAGCTGGTTCAACACTCAACAATACTGCTCCTGGCTTGGCTACAGCCATAGCAATGATTTGAATGATTTCATCTGATCCATTACCGAGTAAAATATCCATCTCATCAGAAATATCCAGTGCACGGCGTAGTGCTGTTTTCAGAGAAGCAGCGCTTGCATCAGGATAACGATTAAACGGTGAATCCACAGTTAATTGCGCAATTTCATTGCGTAAAGCGGATGGTAATGGATAGGGATTTTCCATGGCATCGAGCTTGATCATGCCAATTGCTGGTGGCACATGGTAAGCCGAGAGCGCTAGAATTTCCGGACGGATGATTTGATTCGGTTCATGAAAGTTAGACATACCGGCTTATTCTACCTCAACATGGACGGAAAGTTGAAGTTGCTACGATAACTTTATCAAATTATTTACAGCAAACGACTCATGTCTCCACTTTTAAATCCAATCAAATAGTTAGAAAAATTCTTGCTAAATGCAATGACTTTAAATAACTCGCCCATTTCAGCCGGGCTGATTAGTTTTTGAAGTTGATTGGCTTGCGGTAAATAATGATGTATATCTTCAGCAGATATTTGCGACAAAATTTCAGTGATGCCGCAATTGATTAAAAAATAAGCTTGTGTCGTGTAGCCCGTCAACAATAGTCCATTATTTTCTGCGGCTTGTGTGATCGCACTAAAATCAACATGGCTGGTAATATCTTGCAATCCAGGCAGGTAAAACGGATCACTATGTGCATGGTGACGATAGTGGCACATCAGCGTACCTTGGTTACGTTGAGGGTGGTAGTATTCTGTACGGCCAAAACCATAATCAATCAATATTATGACGCCTTCTTGCAAGATATCAGCCAGGCTGTGTATAAAATAGGAAGCGGCAAGATTGATTTCGCTGATGTAAGACCAACTGCGGTCATTGCTGGGGTTTATTTGTTGTGCTAACTGGCTAGCGATAAGGAGTAATTCCGCATTTTGGATGGGACGATCCTGCCAAGCAAACTGTGCATCCTGCCAAGTCACGCCGCGTTCAAAGATAGTATTGCCATGCCAATTTACCAGATGAACCGGCATTGCATCCAATACTTCATTGCCAATTATAATGCCGGTGAATTGCTCAGGTAATTGTTGCAACCATTCAATCAAATGCAGGAGATGGGACGCGCGATGATTGAGAAGTATTTGCTGCCGCTCGCGAAGTTCTGCACTCACATCAAGAATGAAATACTTTCTTGGTAAAGCGTCCAATTTCTCTAGCTCAAGCAGCAGATCGAGCGCTAATTTTCCTGATCCGGCGCCAAATTCAAGAATATCAGCAGAATTAAATAGCCTGGAAATTTGCGCCACTTGTTGTGCCAGCGTACGGCCAAACAGTGAGGAAATTTCGGGTGCGGTGACAAAATCGCCGGCACTGCCCAATTTCGTTGCTCCACTACTGTAATAACCCATTCCAGGTGCATAAAGTGCCAGATTCATGAATTGCTCGAATGAAATCCAGCCGCCTGCAGCAAGAATTTTATCCCGAATCATTAACTGTACAGAGTGGCTGTGTTTTAGTGCCATTTCACTGGCTGGTGGCAAGGTTGCTGGTGAAAACATAACAATGAATGTTTGTGGTAAATTGCAGAAACTGTATATATATAGACTGACTGTAGTTTAGCAGGACTTTAAAGGAGGTATATGTGCAAGGGAAAGTAATATTTATCTCAGGTGGAGCAAAACGCGTAGGGGCTGCTATCTGCCGCCGCCTGCACGCGCAAGGCGCTCGCTTGGTCGTGCATTACCGATCATCACTTAATGAAGCTAAGGTATTGTATAACGAATTAAATCAAAAACGCTCCGATTCAGTAGCTTTGGTACAAGCCGATTTGCTGGATACAGAATTATTACCTGATTTAATAGAGAAAGCAGCCCAGCGCTTTGGTCAATTGGATGTGTTGATTAATAATGCGTCAAGCTTTTTTCCAACATTGCTGCAGCAATGCACGTTGGAAGATTGGCACGATCTTGTCGGTAGTAACTTACAGGCACCTTTGTTCTTGGCTCAGGCAGCTGCACCTTATCTGAAACGTCAGCATGGTTGCGTGGTGAATATTGTAGATATTCATACCGAACGGCCATTAAAGAATTATGTGATCTACAACGCTGCTAAGGGCGGGTTATTATCATTGACTAAATCGCTCGCTGTGGAAATGGCACCCGAAGTACGTGTCAATGGCGTGTCACCGGGACCCATTTTATGGCCGGAAGATGGCGAATGGACCAATGAAGCAGCGCGCCAGAAAATTATTGACGGTACTTTGCTTAAACGTTGCGGTGAACCGGATGATATTGCCAAAACCGTTCAGTTTCTAATCTCCGATGCGCCGTATATCACCGGGCAAATTATTGCTGTAGATGGTGGGCGCAGTATCCATTTGTGATGAAATAAGGTGGAGCTATCGATACAGCAGTTCGTTTTTAAGCCTTATTCTGAAACCTATCTTGATGGTTTCCTCTTCACAATTGCACTTGTTTGGGCGGCAGAACCATTTTGTTATTTTCTCAACGACAGCATAGCTCACATTTGTCGGTAAATAGACCTTGTATTTAAGACAGAATATGGTTTTCTTTTGATTACTCAGCTTAAGCGATTGCCTTACTGAATTTGTGGTTTCATTTTAATGTACGGTTACGTACCGACCATGAAGAAAAATTTAGGGATCATGCAATATCTCAATTAATAATTTTAGGAAGAGATATTATGATTCAGTTAAAAATCAGCAATAGTACAGCAACCCATAAATCATTTAATAATGATTTGCCGCCATTATTAAAAAAATTTGTTCATTTACAGTCCCTCAATCCAGATGCAGTTGATCTGCTTTTAAAAATGCATGCGCTAAAGAAGACTTTTGCAAAAGGGAAAATTATTTACGAGCAAGATAATATTAATAAAGATTGTTTTATTGTGACTCATGGGTGGGCCTATCGCTATACTGATTTGTATGATGGCGGTAGGCAGGTTATTAGCTATTATCTTCCAGGCGATATTATCAATCCTTTTGCTTCAGCGATACCAAAGTCAAATTATTCAGTTGCTGCTATTACTAACTTACGGGTGAGCATATGCAAGCCGGAATATTTGATGCAATTGTTTGCAACTCAACCTAAGTTAGGTTTGCTTTATACAGCGTTGCTTAGCTGTGGGGATGCATCGATGGCAGAACAAATTGTCCGTATTGGCCGCCGCTCAGCTTATCAGCGCGTGACACATTTATTGCTTGAACTTTATTATCGCTTGAAATTAGTGGGTTATACTGAGAATTCCACATTCTACTTGCCGGTTACACAAAGTTTGCTGGCAGACACTTTAGGGTTAAGTGTGGTCCATATGAACCGGACTTTATACAAATTGCGTCTTGCAAATCTCATAAAAATAAGATCACACAAAATAGATTTAATTAATATTGAAAAATTAATGGAAATCGCGGAATATAAATGTAACTATTTAGAACAACTCAAAAATATGTTTGAGCATGAAGAAATATTAGCGTAAGTTTATTTGCGATAGTTTATGAATCTCGAAAGAACAAAATTTATTACGATGATAAAAAAAGTTTTGGATTGTTTTCCTGTCACGCCATTACACTCATATTTCTTAGTTTGATGGCGTGTTCACTCCTAATAAGCAATGCTTTCATGTTGAAGAAAAATTTTATGATATGAATCAAACACATAGCCTATTGTAAGATTGTCAACTATGTCACATCTATAGCTTTACCGCTTTGTCCCCTGTTCCCACTCCTCCTCAGTATATCTCATATTTTTTTACATACCCGGTCGCTTCGATTTTCTTGATTTCGTCAAACAATTACAGTATTGAGTTATTAATCAAGATAATACTTTGATCTCCAACAGTATTAGTAAATGCTATACTTATTGATTAACTATCATAATCTGCAATTACTTTGGTTTTTAAAATCATATGGAAAACAATGCTTCACAAGATAATCCCCTCACTGATGATTTGCCTCCGTTATTAAGAAAGTTTGGCTATTTGCAATCATTGAGTCCAGAAGAGGCTGATTTACTTTTAAAAATGCATGCATCCAAGAAAACCATAGCAAAAGGAAAAGTACTTTTACGGCAAGATGATATTCATAAATACTGTTTTATTGTGACGCATGGTTGGGCTTATCGTTATTCAGATTTATACGATGGCAGTAGGCAGGTTATCAATTATTATCTTCCCGGTGACATTATCAGTCCATTTGCGTTAGTCATGCCACGGGTAAATTATGCAGTTGCTACGATTTCTAGCGTACGCGTCAGTATATATAAGCCAGAATATTTGATGGAATTGTTTGCTACGCAACCCAGGCTGGGTTTGTTTTATGCGTGGATGCTCGGTCGTGAAGACTCGTCCATGGCCGAACAAATTATCCGGATCGGTCGCCGTTCAGCTTATCAACGCGCCGCACATTTATTGCTTGAACTCTATCATCGCCTAAAAATTGTAGGGTTTACCGATCACCGCTCTTTTTATCTTCCTGTCACCCAAAGCTTACTGGCAGACACTTTAGGATTGAGCGTAGTGCACATGAATCGCACTTTGTACAGGTTGCGTCTTGAAAATCTTATAAAAATTAGATCACACAAAATAAGCCTAATTAATATTGATCGATTGAAGGAAATCGCTGAATATAAAGGTACTTATTTGGAACAAATGAAAAGTCTTTATGAGATAGAAAAAGAACTTCAGAAAATTAAAGAATAAAACTTGGCAAATTTCCCAAAGGGGCCACCGTACTAGTGGCTCAAATAAAACTTTTTGTGAAACATCCATAAAAAGTTATATGCAATTCCCCCATAGATTTTATTAAAAACTCGATTGATAAAAATCTTATTGAATGGCTTACCCAATTCGATCTCGATGAAATGGTTGCCATTCCTTTATTTTGTAAAGTTTGTCAAACCAATATCGGCCGGTTCTCTGTAGCTTCATTGATGTTAGAAGAATTAGCATATCTGAGGTTTACCTTTCTAAATTTTAGTTCGGTAAGTTAAATGTTTTTTTATACTTAAATTTGCGGAGCTTGCAAAAATTAACCTAGTTAATAATAGTTATATCGCAATCTATCTAAAATGCAGCTTGTGACTAACATAACTTTAAGAGAAGAAAACTTATGCACAATGAAAAACATGCGTATCAGCAAAAAATTGCTGCACAAATAGCAGAATGGGATGCACAAATTGAGCTATTGAAGGCAAAAAGTAATAATCTAGCTGCAGATGCAAAACTGGAATACGAAGAACAACTCAATGAATTGGACAAGAAAAAATCCGAGCTGTCAGTATATTTGAGTGAATTGGCTGATAAAGCAGATGATGCTTGGGAAGATATCAAAGATGAAACAGAAAGAAAATGGAACAAATTAAGTGAAGCCTTTGATTGTTTCATTACTAAGTTGAAAGAGTAATCCTTATTTTGCCTTAACTTAACTAAGGCAAATCTTTTAAAAGGAGAAAATATTATGTTTAGTTGGGCTTTGACATTTTTTATTATCGCGGTGATAGCAGGAATTCTAGGGTTTGCAGGTATTGCTGGAACCATGGCTTGGGCAGCTCAAACATTATTTGTTGCGGGACTCATCCTGGCTGTGGTGTTCTTCTTTTTAGGCAGAAGACCTCCACCGACCTAAAGGTCATCTGATCTGTTCGTGCAATAGAAGTAGGTAAGCGAAGTAATTATTATCAAACTAAAGGAGATTCAAATGAAATTGTTACGTATAGCGGTTTTCTTAATTTTGTCATTATCTTGCGCAACATTATTTGCTACGGAAACTGTATCTGAAAAAGCTCAAGCTAAGTCTAACGATATTAAACGCGATGCAAATGAAGCAGTTAATCGTGTTCAAGAATCGGCTTGTACCGGTAGTGATGCGGAATGTGCAAAACAAAAAATTGGTAATCGTGCAGAAGAAGCAAAAGATACTATCAAGGATAAATCTTCAGAGATGAAGAATAAGATGGATTAATTAGTAGCATAGATTTAGGCTGTAGTTCTCCTCCTCTCGATGCTATCAATCTTTCTGATAGCATCGACAAAAATAAACTAAATGGCTTACTTCAAGAACTTCTGCGTTGTAAAAAATAGTTTGAATCATTTATGTCGGTTGGGTAATGAATACCCCTAATTCTGCCGTGCCAGCGCGCATGGGGATTGTCAAGATGCTCGTTGCAGCAGCCAAAGCTTGGGAAAAAGATAGGGCACCCACGATGGGAGCCGCACTGTCTTACTATACAATTTTTTCCTTGGCGCCACTGTTACTCATTGTGATATCAGTAGCGGGATTTATTTTTGATGTTGAAACAGTGCGAAATGAAATCTTCCGTCAACTGAATGTCTTTTTGGGAATTGAAGGAGCCCAAACCGTTGATGATTTACTACAGAGTATTAATAAACCTGTGCAAGGGATTCTTGCTTCAATAGTTGGCGTTATCGTTATGCTCATTGGTGCAACAACAGTATTTGCTGAATTACAAGCTTCTTTAGATCATATTTGGCGTGCACCGGCACGTGAAAATGGCAACCGTGGCCTAATTGCTTTACTCAGAGCACGTGTATTGTCGCTGGGTATGATTTTGGGAATAGGATTTCTTCTTACGGTATCTTTAATACTCAGTGCAGTATTTGCTGCAATGCAAAAATGGTGGGCACCTTATTTCGGCGGATGGGATCAGTTATTGCAAATGATCAATGCGTCAGTAGGATTTATGCTGACGATCATCATGTTTGCAATGATCTACAAATATATCCCTCGTGTCCGTATGGCATGGTCTGATGTTTGGATGGGCGCCATTATGACTACGGTGCTTTTTACTATAGGACGATTTTTTATTAGCCTCTACGTTGGGTATAGTGGCGTAACATCGGGATTTGGTGCCGCCGGTTCGCTCATCGTAGTGTTAGTATGGGTTTATTATTCTGCACAGATTTTCTTATATGGCGCAGAGTTTACTTGGGTATATGCGCATACCTATGGATCACTTAGAGAATCTGAAATAAAATTATATCCGTAAAGTTTCTTCTAGCGGTTAGTTGTCCCAGCGCGGTAGCGAATATAAGCTATTCCCAGTAATACTGCACCTACCAGAAGTTTGGTCGAAAGTTTCTGAGGCATGCTGACGGCTTTCAATGCAAAACTGGCGGTTCCAGGAACGTTATCCAGCATTTCCAGCATATTATCGATGTTACTATTGTTTTTTCTGCGGCTGGCTTGTGAAATGAGCAATTTTAATTGCAATGCTTGCGACTCCAAACGCAGTAACTCGAGTTCTTCTTTTAATGCCTTATTCATCATCCAATAGCTCTTTTATTTTAAGGTCATTCAGGGTCTTCTTACCTTTTGCTATCTCTAGATCATCGCTGATGCCTTGCAATGTTTCCTGCATAAAATTCTGGCTCGCACCCAATTTAGACATTGCACAAATGAACAAAATGATCATTAACAAAAAACATAGCGCTGCAATACCGAAAAACACCCAGATTTTCTGTTCACTACTAAGAATCGTATTCAAACCGAATAATAAACTAATAAAAGCTAAGAAAAACATAAAAACGGCGGTTACCAGCATCGCAACAGCTTTTACCATGCCGGCTTTCAGGTCAGCGAATTCAACGCGCGCCATTTTTAAACGCACTATCAGCAACTCAAATAGAGTAAAGGCAGTATCTTTTAAATATCGCAATTGTTCCAATTCAATTCCCTATCGTTATTTTAGCTGCCTAAAATTATTGTAACCGCCAGTTTACGTGTAAATGATTAAATAAGTGTGGATTATATTTTTATCATTTTAGCGACGGGAATTATCTTTCAGCAACAGTGCAATTACCATTCCGATAGAAAATACGGCTCCCAGCGCAGAATAAGGATTGCTGCGTACCCAGTTGTCAGTTTCTTTTGCCGTCGTCCTCGCTAAATCTGTCAAGCCATCTTCGATGTCGTCAAATTGACCTCTTGCTTTGTCGATCTTTGCCTTCAAGTTCTTTTTGAGTTGCTTGGTCTTATCGCTACCATCATCGACAATCGATTCATAAAGATCTTCAGCATCTTTTAGAATATTACGGACATCTGATAATAATTCGTTTTTTCTTGCGTTAAATGTTCGGTTCATTTTTATATCCTTTTTTCAGTGCTTATAAATTGTTATTGAAAATCTGTTTATCTTATGAATTTCAAATAAATCATATGATAGGTTATAAAATTTAGATAAAACTCATGGTAGATTAAGTTAATTCATTGGTTGGATAAACTGATGACTAATAAATACATACGTTAATACTTTCTACTGCGGATAAAAATTGCCATATTCGGATCTCCTTAATCATCTTCAGTGGCTTGCAATGATTGTCACTATAACCGCTTCATGGTATGTCTCAGCTGAGAGAAAGGCCAATCGGAATTGGGGATTCTGGCTGCTTCTGCTGAGTAATCTACTGTGGTTTATTTGGGCCATTCCTAATTCAGCCTGGGCATTAGCTACATTACAGGTGGCTTTGACAGGAATGAATATTAGAGGCGTGCTAAAATCCAACAACAAGTAAATCAGCCATTTGCTACGACGATTTTTGCAAGCCCTATCCATTCTTTTCCTCGCAATTGGATTGTATTGATCATTTAAATCCCCTTGCCAGTCAGTCATCTAGAATATATCCGACATATAAATCAGAAAGCTTAGTCAGTATGCGACTACCACTTGTTAGTGAAGTCATCCCTTACTTCTTTTTTTGTTCGCCCTTTGTTTGCACCTCGGCGCTGCTGGTATTTGCCGACCAATTGATCACGTTGACCGTTGATTACAGCAAGATCATCATCAGTCAAATGACCCCACTGCGCTTTGATTTTACCTTTAAGCTGATTCCAGTTACCTGTAACTTGATCCCAATTCATAGTGAATATCTCCTTTTCAGTAACTCATCAAAATAGAATATACATTTCACGTACATTCATGATTAGTATCTTAGTCAGGAGCACGCTTAAAGAATATTAAGTATGTTAATTCTTAAGAAAACTTTGAATAAGTGTCTGTAGAAACGAAGTGCTGTACTAAATAGTACGCGCAAAGGCGTCTTGGTATGGGATAGGTATTTTTTGCTTAACCTCTCTTAAACTTCATCTCACACGACGGTTTATTCAGATTTTCCTTGGTAACTTGCTTTGATCTGAACAATATTTCAGAGCCAAACCATCAATCCCATTTCCAAAGGATGAGTCAGCAGCGCATGGCAGGGATACATACGGATGAAATATTCCTGTTTGCCGCATAATTCAGGTGTCAACTTAAGTTCAAACAGATGTTCCCCTGCTTCTTGAGTGCCTGTAAATTCAAATTTGAAGTGCTTGAAATTATGTAATTTGGTAGTTTTGAACTGACGGCATATCAGCAATTCTACGACAACATCTTCTGGCGCCAATTGATTCAGTTTGACAGCAACCTTGAAATTCAATGTTTCATCAAAATAAATGCGTTCACTGAGGGTATCTAATCGGCGTAATGTGACGCCATGCCAGGCACTTTTTATTTTGGCTTTCCATGCCGCAATATTTTTTGCCTCCGCAAAGTTATTAGCTGCATAGAGCGTGCCATTATGACTGGCAGAGCGGTAGAAATTCTTGACATATTCGTCAACCATACGGGTAGCGTTATAGCGTGGTAACAGTGATTTCATGGAGTGTTTGGCCATTTTTACCCACGCCGGTGAATAACCAAGCTTGCCATAGTTGTAATACAGTGGCACGACTTGGTCTTGCACAATTTCATACAGGGCGCGACTTTCTTCTTTGTCGCGCAGCACGCTATCCATATCCTCAGGTCCGGGTTTGATTGCCCAGCCATTTTTACCGTCGTAACCTTCGCCCCACCAGCCATCCAGCACACTTAGGTTAATGGCACCATTAATACCTGCTTTCATGCCGGATGTGCCGCTGGCCTCAAGCGGATAGATAGGATTGTTGAGCCAGACATCGACGCCGGCAACTAAGCGCCTAGCAAGTCGTAAATCATAGCCTTCGATTAATAACAGACGCCCTTCAAACTCGGGAAGGTGAGCAATTTCGCTAATGCTGCGGATTAAATCTTGGCCGGGGACATCTGCCGGGTGTGCTTTGCCGGCAAAAATAAGCAATACCGGACGTTCTTGATCAAGGATGATTTTACGTAGCCAATCGAGATTTTCGAATAATAAGGTGGCTCGTTTATAAGTTGCGAAACGACGCGCAAAACCTAAGGTCAGAATATTGGGATTGATGGGATCAACAAATTTTAGTAATCGATCCAGGTGGGCTTCAGAACCACGATTTCTGGCGTTCTGGTCAGTGACGCGTGAACGAATGCCATAAAACATCTGGGATTTTAGTGATTGCCGCACACTCCAAAACAGATGATCCGGAATTGCATCAATGCGTGACCAGTATTCGGTATCGCACATTTTATTGCGCCACTCATGACCAAGATAACGATCAAAGAGATCAGACCACTCCTGTGCCAGGAAGGTTGGCACGTGTACGCCATTGGTGATGTAAGAAATCGGATTTTCTTCAGGTTCGATTTGTGGCCACAGATCCCGGCAGATATTTGCCGAAACATTGCCGTGTATTTTGCTGACACCATTATGCGTGCGTGAGCCGTGAATCGCCAGAGCTGTCATATTAAAATCGGGACTGCCCGGAATATGACCAAGCGACATAAATTCTTCACGGGTGATGCTTAAGTCGTGATAAAAACTGTCAAAATAATTGTGCATCATGTCTGGGCTGAAGTGATCATGCCCAGCAGGAACGGCGGTATGTGTTGTGAACACTGTATTGACTGCAACGCTTTCTAAGGCACTGGCAAAATTAAGTCCTTGCTGAACAAGATCGTGGATACGTTCCAGGATCATAAAAGCTGCATGACCTTCATTGATGTGCCATATGGTCGGTTGTATCCCGAGTGCGTGTAGCGCACGCACACCGCCCATACCTAAAATGATCTCTTGTTCAATTCTCATAGTTTTATCACCACCATAGAGATTGTGGGTGATATAACGGTCTTGCGGTGAATTTTCAGGTAAATCGGTATCGAGTAGATACAATGTGACGTGCCCGATCTTTGCCTGCCATATTTTTGCGATGACATTG
>WBZQ01002409.1_pt1 | contig 12013 bp, 12 predicted proteins | sample 5204251 | NCBI WGS metagenome assembly WBZQ01 (sample SAMN12412402, study PRJNA552823) | activated sludge metagenome | isolation source: activated sludge from nitrification reactor of wastewater treatment plant... | place: USA: Virginia | collected 2017-09 | reverse complement strand
CGAAATCGCGGCCATGGTACTTAAATCCAGCAAACGTGTCAAGAAAATGTTTTCCGAAAATTGCGGTTCGACCGATGCCGTCAAGTCTCTTCGTAGCCAAACAGTTAGATCGTCGTTCCGCTGCGTCAACCGCCCGATAACTGGCTCGATCCACTGAGAACCCGGCACCCACGTTGATCGATTATGACGCAAATGACTGAAGACTGCTGGTCGGAATCGGCCCCAGCGCCGTGATAGCGAGACACCGTTGATCCAACAGAGTCTGGGCGACCCGATACACCTGGTCCGTCGTCACTCGATCGATCTCCCCGATCATTTGTTCGAGGGATACATGGCTGCCTTGGGTCAGTTCATCCTTTGCCAGCTTGCTCATCCGACTATGAGAACTCTCGAGGCTGAGCATGAGACTGCCCTTCATCTGATTTTTGACGCGGGCCAGGTCTTTCGCATCAATGCCGTTCGTACGAAGCTTTTTCAGCTCACGACAAACCACCTCCACCACACGCTCCACTTCCTTAGGCCGCGTGCCGGCATAGACCGTGGTCATACCGCCATCCGAGTACGTAGACAAGAATGAATAGATCGAGTAGACGAGCCCGCGTTTCTCACGTACCTCCTGGAACAGGCGTGAACTCACACTTCCACCCAACACACCATTCAAGGCATGCGCTGCATACCGATCCTTGTGCCCAGCGCTCAACCCCTGTAAGCCCAGACACAAATGCACCTGCTCGAGCGATTTCCGTTTCACCAACACGCCCCCACGAACCTCCGGAGGACGACGACTTGGCTTGACCGCCACACCCTTATGGGGTGCGGAAAAATAGCGAGCCAACAGTGATTCGAGGCGCTTCCACGTAAAATTTCCGGCCACCGCAATCACCGTGCGTTCAGGATCGTAATGCGAGCCGACATAGGAGATGAGATCCTTTCGCCCCAACGCTTGAATCCTGGGCGCCTGCCCGAGGATAGGCCTTCCCAATGGATGACTCCCAAGCGTGTGCTTCATGTGGAGTTCTTGGACAAGATCCTCCGGATCATCCTGGACCATCCGGATCTCTTCCAACACCACCTGCTTCTCTTTCTCGACTTCCTTAGGCTCGAACCTCGACCGGTAGAACAAGTCGGACAGCAGCTCGAGCGCCGCCTCCAATTGCTGATCCAGCACCTTGACGTAAAAGGTTGTGGTCTCTCGGGTGGTGAAGGCATTCATCTCCCCACCGAGCGCATCAATCTCTCGGGAGATCTGCGTGGCCGTGCGGCTGCGAGTCCCCTTGAAAAACATGTGCTCGAGAAAGTGAGACAGCCCCTCCTCACCCGGCTGCTCATCGCGTGATCCGACGTTGACCCAGATCCCGATTGTGACGGACTTCAAGGTCGGAAGCAGTTCGGCTACGATACGCAACCGGTTATCGAGCACAATCTTTCGATACACAATCGGTTATCCCGCAGGCGTGGGTTCGGTGGCGGGAGAGCCCGCTGGAGCCGGCATCGCTTCCTTTCGACTCAGGCGAATTTTGCCCTGCTTGTCGATTTCCAGCACCTTCACCATGATCTGATCACCTTCTTTGACCTCATCGGTGACCGCCTTCACGCGGTGGTGCGCCAACTGAGAAATATGCACCAATCCATCCGTGCCTGGCAGGACCTCGACGAAGGCGCCGAAATCCATGATCTTTCTGACGGTGCCCTGATAAATTTTCCCGATCTCGACTTCTTCGGTCAGGCGCTTGATCATGTCGATCGCCTTCTGTGCGGAAGCCTCATCCGCCGACGCGATCGTCACATCGCCCGTATCCTCGACGTTGATCTTCACGCCGGTCTCCGCAATGATGCTGCGGATCATTTTCCCACCTGGCCCGATGACGTCACGAATCTTGTCTTGCTTGATCTTCATCGGGAAAATGCGTGGAGCGAATGCGGAGAGCTTGGTTCGCGGAGCCGTCAAGGCCTGAGCCATGCACCCCAGAATATGCAGCCGTCCCGCCTTGGCCTGCGCCAGCGCTTCCCGCATCAGCTCGGAGGTGATCCCCCCGATCTTGATGTCCATCTGCAGCGCCGTCACACCGTTTTTCGTGCCGGTCACCTTGAAATCCATATCCCCCAAGTGGTCCTCAAGCCCGAGAATATCGGACAGCACCAACACCTGGTTGCCTTCCTTGATCAACCCCATGGCGATGCCGGCTACCGGTTCCTTGATGGGCACTCCCGCATCCAACAGCGCCAGCGTGCCTCCGCACACCGTTGCCATGGAGGAGGATCCGTTTGACTCCAGAATTTCCGACACGATGCGAACCGTATAGGGGAATTTATCCTTCCCGGGGATCACGGACTTCAACGCACGCTCGGCCAAAGCCCCGTGCCCCACTTCACGGCGGCCGGGAGACCGGAGCGGCCGGGCCTCGCCGACGCTGAAGGGCGGGAAGTTATAATGCAGCATGAACGTGCGCATGTACTCTCCCTCAAGAGCGTCAATGCGCTGTTCATCGTCGGTGGTCCCCAGCGTGACGACCGCCAAACTCTGCGTCTCTCCGCGGGTGAACACCGCCGATCCATGTGCACGCGGCAACACACCCACTTCACAGGTAATCGGACGAATATCTGCAGGCCCACGGCCATCCGCGCGAACCCGCTTCTCAAGAATCATGTTGCGGACTTCGGTGTACTCCAACCCATGGAAAACGATCTTGACGTGCCGATCCCGATTCGGCTCATCCGACTTCAGGGCCGCAAGCGCCTCCGCCAACACCTGATCCAACCGCTCCTGACGAGCGCTTTTATTGGGGATCAGGATGGCTTCACGAATTGGTCCGGCAACCAGCTTGCGCACCTGTTCAGCCAAGGCAGCATCGATCGGCTCTTGCTTGACAACTCGCTTCGGCTTCCCGGCCAGTGCGCGCAGCGCTTCGATCTTCGCCACGATTTTCTTGATCTCGCTGTGCGCCAGCTCAATCGCCTCCAGCATGGTCGCTTCCGGCAACTCATTGGCTCCCGCCTCAACCATCATCACGGCATCAGCCGTACCCGCCACCACGAGTTGGAGCTCGCTGGATTCCAACGTTTCCAGATCCGGATTGACCACAAACTGCCCGTTCACGCGGCCGATTTTGACGCCTGCGATCGGCCCATTGAACGGAATCGACGAAATCGCCAGAGCCGCAGATGCGGCGATGATCGCAATCACATCAGATACCCCGGTCTTATCCGCCGACAGCACGGAGGTGATGACCTGGGTTTCAAAATAGTAGCCTTCGGGAAAGAGGGGACGAAGCGGACGGTCAATCAACCGGCTCGTCAGCACTTCTCGCTCAGAGGGACGGCCTTCGCGCTTGAAATATCCGCCGGGGATCTTGCCGGCTGCATAGGTCTTTTCCTGGTAATCCACGGTGAGCGGAAGAAAATCCACGCCCGGCTTGGCCGTCTGCGATGCAACCGCCGTCGCCAAGACGACCGTGTCACCATAGGTGGCCCAAATCGCACCGTCCGCCTGCTTGGCAATGCGGCCAGTTTCCAGCGTCAAGCGGCGACCCGCCAGCTCGATCTCCACAACATGTTTCATCTATGGTCTCCTCCGGTTAAATCCCACAGATGCCCACAGAGATACCTTCAAACCAGGGAGCAGGCCGCACAGCCCCTCTCGGCGCCGTTGCATCTGCCTCTCCGCTTGAAGGTGTTTCAGTGTTCACCTGCGGGGACAATAGGTCGGCCGCCACGCACTAGGGTGGCGGCCGATTCGATGGCCCGACTACTTACGGATCCCCAGACGCTCAATGACGGCCCGATAGCGGCTTTCTTCGATGCGTCGAAGATAGTCCAACAGTCGACGGCGCCGTCCCACCAACGTCAACAATCCACGTCGCGAGTGGTGATCCTTCTTGTGCAACTTAAAATGTTCCGTCAAATACGTAATGCGGTTCGTCAGAATGGCGATTTGCACTTCTGGAGACCCAGTATCCTTCTCGTGCTGTTGGAAGTTCTTCACCAATTCCGTTTTTGCTTCTTTCACCAGTGCCATACGTCCCTACTCCTCTATTGAGTTCTCGATACTTGACCCCTGTGACTCATCTGTGACCAATACTTTTGACACGGCAATCGGGAGTTCTCCCGCGTGTTCCCCTTGAACACTGAATCCGGCGGGCAGAGTGCCGATGGCCAACAACCGCCCCTCTTCGTCCTTGATACGAATCGCCCGACTGGCCCCTTCAGGAACTGCCGTGGGCACCCCTTCCCATCCCAGGACTTCCGAACCAGGAACCGGCATACCGTGCAACACCCGCTTAGCCGTTCCCGCGCCGATTCTGCACAGCGGAAGTCCGACCAACGCCTCATCCAACGTGAGCATCGACGCGTCCAATGTCCCCTGCGCCACTCGCGATTCAACCTCACCGACGGTCAACGCCTGCTCCAGCACTAACGGCCCCACACGCTCACGAACGAGCGACCCCATATGGCCGCCGGTCCCCAACTGCGCGCCGATATCCGCACACAATGTTCGGATATACGTCCCTTTTGAGCACGTCACGCGAAGCATCACATGCGGAAGTTGCACGCTCACAACTTCAAGCCGATAGATGGTGACCTCACGCGCCTGACGCGCGACGTCCTTGCCGGCTCGTGCAGACTTATAGAGAGGAACGCCTGCAACCTTCACCGCGGAATACATGGGGGGAATCTGCTGAATAGGCCCCTCAAACCTAGCCACAACGTCCCGGAGGCGGGCCTCACTCAGCGAATCAACCGGTAGGCGCTGGAGCACCGTTCCCGTGGCATCTTGCGTGTCAGTGGTTTCACCGAGTCGCAATTCGGCCAGATAGGTCTTATCCCACTCGAGCAAATATTCTGCGATACGCGTGCCTCGACCGAGAAGCAGCGGCAGCACCCCAGTCGCCGCCGGGTCCAACGTTCCCGCATGCCCAAGCTTGATCCCGCGCAACTTCCCACGAATGCGCGCGACCACGTCGTGAGACGTCCACCCCGCTTCCTTATGGACATTCAGGACTCCGTCCTGAAGCTTCCTCACCACCTGGGATTCCGTCGACGGCATCGCAATCATATGCTAGACATCAGTGCGAGGAGATTCCACGAGCACCTCTTCCTTCGCCTCGTCACGCTGTAATCCATCCAACAGCTTCAGCACCCGGTCCGCCCTTGCCCCGCTGATGTCCTTCATAAAGATGACTTCCGGCAAGTATCGCAGCGCCAGACGCCGCCCCAATTCCGCCCGCACAAAGCCACTCGCTTTTGCCAACCCGTCGAACACGTGCCGCTCGTCCTTGTTCTGCTCCATCGTCGTCACGAAGACGCGCGCGATGCGCAGATCCTTGGTCAATTCCACATCCGTCACGGTCACGGAACGCACGCGCGGATCCTTAATCTTTCGCATCAGAATGTCAGCCACTTCCATGCGAATTTGATCCGCGACTCGATCAGCTCGGCTATACGTCGACTTTGACATGAGGCGGCCTTAGAGCAATTCGATTCGGGAGCGCAACAACTGGATTGTCGGAACCGCCTGAATCAAATTCACAGCTTGGTCGAGCACCTGGTTGACGTGCGAGGATTCATTCGCCACGCAGGCTAACCCGAGAATGGCTTTCTGCCACAACTCCTGGTCACCAACCTCAGCCACCGACACATTGAACTTGTCCCGCAGCCGGCTTTTGAGACTCTGCAGGACCTGGCGTTTTTCCTTCAACGAGTGGCCATCGGGGATAAACAATTCGACCGTACAGAGCCCGACGATCATGCCCGATGACTTTGCGGAGCCGCACCACGACTTGTCGATTCCAGCTTCGCAGCGACTTTATCAATCGCAAAGGCCTCGATGAAATCCCCGGCCTTGAGGTCATTGAAGTTTTCCACCGTGATACCGCACTCATATCCCTGCTGGACTTCACGCACATCGTCCTTGAAGCGCCTGAGCGAACCCAGCTTGCCTTCATAGACGACCACGCTGTCCCGAATCACGCGCACACCCGCACTGGACCTGGAAATCGTGCCATCCACCACGTAACAACCGGCCACCAAGCCGGCTTTCGGAATCGTAAACATCTGCCGCACTTCTGCCCGGCCCAGGATGCGTTCCTTCAGGGTGGGTTCGAGCAACCCTTCCATCGCGGCACGAATGTCATTCAGCGCGTCATAAATGATGCTGTACAGGCGAACATCGACGCCCTCGCGTTCCGCCAACGCCGCAGCCTTCGGTTCCGGGCGGATATTGAATCCGATCACGATGGCCTTGGACGCCGAGGCCAGCAGCACATCGGTTTCTGTAATCCCGCCGACCCCGGTGTGCATCACGCGCAATTTGACGGCGCCCGCCGGCATCTTTTCTACCGCGGCAGCCAAGGCTTCCGCGGAACCTTGCACATCGGCCTTGATCACGATCGGCAACTCTTTGACGTTGCCCTCCTGAATTTTGGCAAACAAATCATCCAGGCTTACCTTTGCCGGACCGGCCAACTCAGCTGCCCGTTGCTTCATCGCCCGTTCCTGGGCGATCTCACGGGCCACACGCTCATCCTTCACGATCGTGAAGACATCGCCGGCTGAAGGCACTCCAGGCAACCCGATCACCTCAACAGGCACGGAAGGCCCTGCTTCTGTGGTCTTCTTCCCGGTATCGGTAATGAGCGCACGGACGCGCCCACTGAAATTGCCGACCACGAACGCATCGCCGACGTGCAATGTCCCGCTTTGCACCAACACTGTTGCGATCGGTCCACGCCCACGGTCCAGCTTCGCCTCGATCACCAACCCCTTCGCCATACGCGCAGGATCCGCCGTCAATTCCAACACTTCCGCCTGCAGCAGAATCATTTCCAAAAGATTGTCGAGGCCGGTCCGCTGCTTCGCAGAGACCTCGACCATGATCGTATCGCCACCCCAAGACTCCGCGACTAATCCATGCTCGGTCAGGGCATTCTTGACGCGATCGATGTTCGCCCCCGGCTTGTCCACCTTATTGATCGCCACGATCAGCGGCACCCCAGCGGCTTTGGCGTGATGAATCGCTTCGACTGTTTGCGGCATCACCCCATCGTCGGCGGCCACCACCAGAATCACGATATCCGTCGCTTTCGCCCCACGCGCACGCATCGCCGTAAACGCTTCATGGCCGGGGGTATCGAGGAAGGTCACCTGCTTGTCGCGCACACCGACCATATAGGCGCCGATATGCTGCGTAATACCGCCAGCCTCGCCCTCCGCCACTTTCGTCTGCCGGATCGCATCGAGCAAGGACGTTTTCCCGTGATCGACATGGCCCATGATGGTCACGACTGGCGGGCGCGGCACCGCCTGCTCTTCGCCCGATGACTGTGCGGCCTCTTCCAGTAACGCCTCCCCGGCCTTTTCCGTCGACACCTCTACCTTGGTCCCATACTCCTCAGCAATCAATGAGGCCGCCTCGAGATTGATGGACTGATTGAAGGTCACCATCTGCCCCATCTCCATCAGCTTGCGCACGACATCCGCAGGCCGTTGGCCGATGAGCTCCGCAAACTCCTTCACACTCACACCCGCGCTCAATTTCACGCTTTTCCTTCTCGGCTTGGTAATTTCAGTCGGCGAGGCGTGATGAATATGTTTGGACCGGTCCTCGCGCCGCTGCACTGGAATCGCACGCAGATCACCCCATCGTGTGGCGTCGTTCTTGAACTTTGCTTCGTCCTCTTCCCGGGTCCGAGGCGCCTTCTTCGCCTTTTTCAGCTTCTCACGGGCAGCTGCTTCACTTTCAAGCGCCTCCGCTGCGGGAGACTTCTTCTTTGCCCCCGCATCGGACGGAGTTGGCGTCACCACAGGTGGTTGAGCAGGCTTGGTCGCCACCGCCCCCACGACCGAGGCTACTGGTGGTTGCGAGACGACCGGCTCGACCGGGGCCGGCTCCGGCGACGCCACCGCTAAGACCTCTGGAGCGGTTACCTCAGGAGCCGCAACCGGTGCAACTTCTGCCTCTTGCGGCGCCGCCGGCGCAAACACCGCCTCCGCAGCAGCCAGGGACGCAACAGCCTCCTCCGCACCCTCTTCCTTCTTCTTCTTGATCAGAATGCGCTTCTTGTCAGGCTTCGGCGGCTCTTCATGCACGAGTGCGTGCGCGGCACCATGCTCCTTGACGCGCCCCGTTTTCTTGCCCTCATGTCCAGCAGTCGCGTCGCCGGCCCGTGCCTTTGCGCTGAGTTTCTCGAGCGCCACGCGAACCGAATCGTCATCCAAGGCGCTGCTATGGGATGCCACCGGAATCCCGAGCCGTTTCAGTTCAGGAATCAGCTCCCGATTTTCCATCCCCAGCTGCTTTGCTAATTCGTACACGCGCATACAGTACCGCTCAGCTCCACCCGCTTAGATAATTGCCATTCGGCTCGTAACCATCGAGCCGCGTTACTCGGCCTGTTGGGCTGCAGCCCGCGCCTCGTCCTGCTGACGTTGGGCTTCCGTCTCTTCCGCCAAGGCCGCCTTGATATCTCGATCCCGCTCTGCTTTTTCCTTCTCGTATTCCGTCGCGCTGATGATATCGATCTTCCAGCCAGTCAACCGCGCTGCCAGCCGGACGTTCTGCCCGTTCTTTCCGATCGCCAGGGACAGTTGAGAATCCGCCACGACCACGAGTGCCGACTTCTTTTCCTCGTCGATACCGACCTTCTCGATCGTCGCCGGATTCAACGCTTCCGCGATGAAGACGCGGGGATCCTGCGTCCAGGTAATGATGTCGATCTTTTCTCCGCGCAGCTCGCGGACCACCGCCTGAACCCGCGACCCCTTGATGCCGACACAGGCCCCAACCGGGTCCACGGCCTTATCTCGCGACGACACCGCGATCTTCGTGCGATCCCCCGGCTCACGCACGATCGACTTGATTTCAACGATTTTCTCCCCGACCTCCGGCACTTCCAACTCAAACAACTTGGCAACAAATTGAGGATGGCTGCGCGAGAGAATCACCTGCACATCTTTGGGGGTGCGACGCACCTCTAACAATAAGGCCTTGACGCGATCGCCTCGGCGATACGTTTCGCGCGGGATCTGCTCCTGAATAGGAAGGATCGCTTCCGTCTTGCCGAGATCGACCAGAAAGTTCCGCCGCTCCATACCCAGAATAATGCCGTTGACCAGATCACCTTGGCGGGTCGAATACTCCTTCTGAACGGCTTCCCACTCCGCCTCTCGCACCTTCTGAAAAATGACCTGCTTGGCTGTCTGCGCCGCAATGCGACCCAACTCATCCATCTCGATCAGAGACCCAATCTCGTCGCCGACCTCCGCGCCCTCGTCATACTCACGGGCTTCCTTCAGAGAGATTTCGGCCTTTGGATTGGCAACGGTATCGACAATGATTTTCTTGGAAACGACCGAAATTTCTCCCGTCTTACTATCGATTTCCACCTGGATGTTTTCAGCCTGGCCGAATCGTTTCTTGGCGGCAGTTTGAAGCGCGGACTCGATCGCGCCAATGACCCGGGCCTTGTCGATCCCTTTTTGACGGCCGATTTCATCGATGACGGCGATCAACTCTCGGTTCATAGCTCACACCTCATGGTTAACACAGCCCTTGGCCGCTTCCGCTACTTGGAAAACTCGATCTTCCGGCGCGCCAGGGCGATATGATCAAACTCAATTCGCATTGTTTCCGCAGTTTTCTTCTGCGGGACCGACAGCGTGACCGCACGGTCATCCACATCCAGGACGGAACCCTCGAGCCGCCACTGTTCCTGAATCGGTTGCCGCAATTTCAGAGTGATCGGCTGCCCGATCAGTCGCCGATAGTCTTGCGCGTTCCGTAACGGACGATCCAGTCCCGGCGAGGAAATTTCCAGCGTATAGGCATGCGGGAACGGATCAATGACATCCAGCGCCGGGCTCAACGACCGATGCGCCTGTTCACAGTCCGTCAGCGAGATGCCGCCCGGCTTGTCGATAAACACTCGAACGACGGTCCGTGGCCCCTGACCGACACACAGCGCTTCAACCAACTCAAGACCGTGGGACTGTAAAATAGGTGCCGCGATTTCCTGCACGCGAAGGTTCAGCGCCTCAGCACGTTTCACCGAAGGCTTTCCGTCTGACACTGCTCCCGCGTCACGCATAGGCAAAAGTTGCTCAAACAAAAAAGTGGGCCCAGGCCCACTTACAGCGGTGGCACCTTACCATGCCATAGGAGTGAAAGCAAGGGACGGCTAGCCAACCAGGGCTTCCCACCGGCGAGACAGCAGCTGAGCAATGGGGCCTGGCGTAGCGGCTCCGACTGCCTGCCCATCGACACGCACCACCGGTAGCACCTCTACGGTGGTGCCAGTCAAAAACACCTCCGACGCCCCGAGCAACTCTTCGCGACGGACGACGGTTTCGGCCACCGGAATCCCTTCCTTCTTCGCTAGCTCCAGAACCTTGGCACGCGTCACCCCGGAAAGAATGCGCGGGCCCTCAGGCGCAGTACGGATGGTCCCGTTCAGCACGACCATGACATTACTGACAGATCCTTCGGTCACAACCCCTTCTCGAAGCAAGATTGCCTCGAACGCGCCGGCCTCCTTCGCCCGTTGACGGGCAAGGACGTTCGCCAAGAGATTGACGCTCTTGATATCGCAACGCCCCCAGCGAACATCGTCCAGCAAGATCGCCTGAACTCCGGCTTGGCGAATCGACACGTTCAATGGATGGAGTTCCCGAAAGGTCAGCACCGTCGTCGGGGAAAGAGCGGCAGGAAAGGGATGATCGCGCGGCGCCTGCCCGCGCGAAATCTGCAGGTAGATTTTCGTCTCGGGAAGACCGCTCAGTCGCAGGCCTTCCTCGATCAACGCGATCCACCGGGCCTTCGTATGTCCGAGGGAGAGTTGCAGTGCCTGGGCGCTCCGTTCCAGTCGGGAAAGATGCTCGTCAACGGCGAAGGGCCGGCCGCGATAGGTGCGAATGACTTCGTACACCGCATCGCCGAACTGAAACCCCCGATCTTCGACACTGACGACGGCATCCGCCAAGGGACTGAAGCGACCATTCACACACGCGATGTCAGGCATGGCCTCTTCTTTCCAAACCCGGCAGCTCAGGACACGATCACATAATAGATCTGCCGGTCTTCAGCCGTAAATTTCCATCCCATCCGCTTTTCGAATACCAACCGATGCGTGCCGGCGGTCACCGGCCGGAACTCGAAACTGCGCTGTCCCGCATCCACCGCATTGTTGCTGGCTGTCCGGAGAAAATCATCCTCTACCAGAGGCATGACGCCGGGATCATAGGACGGAACCCACAGCTCTCCCCTCGTCCGATCCTCCCAGAGCCGGATATGGACAGGCGCACCCAGCCGCACCTTGATCATCTTGGCGCCCGCCTCCGGCTCAGTGCCCGTTGGAACCACTTTGCTTAAGGGACTCATAGCTGCTTTTCCTACATCACCCCTAACTGAGCGCGACTAGACCTTTCGTCTGGCCCCCACAAACACCTGTCCACCTTCCACACGCACGTCGTAACTCCCCACACAGTAGCCCCCGCCGTCCGTGCCTTGACCATTTCGCACATCAAACTTCAAGTCATGCCAGGGACAGGACACCACATGACCTTTCACGCGTCCCTTGTGCAGAGGCCCGCCTTCGTGTGGGCAGGCGTTATAAATCGCGTGAAATCGCCCCTCGATATTGAAGACTGCAATATCGCGCTCATTCACCTTGACCACTTTCACCTGCCCCGGCGGAATTTCTTCGACCGTGGCGACACATTGAAACCCTTCCATAACCAACATGCACTCCCCTTACATGCGAAGCGTAAACCTGAGTTCCATCCCGGTCGCGATCTCTGCGCGCTTGGCATAACCCGCCTCAGCCTGGATGAGATACCGAACCGGCTCGGGAGGGGGTCCATACAGCGGGCAGGGGTCCTTGGCGCAAGGCGGCACCTGCTCCTGAATGTGCACGATGTGGTGACTTTCGTCGATCCACAGCATATCGACGGGAATACGGAACTGCCGGGTCCCCACTCGATGCAATCCGGTCGACTCAAAGATATAAAGCATCCCTGTGTC
>WBZQ01002408.1_pt1 | contig 12014 bp, 12 predicted proteins | sample 5204251 | NCBI WGS metagenome assembly WBZQ01 (sample SAMN12412402, study PRJNA552823) | activated sludge metagenome | isolation source: activated sludge from nitrification reactor of wastewater treatment plant... | place: USA: Virginia | collected 2017-09 | reverse complement strand
GTCATAATCCGCTCTATCTTATCAGGCATCATCTCATCAAGACGCCGATCATAGGGCTGAGATGTTCGAGTGCTGGAATGGCTGGTCATAACTGCCGCTTATTCTGATGTGCCGCCATTTTTAAAATAGGCAGTGATACCCGTTGCCCTAAAACTGTGATTTCCCACTTTTGTTTCGCTGATCGATTTATTGATGTGTCTCTGTGCCATGGCATGCACATTGGCTTGCATTAGGGGAAAAGATGATAATTATCTTGTGCCCCGAGCAATGGCTTGAAATAAAAAGCCCTTCAAGTCATCTCGCAAGTTGGTTTCATTAATATAGGCGCTTAAATATTCTTCGAGATTATGGTGACAGGGAATTTCATGTCGTTTGCCACCTTTCTCATGCATACAAACCCAGAGCCTTTTGTTTCGTGTATACACATCTTCAATTTTCCTTGTTAAAGCAGCGCCAATGCGTGCAAGGAATAACCATCAATGCAATCAGCGCCCGATCCTTTAATCCTGGAGGTTTGTTGATATCAACGTTGCTCAACAACTGACGGATATATTCACTATTTAAAGTAGGTTTATTTCCGGTTTTAACTCGATGAGCAGGGCCAATGACAGGGGATGCCAGCTTAATTGCCACAATCTAACCGACTATCAACCAATCAAACAAATGTCGTATAGCCGCCAAATGCTGCTTGACACTGGGTGCGAACAGTCGTTTGGTTTGTAGGGTCATCCACATTGGGACTCGGCTATAAGGGTATGCATTGAAGAGATCTACAGCGAGTGTTCACAAAGTGGATTTAAGCACTTGACTGTTCGGATAATAAATCTTCCCCCAATTAACAAAGGCTTGTAATACTGGTCCTAAGTCTTTGCCTTTCTGAGTCAAATCATATTGATAGCGCAATGGTTTCTGCTGATAAGCTTGTTGCGTGATAAACCCCGCAGACTCTAATTTTTTTAACCGGTCGGCTAAGATATTGGTTGCAATATGCTCCGGTGAAGCCAGGAATTCTTGGAAACGTTTCTTTCCCAATAACAAATCACGAATAATTAGAAGCGTCCATTTGTCGCCAAGTTCGTCCAATGCGCAAGCAATAGGGCAGAACGAACGTTCGACACTTGGTTGAGCGATATTTTTTGTCATAAAGGTAAAAATTTTTATCTAATGACTTGCAAATTGCAAGTATACATATTAATATAACTTGCATTATACAAGTTACTTTTTCATCTTTCAAGGGAGTTAGAGCATGTTAAAACTTTATCAATTTGAACGTACTTGGGGAATTCCAAATTTGAGCCCATTTTGTTGCAAGGTTGAAACGTATTTGCGTTTTGCCGGGATCGATTACGAAACGAAAGCGGCATTGCCGACAACTGCGCCCAAAGGCAAGCTGCCTTACATTGTTGATAACGGAACAACACTTGCAGATTCGCGTTTTATTCTGTTTCATTTGAAATCGAATTATCGTGATCTGGACGATGAATTGCCTGCTACGGATTTAGCTATCTCGGTAGCGTTACAGCGCTTAATCGAAGAGCATTTATTTTGGATAGCGCTTTATTCGCGGTGGCAATACACGGATGAAAATTGGCAAACCAATAAAACAGCGATTTTTTCGGCGTTACCACCTATCGTTCGGGATCTTGGTGCAAGTGTGACTCGTCGTAATATTCTAAAGCAAATCTATGGCCAAGGCACTGGTAGACACCAGTCTGAAGAGATTTTCACGTTGGGTAAAGAAGACATTGATGCATTGGCGACTTTTTTAGGGAGTAAAAGTTATTTTTTTGGAGTACGCCCGACCACACTGGATGCATCTGCTTTTGGACTGTTAATCAATATCATCGGTTGCCCTATCGAATCGCCGCTAAAAGATCATGGACTTACAAAGAAAAATTTGGTGACCTTTGTCGATCGCATCATGGGTCAATATTATCAACATATTACGTAACTCGATTAAATTTGAAGTTGGTAAACGATGAAGTTGAGTACGAAATTAATCTTGAACTTCGCCCCCTTAAGTGATTTTATGACAATTAATACAACCAAAAATGAAACTAAAACTTTATACCTTGCTTATTATGATTTCCACAGTAGCTATCTTGTCCGCTTGCTCATCCCCACTCAAAGTGAGTGGTAACAATAAAAACGCTAAAAAGCACGGCACAAGTTATGTTTATAAGATTGATCCGGAAACGGGAAAAAAGTACCGTGTTTATTGGATTGACCAAGCAACAGGTAAATATGGTGGATACATTATTCCAAGAACAGAAACACAGCAGCTTTTTATAGAAAGAAGAATCCATCAATAGAATCATGAGCACCGGATTGTTACTATTAGTGATTTCTTCAAAAATTATGTGACGAGATTATTCCGCTACATATAGGATTACAAAAAATTATCATGGTGAATTTAGATATATATCTCATCTTTACCGACAAATCGGTAATTGCTGTGCTTTCGATGACATCAGGAAGTGCCTTACCAAGAATATAATTAGCATGTAATTTCTTATTGTTACCTAAAAACAGGCGCATAAATTGCAAGTGTTTTGCATAAGCGACGGAATATCGAACATTATCTGGATTTAATTGCAATCATAAGTAAATGAATTTATGAACAAATCAATAAACCCAAAATAACTAAAATAGAATAATAAATAATGCAATTTGAATCACTACAAAATTATTCTAGATTAGTGCTAACTACCTTGTAAATCAGTCACATGGTTTACTGAAACCGGAAACACTAGTTAAGCGCATAGGGTTAATTGGAGGAGAAGATGGCAGATAAAGTAATATACAAAAGAATGCAAATTAGATGCGATCAAGGAATACCAGTCGGATGATGCTGACCAGTCATTCCGGGGTAATGGGAAACTGACGCCAGAGCAGGAAGAAATCCGGCAGTTGAAAGCGCTAATCAAAGAGCGCAAGTTGGAGAGAGAAACTATAATAGGAAGCGACGGTCTTTTTCGCGATTATGGTTGAAAATTAGCCAAATTCATCGCCGATTTAGGTGAAATCTATTGTTAATGTCATAAACGATCGAAATTTTTCACACGCGACCATAATAGCTATCGTTGAGATTAGTAATAAAATAGGCTCTAGACTATCAGAGAGATTAATAAAATCTGATGAGTTGCCATAGTTCACTGGCAAGCTGATCAGGATGTTTTTTCCAGCGCCATTCTGATTCTTTTAAATGCAGCTCAAAATTAACTGACACGCCGTTAAACTTTGCAAGCCGCCGCTTGGTAAAACTCCAAAACGATTCGATGCCGTTAATATGGCAATGCCCTTCACGAGCAAACTCATTATCACCATGAGATACACGAAAATGCTTGGAATATCCTACGTCTACCAAACCATTGTAGCCACGCCAACCGTCACTATAAATGACACTTTCAATGGATACCTTACCCAGTATCACTGCTTGTAAAGTCAAGCGTTTGCAGTCCGGTACTATTTCGGTGTATACCCTGCCATCTCGCTCAAACACACCAAACACGGGTTGTTTTAATGTGCCACGGCCGCGCTTGAGTTTGCCATGATAACCACGATGCCGTTTCGCGCCAAAATAGCTTTCATCAACTTCCACTCTACCTAACAACTTGTCTTTAAGGGCAGTCTGATGGTGATATATTGTTTGCCTGAATATGCCATACCAACGATTAATCGTGTTACGATTTTTCCCTAACAGCAGAGCTGCTTTACTGGCTGGTATATCAATGCTAAAGCATTGAATTATTTTTTTGATGCAATAATCACTTAATTTACTATTTCTTAACATCTTTCTAGACTAACAGATTACCTCTGCTAGTCTAGAGCCTAAAATAAATCTGCAGTACCTTTCAGTAAAACAAATTTATAAGAATCTAATTGTCCTACAATTGAATTGGTATCAGTTGAGAATTTATGTTTAGTCATTATTCCTTCAGTTTGAAGATAAGTTTCCTTTTTAGAATTTAGCTCAATTCTTGAAATTAGTAGCGTAAAAGCTGTAGCCCCTGAATTTTTGGTTTCACGAATAGTTACGCTAATCAATGTTCCATCGACTGCATTCATAATTGGGGAATAAAAGCCCGAAGCAATATAAGGTAGAAGTGGAAAAATTGAGAAAAATCGCTTAACTGAATACTCCAGTTTTATTTGACCATGTCACATCGACCCCAAAAGAACAAAAAAATGGCATGAGCTAGTATTGGGGAGAAAAAAGTTTCCGCCAGAGTGTGCCATCGAAACCAACCGCCCAAGCGCCCGATCTTCCGGCGGCAATATTTTCAATGCCACTTGCATGTTCGTCTTGAGTAAAAGTAACGCCATCATCCGAAGAACTCCAAACGATTCCATTTTTACCTGCGAGCCAAATTAGGCCACCAGGCGCGATCGCAACGTCACCGATATTACTTGCTGTTGTTTGAATCCAGCGTTCAGCTACAAACTTCCACAATATGCCGTTAGTTCCAACGGCCCAGATTGTGCCATCTGGTCCGGTAGAAATCCGGCTAAAACCAGTGGCCGCAATTTGTGTGAAACTCTGACCTTTGTCGCGACTAAACGAAACGGCGCCACTTTTCTCAACCAGCCAGACATTGCCATCTACAGCAATGGCCACGTCTTCGACACTTTTCGCAGCTGTTTTCGTCCAGTTACCCGCAATAAACTTCCATAACGTACCGTTAGATTTAATCACCCATACAGTGCTATCCGGACCAACAGAAAGCCGGTTAAAATCTCTTGCCTTGATTTGGGTAAAAGAAGAGCCATAAATATTATCTGATACCCAAATGACTCCAGTTTTTCCAGTAAGCCAGATAAAGCCATTGGGTGCGATAGCAACATCGTTTATTTCGCTGGTTCTTGTGCTGTGCCAAATTTCGGCTTGCGTCAACAAAGGAAAAAATCCGCACAATGCCAACAGCCCAAGTAAGACTCTATGAGTTAAGTGGCGCATTTGATAAAAGCATATTGCGTGTACATTCTGCAACAGAGAAGCGCTTTTCACTTCATAAAACCATGAAGTCCTCAAAATTATCTGCTCAACGATACCAAGTCGCATTTGTAATGACTCCTGTGTTAATCCGATACAGCTAATAGCGCAATTTTCGAGAACCTCAAATACTATGTAATTCGGAAAATTGCGGCATATTTCTTTCTTTAATAGTTTTAAAGTGCTGCAGTAACTGCGCAGTTAACCATATCAGTGAATCTGTTAATTCCATATTGCTTTGCCGAGGTACATGTTTGCTCATTTGCTTTCTACGTTAAGCATGTTTATATTCAAGTCTATACCTAGACAAATGAGAAAGTATGATCATGAAAGAAGTGATTCTGGAAATCAAGCAATGGGGAAATAATTTAGGTTTGCGCCCTGCTTGTAGCAATTGCACATGAAGCCAATGTTCATGCCGATTAACAGGTGAAATTGCCGGTATCGAATGGGCAGATCATCATCACACCTGTGCAGGAAAAGAAATTGACGCTTGAATAGCGTTTAGTGCGATTTAATCCTGCCAGACATGGTAGTGAAGCAATGTCATTAACCAAACCCTAGGTACAGAAAAGTGGTAGCCTGAGCATGGTGAAAATCGCTAGTGCTAACTTGTGGGTACCTGATCGTCAGGACATTATTTGGATTGACTGCAACCCACAAGCCGGACAAGAAATGTGCGATATTGATCCATTACTTGTATTATTCCCACGCATCTTTAACGATAAAACTTCGCTGTCGATTTGTTTGCCAATGACTACCCCCGAATACAATGCTGATAATCCTTTTGCGGCGGCCGCAGGCAAAACCACTAAACGTAAGATAGGACAGATTAGTTATGTGCTGTACCATCAACCTAGGTCATTTGATTGGCGGGTACATAGTGCAAAACCACATCCACTGGGCAAGCTTGGTGATAGTTAGTTTGTTCAGGTTTGTGAGCGACTCAATCAAATTAAATGGTTAAAGCTTATTTGATTACCTGTAAGCATTGATTCTCAATTTTTCCATGCTTTTTGAAAATTCGAGAAATATCAATTGCACGTAGTTGTTTGAAATTAATATGACGATCTTTGTCCGATCCATTGTCAATTGTTGGCATCAAATTAACTACAAGTGGTCAAGACTTATGATTAAGTAGTAGAGCGGACACAATCAAAGTTTTTGATTGTGTATTCACCAGATCACTTTGAAGGATCACGTAAGGTCGCAGTTTTTGCGTTCCAGCACCCTGAGTGGGTTCCAAATCAACCCAGTAAATATTAAGTTGTCTAAACTCAGTGAGTTGACAGTCCATCTGATTGAACTGTGTTCCATTCCTTTGTAACAGTGGCCCTACTTTATGACGCAGACGGCAATGGCGCTGGAGCTATTCAACAAATTGCCACGTAGAGTTCCAGGCTAACAATGACCAATGCAGATATTCTGGTGATTTAATTTGTAGTAGTTCAGATGGCCTGTTAAGAAACCCTCATACTGCGGTGAGTTGATAAAAAATAGGAGCTTCACTTTCAATTCCTGGTAAAGATCAATGCAAGGTAAACTCACGTCCACTTCATTCAAGTATCACAGTCAAGCTGATCGATATCAATGGCCAAAAGGACATTTTCTCTACCCCTTATGAAAAATTGTATAGCTGGTTGATCAAACGATACCGAATTATGGGCGGTCACAGCCGCATATGTCCCTGCGAACTGTTTGCTTACCGGGGTCGGCCAGAGGCAGAGCTCGATTTGTCTATCAGAACCCGCATCAGCTTGAAGTCGATAAGGTTCGTGGACGGCAAGAAACCAAAGCCTTTATCCTAGATGATACCGCGGAAATGGGCGATAGAAGAGTTATTCGCTGAAGCCAAGCAATACCGCGGACTATAAGGCGCGCCCTTTTTCGGGTTTACAGAAAGTATCGATTCAAGCTTTGATGACAGCAATGGCCCATAATATTTAGTGAATCATTAAACAATTACTTGATATTTATTAGCATCTAGGAAGATATCCGTATCTCAGAAAAGAAATATTCAGCACACAAAATTATCTGTTTTACTTTAAGTGCATGCCAAAACTTTGTCTATATAAACCCGCCCTGGCATAAATCAGCTATTCAATAGGCCGTCTTTGCAACATTTAAATATAATGTAATCCATTCTTTCGTCGTTGTTTACCTTTTCCTCAGCTACCGCAGAATCCCAAGCTCTATTATAAATTTCTCCCCTGCAATTCATTTTCTAAAGCTGTTATAGGTATTCAGCAATGGTATTTTTCGATTCGATATCAAAAATGTATAGATTATTTAACATATCCTCATGATTTATCGTTTCAACTTTCATCTCATATAACTCTGAATCAGGGTTGATATTTAATTTGGTAAAGATATGTTTTAAGTGAGTGCGCACCGTATAAGGACTGATATTGAGGTGATTAGCCACTTTCTGCACCGAACTGCATTCAAGCAGAGCAATGGCAACACGCACCTCCGCAGGAATATGAATCGCAGTGGGCAGCGATATTATCCATAGCATCGAAGATCGGTTGTTCGCCGGAAATTCTGCGTAGCTGGGTGCACCAGTCAGAAACAGATCAAGGTATTCGAAGGCGGTTATCGACTTCTGATCGCGAGCGGCTCAAGGAATTGGAAAGCGAGAATCGGGAATTAAAGCGCGCCAATGAGATATTACGAAAAGCATCAGCATATTTTGCCCAGGCGGCGCTCGACCGCCGGCAGAAGTAAAGATGGTGTTTATTGATCAGCACAGGGAACACTTTGGTAAAAGCGAATTCACTGAGTTCAAGTATCACAGAGAGACTGATCGATAAGAATATCGATGGGTATTTCCTCTGCCTTCCCCCAATGGAACAAATCATCAAGTTTTGCCATTACGCAAAGAAAGCATTGGTAGAGACAAAGAAAATTCGGCGACAAAATGCCGCCGAACAATTAAATTGCCGGAGTTGCTTGTTAAAATTGATCAGCAATTTCAAAAAATCTGAAAACTGCCAATTTTCCTATCGATTTGCTAAATTACGACGATGTCGGCATTTGTCATGTTCAAACCTGTACCTACCGTAGCGATTTGAACTGCCTCATTGGCCCCGTTGCCATCAGCATCATATAACAATGAACCTGCGGCCTTGTTATAGATGACAAAGTCATTGGCATCGGCAGCTTTAGCACCCACCTTGAATTGATCAGCAGCCAAAACACCCGTCGTAGTCAGCGCGTTGAATATGCCATTCTCAAGCTGAATGGTATCGTTGATCACATTGAAGTCCGTAATCTTGTCAGCGATACCATTCACGGTGAATTTGAAAATGTCATTGCCGCCCCCACCTGTCAATGTATCTTGCCCCTGCTTCCCGTCGAGTTTGTCATTGCCGGCGCCTCCCTTCAGCGTATCCAGCCCGCCTCCTCCGTTCAGCGCATCATTGCCGGCTCCACCATCCAGACTGTTATCTCCACCGTCACCCTTCAGGGTATCGTTAAACTGGCTTCCTTGAACGTTCTCGATCTCTTGTAAAATATCATTACCAGCACCGCCTATTGCTGTTCCCGCAGCGAGATCCACGTTCACTGCAAAAGTGGCATCGCTATAACTAGCCCAGTCGACATCTTTATATCCAATTAAGGTATCGTCTCCTTGCCCTCCAGTTAGCCAATCATTTCCTTGCCCGCCATTCAAAGTATTGGCATTGGCATCGCCGATCAGGGTATCAGCATCGAAACTGCCATTAACATTTTCAATCTCCTGCAGCGTATCGTTGCCTCCCGCGCTAGTGGCTATACCCTTGGCAAGATTGACCGTCACACTACTATCAAAGAAATTCGCCCAATCAGTACCCTTTCCTCCAGTCAGAACATCATTTCCCCAACCACCATTCAACTGATCGTCACCTGCTCCTCCTGTTAGCGTATCATCATCAAAACCGCCTTCCAGGTTATCAAAACCATCTCCGCCAACCAATACATCATTGCCGTTTGAACCCCACAACCAATTGTTCCCAGTTCCACCGATAATTGTGTCGTTATAAGAGCTGCCAGCAACTTGCTCGATACCTTTCAGAATATCGTTTCCTGCACCTCCTGATGCCGTTCCATTCTCCAGATTTACTGTTACTGCCGAAGATGCATCAAAATAATCAACTGTATCGGTACCCCAGCCATCTCCACCAGACAAAATATCCGCACCTAATCCACCAATAAGCGTATCGTTGCCATTACTTCCTAACAACGAGTCGTTGCCATCGCCACCTTCCAACCAGTTGAAGCTGTTATCGCCAGCAATTAGGGAATCGTTACCTTTGCCTCCATATAAATTATTACCACCGGAAGTATTGATGTTTCCAACCAGAATATCATTGAAGGCGCTCCCGATAACGTCTTCTATACCTGAGAGCGTATCATTTCCAGCCCCACCAGTTGCGGTGCCAGTGCTGAGGTTGACAGTTACAGCTGACGTAGCATCCGAGTAATCGGCAGAATCAAAACCTTCCCCACCAGTCAGTGCGTCATTGCCGCTTCCCCCCTTCAGTGAATCAAAACCAGCATCACCAATCAATACATCATTCCCGGCACCACCATATAAAATACTCGATTCGAAACCGGCGCCACTTCGTAACGTATCGTTAAACTTGCTGCCTGTCACCCCTTCGATACCATTCAAGGTATCATTGCCATCTCCACCGGTAGCGGTACCCGCCGCCAGATTGACTGTCACTGCGGCTGGCGCACTATCATAATGAGCCCAATCCATTGCAAATCCCTCGCCGCCTATAAGAACATCGTTACCCAACTTGCCTGTCAAATCATCGGATACATCATCAAGGCCCACCAGAGTATCGCTTCCATTAGTACCAATATATGCAGTCATAATATTCCCCTATTAATTGAGATACTTGATTTACAAACTAAGGATGTTTCATTTCAAGGCATGCAACTGATACATAATCGTTAATTCATCATTTTCCGATTCCTCCTTTACGTGATTATTCTTCAAACTGGTTTCGTAGTAATATCCCGCCCGAGTAATCTTTTCGATACGCGCGCAATAATAGGGTTATGGCGAAAATCATCCACAACAATGCCGTTTTCATAGCAATCCAGCCATTGTAGGGTTTGTGGATCACACAGATGCTGGCGGCGCAAGCCTTCCTGGGTAAATCCAATCGCCACGGTACTTCGCTGCGAATGAGGGTTATTGGCCAGCACGAGCGATGTCAATTTATGCAATCCAATTTCGTTGAAGGCAAGGTCCATGATAAGCATCATGGCAACAGCCGTGGCCCTTTGGCGCTCACTGTGATCGGGAATGCCGACAAGCAGATCGGCGCGCCTGTGCGCAATTTGAATGTCCACCAAACTTGCCAGTCCGATCGGTTTGAGGTCACATTGAGAGAAGGATCGTTCGGGAGTGGAAGGCACTTCTTTTTTAATGATTCGATGCATGCTCCGGTAATGGGCAACAGAAAATTCACTTTGTCTGAGTGCATGCTGAATGGCCTCAGTGCTTTGTTTTTTTCTTCCCATTGGCAGAAATTGTTGCATGAACACTTCATCGGTATAGCATCGCTGCAAATAGGATAAATCATGCTCGTTCGGTGTAACGAGATGAATCCCCCGGCTTGAAATCGACTCACTCCAGCGTGAGTCCACCATGAGTAATCTGTTCCGAAGCATGGCATGGTCTGGAAAGATCGGTAACGCCTGCGAGATCAAATTGCGGGCCTGGCGGAAGTCTCGCTTGTGAAATTGCTCGTCAATAGCGCTTAACCATTGGTGCAAATTCCATTTTTGGGACACTTCACTCGAATTCTGTACATTTGGTATTGACATGATCGAACTCAATCTGTGCGTTGTGTATGGAACACAAGGATACCGGAGAAAAATTAACGAAAGATGAATAAGCTCTAACTGATCACTCGGTCAGAAAAAATTTTTCTCTGAGTGTGCGTTATCCGCGGGATACTTACCTCCTGACATCAACAGAAAACGACATCAAGTTTATCGAACCTGGAGAACATGCGGAGGAATCCCTAGAGTCTTCTGAACAATCGTTCGATATCGTTGCGCTTCCTGTACATGACACGGTTGTGTCTCCAAGACAACAAACGATTTGCCTTGGGCCGAACAAGCGGGATGAAACTATGGTCAGGGCCGATGGAAGCAAAAGCTACCCGCCCTTCTCAGCATCGATATCCACAAACCATCCTTCCGATCAACTCGTTCCAGAATCATCATGCAGTAAAAATACCAGCTCAACCAAGATTATTATCATATTTTAATTTTTTCATGAACGGATAGGTGCAAGCTTCATCCAGCAACGGGAAAATGATCTGCACTTATATTTATGGGAGAAAGCATCGAAGTATTCAATTGCCGGAAAAGGCTGGATGCTGCTTGCAATCGTCAACGATCATGATTAAAAAAAAGTAACGATCACGTTGTCTTCTACTTCAACCTTTTGCAAGATTGCATACATATAAGCTCTTGCTAGTTGGACGCCTTCAGGAATCTGCAATCATTGTTATTCAGTCACCGCCCCTTCTGTGACAATACCTGTTTCTTCATTCAGAAACAGCAATTCAGAGCGAGGCAAGCAGGTTTTCGGAGGCTTTAAAGAAAAGAAATTGACTTCGCGGATTTTATGAGCCCTGTCTTCACGATCAATCAATGGCAAAATCAGCGCCCCAAAGCAGTTGAGTCGCCATCCACAATGATTTATATAAGGAGAAATGACTTTATCTGAGGTAAGAACCTACTTAAGATGTAATTACTTTAAACTGATGTGACACAGGTGATTTCAAGCACTATACTTTATCAACATTTGCATTATCTTTAGGAATACCATGACGAATCACAATTTTTTGAATACTCTGCATACATTAGCGATTACTCAGACAGATAAGGCATCCTTTTACTCACTTCCCGCTCTGGAAAAAAGTGGCATCGGCAAGATTTCTCGTTTACCCATCTCGATCCGAATCATATTGGAATCGGTATTACGCAATTATGACAATAAAAAAATTAC
>WBZQ01002407.1_pt1 | contig 12015 bp, 24 predicted proteins | sample 5204251 | NCBI WGS metagenome assembly WBZQ01 (sample SAMN12412402, study PRJNA552823) | activated sludge metagenome | isolation source: activated sludge from nitrification reactor of wastewater treatment plant... | place: USA: Virginia | collected 2017-09 | reverse complement strand
AGTGTAGTGGATAGCGCACCCGCGCAAATTGCAACCCCCCGATGCGCGGTGTGTCACGGTCCTTATTTCGGCTTCGGCTACCGCTGCCCGAACTGTCTCACCCCCCGCCCCCCGGTCCTCGCCCCCGAGCGGAGGGCGGCGTAGGTGGCGGCGAAACGATCAGCGCCGCTGAAGGGCTACAAACGCCTCCCCGGCTCCGCCCACAAGTACCGGACCCCCCGCGGCAAGATCATCACCGAGTACGAGTATCGGTCTCGCAAGGCGCGGAAGGCTGGGTTCCGCAACTACACCCAGCAGCGCCGGCTTCGGGAGTCCCAGGACTTCCTCAAATTCCGCTTCGACGTGCTGACCCACGACCCCGACGCCGACGTGTCGACGGGGGGTGAGCTTGAGCGCTCGATCGCCGATCTGATGGCCCGCCGCAACGACGTCAAGAACGGCGGTGAACCAGGCTCGGGCTCGATGATCGGCGACGTGGGTGACCGCTTCGCCGATCTGCTTGAAGCGATGGGGCTCCCCGACTGGTGGAAGTGGCGCTACTGGTACTCGGAGGTGGCGGTCGGATGACGGCGGCGGAGAACCGCAGACGCCTCGCCGCCCTGCGCTCTGCGCCCACGGTCAAAGTGGGGCTGTTGCCGCCCGGCATGACGGGGGCCGAAGTCCTGGCGCTGCGCAAGTTGACCCCGACGGGTGCGCGGGCGCAGGCCGACTTCAAGGGCGGCTGGCAGAGCCCAGAGCAGCGCCGGCGCTTCTCGAAGGTGAAGCTATGAAGCGCCGCAGCTCAAATCCTCCCGGCGGTCGCTTCGTCGGCGACCAGGGCGAGCGCTGCGACGTGGGCCGCTGCCCCGAAGTCGGCGAATGGGCCTTCTCGATCAAGCCTCTGCGGATCGGCCGCTCGGTGACCAGCTGCAAGGCCTTCGTGGGGTGCGGCCAGCACTGGCGGGTCGCCAGGGACGCTGCAACCGCCTGGAACCTGCGAGGCGGGCCGTGAGCTGCCGCACAGGGACTGTCTACGCCCTCTGCGATCGGTGGGGCGAGCCCTACTACATCGGCCGCACCACCCGCACCGCCGGCGAGCGCCTTGGCGAGCACCGCCGTGAGGCCACCCGCCGCGGCCGGCGAAGCGCTGTCCACCTCCGCACCTTGGAGCTGGTCGACGCCGGCGAGGGGCCGGCGATCTGGGTGTTGGAGTCGGGGATCGCGATCCGCAACGTGGAGCGCCGTGAGCGCCACTGGATCGGCTACGGGGAAGGGGCGGGCTGGCGGCTGCTGAACTACTCCGGCTGGGCGGGCTCGGTCCTGGTCGCCTCGCCCGCCCAGCGCGAGCTTCAGCGCTCGATCGCCGCGGCTCAGCCTCGCGATCCGGCTCAGCGGTTCCTCCCCTACGGCGCACCCGAAGCGGTCGAGCCGGGCGGCCAGGTCTATGCCAACGTCGGCGGCGAGCTGCCCTTCTGATGGCGAAGCTCGCGCCGTTCCTCGCGGTCGACGGCGAGGCCTGCGAAGACGACTACGTGCTGCTGCACCGATCGGGCTCCCACCCCGTGACCGACCTCGCCCCCGGCGGCCTACACACCATCGCGTGCTTGGAGTTCCTGCTACAAGCTCCCAAGCCCTCGATCCAGGTGTGCTTCGGGCTCGGCTATGACGTGAACAACTGGCTGCGCGACCTCCCCCGAGCGGCCTTGGAGCGGTTGTGGTCGACGCAGATTTGCCACTGGCGCGACTACAAGATCGAGTGGGTGCCGAAGTGCTGGTTCATCGTCAGCCACACCAGCGGGCGCACCGCCAAGGTGTATGAGGTGTTCGGCTTCTTCCAGTCGAGCTTCGTCAAGGCCTTGGAGGCCTGGGGGATCGGCGCTCCCGAGGAAATCCGCCGCATGAAGGGTGAGCGCGGCAGCTTCCGCCGAGCCGACATAGAGGCGGTGACCACCTACTGCATGGGCGAGTGCGATTACCTGGTCGAGCTGATGGACAAGCTGCGCGACGCTTGTGCTGAGGCCGGGATGATGCCTTCCAGCTGGCACGGCGCCGGCGCCGCCGCCGCGGCGATGTTGAAGGCGCATGGGATCAGCGAGCACCACCGCCACGACCTCGACTTGTGCTCCGAGCACGTCGCCGAAGACGTGGTGATGGGCGCCTACTTCGGTGGGCGGGTCGAGCTGCTGCACCAGGGCGTGCATGAAAACCTGATCGCGGCCGACCTGAAGTCCGCCTACCCGGCGGCGATGGTCGACCTTCCCTCCCTGCGCGGCGCCCGCCTGGTCAAACGCAAGGCGTTTAACCCCGCCCGCTTCGGGGTGTGGAAGGTCAGCTGGTCGCTGCCCCCCGAGACGACGATCGCCCCGTTCCCGGTGAGGGTCAAGCAGTCGATCTACTACCCGTTGGCCGGTGAGGGCGTCTACCACGGGGTAGAGGTGGCGGCGGCCTTGGAGCTTGGCTACCCGATCGACGTGCAATGGGGCTGGGTGCTGGACGGCCCCCACGTCGACCAGCGCCCCTTCTCCTGGGTGCCCGAGGTCTACAAGCGGCGTGAGGTGATGAAGCGGGAGGGGCGAGCCGCTGAGAAGGCGGTGAAACTCGGGTTGAACTCCCTCTACGGCAAGCTGGCTCAAGGTCCGTCGCGGTTCCTCCCCCGCCCCCAATTCCAGAGCTACCTTTGGGCCGGCTACGTGACGGCGGCGACCAGGGCGAGGGTGTTGACCGCGGCGGCCAAGGCCACCGACCCGATCATGATCGCCACCGATGGAATCTTCGCCCGCGGCTTCGCGGGGCTCGGTAGAGAAGGCGGGCTGGGCACCTGGGAGCGTGATGAGGTAGATAAGCTGTTCGCCGCTCAGCCGGGGGTCTACCAGGCGACCAGGGAAGGCAAGCTGCACTCCAAGTCGCGGGGGTTCTTCGCCGCCGAGGTCGATTACTCCGAGCTAGAGGAAGGCTGGGTGCGGGAGGGGCCGGATCACGTCCACCACTACCGCTCTACCCGCTTTCAGGGGCTCGGGTCAAGCCTCGCCCGCAAAGACTTCGGGGTGTGGCGACAGTGGCGGACGGAGCCGAGGTCGATCGTCTTATGGCCTGAGCGCAAGGTCGCCTCCGAGGGCGGGAAGCTGTTACCTTTTCCGGGCAAGTTGACGAGCGAGCCCTACCGCTCTAAGGTGACGCTGGTGGAGGCCAAAGCCCTAGAGCAGATGGAAGGCATAGACCAGCCGATGGTGATCGAGATATGAGCCTCACCGCCGCCCCCCTTCAGCGCATCCTTCCCGACCCCGGCGTTCCCTTCGTGGTCTATGCGATCTGGGCGGAGTTCGACTACCTGACGGGGCCGATCGTGGTTTCTCCCTCCGAGCTTGACCCCGGCGATGGGGTGCTGAAGTTCTCCGCCGCCAACCTCCCCGGCGGCCCGCTCGGCGAGTTTGCGGTCTCCGGCTCCCTGGCGGTCCCCCTCTCCCAGGTCGACCCCTCCGAGCTGCCGATCGCCCTCTCCCTCCGCCTCGACCAGGAGGACGGGCGCGGGGTGTGACGCTTTGACTTCCACGGGCAGTCTGAGGCCTTCGGGGAGATATGGCGCATCCCCCCCGAAGTCCAGCCGAGCGGCCCGCGCCCCCAGCTGCCAGAGGAACTGAACCAGGGCGCCCAGGACATGCTGAGGGAAGCGATCGGCCTGCCGCCCGACGCCCCGATCCCCGACCCGGCCGGACCCCTGCCCCCCGAGCAGCAGCCGGATGAGCCCTACCGTTTCGACCCGACCCGGCACATGGATTTGGGGGTGGCGGAACCCGCGCCGCCGCTACCCCCACCCGCGCCGCCGGGGCCGCCGCCGCCTGCGGGGGCTCAGACCTTCATCGTGCCGCCGGCGCCGCCGCCCCAGACTCACGATCACGGCGCCTTCGGTGACGGCTCCGTTCCCTTCGCCCACTGATGGAGGCCGCCGCCCAACCCGAGTCGGTGATCCGCAACAGCTCAGTGATGGCGGCCGAACAGTACCGCCGCGCGATGGAGCTGGCGACCAAAGCCAAAGCTGAGCTGATCGAGTCGGTGCAGCGCGAACGCTCGGTGATCAAACTGCGTGGGGTCGCCGAGGTCGCGGGAGTTGACGAACACACCCTAAGAGCATGGATCAGGAGGAACGGTAATGGAGGCAAGTAACGCTGGGGGTGTCACCCCCGAGGATTTCGCGAAGTTGCAGGCGATGGCCGAGCAGGCGACGAAAACCGCCGAAGAAGCGAAGACGTTGGCCGAAGCCAAAGAGAACGTGGCGGAGGCGGTGATCGAGGAGGGCGAGGCCCAGGGGATCAAAGTCGACCAGGCCACCGCGGAAATGATCGCCAACGTGACCATTTCGCAGATGGAGGCTCGCGGCGCCTTCGGTCAGGCCGCCGAGGAACCCGCCGCCCCCCCTGAGGTCCCGCCCGGCGAGGTCGCGCCGGCGGCCCCGCCCGTCGCCGAGGTGCCGCCGGTGCCCGAGGCCGCCCCGCCGGTCAACCCCGAGGATGAGGCCTTCCAGCCGCCGAAGAAGAAGACGCTGGCGGAGAGGTTCCAGGGCAAGTGAGCGAGGAGGGCGTGATCCCCGACGCCGGCGGCGGCGGCGAGCTGAAAGACGCCCGGCCCGTTGCCGAGCCGGGCCGGCGGGTCCGCAAGGGCGAGCGCCTGTCGGATGAGCATCGGCGCAAAGTCTCCGAAGGCGTCAAACGGGCCGCGGCCGAACGCAAGGCACGCGAGCGCGGGGAGCCCTCCGCCGACAAACCTCCCAAGCCCAAACGCGAGCGGGCAGCTGCGCCCGATCGCCGCGCCGGCGAGCTTCAGCTGATCCGCGAGTGGGCCGGTGCGGTGCTCTCGGCGCCGGCGATGGTCGGCGGGATCGCCGGCGATCCCTGGCTGACCGATCACTTCACCACCCGCGGCCCCGCCCTGGCCGACGCCCTGGTGAAGGAAGCCGAGCGCAACGAGAAGCTGAGGGCGATGCTGATCAACATCGCCACCGCGGCCGGGCCGGCGGCGCTGCTCATGCAAGCGGGCCTCTACATCGCCCTGCCGCTGATGCACTTCGGGGCGCTGCCGGGTGGCGAGCTGTTGGGAGTGCCGGTGATCAACCGCGGGCCGATGGAGCCGCCCCGCCCCGAGCCCGGCCGCACCCCGCCGTTCGTCGCACCCGAGCACGGGCCGGCGGTGGCGCCGATGCCCGACCCCCCGCCGCCGGCTCACTGGGTCGACGTCGATGAGGTGGCGGCGGCCGCGGACGTGCCGGCCGACGAGCTGGCGGCCGAACTCGCCGCCCACGAAAACGGCGGCGGGATGATGCCCCCCTTGCCGATCGAGCCGGCCTAGCCCTAGACTCCGGCGATGGCATCCGGTCCCGCCCGCCAGGCCTCCCGCTCCCTCTCCCGGCTCGGTCGCATCCAGCTGAACCCGCTGCGATCGGTCGAGTCCCTGCGCCTGGATGAGGCGCAGCTGACCGAACGCGGCTTCCCCGGCCAGAGCTTCCACGCCCCGCCCTACCTCCCTTGGCCCGAGTTCGATCGCCAGCTGGTTTGGCGCCAGGGCGAACACATCACCTTGGCCGGGGGCACGGGCTCCGGCAAGACGACGTTCGCCCGCCAGCTGCTGCCGCGGCGCAAGTTCGTCGCGGTGATGGCGACGAAGGCGGAGGATTCGAGCCTCTACGATCCGCTGCTGGCGATGGGCTTCAAGCTCCGCACCAGCTGGGAGCCCGACCCCGAGGGGGCGCCCTGGGTGATCTTCAAGCCGCCCCTGGTCGGCGGCGTCAACGGCAAGGATGCTCAGCGTGAGGCCTTCCGCGGGGCGCTGATCGACATATTCGATGAAGGGCGCTGGTGTGTGTACTGCGATGAGGTGCGCTACCTGACCGAATTCCTCAACCTCAAGACTGAGATGGAGCTGCTTTGGCTTCAGGGCCGATCGCTTGGAATCTCGGTGGTCGCGGCCACCCAGCGGCCGGTCTCGATCCCGATCCTCGCCTTCGAGGCTCAGCACCTATTCGTGTGGCGCTTCTCCCATAAACCGGACATTGACACCATTTCCCATTTCACCGGGACGCTTTCCCCGGTAGTGCGTCAAACGGTCCCTCGACTCCCGAAGCATGAGGTGTTACATGTCCAGCCTGAATATGGCACTGCCGAGCGCACCAAACTTCCGGAGGAACTGACCTGATGGCCGACGCCGCTGCCGCACCCGCCGAGCCCACCGTCGAGAAGACGACCTCCTTCCTCACCGACCTGGTGGAGCACGGCGACAAATTGGTCGCGGCCGACCTCCCCACCGACGTGCGCAAAGTGCTCGGCTCACTGGTTAGCTGGATCGACGCCGGCGGCAAGTTCGTGGAGCCTGAGGTGTTCAACCCGGCCGCCTCCCAGCAGGTCGCCGAGGAGCAGGCGGAATCCGCCCGGCTCGCGCAGCGGGTCGCCGAGCTGGAGGCCCGCCTGTCGGGCACCGCTCCGGCGCCGGCGCCGGCCACCCCCTCACCTTCCGTCCCCGTCGTGCAGGCGCCGCCCGAGGCCGCCGAGGGCACGCGGGAGGCGCAGCTCGAAGCCGAACTGGCAGAGGCCCGCGGCCAGGCCGCGCCCGCTGCCCCGACCCCGCCGCCCAGTAGCTGATGACCGCGATCGGCGTTCTGCACTTCGCGATCCTCCTCCTCCTGGTCGGCGGCTCGATCCGGCTGGTCGAGTACCTCTGGCCCGACAACAAAATCGTGCAGGCGATTGGAGTGATCTACTGATATGACCGCGATGGCAGCACCGAGAGCACCCCAGATGCACGCTGAGGGTCCGGGCTCGACCCCGGCCACCGCGCAGCAGCGCTCGATCCCCTTCCACCAGGCCACGCACAAGGCGGTCGAGCCGGCCTACACGAACGAAATCACCCCCGGCACCGGCGCCGTCACCGTCGGCCCCGTCGCGCTCCCCGCCCAGGGCTACCTGGACAAGGTCGTGATCGACGTCGAAGCCTCCGGCGGCGTCGAAGGCCCGGCCACCGTCGGCAAAGACTTCCCCTTCAACATTCTCTCGCTGATCCGCCTTCAGGATTCCAACTCGGCGACGATCACCGAACTCTCGGGCTTCAACATGCTGCTGGCGATGACGTACGGTGGTTTCGCCGGCACCCCCGACCCGCGGCAGTACCCCCAGTACAGCGCGAACAAAGGCAACCCGAAATTCGTGTTGAAACTGCCGGTCGGGCTGAACCCGATGGGGCTCGGCGTCCTCGCCAACCAGTCCAGCTCATCGAGCTTCAAGCTCACCTACGTGGTGGCGGCGAAAACGGAAATCTGGGGCACCCAGCCGACCACCGTGCCGAAACTCACCATCCGGGTGAGCAACGAGCTGATGACGCTGCCGCCGGCGACGGACTCGCTGGGCCGCCCCCAGCAGCATGTTCCGCCCTACAACGGCACCGCACAGTACTTCCGGGTCCAGCCAAACGTCTCGGTCGCGCAGGGCAACAACCAGACCCGCGTGACCGACACGGGCAACATGCTTCGGATGCTCGGCTTCATCGGCCGCAAATCGGGGGAACGCTCCGAGGAACCGTTCCCCGACCCGTTCAACCTGATCTGGGACACCGGGTACCTGATGATCAGCACCCGCCGCTGGCTTCAGGTGTGGATGCGCGAGCTGATCGAGGAACTGGCCGAACGCGACGTCGGCGTGTACATGTTCAACTGGTCCTACGGCACCCACCGCCGCGCCGGCGAAAACGAGCTGAACGCCCTGATCCCGACGGTGACGGCGACCCGCCTGGAAGTCTCGGGCGCCTCCGCCGAAGCCGGCACCCTGGACGTGTTCACCAACACGGTGTCGATCGCCGAGGTCAACCCGGCCCTGCGCCCGGTCCAGCGCAACGCGACCGGGTACTCGCCCCCGACCCCGCCCGCCAACCAGGCGGCCTGATCGAAGATGCCCGGTGCCCTCCCCCTGGTCGAGGATACCCCCGGTGCTCCGCCGAGCCTGTGGTCGGTCGGCGGCACCGCGCAGGCATCCGTCGCCGGCGCCGAAGTCAGCGGCGGGAGCAACCTCGCGATGAACCGATCCGACGGCGACAGCACTCACCTGTGGATGGCGGGCGTGATGGTCTTCGCCCTCCTGGCGCTGATCGCGCTGCACGTCACCGGCTTCCGCTTCGCCACCGACGTCGGGGTGACCCGCGGATGAACCAGCTGCACAAAGGCATCCTGATCGGCCTCCTGGTCGGCGCCCTCGGCGTCTACTTCTGGCAGCGCCGAGCTGGGGGCACGGGCTCAGCGGGGGTTTAGCGGTGTCCTCCCAGCCGCTGAACTTCGGCGAGCTGTTGGCGGGGGGCATCCTCTTGACGATGGGGCTCACCGGCGCCAGCGTCCGCGACGTGCTCGGAGGCAAGGCGACTCACCTGCGCCCCGTCGCCGCGGGTCGCGGCTCAAGCAGCGAGAACACCGCCTTCAGCGCCTTCATGGAACCTGGCGGCGCCAGCGTCAAAGGCGCCACCCCCGGCGCCCAGCGGCTGATCCGCATCGCCGAATCGGCCAAGGGTGTCAAAGAGGGCACGGCGCAGGCGGACAAGATCGCCTCGGCCGCGGGCATCAGCAGCGCCCAGGCCTGGTGTGCTGCCTTCATCACCTGGGTGCTGAAGCGGGCCGGCGTTAAAAACCTGCCCGCCGGCTCCGCCGCGGTGTCCAGCTGGGAAAGCTGGTCCGGCGGCGAACACATCGCCGGCGGCTTGCGCAACGCCCGCCCCGGCGACCTCCTGGCCTTCAACGGCGAACACATCGCCCTCTACCTCGGCGGCGGCCGGATGATTTCCGGCAACTGGTCCAACGAAGTTGGCTTCGCCCAGGTCTCCGAGGAGAGCGAACCGCTCACCGCGATCATCAGGGTGAAGGGGCTCTACAGTGAAGCCGTCAAGTCACTAGGCCGGGGCGCGGCAGAAACGCTCGGCTGGAAAGGTAAGGTGAGGGCATGATCTTCCCTCTCTGGGTGTGGGTTCTGATCGCCTTGGCGGTCGGCTACTTCCTACACAAGCGCGGCGTGGTGTGACATGAACACGACGGCCCAGGCCAATTCGGCGATCAAGGTGTCGGCCCTCATCGTGGGGGGCGTCTACCTCTATCGCCGATTCACGGAGGGCACCGCCTCCGAACTGAAAGCCTCCGAGACCGTGACCCCGTTGGGGCGGTTCCTGGTTGGCTGGGGCGTCGTCTTCTTCAGCCTCTCCGCCCTCGCCGGTCCCTTCCCCGGCGTCGCCGGCGAGCTGGCGATCCTGCTTGTGCTCGGCACCCTGCTGACCAACGGGGTGCAGATCAGCAAAGACCTGAACAAAGGCCTGCGCCAAGGCAAATCCTCCTACCAGAAAGGCATCGAAGAAGGTAGGCTGGACGGGCCGCCGGCGCCGACGCCGGGAACTTCGACGCCGAACCTAACCCGACCGAAAGTGAGCGCAGCATGAGTGGCATTTTCGACACCGCAGGGCTGATCATCATCCTGGCGATCATCGCCACGCTGGTGACGAGCAAACAAACCGCGCCGGTGATCAAGGCCATCGGGTCGACCTTCACCGACTCCATCAAGGCGGCCAAGGGCACCGGCTGAGAACGTGCACCAGGTCTTCCACCACACCCGCCACAAACGCATCCCCAGCGACCCCGAGGCCGCCTTCGGGGATGACGGCGCCGGCGCCGTCGGCGGCTTCTCGCCGCCGATCGACAACGATCGGCCCTTCGGGGCCGCTAATGTGGTGGCTACTTCGCCGGTCTCCAACGCGAAGGTCTCCAACGATCAGGAGATGCAGTCGGGGGCCGACGAGATGTCCGGCGTGGCCGGCTCTCGAATCTCCGGGGGGGACTACTCCCGCGAGCAGGGAGTCGGCCGCGCCCCCGGCTTCCGCTGGCCCTTCAACTTCCGCTCGGAGGCCTGGAACCTGAACAGTCTCGACAGGTGGATGATCGAGCGTTCAAGCGCCGCGGTCACGCTGCCTACCCACGTCCCCGCAGGCGGCCTGACGCTGGCGCTGAGCCCTTACGATGCTCCGTACAGGGAAATCACCCCGAGCCCGATCACCGCGATGGACCAGCTGACCAACTACTACGAGAACGACCCCGACCAGTGGTGGTACTTCTCGCCGCCGCCGATGGTGATTCCCGACGAGAGGGCCGCCAGCTTCAGCGAACAGGCGGTGCTCTACTGATGGGCATCACGATCCCCGAAGCGGTGGTGCTCTCGGTTGTCTCGGTCGTCGCTAGCGCCGTCGCGATCTTCGGCAGCTTCGACCCCCTCCCCGTCTACACGGGCGTACTCGCCTGGGGGGCGAGGGGGAGTGTCGGTCGGTGACCACTGTGACTGCCGACCATGACAGCGCCTTGGGTGTGCGGCTCGAATCGTTGGGCGAGAAGATGGACGCGATTCACCTCTCCCTCAAAGGTGATATTTCCGAGGTCAAGGGCCAGGTGACGGTGCAGGATCAGCGGGTGAGCAAAACCGAACTGCGCTTGGCCCAGCTCCAGGGCGCCGGCGTCGTCCTGACTCTCGCCCTCCCCTTCGCCGCGATCGGCCTGCAAAAGTTGATCGGAGGCTGAGCTGATGGACCTGAAAAAGAAGGTCGGCCCCCTGCCCCTCTGGGCCTGGGTCGGGCTGCTGGCGGCGACCGGCTACATGTTCTATCGCCGCTCCCAGGAATCGCCGGCGGTCGAAGGCGTCGAAGAAGGTTGGTTCCCCACCCAGGGCATCCCAGCCGAAGGCGTCGAATCCGGCGGCGCCGGCGGCGGGGTCAGCTCGCTCGAAGAATTCCTCGCCCGCCAGTCCGAATCTGCCGAACAGCGGCAGATCGCCCACGAAGAAGCCGTTGAAGAGAGGACCGTAGCTCGCGAAGAAGGCGCCGAAACCCGCGCCTACAACCTCGAAGAACGGCGCTTCGCGCTCGAAGAATGGATGGCGAAACAGGCGGCCAAGGTGACGGGCAAACCGCCGAAGAAACCGGGCGCCAAAAAAGGCGGCAAAGGTGCCGGCAAAGGCAAAGGCGGGCGGGGTGGCAAAGCCGGCCACGAACGCGGCAACGGCAACGCCGGCCAGAACCACCACGGCAATCACTCCAACCATCAGCCGGGCCATCAGGCGAAGACTGATCACCGCCCGGCCCAGCACCCGCGGGTGAGGATCGCCAGCGCCCAGGTTGTGGCCGGCGCGAAACAGAGCGTCAGCGGCGCCAAACAGGCGGTGGCGAAAGCGACCAAAGTAGGCGGCGGTGGCGGCGGCAAAAAACGGAAGCGCCGCTGATGAGCGCCTTCGACTCCCTCTCCCTCTCCGACGCCGACCGCGGGCTCTCGGCGCTGCTGTTCATCCAGGCCTCGACCAACGCTCTCGACGTGTACTCGGCGCTGAACAGCTCGCCCTGGACGGCGCAGAGCTTCGGCGCCGACCCCGAGAAGCGCCGGGCCTGCATGGAGTACGTCCATCACTCCATCGGGGTGACGGCCTTCTACGCAATCGCCGCGGCTGCGATCGCCCGCAACCCTTGGCCGATCATCGGCATGGCGATCGCCGACGGCTACATGTACTGGCTCTATTCGCGGGCGCTCGATCGAGCCCAGGCCTCGGGCTCGACCAGCTGGGATGACTCCGGCACTCCGAGAGGCGGCGATGCAGGCTACTCGGAACAGAGCGCGTAAACCGGCCAAAGCCTCGGCGCCGGCTCCGGTCGACGTCGCCGGTCACAGCGAGCGCGAAATCATCGAATCGGTGTTCTCCGCCTACGGCCTGCCGGGGTGGCTGGGATGGGGCACCTACGGCGCCGAGTCCAGCTGGGGGGCGACCAAATCGGGGCACTACTTCGGGCTGATCATGCCGAGCTATTCCGGCCAGCGCCCCAATGACAACCTGGGCCACGACGCCGAAATCTCCGCCCGCCTGTACCGCCAGCTGCTGGACCAGTACGGCTCCCTGCCCGAGGCGATGGCCCACTACTCCGGCAACAGCTACGGGATCGCCCACATCGAAGAACTAGGCAAAGGCGCCACCCAGGCGCCCAACGGCGGCCAGGGCA
>WBZQ01000942.1_pt2 | contig 12018 bp, 7 predicted proteins | sample 5204251 | NCBI WGS metagenome assembly WBZQ01 (sample SAMN12412402, study PRJNA552823) | activated sludge metagenome | isolation source: activated sludge from nitrification reactor of wastewater treatment plant... | place: USA: Virginia | collected 2017-09 | reverse complement strand
CAAGGTTTCGTAAACGGGGCGGCGCAGGCCGGCGAACATCCGCCAGGTAATCAGCCCCCAGATCACAATACAAGGCACCGCTTTCAGGACGTACGGCTGCACCAGTTGCTGCCGCAGCGGTTTGGGAAAAATATCGGTCGGCGAAAGCGAGACGAACAAAAACGCCAGCCCCAGCAACACTTTCTCCCCCAGTTTTTTCTCCGCCGTGCTCCACCACAGGGCCACCCCGCACAGGGCGATGATGAAGGTCGGCGACTCGGCTTTGTGATTAAAAATCACCGACCAGATCAGCAGCGACGCGCAAGCCAGGGTGCGGTGCACGGTGGACGGTTCACGGTGGACGGTAAACGGTACACGGGTTACGATATACGGTGTGCGGCGTAGGATGGCCGGAAAGTAGGGGGCGAGGGTACTGAGGATAAAGAGGGCCAGACCAGCCAGGGTAACGCCGGTTTTGGAGGGCGTCCAGCCGAACCAGGTCTGCAGCCACCCCTGCACCGACAACCCGACCGAAGCGGCGTGGTCGTCGCGCAGCAGATCCCACCACCAGCCATATACCCGGGCAAGTTGTTCCGCAGAAAGTGCGGCCAACGGCACTGTGGTCAGAAAAACGATCCAGGCCGCAAGCCAGCCGGCAAAGCGGAGCCGCCCCGGATACAGCAAGGCCAGAAACCCGGCAAAAAGGCCAAAAATCTTGATGAAGGCCGCAGCGGCCACGTGCCCGGCCGCCTGACCGGGCCGGCTGCGCTCCAGGGCGATAAACGACCAGAGCATCAGCCCGGCAGTGAGGCCGTTGCTTTGGCTGTTCTGCAGGGAGGTGACCAGTTCGATCAATACGAACCAGGCCATGAAAATGCGTTGCGGACTACTGAGTACGGGCAGGTTGAGGATTGCCGCCAGCAAAACCAGCGCATTGAGCCCGTTCCACAGGGTCAGGCCCACCCAGTCGGGCAAAGCGGCAAAAGGCGCCATGAACAACGCGAATGCCGGGCTGTATTTGAACAGGTCCCACTGCTCGGCGGGAAAAGCGGCGTAAGGGTTCAGGCTCTGGACCAGGTGGTTAAAGGAATTCTTGAAAATGACGTAATTCTCATAGAACGTGTATCCGCCTTCCCGCTGCCCCTGGGTAAGTTTTTGCACCGAAACGACTATGGCGGCCAGGCTGTACACGAGCCAGAGTGTGCGCTCTTTCATGAAGGGACGTTAGGTGGACGTTAGGTCGACGTTAGTACTCGGTTACCTAAATTTTTAAATTGTTTTGATTGACCATTGTCGATTATCCCGAAAAAATCGGGACAGGCTATGATTTAAGATTGATGATGTTCCGTAGCGTACACCGAGGGCCATGATTGATTTATAAAATTGATTTTCAAGCACATAAGTGATTTTCGCGTTACGTGGGACATCATCAATCTTAAATCATGTAATCATCAATCAAAAATTCAGGTGACTGAGTACTAACGTCCACAACGTCCACCTAACGTCAATTCTGTCCTTTGGTCTGGACTTCCAGCACTCCCTGGGTAGATTTGAGGTATTCGATCAGTTCTTTTTCTTCGATCTGGCTGGAGTCGTAACTCACCAGCCAGATGTTTTCAGAGCCGATCCGGCGTACGAGGCGTACTTTGATCTCCTGGAACTGGGCGACCCAGTTGCCGGCATTGATCTCGGGTTTGAGTTTTACGATCACCTCTTTTGGGGTTTTGGCCGGCGGGTCTTTGGGGTTGACGCCGCGTTTCACCTGCAGGCCGTGGGCTTCGGCCAGGTCCTTCAGCAGGGCTTCGAGTTCGAGCAGGGGAGCCGGACGGTCAACGGAGCCGGTCACCGTTTTGCTTCGGCCGCCTTCATAGGCAACGAGGGTGGCAAAGGGAGCGTCGGCAATATCGGTATTGATCTTGTCGGGATATTGCCACAGGTTGACTTCCTTGACTTTGGCTTTCAGTTGTTTGAGTTCGGCAGGGGTGAGTTGGAAAGAGTCTTTGCCGGTTTTTTCCACGAAGCGCTCGCCTTCGTAGCGGACCAGCCCGTTGTTGAGGGCGGTGAGGTGGAACATGGGGCAAAAACCAAAACATCCGCCGGTCCTGAGTTCGATCAGGCTGGATGCATCGCCGCCGGCGGTGCCTTTCCTGCACTTGCCGGCCGAAGCGGCCAGGCTGAGTGCCGCCATTATCACAACCAGTATTTTCATATCGCGCGGTCAGGTTTTATTTGATAAAAATTGGATGGCATTCCCGGGAGGCACAAAAGTAAAAAATGTGGCCGGTTTCCCAAGGAAAGCGGCGGTCCGGATGCCTTGGCCGGGCCATTTCAGTGTCGGAGCGGTGAACATGTTGGCCGCCTGAATGATTCGGACTACGCGGCCATGGCCTGTTCCAGATCGCCAATGATATCTGCCGGGTTTTCGATGCCGACCGATACCCGCACCAGGCCGTCGGTGATACCGTTTTCCTCCCGTACTTCCTTCGGTACGGCGATGTGGGAACTCGAGGCCGGGTGGAGGATCAATGTGTCTACATCGCCCAGGGTTGGGGCCAGGGTGCAGAAACGGATGCGGTTCATGCAGCGGATGCCGGCGTCCAGCCCGCCTTTCAGTTCGAAACTCAACATACCGCCGAAGCCGCCGCGCATTTGCCGTTTGGCCAGTTCGTGGTCGGGGTGGGAGGGGAGGCCGGGATAGTTGACGCGGGCTACTGCCGGGTGCTGCTCCAGAAATCCGGCCAGGGCCAGCGCGTTGGCGGAGTGGCGTTCCATCCGCAGGGCCATCGTTTTCAGGCCGTTCCAGGTGAGCCAGGCTTCAAAGGGCGAGCAGTTGGTACCGGCCAGTTTCATGGCCCGCCATACGCCCTGGCGCATCATCTGCCGGTCCCGGCCGATCACAATGCCGGCCATCGAATTGCCATGGCCGTTCAGGTATTTGGTAGTGGAGTGGATGATAAAATCCACGCCGTGCCGGAAAGGCTGTTGCAACAGGGGCGTCGCGAAGGTATTGTCGATGGCGCACAAGGCCCCGTAACGATGGGCCAATCCGGCCAGCGCCTCGATGTCCACGCAGGCCAGCGTCGGGTTGGCGGGTGTTTCGCAGTACAGCATCCGGATGCGGTTGTCCCGCAGGATGCTTTCCACCTTTTCCGGATCGCGCAGGTCGGTCAGGATTACTTCCACCCCGAATTGGCCGAAAATTCCCCGCAGCAACTCGGTTGTGCCGCCGTACAGGTTTCCCTGGGTCAGGATGCGGTCGCCGCTTTTCAGAACGCCCAGCAGCAGGGTGGAAATGGCCGACATGCCGCTGGAGGTCAGCACCGCGGTGGCTTCCAGCCCCGTGCCGTGGGTTTCCAGGTCGGCGATCTTCTGCGCCACGGTGTCTACGGTCGGGTTGGCGTAGCGGCTGTACACGTGGCCGCTCTCGATGTTTTTAAAAATATCAATGCCCTGATCGATGTCTTCGAAGACGAAGGACGACGTGGCGTAGATCGGCAGCACGTGCGGCGCGGTGGTGCGGTTATCGGGGCGCTCTTTGACGGTAAGGGAGTCCAGTTGCATGAAAAAGTGGGTTTAAGGTTGAAGGTTGGAGGTTAAAAGTTGGAGGTTAAAGGTTGAAAGTTGGAGGTTGTTTTTGGCGGCTGTGAGGTTGTTCAAACGGAGTGGAAAGAGTGGCGCGAGGCTGTTCAAATAACCTCAGCCAGTAATTTCAACAAACCCTCAACCTTCAACTTTCAACCTTCAACCTTCAACTTTCAACTCGTAACCCTCAATCCCCCGGCCACAAATGTTCGCAGACTTTGCGGAGCAGTTCGCCGGGCCGGGCTTTGGAGGATAGGAAGAGAGAGTCGCGGCAGCCCATTTCATAAGGGCAGTCGTCGAGGATGGCGTCGGGTTTACCGTCCATGTCGATGTCGCCGTACCAGGACAGGCGGACTACGGGGTTGATCTCTTCGGCCTCCGGTTTTACCCAGGGGGTGAGGTCCTGCCGGCGCATGGGCTGGCTGGAATAATCCAGCAGGGTAACCCGGTAATCGGTCACGTGGACGTTGAGGTATTCGCTGTCGTCCATGGTTGCGCAGCCGGTGACGGCAAACAAGTAACTTGGCTTGACGGTGGTATCGCTCGAATTCAGGTTGTCGCCGCCGGGGTGAATGGAAACGGTGGAGCCGGGAGCCAGTTCGCCGGACAGGTACATGTCGCGGATGTCGTAAATGCCCAGCGGCCCTACGTAGCCCGTTTTCAGGGTCTGCCGGCTGCCAATGATGTATTTACTCTGGTCTTTCTGGTTGGTTTTCAATACTTTAACATTCTCTCCGTAGATCTCGTTTTTCTCTTCCACTAACCGCACCTCGATCTTGCGCATCTCGTCGGCGAAAGAGTCGCGCTGGTATATGCCGTACCAGTTCAGCGGCGGCAGCGGGTTTTCATCCAGGAAAAAATCGCCTTCATGGTACAAGCCGGTGGTGCCGGTGACGTGGATGCCGAATACCCAGCCGGTTTTGTCCCCGGCCCGTACTTTCAACCAGGGGCCGTAAAGCGAATTGGGATCGGTGGTATCCGCCTGCACCCACTGCCCGTTGTTGTGGGCTTCCACGAACTGTACGACGGTGCCACGGGGAAGCGAGGCAACCTTTTTGCCGTTTTTGTCGGGAGCCTCCCGCAGGTTGAGGGAGGAAGCGGTCACCATCATTTCTTCGGGGAAAAACTGGCTTTGGGCGAAGGTATGCAGGGCCAGGAAAAGGGAAAAAAACGGGATAAGGGATGATTTCATGGACGTTGTTGACGTTAGGTGGACGTTAGGTGGAATGTTGTTGACGTTAGGAATCAGTCACTTAATTTAAGATCGAAGCAGGCAAATTATTCCGGAAAAATGGGGCAGGGGCAGCGCCCCGCGATATTTGTAGCGAGCATGGCGCAGAATATGATCGGAGGTGCAGCGCACCGGAATATATTATTTCGGTGCGTTGCACCTCCATCATTTTGCCTGATTTCTGATTTCAGGCTACAAATCTTTCGCCGCTCTGCGGCTACTTTGCAGGCACAAATCGTCCATGAAAACAATTTAAAAATTTTGGTGACCGAGTCCTAACGTCAACAACATCCACCTAACGTCAACAACGTCCACCTAACGTCAACAACATCCCTCACTTCAGCAACATGACCCGAAAACCGAACAGGCCGTTTCGTACCGGTAAAAGTACCGTATCGCCGGGTTTGGTCAGGGGGTAAAAGGCCTGGGTTTTATACTTGAAGGTGCGAAGGCGGTTTTTATCCCGTACGGTCAGGATATACCCGGTGGGTTGTAGTTTTTCCCCTTTCAGTACGCCGTAATTGGAGGCGAGGTAGGGCACTTCCGCTATAAACTGGAAGGACTGGTTCCCGGTGCGGCCAAGCCCGCGGTTGAGCAGGCTGCCGAACAGCGGTGTGAACAGAGTACCGCAGATCAGGATCAGGAGTACTTCCGGCAGGTGCCGGCCCCAGGGCGTGAAGCGGTCGCGCCAGCGCCACAGCATTCCCGCAGCGAGCAGCAGGCCAACCAGTGCGGACCCAATGACCAGCCGGCCGGCCCCGATGGTATTGGCGAAGACGGCAAACTCCCGGACGTACAGCCAAATCAGGCCGAAAAAAACGAAAACCCCCAGCAGGGCAAACCAACGATGGCGCGTGTCCGGTTGCATTGCTTTGAAAATTTTGTTTTTCAAGTTAAAATGAGGTTGCCAGGTCCGGGGCTTAACCGGTCATCCCAACCGCTCCACTGCCGCTTCCCATTCTCCGTACACCGTTTCCAGTTCGGATTTGAGGTTGTTGTATTTTTGGATCGCCTCTGCCGATTCCGGCCGGTTGTAGAACTCCGGGTCGGACATTTTTGCTTCCCACTTGCCCAACTCCGTTTCGATCTCCCCGATGCGGCGCTCGTGTTTTTGTACCGTGCGTTGCAATTGCTTTTTTTCTTCACTGCCCAGCGCGCCGTATCCGTTGTCACTGCTGCTACTGCCACTGCCACTGCTACTCCTTTTTTCCACGTCCCGCATGTTGTCCAACTTGCGTTTTTCCAGGAAATAATTGACGTCGCCGAGGTATTCTTTCAGGTGGCCGTCGCGGAATTCGATGGTCCGGGTGGTCAGCCCGGAAAGGAATTCCCGGTCGTGGCTGACCACCAGCAGGGTTCCGTTGTAGTCCAGCAGGGCTTGTTTCAGCACGTCTTTGGACAGCATGTCGAGGTGGTTGGTCGGCTCGTCGAGCAGCAGGAAATTGAAGGGCCGGAGCAACATGCAGGCCAGAGCCAGGCGGGCGCGCTCGCCGCCGGAGAGGGCAGCCACTTTTTTGTCCACATCCTCGCCGCTGAACAGAAAAGCCCCGAGGATGTGTCGCAGTTTGGTGCGCATTTCCTCGGGCGAGTTGTTTTCCATGGTTTGCAGCAGGGTCAGTTTGGGATCCAGGGTTTCGGCCTGGTTCTGGGCGTAGTAACCGATGCTGACGTTGTGGCCGAGGGTGGCGGCGCCCGAGGAGGCCGGTTCGTGACCGATCAGGATCTTGGCGAGGGTGGTCTTGCCCTGGCCGTTCTGGCCGACGAAGGCCACCCGCTCGCCGCGCAGCATCTGGAAATCAATGTTTTCCAGTACTTTAATGGCGCCGTAGCGTTTGGTCAGGTGTTCGGCCTTGGCCACCACCTCGCCGGAGCGCGGCGCGTCGGGGAAACGCAGTTTCATCGTCGCCACGTCCACGTCGGGGATCTCGATGCGCTCCATTTTGTCCAGTTGTTTCTGCATGGACTGGGCCATGCTGGTCTTGGTGGCCTTGGCCATGAAGCGGGCGATGGTGCGTTCGCGGTCGGCGATTACCCGCTGCTGGTTTTCGTAGGCGTTTTGCATCTGCTCGCGGCGCTCGGCGCTGAGTTCCACGTATTTGGAGTAGGGCGCTTTGTAGTCGTAGATCTTGCCGAGGGAGATCTCCGCGGTGCGGTTGGTCACGTTGTCGAGGAAACGCCGGTCGTGGCTGATGACGATGACCATGCCGGAGTAATTGAACAACCAGTTTTCGAGCCACAGGATGCTCTCGATGTCGAGGTGGTTGGTCGGCTCGTCGAGCAGCAGCATGTCGGGCTGGCGGAGCAGCATTTTGGCCAGTTCGATGCGCATTTGCCAGCCGCCGGAGAATTCGTCGGTCAGGCGCTGCATGTCGGAGGCCTGGAAGCCCAGGCCGCCCAGCACTTTTTCGGCGTCGGCCTGGGTGGTGGCGTGGCCGAGGTGGTGCAGGTGTTCGGTCACGTCGCTCATCTGTTCGATGAGTTTGTGGTAGGCCTCCGATTCGTAGTCCTCCCGGGTGGCCAGTTCGTTCTCGACGCGGTGCAGTTCGTTTTCGAGTTCCCGGATCTCGGCGAAAGCCGTCATGGTTTCGTCGATCACGGTTTTGCCTTTCGGCAGCAGCATGTCCTGGTGCAGGTAGCCGACGGTGAAGTGGGAGGGTTTGACCACGGTGCCCTCGTGCGGGCTCATTTCGCCGGCGATGATCTTGAGCAGGGTGGATTTACCGGCGCCGTTGCGGCCGACGAGGCCCACGCGCTCGCCGGGTTTCAGCACAAAATTGACGCTGTCGAGCAGGATGCGGTTGCCGTACTGGATGTAGATGTTACTAAGGGATAGCATAACGGGGCGCAAAGGTAGGGTATGCGGGGAATCTATCCCAACTTAGCCCGGAATCTCCATAATTTCGGCCTTGAGATTTCCTGTAAGGCAGCATTTCGGACCGTGGATCGTTCCTGAAAAATATCCTCTAATGTTCTTCACCTTATATCCGCCAGATATATGAAAACGATCCCCCGCATACTTTTATTCCTTTTTTGTTTTCCGGCCTGCTCAGCACTTTTTGCCCAGAACAAAATTATCGGCATCTCTCCATCCGGCCGGTACGGCGACCCAAACTCAGGCGGTATGGTCTGGCAGGTCAACACCGACGGTACCGGGTTTCAGTCCTTGAAAAACTGGCAACTTTCCCGGCTGGGCCAGCCTTCGTGGAACCTGGTGGCCGGTTCGGACGGGAAACTATACGGCATGTCATGGGGGGCAAACGGCGATGATCAGGCCCTGTTCCTGTTTAGCATCGACCCGGTGGACGGAACCACCGAGGTGCGGCACATCAGAGATATTTTACCTCCAAGTATGGCTGGGTTGTGCAACTACGGACTGGCCGCGCCGTTTTTCGTGGGTACCGACGGATACTTTTACGGCGTCTATTCGCCGGATTGCCAGACGTGCCAGATCTTCCGGATCTCGCCGGACGGCCTGACGTGGGACAATATCAGCACCATGCCCTATGCTTCCCTCAACTTTGCCGGGCTTCAGCAAATGCCCGACGGCATCCTGGTCGCGGCATCGCAGAGTTATCCCGCCAGTGTGTATTCGGGTTCTCCCGACGGTTCCGGCTGGAAACCGGTATACGCTTTTTTCGACGATGCCGACAGTTACTTATCCCACCTGTGGGCCGCTCCGGATGGATATGTGTACGGAAGTCTGGAACTCAAGTCGGACAGCACCCGGTTTTTCAGGATCCGCCCGGACGGCACGGGTTATTCCTCATTTGCAGTTGTCAAAACCGGTTGGGTTCAGGATTTCATCCAGGGGAAAAACGGGAGTTTTTTTGTCCTGGGTCAGGACAACACTACGGTTTGTTTATGGGAAATAAAGCCCAATGATCCGGGTATTACGGCCCTTTACTGTTTTCAGACCGGCGACCGGGGCATTCCGATCCCTCATTCCCTGCTGCAGACGGCCTCCGGCGATTTTTGTTTTTACACTTACCTGCCGGATCAGTCCCGGTCGCTGCACCTGGTGTCCCCGGACGGCGCCACGGTACAGGTGAGTACCCCGGCCGGTTTGAAAGACGCATCCGGATACGCCGTCGGCAAGTTGACGCAAATGCCGGACGGCACCCTGTTCGGATATAAATTCAATTACGTTGCCTATCCGATTGCCGGTATCCAGGGGGCCGTTTTTTCCATACAACCCGACGGAACGGATTTTAAACATCTGCAAACACTGAACGAATCACCCTTGGGAGGAGCCATTCCTTCCCTGCTGATCCGGGCGAAAGACGGCGCTCTGTACGGCGTAGTGACTGCAGGCGGTCAAAATGGGTACGGGTATGTGTATAAAATGGCGGCAGACGGTTCCGGCTACCAGCCGGTTTTTCAGATCCCGGATAATTTCTCGATCAGTTCTCTGTCGGAAGGCAGCAACGGCCAGTTGTATGCCGGGGTCAGGACCATTGCTCCGTCCGGTTATAAAATGCTGAAAATAGATGCTGCCGGCTCGGGCTACCTGGTTTTGCTGGATAACGCCCCCTCCGATCAGGCGCCGCAGGAAGGTCCGGACGGTAAACTATACTGGTTTCAGGGGATCGACCTTTGGCGCATGGAGCCGGACGGTACCGGCAAGACCCTCACGGGCAAAGTCGATCATCCTGCCCTTGACTTGGCGGAAGGCTGGGAAGCGACCCTGCGCCGCCGGGCGGATGGAACAACATGGGGCTGGATCGATTTTGCGTTCCCCATCGGTTGTTACGACGAAGACTACGGCCAGGCGCTGTTTACGCTGAATGCGGACGGCAGCGCGGCTGCTTATTCCGACGCTTACGGAAACTCCTACAATGTCAACGGCAAACCGATGGCAGGAACCGACGGTTTTTTTTATACGGTTGGCCGAAAGTTCGATATGGACAACCTTGGCATGGGATATTTGCCCAACATGGAAAAATGCATCAAAATGCTGCAAGTCGCAGGATCGGATGGCTGGCTTTATGGCTCGGAAAACCGGAGCGGCAACCTGAAGCCCGGCGATCTGGTGGCCTATCGTCCGGATGATGAAACCTGCCGGGTAGTAATTCCGGCCGGGCAAGCCGGTAGCCAGCCTGCTTTTCGCCTGGAGATCAGTGCTTCCACGGCGACGGAACAAGCGGACCGGCCCGACGATTTTGTTATTTCACCCAACCCGGCGCCGGAGGAGATCCGCGTTACGGCAACGGGAATCGACGCCCCGTTTTACTGGCAGATACACGATGTTTCCGGCCGGTCCTTGTCTTCCGGTATGGCACATGCCGGGGAATGGAAAATCGGTCTCGAAAAAATTCCCCCCGGAGCCTATTGGCTGGTTCTGTATGAAAAGGACCGGCCGGCTCTTCTCAAGCCTTTCATAAAGAACTGATCTTAACGCAACACCGTCACATCCCCTTTCATCTTCCAAACCTTTGGTTCGCCGAACAACTCTCCCGTCCACTCCAGGCGCCACACGTACACGCCCGGTATCGGCTCGCGCCCGCGGCTGAAGCCGTCCCAGCCCTTTTCGGGATCGTCGGCGGTAAACACCAGTCCACCCCAACGGTTATAGACGTCGAGCCGGAACCGGTACCAGGCGCAGGGCAGGAATATCTGCCAGGTGTCGTTCAGCCCGTCGTCGTTGGGGGAAAAAATATTGGGGGCGTACACCGGACAAGGCTGGCAGGTATAAAAATCCACCCGCACGCTGTCGGTGAAGGTGCAGTTTTCGGTTTGCCCGAGTAAGGCGAAAACACCCGGCGCCTCGACGGCCAATGCCTCGCGGTGGCTGCCGTCGCTCCACTGCCAGTGTTTCACCCCGGCCGGCACGCGCAACGACAGCGTATCCCCGAAACAGATGGTCGTGTCGGAACGCAATTGCCCGGCCGGCTCGACGGCAAGCGAGACGAAAGCCGTATCGCCGGGACAATTGCCGGCCGGCTTGAAAACGTAGGCGTATTGTCCGGCCGCGTCCCGGGCCGGGTCGAACAGCCCGTAGCCGGAGGCCGGCAGGGGGCTCCAGACGCCGCCGGTTTCCGGCAGGCCCCGCAGTACGTCGTAGAGATTGAACGGGGCGCTTCGGTCGCAAACCAGGGTATCGCCGTTCTCACCGGCAAAAGGCGGCGTAAAAATCGGAATCCAGGCCTGCCGGACCGCCACCTCGCCGCATTCCGTATAGATCCGGAATATGACGGTACGGATACCGCGGGCGGGAACGGCGGAAAGGTCGCGGTACAGGATGCCCTGCAAAGCCGCCAGAAAATCCGCGGTGGCGGCATTGCCGCCATTCAGCAGATTGATTTGTTGCTGGGAAGGCATCTGGACGTCCAGTCCGCCGGGAATCACGTCGGGTTCGAGCGTTTCCTCCGGCTTGCCGCTCTCGATGCGCACCACGATCGAGTCGATCTTTTTTTCCGAAAACAGGGTGGCGTCCAGGTCGACGACCGCACTGTGGGGGATACAACTGGTATCGGCCAGGAAATTGCCGTTCAGGGCGCCGGAACTGTCGTCGCCGTCCAGGTCGAAACCGAAGCCGCTTTGCAGCACGACGTTGTCGAGGCCGCCGAAATCGTCCAGCGCCCGGTATTCCCCGCGGATGCGCAGGCCGCTGAGAGTGGACAGTACCTTGCGGAACTGGGCTTCGGTCGGTACGGGGCCGGTGATGGAATTCAGCCGCCAGCCGGCGTCTTCGCGCAGCGGCACCTCGTAATGCGTCCAGGTGAGGTTGGGATTCTCCGGGTTTTCAAACACCAGCACCAGGCCCGAGCCGAACAGGATCACGTCGGGCCGGTTGCTGTAGAGGTCCTCGGCGGTGGTATCGCTGGTATACTGGTCGTACCGGAACGTCGTCCCGTACGCGTCGCACTTGTTGCCCAGGAATTTAGCCGGCGCCACAAAGTGCCAGGTGCCGCCGGTGGACTCGTCGGTCACCCGGATATGGCCGCCGGGGTTGCCGCCGGTGGAGATCCAGGCAGCGTTGGGGCTGGTGGCATCGCCGAAGGTTTTCCAGCCCTCGTTGCCGGTATCGAAGGTGGAAGTTTGGCCGAAGGCGGAAAAAGCCAGGAGAAAGGGCAGGAAAGTAGTTATGCGCATAGGCGTTCGTTCGCGGAGGATTTTTTCGGAGGTCGGTATTTTTTTATTTAACCCAAGTTGCCAGTTATTCCTTTAATTGTTCTGTCGGTATCTCCTGCTCCAGGCTGGAAGCCGCGCTTGGTTTATCATTCTGT
>WBZQ01002406.1_pt1 | contig 12020 bp, 13 predicted proteins | sample 5204251 | NCBI WGS metagenome assembly WBZQ01 (sample SAMN12412402, study PRJNA552823) | activated sludge metagenome | isolation source: activated sludge from nitrification reactor of wastewater treatment plant... | place: USA: Virginia | collected 2017-09 | reverse complement strand
ACATGCCAGGAGCAGGCCAGGCTGTACGCCATCGGTCGCACGGCGCCTGGGCAGATCGTCACCAACTCGCGCGGCTGCATGTCGTGGCATACGATGGGAAGGGCGATCGACATCGCCTTCGTGTCGCCCAACCCGACCATCCAGGACTGGGATAACCTGGGAGCGCTCGGGCAGAGCATCGGCTTCATCTGGGGCAAGTATTTCACGGGACTTCAAGACCTGCCCCATTTCGAGTACCACCCTGGCGTGAAGATCGAGCAGCTTTGCACCGACCCTTCCGACTGCGAGGGCGGCGTTCGCAACAGCATGGGCTACGCTGGCGCCTCTTCCGGCGGTGTGAACTGGTGGGTTGTAGCTGCGGCAGCGGGCGCCGCTGCGGTCATCTACCTTCTCGCGGACGAATGGTAAGATCAGTGGATGCGTTACGCCACGGTCGCCGCCGATTACAACCTGCCTCCGCCGGAGCCGACGCCTCCTGCCATCTTCTCCGTGCCGCAGAAGGGCGGTGGGTACGCCTACTACCAGTCTCCCCCTGGCGTGGCGCCTGGGCTGGGCGACAACTGGCCCAACCCGTCGATCGCGCACCCCAACCCCCTGGGCGTGGCCAGCATCACCATCGGCCGGCCGATCCCCAAGGGGAGCACTCTGATCGGCCACGGCGACGTGGCCAAGGGGAGCATCACGCCTCTCCCTGGGGCAGGAGGGAACATCCCCGGGCTGGACGCCTCGCTCGGGTCGGACATGGGCATGGAGAGCCCAGGCGGGCGCCTTCTTGGCGTGGTAGCTTTCGCTGTTGCCGGGTACGTCCTGGTCAAGAAGTTCTTTTGAGGAGGACATGATGTCCTATTCGAGTCTCGGGGCCACGATTTACGACATCATGCCGGTCGATGTGAGGCCCATCATCGCGCCGGAGGCGCCCAAGCTGACGGACTCGCTGCCGGGATCCGTACTGGCCATGGTGCTAGCGGTTGCGCCGGCCGTGGTCATCGGAGGCGTGGCAGGTGCGACCATGGCTTCCTACGACGACAAGCAGATCCGATGGGGCGCCTACGGCGCGCTCATCGCGGGCGGCGTCGCCGCCTTTGCTCTGGCGCTCAACGCAGCGAGGCCATCCAAATGAAGCGCAGTCTCAAGGACCTTCGAGGAAAGTACGGGCAGCCGCCTCATCACCCCGTCAACGAGCACGCCAGGAAGATGAGGGAGACCTTCCAGGACGACGAGTCCAGGGTGGCCTACCGCATGGACCACGTCTGGCCGACTCGATACTACGAGATCGGCCAGGGCAGGAGCGTGGCCTACACGTCCAACAAGTGGAAGGACGATGACGACTTCGAGGACTACAAGCACGTAGCTGAGTCGCCCAACCAGACTTTTGTGACAGACAAGTTCCTTCGGGCGGCCAGGAATCGCAGGAGCGACCTGAGGCCCAACGGCGGAGAGTTCCCGGAGTGCTACCCGGAGGTGGAGTTCCCGCCCACCGTGGCGGAGCTGGCGCCGTTCATCTTCTTCGAAGCCAGGCCCATCGCTGTCTACAGCGGGTCCAACCGAGTCGTTCTCGCGGAAGAGGCAATCCAGGTGGGCATCCCCGGATGCATCCTCTACGGCTGCTACGCCAAGCCTCCAGGTGGCTCGTGGTCGAGGAAGAGCAGCCTGATCCCCTTCCTCGCCGTCATTCACAAGAAAGACGGTGTGATGGCCATCATCACCGGCAAGAGCCTCGACGTGAAGAAGGACGGGATTGTCGGCTAGGAATGATGCGGCAGTAAATGTCGTGCTCCAGAAAGAAGTACCTCATCCATCTCAAGGCGGATCTGGTGGACACCTCGCCATTTATGTAGTGCAGGTAAACTACCTCCGCCTGAAGGCGGAGGCTTTCGAGGATGAGCCTTGCGGCCCTTTCCCTTCGCAACTCGACTCACCCTCAATCCCCTACCAACCTTCGGGCTTTGGGCGTCTTTGGCGTCGGTCGCATACGGCGGATTTACAGCCACCGGAGGAGCGCCGTTGTGCTGGGAGGCGCTCCAGTTCGCAGCGATGTTCCTGGCTGCGTTCAGGTCCGCGTGTTCCGTATTCTTGCACTTCTCGCAAGCAAAACGTTCGCGGCTGGGTCGGTTCTTCTTGGACGTGTGCCCGCATTTCGAGCACCTCTGCGAGGTGTAACGAGCGTCCACGAACACAACGGCGACTCCGTATTCGGGAGCCTTGTAGGACAACATGTCCTGCTGCCTTCGGAACGACCAGGCGTGCATCCTTCTCCGGGTGTCCGTTCGGAAACGGGCGGCGCGAAGTCGGATGTTCGTCAGGTCTTCCAAGGCCAGCGTCGTGCCTCGCGGCATAGAGTCCAAGACGTGCTTGGAGACGTTGTGGTCACACCAGAGCCGAAACCGTTGCCACTTTCCGCCGCGTCGCTTGAGGCGACGCTTGGCAGAACGTGTGCCTTTGGCCTGGAGACTGCGTTGCGTTCGGAAGTATCGTCGATCCACCTGATGCCAGTGGGCGTCGCCGATCATCTTGCCGTTCGAGAGCGCAGCCGGAACCACAATGCCTCGGTCGCAACCGATGACGTTGTTCGTTGCCTTTGGTTCTTCAACCTCCTTGGAGAACGTGAGCGAAAGCCACCACCTGCCATTTTCATCACGAGACAGCTTGCCGCTGTCGGTGTGCCAACGGTCGTAGCGTTCGATGCGACGGTGCTTCTTGACGGCGAGAGCGATCCTCTTGCCGTCCGTGGCGATGGTGACGCTGCCCCTGTCGGGCCGAACGGCCATCGTGTTGGCGTCGTAGGGGATGGGCAGACGCTTCGACGCTGGACACGATGTCTTCTTGCCCTCTGCGATCCGCTGTCTTACAGCGGCCACACTCCCCATGGCCAGACGCTGGACGTTGCAAACGAACTGCGCCTTCAGGTTGTGGCGTACCCTCAGGTCGCGGTAGACGGCATGGTGGAGCTGCACCGCGCCCTTGATCTCGGGGTGAGACCAGGCGAAGGCGGCGGCCTCGTTGTAGGCGGCGGTGATACGACGTTGGAGATCAAGCAGGCCGTCCGCGGCTTCAGCCGGGACCTCCACTTGAACTCGCACCGTTCGTGTCATTTGCATCTTGCTCATGTATGTAGTACATGCCATGGTGAATGTCAAGAAAGGATCGCTCCTCCCCTCCGTGAACAGAGGGGTTTCCGCGATCTAGCTAAAGAAACGATAGGGTGTTTTCGATGAAGGTAAGAGATGTGGATGGACCTGTAGCCTAGTGGATCTCTGCTGGAAACGTCGCAGTCGTACAGGGACTCAAGCGTGTTGATGGCCGACTCGATGGTCGCTTCTCGACTGCACCGCAGCAAGAAGAAGGCTGGAAGACGGATGGTCGCGTGGGCGTTCAAGATGGCCTCGTGTCGATGATGGTTGCCTTGGCGTCGAAGCGTTCTACGTACGCCAGGATGGATGCGACAAAAATAGGAAAGATCATTTCGATGTCACTGCTTGGGTCGGAACGGATACGAAACGTCCTGTACCCCAGAGGGTCTCGGCTGGAAATCTCGTAGGTTTGCTCAAGAAATCGACAGACGTTATCTTCGTCTGGACCTTCTATGTTGAACAGGAATGGGATGCGGACGCTTGGTGCGAAAGAAGAGTTCACTTTTCCTCCAGCTTCTTGCGACCCAGCTCGGTGATTGTCCAGTACCCTTCGGTCCACGACTCTGCGTAGTAGTCCAAGAAAAGCCTTTCCCTCAGGGAGAACCCGACATCGATCTCTTCCGAGGACATGATGTCCGTTTCTGCCGACGAGTGGACCTTTCCCTCCCTTGCGATGCGCTCCATCACGGCGCGCTCGGTCTTGTTGAGAGGAGCTTTCTGCTTGATCGATATCTCAAGCTCTGCCATCTCCTGAGAGAGACGCTCGATTTCAGCGTTGGCCTCGACGAGCCTCTTCGTTGCAAGAACTAGGTCGGCCTGGATCTCTTCTCTCGTTCTCACCTTGCTGACCCCATCTCCCTCTTGAGGGCTGCCAGGACCACGTCCGTCCTCGTCAGACCCCTCGCGGCTGCGTAGTCTTCAATGCGGAGCAGGACAGCCTTTCGGAACTGCATCGGAGTGTACCTCCTCGAAGCTTTCTCCGAGCGAGGCATGTCGACCTCTTTGATGAATCGATCGCAGATCCTGGACACCATGTCTCCTGGGTTCGACTCCAGGTTGTAGGCCCAAGCCTTGAGCCACTCGATCATGTCCAACGGGAGCCTGAATCCCGTGGTGATCTTTCGGCTCTCTCTCGCGCTAAGCCTCTTTTCCATAACGTACGTTATGCACGACGTGGATGGGTTAGTCAACCGTCGTGTTAGCCTCATTTCTGTCACGGCTCGTTCGGCATCGCGGGAAGGCGCGGCGAGGACCCTCTGGCTCCCTTCCAGGACACCCATGCCTGCAATCACCGTACGACGAGTTCCGCTCGCCTCTACCCGAGGCTACGACGCCCCCCGCGGGCTGCCTCGGGTCCATATGCGCCCCAACGGGGTGCAGATGCTCGCGGCTGTCAACGGGCGCGGCGCCTATGAGGACATGATGTCCAATGGGCCTCGCCGCAAGGCGAAGAAGTCTCGCAGGAAGGCCGCCAAGTCCCGCCGCTACGCCACCAAGGCAAGGTCCACTGGCATCTCTTCGAGGAAGAGGGCGAAGTACCGACGCAAGTCCGCCAAGGCGTCGAGGCGTTCCAGCAAGCTGAAGAAGAAGGCCGAGTTCGGCAAGTACATCAAGAGGATGGCTCACAAGGCGGGCATGACCCGAAAGCAGCTCAAGAGGCTGCTCAAGGGCGAGGGCCTGACCAGCAAGCAGGTCGCTGCTTGTGTGGGTTCTCCGATTGCGGGCGGCGCGGGAGAGGTCTTCAAGATCAGCCCCTCCAAGCAGCAAGAGATCGCTGCCGCCCTGAGCGAACAGGCGAGGGGAGGCTCCAGGGAGCTGACCTTCAACGGCCGACCAGAGATTTACTTCGACAACCGAAGCGAGGAGCACATGGAGAGCAACGGAAGGCGCAGGCGCCGCAAGGCGCGGAAGTCGGGACGGAAGAGCCGCAGGGCGTCCGCCAGGCGTTCGAGCCGCCGCTCGTCCTCCCGTGGTCGCCGCAGCAGCGCCCGGCGTCGTTCGACCAAGAGGTCCCGTTCGCGGGGCCGCAGGTCGAGCAGCCGTGGTCGTCGCCGCGGCTTCCGCAGGAACGGCAGCGACGAGTTCGAGATGAACCCGTACAGCGAGAACGGCCACGAGTTCGAGGCCAACGGCGACGATGACTTCGAGATGAACGCCAAGAAGCGCGGCAAGAAGCGCAAGGGCGGCGGCGACAAGTTCGCCAAGCTGTACCGCCAGGCTTTCGGCGTCCCGAAGGGCGTCAGCGGCGAGGCGTTCATGGGCCAGGCCATGATCGACAAGTTCGCCCAGGACTACCAGTCCGGCCGGATCACCTTCGACCAGTACAAGGCCCTGCGCAAGCAGATCGCCAGCGGCGCGTTCCCCAAGCAGACCGGCCGAGGCACCCGCGTCTCGATCCGCATCCAGGACCCCATCAGCGGCAAGTCCAAGGTGGTCAGCGTCCCCTGGAAGGGCAAGACCCGCAGCGCCTTCGGCCCGTTCCAGCGCAAGAGCAAGGGCAAGGGCCTCTCGTACCTCATCAAGGGCGGCAGCAAGGGCGAGAAGATCCCCGACTACGCGCTCCTGGGCGCGTACAGCGAGCTGGACAACGCGGTCATGTCGTCGGCTGACCCCGAGTGGGCCGCCGAGGCCATCGCGAGGTCGCGACGCATCAGCGAGGCCCGCGCTCGGGTTCGCGACGAGGAGATGGAAGAGCTTCAGGAGAAGATCGCCAGGCTGGAGAGCAGGCGCGGAAAGGTGAACGACCCGATGACCCCGAACAAGCGTGGATCGTCCAGGCGCCGGGGCAAGCGGCGTCTGAGCGCGAAGCAGAGGGCCGCCGCCCTCAGGAACCTGGCCAAGGGCCGCTCGAAGCGCCGGTCGTACGGCCGCAAGAGCCGCAAGTCCGGGCGCCGCCGGTCGGCCCGCAGGGGCCGCAAGGTCGGCCGCCGCAAGGCGCGCAGGTCGTCGGGCCGCAAGTCCCGCCGCTCCTACGGCCGCAAGGGCCGCAAGTCGGCTCGCCGCTCCAGCCGCAAGGGCCGCAAGTACGGCCGGCGCCGTGGCCGCAAGGCCGGCCGCCGCCGCTCGCACCGCCGTGGCCGCAAGGCCGGGCGCAGGGGCCGCAGGGGCTTCCGCCGCAACGCGACCGAGGGGGCCGAGTTCCTCCTCGCTGCCGTGGGCGCCGGGGTCTTCGGGGTCCTGAGCCTCTACGCGACGCCCCAGGTCGCCAGCGCCCTCTCCTTCGCCGGAGAGTACGCCAGCCCCCTGGCCTCGCTCCTGCTCGGCGGCCTCGCTGTCGGAGCCACCCTCTTCGTCGGCAAGAAGCTGATGGAGGAAGAGAAGACGGAAGCTCTCGCCCTCGGCATGGCCGCTGCGGCCGGCGGCGGCGTCCTCTTCGGCATCGCCCAGAAGGCGGGCATCGCCGGCATCCCCTACGTCAACACCTCCGGGTGGGGGCACAAGCGGTACCCGGTGGGCGCCTACGAGCTGCGCGGCCTGGGGGCCTACCCCCAGCAGGCGCTCGCGGGCAACCAGTACGCCCAGGCCCTCGCGGCCTACGAGCTGCGCGGCCTGGGGGCCTACCCCCAGCAAGCCCTGGCCGGCAACGGCCAGTACGCCCAGGCCCTCGCGGCCTACGAGCTGCGCGGCCTCGGCCAGCAGCCATACGACCAGGAGATCCTGCCCCAGCACGCCGACGCGGCGCTGGACTGGGCGGATCAGAACACGGAGGGCGAGTACGTCAACTCGCAGCTCCAGCCCGCAGCCCCGCTGTTCTCCCAGGACAGCATGGCGAACCTGGGCGTCCCCGCGGGTGGCGGCGGTGGCATCCCCTCCGTCTCCATCTGGAACCCCACCGGGGATCCCGAGGTCGACCCGACCTCCGGCATCTTCGGAGACCCCAACGTCTGAGCAACCGAGGTGGCCGAGGTGGACATGATGTCCACCCGGCCCCTCTCTCACCCCTGACCGACCTGTAGGACTGCGGAAAGCAACCGCATCAACAAGCTGACCTCGGGTCAAACAAGAAAAAGAGAAGAACATGGCCAAACTGACGAACATCAAAGAGCGCGTGCAGCAGCCCCAGCGTGACAGCCTCATCAGGACCGCGGGCCTCACCCCCGGCACCCTGACCGGCCGCGACAACCTGTTCACCAACGGCGGCACGCCGAAGGACCTGGGCTGGACCAACCTCTCGAACGGCTCGACCCTGCCGTCCGACCAGAGCATGATCATCCTGGCCCTCCGGGTGTTCCTCATGTTCCGCAACCCGATCCTGCGCGGGACCGGCACCCCCATCGCCAGCAACGGCGACATCTCGGCGTTCCCGAACAACTCCGGCCAGGCCGGCGAGGGCAACGCCATGGGCCAGACCCAGGACGTGTGGCGCCTGTACTGCCAGGCCACCGAGCAAATCTTCTGGACCTTCGGGGCCGGCGACAAGCCCTCGATCTCCAAGATGCCCACCGCCTACTTCCCCTACGGCGGCGGCCTCGTGAGCGACCTGGCCGGCAGCTCGAACCTGATCCACGGCTCCTCGGGCCTCCAGACCCACGGCTCGATGCTCAAGCTGGCCCGCGCCATCATGCTGGTCCCCCGCCAGCAGATCAACTGCCTGGCCGAGGTGCAGGCGTTCGCGGACGGCGGCCTCCAGGCCACCTTCGGCACCGCCCAGGGCTCGCGCAACATGCTGAGCGTGGTGGCCAACCTCAACGCGGTAGACGCCATCCAGAAGACCGTCAGCTTCACCTTCGACGGCCTCCTGAGCCGCGACGTGCAGTTACCTTGCAGCCTCTCGCGAGGCTGTAAATCCCGAGCCCCGCTCGCCCACCCGGGTGGGCGGGGCTTGTTGCTTCCAGAACCCATGTCTCCACAGGACATCGTGTCCTGTTCACCGAAAGGTCCAGACCATGCAACCGATGCACACCCTCGAAGCGCGCCTCCAGCAGATGAGCGGAGCCCTCGGCTCCTTGCAGAACCAGATCAACAGGCTGGCGTCCGAGAACGAGGCGCTCAAGAAGACGGCCTTCGAGGCCCGCACCATGGCGGAGGTGCTGAAGAACACCAGCGTCAGCCCCGTCAACAGCTCCGTCCCTGGCGACTTCAAGGCCAGGAGGGCCTACGCCAAAGCGTGGGGCGGCGCAAGCTACGCCAGCCTCGACTCGATCCACGGCCGCTTCATCCCCTACGACCAGTTCGTCGAGATCCCGATCGAGAACGGCGTGAACACCTCCGTCCAGGGCGTGCTGAAGATCAGCATGGAAGGTCCCTTCGTGGCCGCCAGGCGCTACGCGGTGTTCCTCAGCCGCGTCAAGTACGAGGTCACGCTGGGGAACGGGACCAAGCTGGTCTTCAAGGGCCGCACCAACGGCAGGTTCCGTGGAGTCGGCAGCAACACCGACGTCTCCGATGCGGTCCACGCCTACGAGCAGCTCGCTCAGTACCAGCCCAGCTACCTGGGCGCCGTGTACGACGGGACCAACATCATCGCCGTCGAGAACCCTGCCGGCGTGAACCCGAACTCCACCGACCCGACCAACATGCTGCCCAACTTCCCCGGCACGGGGAGACCGCTGTTCGTCAGCCCGCTGTCGATGTCGAGCGGCAGGTCGATGCAGTTCGACGGCACCATCGCCATCGAGCCTCAGGGCGCGCAGTACAACCGGCAGAACATCCCCGTCCCTTCTTCGCTCTGGACGGACGGGTTCAACGGCCCGGTGGACCTCTCGTGCTACGACGTGCTGGAGCCTGGCGAAGAGGCGATCGTCCGGGTCAACCCGCTGCACGTCAACAACCCTGCCTACGGCAACATCAACGGCCTGGCGGCGCTCAACGCCGACTACACCTACGACAACACCACGGGCGTCGCCGCCAACAACCCCCTGCCGGTGGGTAGCTGGCCATTCCTGGAGGGGCAGTTCGACGGGCACGAGGGGATCAACGACGAGACCATCCTGGGCGACTCGGGCGTCACGGTGGACAGGGTCGTCCGGTCCTTCGACGGGACACTCATCGTAGGCTACATGGGCTTCCGCATCGTGGCCCCTCCCGGCGGCCTCTGATCCCTGGTAGGATAGCGGGATGAGCCAGCAAGACCGAGGACCAGGGCCCAATTTGGGCTATCAACCCCAGGTGGTCGTGCCGACTGCTGCGAAGAATGCAGGGTCGCCGATTCAGCCCAAGCCGCCCGCTCCTCGCGTGGCCGTCGTCGGCGCAAGCTTGCTGCAACATATCACCCCTGGCAGGTACCAGCCCTACCAGAGGCAGCAGCGTGTACTCGGCGACGCCAGCCTGTACAATACCGACCTCTCGCCGCAGCGGCCTTTTCAGTTCTCCCTGGGCAACTTCGAGGTTCCCGGCACATCGGCCGTCATCCTGACCGAGGTGGAGCTGAGGGTCTTTACCTTCAGCGGGATTGCGGCAACGGATTCCGTCGAGGTGGACCCAGGCAACCTCACGACGCAGCTTGCGTTCTCGCTCACGGTTGGCAATGAGCGCAAGCCGTACAACGCCCTGAGCGACATCGTCCCTGTGCTCTTCGCCGTGGGAACTCGGAACCAATCGGTGCCGTTCTACGCGGTAGCAGCGGCGGCCAACCAGCTCTCCCCCAGCGGCCAGGGGAATGGCCTGCTACCCTTCGACGGCGAGCGCCCAGGGCCCATCAGCGGACCCGTCTCCGTCGTCATTCAGCCCCAAGAGAAGACGTTCGAGGGGCTCTGCTACGTCTTCAGGCAACTCCCCATCCCCGTGAAGTTCTTCCAGTTCAAGCTAGCCGGGTACATCACGGATCAGTCCACAGCCCAAGAACTCCTGGCAAACATCGTAACCTTACCTTCGGCCCCCTGCCTCGTCCTATCTCCGCTAGATGCTACCGGGACAGAAAACCCCGGAGCGCCCTCCCAGACGCCCAGTCGGTCGGCGGAGGTGGGTCGAGTCAGGGGGCCGACGAGGATCCCCATGCACGGAATCGAGAACATCACCGGAGAGTGGGACAGGAGCCTGATCTTCACCAAGCCGTCCGGGCATGACGCCATCGTCTACGAGACGGACCTGTCGTCGCCTCTCCCGATGTCGGAGGGAAAGTTCGTGCTGGCAGCCAAGGGCGTCACGGAGGGCATGGCCAAGGCCGGCTACTCCTTCGACGCCTACGGCGTGCTGACGGAGGGTCATAGGCTCCAGGTCGTGCTTCGACTTGCAGAGGTGACCTTCGCAGGATCTCTCCTGAAGGTCTCCGCTGCCGTGAAGGAGAAGCTGGCCGAGGTGGGGATCGAGGCGGTGGGCGAGCCGAGGGTGTGGGAGATCACGGACACGGAGGGTAGGTTCTTCTCGGAAGAGGGGGGCGTGGCCCCCATGTTCATCAACCGCGGCGGGAAGGTGTCCACCACCAAGGCCGCCGTCGAGCCCAACCCGAAGCAGCTCCTCGTCGGCGACGTGCAAAACCTCGCCTCGGCCGTCACCATCCCCACGGCCACCAGGCCATCCGTCCCGATCGACCTGGGCGTGGACATGATGTCCCTTGTCGCCAGGTTGGCTCTGGCCGCTGGCGTCGCTGCGGTTACGTACTTTGCCGCCAAGCCGGCCTTCCAGGACATGGCCAGGAACGGTCGGCGTCGAAAGGTGTGAGAGAATAAGCCATGAGCTACCACCACTCCATGCTGCCTCTGGGCTGGATCATGCCAGAGATGGCAGGATACGGCCTGACCGACTCCGACCGCATCAACCCGGCTGCCAAGGCGTCCTGCGGCGACGCCAAGGCCGTTCAGGGCGCCCTGAAGGACCAGGGCTTCTACAGCGGCGCCATCGACGGCATCCTGGGCAAGGGGAGCGTCTCGGCCATCGCCGCCTTCTCCAAGGCCAACAACCTCGGCGCCATCTCGTGGCCCAACGCCACCTTCTGCGCGAAGCTGAGGTCGAACCAGGAGGCGTTGCTGAACGGGGAGTACGAGCGCAGGAACCCGCCTCAGCAAACGCAGGGTGGGGGCCAGGTGGCCCCGGTGACCGGAGGAGGGGTCACCCCGGTGGCCCCCATCGACCAGCCTCTTCCTGTGGTCCAGGACGACAACACCATGCTGTACGTGGCCGCTGGCGTGGTCGGTCTGGTGGCGATCGGTGCGGCCGTCTACCTGGCGAGGTCGTTATGGCCCTGCCGTGCGACCCGTCCAAAGCCAGAGTCACTGACATGACCAACGGCGGATCCTATCCTCCGGCTTGTCCGGACGGCACGCAGTCGGCGGCAAAGGATGTCTTTGTCTCCGGAGATCCGGCGAGTGGCTCGTGTTTCTACACGAAGGAGTGGACCTGCGAGCGCAGGTCGGCCAGGGGCTTCGAGCTTGGACCTGACGAGGTGCCATGCGCCCTGTTCCTCGACGGCAGGCCAGGGTGCGGCGTGGTAGCGATGGACACGAGGGGATACATAGCCATCGGCGTCGGCGCGCTCGTCGTGGCCGCGGTGGGAACGGGCATCTACCTGGCGGCGAGGCGCTGACATGATACTCCTCGCCGTCGCCGTCGCCGCAGGGCTCTACTTTGCCTTCGGTTCGAGCTACGCATCGAACAAGGGACATCGTGTCCAGCGCAACCGCAAGTCGGTCGTCACGGTGACGTCGAAGGGGAGCATTCATGGCATCTACGACGAGGTGCTGGACGAGGCGCCTTTCCCGAGGACCTACAAGAAGTCGTGGAACTCCATCTCGGTGACGGTGCCCACGTCAGAGCTTAGTGAGTTCATGTCTCACCTTCGCGAGAGGTTCCATGACGACGTTGCCGCCGGGAGGCTGAGCATCCGCGTCAACAGGAACCTCCGAGGCAGAGGCGTGGAGAAGGGCAACCGAGGGAGGCAGCGGTGAGGGCGTCTACCAAGTCGTTTTTTCTCTCCAGGTCCTACGTGGATGGGGTAGGAGCAGTTCACGAAAA
>WBZQ01002405.1_pt1 | contig 12020 bp, 7 predicted proteins | sample 5204251 | NCBI WGS metagenome assembly WBZQ01 (sample SAMN12412402, study PRJNA552823) | activated sludge metagenome | isolation source: activated sludge from nitrification reactor of wastewater treatment plant... | place: USA: Virginia | collected 2017-09 | reverse complement strand
CCTCCTCGTGGAGAATGGGATAAGGGCTCCGTAGTTGTGCCCGCTCGTAGACTGAAACCGAAAGGCTTTCAGCCGCGACGAACCGTTTCTGCAGTTTGAGATTATGGACTATGGAAATGGGAACTATCAACGGTTAGCTGAGCACCGTAGACAAGTGCCGTCGCGTACTACTACGACTTAGTTCACTCTATGTCCGAATACACAGAGGGCACGTACCTAAGTACGTGCCCTCTGCGAACGGTCACCACGTCACATGGACGTGGCTTGTATCAATTCACGGTCTACCATACCACACCTTGTTGACACGCGCAACCCACCGTGCTAAGTTAGCGTTAACACCTACTTACGAAGGGATATTGTGACTAACTGGAACCTGGGACTCGATCTCGGAACAAACTCTCTCGGATACGCCGCCGTGGAGTACGCAGATGGCAGCCCTGAACGAATTCTGTTCGCGGGGAGCATCATTCACACAGGTGGGCAGGACCGTCAGGAGTCCTACAAGTCCAAGGCAGGTAAGGCTCGTCGTAGCCGTAACCGCTACCAGCAACTTCGTAAGAATCGCAAGGACATGGACCGTATCTTGCGGGACAACGGTTTCCCGAGCGGCGAATACGTTGTGGAAGACGCCGTTGACAAGCTAGTTGTTCATGACCCGTTCGATGTGCGCGCTGCGCTGGCTGATGGGCACATCACCGATGACGAGACTCGTGAACTTGCGGTGAGTTGCGCTGTTCGTCACATGCAGCAGCGGCGCGGACAGCGAAACTCGTGGGTGTCGGAAGCGTTCGTCAAGGACGAGGCGACGCAAGGGTACAGCGAGATGTACCAGGCTTTGCGCCAGCGTTGCTCGGAACTCAGTGGGGAGTTCTACGGGGAACTCACACCCGCACAACTCATCTCTCGCACCCGCAAAGCAGTAGGCGCTGTCAGCACCAAAGCACTGGCTGTTGACTTCTTCAAGGATCTGGAAGCATCCGAAAGTCCGAAGGCGAAGGACACCCTGGACGAACGGTTGAGTAAGCGCCGAGGCAAGCTGAAGAACGATAAGGATCGCGCCTCGTTTGACAAGCAGGCGCACCGTCTGAACACTTATATCATCCGACAGGGGTTGCGCCGTTCTGACTTCATCCGCGAGTTGAATGTCATCGCCGAAGTTCAGAAGCTGGACAAGGATTTCGTCAACGCGGCGGCGTCCCTCATCATTTTCCAGGAGCACCCCGGAAAGGGTGTCAAGGAACGTGTTGGTCAGGACGAACTTCCCTTGGAGGGGAAGCGGGAACCGCGAGCACAACGGTCCTCCCTGGTGTTCCAGGAGTTCCGCATTGCAACGACTGTCGCCAACCTTCGTCACGTCAACGGAGAACCACTGAGCGCGGACGACCGCAAGACCGTGAAGGATTTCCTGAACACCTGGGACGACACCGAATCGCTTCCAACGTGGACGGATGTCTCAGAACAAATCGGTGTCCCCCGCGTGAAGGGTCACGACGACCTTTCCCGCCCTCCCGTCAACCAAACTCTGCTTACGGTGCTGAAGTCCGGCGGGGTTGTGCGGGACTTCTGGACAGGTGCGGGCACCTCCGACGCACACCGTCAAGCGCTGCTGGACAGCATCTCCCACGAGCGGGTGTTGGACATCTCCGACACCACAGACTTCCTTGTGCAGAAGTGGATCAACACTCTGAATGAGGAGGACATCCTCACATTCGACAAGTTGAAGTTTGAGCCAGGACGCGCCGCACATTCCGCAACGACCATGCGGAGCTTGTTGGAGCATATGAACAACACCAACTGCGACGAGCACATCGCGCGCAGAGAAGTGTTCGGAGTTCCCGATGGATGGCGTCCCGCACCCAACCCACTCGGAACCACAGTCGGAAACCCCACAGTGGATGCGAACATCCGTCTGGTGAAGCGAGTGTTCGACAAACTGGTGTTCGAGATCGGATCCAAGCCGCAGCGTGTGGTCATTGAATCAACCCGCGACATCACATCCAGCCCGTCAACGCGCGAGCAGACTCACCGTGACAACGCCAAGCGCAAGTCGGACAACGACAAGATGCTGGCTAACCTGATGCACACATACAAGGCAACGGACGGGGATGTACGCACACGCGCCGGAAAAATGCGGCTGATCATCCTCACCGAGCAGAACGGTGCATGTCTGTACTGCGGGGACACCTTGACACGCAGCGCGATGGAGATTGACCATATCGTTCCCCGTTCACGCGGGGGCGGTAGCAATCGCCTAAACCTCGCGGGCGTGTGTCGTGGGTGCAACCATTCCAAAGGCAATACCCCATTCGTGGAATGGGCTGGAGGCATTAAGTCCGATGTGTTCACAAGCGCCGCAGCGCGCATCAAGACGATGACCCTTCGTGGTCCCGCGCGTCAACAGAGCAAATGGAAGAAGACCTACCTCGCGCAGCTCAAGACCAGCGAAGCTGATCGACCCATTGAGTCCTTGTCTTGGGCAGCAGTCGAGGTGAAGAACCAGATCGCGGGTGTTCTTGATGACCCGAGCAACGCGCTTCTGGTGTCAGGGCGAATCTCATCCTCCGTACGCAAAATGGGGAAAATTGACACGGAGAAAGACCCCCTTCTGCTTCGCGTGCCGAACACCGAACCAAAGGGAAAGTCCCGTGTGGACCGCCGTCATCACGCTGTTGACGCTGCGGTTCTCACCACGTTGAGGCAGCGGAATATCACCGTGCTGTCCGAACGCAATATTCTGCGTGAAGAGGCTTCGCTCAACGCTGTCACGAACGGAGATACTATCGCACTCCCGGATGTTGTGTGGTTTGAGGAGGGGAAGCGTCACCAAGGGCAGTGGCGTGACTACTCGGGCGCAACCGCTGCGGATCGGCTGTCGTTCGCAAAACTGAAGGGGAATCTTGACACCCTTCGTGAACTGCTTCGCGATGCTGTAGGCGATGGAACTGTCACGGTTACCTCTCCTGTTCGATGGACCCCGAGAACCGGTGGCATTCACGAGGAGACTGTCCGTCCGCTGAACCGTATTCGTCTCGGGGACGCCATTCCAGCCGATGTCATCGACCGAGCATCTAGTCCGCAGTTGTGGACGGCGTTGACACGGCTTACGGACTACGACCCGAAGAGTGGTCTTCCTGCCGATGATTCTCGGACGATCCGCGTCAAGGCGAACATTCTGAGTGCGAACGATGATGTCACGTACTTCCCCGGAAATGGTGGCGCATTGGCTTTGCGCGGCGGGTACGCGGACGCGCCGACCATTCACCACTTCCGCGTTGCGGTGACGACCACTCCGCGTAGACAGAAGAAGTATCACGTGATCCGTGTGTACCAGTTCGACGCAGCGCGTCTTCACCAGTCCGGTAAGGATGTCTTCGCCACTCCGCTAGACTCAAGCACCCTGTCCATGCGCGACGCGGGCACGTCAGCGCGCGCAGCTTTCCATAACTCGAAGTGGAGGGTCATCGTTCCTGGAGATGAGTTGGTGTTCACTCCGGAGCAGATACGGGGCTCCTCTGTAACGGCATTGAGAAGCATGGCTGAATTGTTCCCTGATGAGCGCGAATACCGTTACAAGGTGACTAGCTTTGGCGGTGACAGACCTATCATCACAAATACTTCGGTATCCGTTGGTGATGTCAAGACGCTGTTCCTTAAAGTTGATGGTGACGATCAGTTCCCGCCACTGATCAAGAGCATTGTGTCGGAGACAAAGTCCGTAATCAGCGGACTGGAGGGTGTCCGTGTAGAGCGTCGCGACATCCTGGGACAGAATCGGAACAACGGCTCTGCTATGTTGCGAAGCTACGTCCTTTGAGTGGGTGGGAAGTTCTCGACTTCATAAACTTCGACGGAGAAATAGTTGTCAAAAATCACCAACTGCATCCATATAGAACAGGAGCGACAACTCCACCGTCACCTGTAGGTCTGGCTAACGTTGGAACGATTCTACTTCGGGAAGACGCCTCTCTTCCCAGCGGTATGGCTGCCGCAGCGGCATATCACGGTGTGTCATTGATATTTTGTGACTGGACGTATGCGCCTGTGGCTGCCGTTCATTCATGGGGGCAGCATTCGCGTGTGGGCGCTCGACAACTGGCGCAATACACCGCGTCTGTTCCACAACGAAAACAAGTGTGGCAGAACATAATACAGGTTAAGATAACAGGACAGTCTTGGGTGTTGCGCACTATCGGAGATAGCAGTTGGGAGCATCTTCTAGATATAGCCAGAAACGTGAAGTCAGGGGACACAGGAAACGCCGAGGCAGTAGCCGCGGCGTTCTATTGGAAAAGGGTGTTCGGAGACGGATTTGTTCGAGACAGGTCACTTGGGGATGCGTATAATTGTGCGCTTAATTACGGATACACAATTTTGCGTGCACGAGCTAAACACGCGGTCGCCGCCGCTGGGCTGCATCCAGGGCTCGGCGTGTTTCATCGGGGACATCGAAACCCGTTCGCACTTGCAGATGATCTCATTGAACCGTTCCGTCCCGCTGTTGATGCCGCCGTCTTGGGAATTCCTATGGTGGATATGAGCATCCCTGCTACGAAGAAAGCGCTCGTGGCTGCCAGCGTCGCTATGATGGGGAATGGACAGAAAAGCGTGTCATCAGAGATGGTGTCCCTGGCACAGAATATTGGTATGTATTTCGAGGACAAGTCAGTGGGTCTACGTGCACCTGTGTGGCTTGGGTGAGGTATAGGACGAATGAGGACGTGTGGGCTGTAGTTTTGTTTGATGTCCCTACAACAACATCAGCCGCTAAAAGGGACTACGCGCGACTTAGAAGGTCGCTGCTGGAGATGGGTATGACCATGCTTCAGTTCAGTGTTTATGTGTGCTACTTGCCATCAGGTAAATCCGCAAAACCTCTGATGGATGTGGTACAGGAAGCACAGCCTCGTGACGGAAGAGTCACAGCAATGATTGTGAGCGATGCTGAGTACGCGGATGCGTACAGATTTGTGGGTGACGGTTACGGAGAAAACAGTCCTCCGGACCCATCTAAACCTGAACAACTGACCATTTTCTAAATGCTGAAACACACTGTTTCAGCAGGTCATACACTGTTTTTGAGAAAGACTAAGTCTAACACACTAGTTAGTGTGGTGAATTGATACCACTGACGCTTCGGTCCGGCTGCCGGTGAAAGTCTAACACACTAGTTAGTGTGGTGAATTGATACGTCCTGGCGTGTCGCTCCCCGATCTGGGAAGTCTAACACACTAGTTAGTGTGGTGAATTGATACACGCTGGACATGTTGCCGTCATTGGGGCAAGTCTAACACACTAGTTAGTGTGGTGAATTGATACGGTACGCAACGTGATAGAGCAGCCGGTAGAAGTCTAACACACTAGTTAGTGTGGTGAATTGATACTGGTTCTGGCGATGGCGCTGGGGTGGGTAAGTCTAACACACTAGTTAGTGTGGTGAATTGATACGTGCTCCCGTACCTTGTCGAGACGGCTGAAGTCTAACACACTAGTTAGTGTGGTGAATTGATACATGAAGCCGCGCGCCGAGCCTGACCGTGAAGTCTAACACACTAGTTAGTGTGGTGAATTGATACATGCTCGGTGGGTCGCCACGGTGGCGATAAGTCTAACACACTAGTTAGTGTGGTGAATTGATACTTCGGCGAGGACCACAACCGTTTCCGCAAGTCTAACACACTAGTTAGTGTGGTGAATTGATACCGCAGCGGGATCCCTGCCGATGGACACGAAGTCTAACACACTAGTTAGTGTGGTGAATTGATACCTAGCGTCGTCCAGGGCTTTCTTGGTGAAGTCTAACACACTAGTTAGTGTGGTGAATTGATACGCTGTCAGAGAAGCGAACGTCGTACCGCAAGTCTAACACACTAGTTAGTGTGGTGAATTGATACGTCCTCGATGTGTTCACGTCCTGTGACCAAGTCTAACACACTAGTTAGTGTGGTGAATTGATACCGGCGAAGTGAAGTGGTGCTTTCACCCCAAGTCTAACACACTAGTTAGTGTGGTGAATTGATACGGTAGCAGAGCGCGTAGAGCAGCCGGTAAAAGTCTAACACACTAGTTAGTGTGGTGAATTGATACTTCCAGTCACCGCTCCCATAACCAGTTTCAAGTCTAACACACTAGTTAGTGTGGTGAATTGATACATCACGGCGCGCAGGTTCGAGTACAGGGCAAGTCTAACACACTAGTTAGTGTGGTGAATTGATACGTCAATCTCGTCCCAAACCGCGAACACGAAGTCTAACACACTAGTTAGTGTGGTGAATTGATACAGTGGTACGACAAGCCGCTTGAGCTGAAAAGTCTAACACACTAGTTAGTGTGGTGAATTGATACCGGTCAGTGGGCACCTGAGTTGGACAAGAAGTCTAACACACTAGTTAGTGTGGTGAATTGATACGGAACGGAACCCGAGCGCCTGGCGAGCCAAGTCTAACACACTAGTTAGTGTGGTGAATTGATACAAGTCCAGGTCGTACTTCGCGACGGCGGTAAGTCTAACACACTAGTTAGTGTGGTGAATTGATACGTACAACAAGCTGTACCGTCCCGCGCCGAAGTCTAACACACTAGTTAGTGTGGTGAATTGATACGGCTTCGGCTCAGGCATCGGACGCCGCAAGTCTAACACACTAGTTAGTGTGGTGAATTGATACAGCATGACCTTCGAAACAGCCGCGCTGGCAAGTCTAACACACTAGTTAGTGTGGTGAATTGATACCTGAAGGGCGTCAGTCCGACGACGGTTGGAAGTCTACCACACTAGTACGTGTGACGAATTGATACGCTGCCACCGGTTTCACGCATACGGGCGAAGTCTAACACACTAGTTAGTGTGATGAATTGATACCCGTTGGGATTGCCCATACGAAACCACAAGTCTATGGGGTGAATTGATACGTCAGGCACACGGAGTACACCCTGTATTTAATCTAACACACTAACTAGTGTGATGAATTGATACAGGTGTCCACCAACATCTTCAGACAGATAAGTCCTGTCGTCAGGTACGAGATCCGCCGCTCATTTAACCGACCAGCAGCCACGCACCCGTAGACAGCAGCGCAATCGGAACGCCCAGGAACAGCACAGACGCGCTCAGCAGACCGCCCAGGCTCAGGGTTTCCGGCGCATCGCCAGTCTTCGCTGCGCGTGCCTTGATGGACTTGTTGTTTTTCACGTGTTTACTGAACAGCAACAGAGTCAGCACAGCCCACACGGCAGCGCCAATGGTGAAGGGTAGAGGCATGAAAGTTCCTTTCACAGGGAAACGGTGTTAGTAGCTCATTAACAGTATCATGCCCATAACCGCTGTGCAAGCTACAACGTGTTTAGGGCAGGAAACCTATCGTTCACTAACCACACCCTCTGCGACGAACACAGTCCACAACGACTCGGACAGCTCCACCACCCTCTTGGATCCGAGTCGGGACCGAAGGGTTCCCCTATTGGATTTCATTGCGGAAACCAGTGCGCGTTCGCTGACCCCCTGATGGTCACGCGCAGCGCACGCCAGCGCGTACGCCACTGTTTCCAGTCTTTTCGACTCCAGCAATATCTCACGCGCAGCGGCTGCCATCTCGTCCCCATTGACAGGGTTGACGGTAGGTTTGTTGCCTACCGCGAATCGCGTTAAAAGGAGGACACGTCCAGGGTTCAACGGACCTTTTCGTAGTCCAGATGCTATCGTGTTGAGTATATTCATGGTACAAAACTATACCACAGTACATAAGGGTCTGTGTTGGATACATCCGTACACACATGTACAACACAAAGTGAATATGGTATATGAGCTGCGCATATCCTCACATCTATATGTGCTCATGATACTAAGGTACCAACCTAGAGGACGAAGGTCGCAAGAAGTATTTTTGATATTCAATGGTTATTTGCACAAGAATCTGTTAGCGTGTATGATACGGTTATCCCGCAACAACGACATTCATCTAACATCGAAGGAAAAGCATCCATGCCCGCCATCACCACAGACCATCTTCTCAAGATCGCTCACGGAGGGGCACACGCCCTCAGCCTGTCGTCCAACCTTGGATCGCACACTGACAGGGTGTGCCCTCCTACCGTGGACGGTGGCGACTATCCATATCACACGGGGCTTGACTCGCAAGGAAACACCGTTCGTCAGGTGAGCCTTGCTCGCAAGGGCGCGGTCGGTAACCACCAGGAGCGGACTGTGCGCGAGCAGCGTGAGCTGCAGAACCCACTTATCGCGAAGGTAGCCTACGCACAGGTCGACTACCCGTCTAACAGCGCCTTCCCGGAGGGTGTGACTTTCTTCGACACCGATGTTCCTAACCGTATCGCCAGCGCGCACTTCATCTTCGCAAATGACACCAACGGACTCCTCACAGGTAAAGACCCCTTGTGGCGTGAAGCTGTTCTCCAGGGGAATAATCAAGCGCGTTCCCTGTTGAAGCTTAGTCCGTTCAGTCTTCTTGGGGGATTCTGGCTGAGTACCGTCAAGGGCGGTGTCCAGCAGCCGAGCCTGGTGTCAGGAAACATCACCGCCACCACTGCGGACCAGACGCGAGACGCACGTGGGTACATAGTGTCCGAGAAGCGTCGTGGCGGATTCCGCAAAGACCCGTACTTCGCTTCAGCTGGTGACGCGGCGGCGGGCGTCCAGATTGCCGATAAGCTACGGGCTTTGATGGGTGATGAATTCACCAAGGGCAAGGACGACAAGAAGAACCTGTCCTCCATCGGACTCGGAAATATCGGTTACGAGCGTGACGGTGCCTTGGGTATTTCGGTTCGTGATATCGTCCGTAACACCACCTTGTCACTGCCCCTGCTGCGGGGTATCCGACTCGGCGGGGACGCATCAGACGACGTTAAGGTTCGCGCCGCCCTTGCTGCGCTCTACCTGTACGTGGATCGTCTTACGGTGGAAACCAACCTGCACCTGCGAGCTGGATGCGTGCTATTTGAGAAGGACGCCAAGGTTCTCCTCGACAATGACGTGTTCGATGCGCCAACGGCACATGAAGCTGGGCGGCTGCTGGAGTCGCTGTTGGAGGACGCTACGGGTATCCTTGGATGGGACGGACTCGCTGGGAGCTGGATCGGAAACGATGACCTGCGTCAGGCATCGGGGGCAGTTGCTGGGGAAGGTGAATAAGAGCGATGTCGTCCCTGCGACAAGGGATTACCGTGAGGTTTCCTTCCGGTTATTTTGGAAGGGATTCTCGCGAATCTCCAGAAATAAAACCTGAATTCTCACGGTTGTTCGGCGCACTCATGGCTACTGGCGCGCGTACAGGTATGCCCGACGCCGAGGTGGACCGCGCCTTGGAGTGGATTGAATCCAACCCACCATCTTCAGTGACAATCCCTGAATGTGTCCCCTATGTCGATGGTCGCGGTTTCGACCACGTGAGGACACACTTTATGCACTCCGGGAGGTTGTCAGGCAAGGCTAACACTTTGAGCGGTAGCGAGGCTCCATACATGTTTGGCTCAGTCCCTCTGAACGCTGTGGCGTGGACGTGGGATGATGGCGTCCCATCAACAGTAGCGGATACGCTGACCGTTCTGTGTGCTGAGCTTCCGTACCTGGGAACCGCAAAATCGCTATGTGTAGCCAGTTTTGGGGACACACCGGAGTCTACGCACACGCGAAACTTCGAAGGATTCGTCAACGGAACGGTACAAGAGGAGCTGCCTCTTCCGGGTCGTGCCGCTGAACTGCGCCGTCGCTGGAAGGGAATTGTCCCCTCTAAAGTCATAGGGCGATCCAAGAACATGACGAAAGCAGTCAAGGACGTTCGTGACGCTACGCGTGACTTGCGTCAGAATCTGGTGTCTTTGCCTTATGCGCCCGTCAATCCTGTTCCTCCCCTGGATGGAGTTCCTTGGGACCGTGGGATGTGGCTCCCTTTCCGTGAGAATGACGATCCCCGTCCTGTTGATCATGTAAAGATTGCGGAAACTATTCACCGCGCACTGGTTCGTTTGAGTGATGACATGTCAGGGTATTGCCCCGCCGCGCTGTCAGGGAAGTTCCCTGGTAAAGATCGTGGAGGTGTTGTCAACAACGTTGCGGTCGTTGTCGTACCACAACGTGTTGGTGTACGTCATGCTGGAGGGAACCGCGCGGGTATACTGGTGCTGGTTCCTCACGGGGTGAGTCGTTCTGATGGCGACGTGGTTCTGGAAGCCGCACAGGAATATCGAGATCACGAGAAGTCTAATATCACGGCGTTGGGGCTGCGGGTGGATATTGAAAATACACGGGAGATTGACCCGTCACGATGGTGGGAAAGTTCATCCACGGAAAGCGTCCGAACGTGGCACCCGTATCCGTTGGCGATATCAGATTTCCCGCAGGAGTCTCCTCCCGCTGCGGCGAGAAAAGCTATCAAGTTCGTCACCGGAAAAGCTGTTCCACGTTCAGCGGTGATTCATGCGCGTAGGGCTGACCCCAGTCTTTTGTCGTCGTACACGCATCGCACCGAAAAAGTTAACGGAAGGGACGCGCATGGTGGAAAGTACTCCGCGCAGCGTGTGCATCCCGCCTTTGACGCCACGTACTGTTTGGATGGGATTATCCCTGATACCGCCGTCACTGCAATAGGTCAATCTCGTCATTTTGGTGTTGGACTTTTGGTGCCAGTCGATTCTCCCAATACGTCAGGAAACATGCTATGACCAGTCTTTCGATGGATCAGTTCACGGAGTTCTACAGTCAAGTGCATCGTGAAATCGGAAATGGAGAACGCATCCCGCACCCTTGGCAGCAAGAAGTGGTATCACGTATCGGTGCCAATCATGATGCGTATGTGGACATTCCAGCTATTGTAGCCCCTACAGGAGCGGGCAAGTCCTTCATCGCTACCCTGCATTTATTCGTGTGCGCGGTATATCCCTACGCCCCTCCGAGAATGGTCATGGTGCTTCCTCGTCGCGGTCTCGTGGATCAGGTTAACGAGGAAATTTCTCGAATCGCTGAAGTCATCGAGGTGAGTAGCCATCCTCTCATCTCATCGGTAAGGGAAGCACTGTTTGCACGCAAGTCAGTGCACGATGCAAGGAACAAGTCACAAGTCGCGGTGACGGACACTCTGCGCGGAGGGGTTCACGGTAGGCGCGGGTCTTTGTGGGCAGACGACCCCAGCGTGTGCACTGTCCTATCAGCAACCCCGCACATGGCTATCAGCACTTTGCTGTCGCGCAGCTTCGGATTCGCTCCCAAGCGTCACTCGGCGTACGCGGGGCTGTTTGCTGTGGGAACTGTGATGGTGTTCGATGAGGCGCATATTCAGCGTCAAGCTGTGAAAACCGCCCGCAGTGTGGCATCCATTGTTGCTCAAGATTCTCAGCGCGGCGGGGTAACGTCGCAGAAGCTGACGATTGTCGAAATGACAGCAACACCCTCAGACGACATGAACACTTCGTTGGCGGTTACCGTTGGTGACGCTGACGTTGCTGATCCTTTCAGTCCAATTGCGCGAGTGCTTACCGCGCCTAAAGTTGTGTCTGTGACACGGTGTTCGGATACGGATAAAGACATCCCTGAGACTCTTGCGGAAAGCGCGCTGGAAATGCGCCGATTCGTTGGTGATGGGACGTTGGCTGTCATCGCTAATACGGTGGGTTCGGCTTTGAAGGTGACCAAGATTCTGCGTAAGGAAGGTTTGCGTGTTGTTCCTATCACCGGACGTGTCCGTGGCGCGGATCGTGAATCACTCTTCGCAGCTTTTCCTGGTGTGCTCACCAGCGGGGGTAGCCCTGACGTAGACGTTGTCGTTGCCACTCAGACTATCGAAGTGGGAATTGACGCTGATTTTCACGGGATGGTCACCGAACTGGCTTCCGGTGACGCTCTGGCGCAGCGGTTCGGACGAGTTAATCGCCACGGGAAGCGGTCTATACCCGCCCCTATCGTTGTGGTTCAGCCGCTTGATATTAACAAATCCAATGGGGTCTACTCCGCCAGCGATTTGACAGGAGCACTTCAATGGATCGAGTCCCTTGACGAAGGAAAGGCGTCTCCG
>WBZQ01002403.1_pt1 | contig 12023 bp, 9 predicted proteins | sample 5204251 | NCBI WGS metagenome assembly WBZQ01 (sample SAMN12412402, study PRJNA552823) | activated sludge metagenome | isolation source: activated sludge from nitrification reactor of wastewater treatment plant... | place: USA: Virginia | collected 2017-09 | reverse complement strand
GCCCGTCACTCTACACCGGACGTCGCGTGAGCCGGCCTCAGCCGAGCAACAGCGCGCCGTGGTGCTCCGGGTCTTCGATGTCGGGGTAGTGGCCGGCCCGCGGCAACTCGAGGGCGCGGGCGCGCGGGAGGAAGGCGCGCAGGGCGGCGCGATCCAGGGCAGCATGCGTCGAGTCGGCAGCACCCCATACAACCGTCGTGGGCGGGAGTGCTTCGCCGCCGGCCAGCCCGTCGGGCCGGAACATCTGGAACGCCGAGGCCAGCGGGAACAAGCCGCCGCGTTCGAGCAAGGTGCTGGCCGGTGCGCGCAGGGCGTCCACCGAAGTCCCAGGGCCCAGGCAGGTGCCGTACCAGGCCTGCGCCACACGTCGGGCCAGCACCGTCGTGGCCAGTTGACCCAGGAACGGCGTGCCGAACAGCCACCAGTACCCCGCGCGCATCCAGGCCAACATGCCATCCGGTGCGGGCATCTGAACCAGCACGAGCCGTGCGACGAGATCGGGACGCAGGCGCGCCAGGCGCAAGCCCACGAAGGCCCCCACGCAGCCGATCGACAGCGTCACCTGGCGCAGGGCCAAGGCGTCGCAGGTCGCGGCCACACCCCAAGCCAGCTCGTCCAGGGTGAAGCTGAACCCGGGGCCAGCCGGCGACAGCCCGAACCCCGGCGGGTCGAGGCACAGCACGCGCCGCTGCGCCACGAGCCGCGTGGTCAGCTCGTCATAGTGCTCGATGGTGTTGGGTGGATCGGGCACCAGCACGATGGCCGGCGCCTGCTCGGGCCCGCTCAGGCGATGGCGTACACGCGCACCACCTGGCAGGTCGAGCCAGCGCTCGTCGCCGAGCTGGCCGCCGCGCGCTCGCAGGTGGCGTCGCAGGCGTGCGCTGCCCCAGGCGCTGTCCGCTCGCGCGGCCCAGCGCGCCCAACGGGAGGGCTCCGGGACGGCGTGCGCCGCGCACGACGCCACGCTTTCGAGCAAGCGCTGCTCGTCAGGCCGTGGCGTCGGCCAACGCCTTGCTGGGGTCGCCACCCAGCAGATCGACCTCATGCAGGTCGTCTTGGCGGATGAAATCGCGTCGGGCGGCCGCCACCATCACGCGCAGCACTTCGGCCGTCTCCTGGACGGGCTTGGGCTTGCGCAGCACGAGCCACGACTTCCACACACCTTCGGTGAAGCTCACGCTGCGGTAGGGATAGCCGTGCTCGAGACACCACTGTTTCACGAGCGGGGCCATGTGGCGCAGGTAGACGTGCGGGACGCCGGGGAACAGGTGGTGCTCGATCTGGTAGTCGGTGCCGCCGCAGAACAGGTTGCCAAACCAGCTCGTGCGGATGTTGCACGTGGTGGCGCACTGCAACAGGATGAAGTCGCGGTTCTTCAAGTAGCTGGCCCGCTCCTGGTTGCCCGACGACAGAAACACCGCTTCGGCCGGGAAGTGCGCGGGCGCGAACACGATGAAGATGGCCCAGCCCAGGAGCGCGTAGCGCAGCAGATAGAACAGCACCGCGTTCCGCGGGCCCAGGAAGAACATCGGCAGGAACACGAAGGCGGCATGGTGCAGCACCAGCGTGCCCAGGTCGATCCAGTGCACGGGCCGGCGCTTCTTCGAGTCGCGCAGCGTGGCCACGATGTACTTCCACCCCGAGAACTGGAGGTTGAGCGCGTTGAAGTTGACCGCCAGCGGGAACAGGTACCACTGCACCTTCGCCACCCAGCGGCGCACAGGCCCAGCCTTGCGCCATTCGTCCTCGTTCAGGAAGAACCAGGGCAGCAGGTCGATGTCGTCGTCGAGGCCCACCACGTTGGGCGTCGGGTGGTGCACGACGGCGTGCTTGTGGCGCCAGTAGCTGGCCGACATGCCGATGAAGAAGCTGTAGCCCAGGATCTGCAGGGTCCAGTTCACCCACCACTTGTCGCTGGTCGCATAGTGCGCGGCGCTGTGCGTGTTGGTGGTGATGGCAAACAGGCCCAGGCTGCTGAACCAGAGCGCGAACAGCTTGACCCACAGGCTGTCGTACAGGTGGAAGATGAAGATCCCGCCGACCATCAGCGTGACCATGAAGACCAGCTCGAAGATGATCTTGCCGGGGCGCTTGCGGTGGTATCCCAAGCGCAGGAACTCCCGATTGAGTTGCGTGAGAGCCTGGGCGCTCAACTGAGCCTCCTCGAGCGCGTGACGCTCGTTTGCTGTCCGTCGTGGAAGCGCGCGGCCCGCGCTGCGCTGCGGCGTTCACCACGGACGGCGCGGGTCCCGAGACCGCGCCGCGAGCGGGCCTGGGCGCCGGCCGGGCGCGCAGCGCGCGAGCTGCATGCCGAGGACGACCCATCGCCAATGGGGTGGGCCACTACACGCGCACCAGGGGCATGGGCCCCGCGTAGTCCTTCATCACCAGCACCTGCCACAGCGACGAGTCCGAAGCAAACCCGGCGGCGATCGAGCAGTGCAGGTAGTACTCCCACAGGCGCTGGAAGCGCAGGTCATAGCGCTGTGGGTCCAGCGTGCCGCGGTTGCGCACGAAGTTCTCGAGCCAGTGCTTGGCCGTGTAGGCGTAGTGCCGGCACAGGTTCTCGACGTCTCGGATGGCCAGGCCCAGGCGCTCGCACTGCAGCGCGATCTCGGACAGCTTGACTTGCCCCGAGCCCGGGAACACGTGCTTCTGGATGAACGGGTCATGCACGTTGCGCGATGCGGTGGTGCCGATCACGTGCACGAGCGCCGTGCCGTCGGGCGCGAGCGCCGCGCCGATGCGCTCGAAATAGCGCGGGTACTCCGTGCGCGGCAGGTGCTCGAGCATGCCCACGCTCACCACGTGGTCGAAGGATCCGGAGATGGTGCGATGGTCGCGCAGCTCGAGGCGCACGCGCTGATCGAGGCCCGTCGCACGCAGGCGCTCGTTGCCGTGCTCGCAGTGCCGGCGGCTGGTGGTGATGCCCACCCCGGTCACGCCGTAGTGGCGCGCCGCGTGGGTCAGCAGCCCACCAAAGCCGCAGCCGATGTCGAGCACGTGCTGGCCCGCGCGCAGCTCCAGCTTGCGGCAGATGCGGTCGAGCTTCTGGAACTGGAGCTGCTCCAGCGTGTCGTCGGGCGTGTTGGCGTAGCCGCACGAGTAGGTCAGCGTCGAGTCCAGGAACGCGTGGAACAGATCGTCTCCCAGGTCGTAGTGACGTTGCACCTGGCTCCACTGGAAGCGTCGCAACAGATTGGCGGCCTGCACGCGCAGCACGGCCCAAGCAGTGCGCCAGTCGCCGCGCATCTTCTTGTCGACGCGGTTGCGCAACAGCGCACTCAGGAACTCCCACAGCGTGCCTTCTTCGACGGCGAAGTCACCGTCCATGAAAGCTTCGCCCATGCCCAGGTTGCCCGCGCCCACCAGCCGGTCAAAGAAGCGCGGGTCGTGCACGCGCAGCGTCACGCTGCCGGGCGCATCGAGGCGCTCGCGGTTGCCGACCACCAGCTCACGCGGGCCGATGCGGAAGCGCACCGCGGTGTCCTCGAGCGCGCCGTCCAACAGGCCCAGCAGCACGCCCTGCGCTCCAGAGCCGAAGTCGCCGCGCTGCGTGACCGTCGAGCTGGTCAGCAGCGCGCCATGCGTGGAAGCCTGCTCGCTCATGCGCGCCTCCCGAGCACGTTGGGCGCATCGAAGTAGATGTCGTCGCGTCCGGGGGGCACGAGCGCCCGGCGGCCCTCGCTGCGGCTCAACAGCACCTGATCCAGACGGATCAGGCCCATGTCGAAGCGCGGCGGGAAGCCCGCCAGATAGATGCGGAACGCTCTGTAGGCGGCTTCACCGACCAGCCGCCGGACATCGGCCGCGCGCGCCTCGAGGTTGGCCAGCCAGCAACGCAACGTATTGGCGTAATGCTCGCGCAGGCGCTCGACGTCGCGCACTTCGAAGCCCACGCGCTCCGAGTTGAACACCACCTCGGTCAGCGTCGGCATCTCGGCATCGGGGAAGATGTATTTCTGGATGAACGCGTTGTGCTGACGCAGCACGCGGCCATTTCCGGGCTGGCCCGGTGCCGGGGGCGGCTCGAGCGCGCACGTGATCAGGTGGCACAGGAACAAGCCGCCGGGTCGGATCAGCTCGTAGAGCCGAGCGAAGTACGCGCCCAGGTTCTTGACGCCGATGTGCTCGGCATTGCCAATCGAGGCCAGCTTGTCGAAGCGCTCGGTGCGCGGGATGTCGCGGTAATCGATGGCGTCGACCCGGCAGCGCTCGGCCACACCTGCGCGCCGGAAACGCTCGTTCGCATGCTCGGCCTGGCGCTGTGCGAGCGTGACCCCGTAGCCGTGCACGCCGTAGTGCACGGCCGCATGCTCCAGGAGCGCGCCCCAACCGCAGCCCACGTCGAGCAGCCGCTCGCCGGGCTTCAGGCGCAACTTGCGGCACACCAGGTCGAGCTTGGCCTCTTGAGCTTGGTCCAGGGTCTCGCGACCCGTGGGGAAATAGGCGCAGGTATAGACCATGCGCTGGTCGAGCCAGAGCGCGTAGAAGTCGTTGCCAAAGTCGTAGTGGAAGCGCACCGCGTTCTCGTCGCGCTCCTTCGAGTGGCGGAACACGTAGTGCGAAAGCCGCTCGAAGGCCGGGACCTGTGGATCGCTGGCGCGCGCTTCGGGTGCTGCCGGCTTCGTGGACGGCAACGCCAGCACGCGCGCTGCCACCTTCAGGAGCGCCGCCTTGGAGCGGAAGCGCGCCTCGATGTCGTCGGCCAGGAGCGTTGCGCGCTCCATGGAACCTTCGACGTCGAAATCGTCACGCAGGTAGGCTTCGGCCAGGTTCAACTCGGTCGGCGGCATGAACATCGCGCGCAGCGCGCCCGGGTGACGCAGCACCAGCGTGAAGGCGCCGGCCGTCGGGCCTTCGGTGTCGCCCGACCAATAGCGCACGGCGAAGGCGCGTGCGTCCGCGGGACCGAACAGGTCCACCAGCAGCGCGCGCGTCTTGACGAGCGCGGCGTCCGTCTGCGTTCGCAGTCCAGCCTGCGCTGGAGTCTGCAACTCCATCGACATGATGCCAGCCTCCTGAGCCGTGTCGTACCCAGTGCCGTACGGGTCGACACCGGAACGCCGTCGTAACCGTCGTCACAGGCGTGATTTGGAGCGCAGTCTAAACCCGCGGGCCACGCCCGCCAAGGGGCCCGATCCGGGGACGCCGTTGGCGGCCCCTCCACTCCCGGGTATCATCCTGCCCTCCATGGCAATGTCTTCACCTGCCACCGACTTCGCGCAAGCGCTCGCCTCCACCGACCTGTTCGGCAGCCTCGAACCCCCGGTGCTCGCGCGCCTGGCGGGCGAGAGCGAGCACGTCGGGCAAAACGGCGGCAGCGTGCTGTTCTACCAGGGCGACCGCGCCGACTGCGTCTACGTCGTGCTGTCGGGACGCCTGCGGGTGACCGTCGAACAGCGCGACGGTCGCGAGCGCGTGGTGGGCGAGGTGGCCCGCGGCGAGGTGGTGGGCGAGATGGCCCTGCTCACCGGCGAGGCACGCTCGGCCACGGTGCGGGCCGTGCGTGACAGCGAGTTGCTGCGCTTGCGCAAGGATGCCTTCGATCGCGTGGTCGAGGAGCACCCCGCCGTGATGCTGCCGCTCACGCGACGTCTGGCCACGCGGCTGCGCTCGGCCTTGGGCGCCGGCGGGCGCAGCGCAACCGCCGCGCGCACCACGACCTTGACCTTGCTGCCGGCCGGTGGCGACGCGCCCCTCGAACGCTTCGCCGAGCAGTTGACGCTGGCCCTGCAAGCCGTCGGGCCGGTGCTGCACCTGACCAGCCGCCGCGTGGACGAGCTGCTGGGCCCGGACACGGCCCAGACGCCCCACGATCACGCGCGCGACACCGAGTTGGCCGTCTGGCTCAACGAGCAGGAAGCACGCCACGCCTTCGTCATCTATCAGACCGACCGCCAACGCTCGGCCTGGACGGTGCGCTGCCTGCGCCAGGCGGATCGCATCCTGATCGTCGCCGACGCCCAGGAGAGCGCCGAACCGGGCAGCGTGGAGTTGACCGCCGAGCGCCAGGTCTCCGACGGCCCGGGGGTCGAGAAGGTCTTGGTGCTGCTGCATCCCAAGGCGCAGAGCCTGTACGGCGGCACCTCCGACTGGCTGCGCCGGCGCGACGTGAGCGCGCATTACCACGTGGTGCTCGACGATGCGGTGCATGTGCGGCGCCTGGTGCGCCTGCTCACCGGCCGCGCGCACGCGCTGGTGCTGGGCGGCGGTGGCGCGCGCTCGTTCGCGCAGATCGGCGTGCTGCGCGCGCTCGACGAGGCCGGCTTCGAGATCGACGTGTTGGGCGGCACCAGCATGGGCGCCTACCTGGCCGCGCAGCGCGCGCTGGGTTGGGATACGCGGCGCATCCTGGAGTTCAACAAGGACCTGTGGACGCGCGTGCGGCCGCTCAAGGAGTACAACCTGCCGCTGGTCAGCCTGGTCGCGGGCCAGCGTTTCTTGAAGGCCACGCGCGCGCTCTACGGCGACGCGGAGATCGAAGACCTGGGTCTGCCGTTTTTCTGCTGTTCGAGCAACCTCACGCGCGCGCGCCTGATGGTGCACGAACGTGGTCTGGCCTGGCGTTGGCTGGGAGCCAGCATTGCGGTCCCGGGCGTGTCCCCGCCACTGCTCGACAACGGCGACGTGCTGATGGACGGCGCGGTGCTCGACAATCTGCCCATCGACGTCATGCGCGAGCGCCACCCACGCGGCTTCATCGTGGCGGTCGACGTCAGCCCGGTCGAGGATCTGGCCATGGATCCCGACCTGCGCCTGTGCCCGCCCGCCTGGCAGATCCTGCGCAACAAGCTGAATCCTTTCTCGGAAAACCTGCGCGTGCCCTCGATCTTCGAGATCCTGTCGCGGTGCGCGTCGCTTGGCAGCGTGCAGCAGCTCCACGAGCTGAAAGAGCAGGCCGACCTGTACGTACACCCGCCCACCGAGCGCTTCAGCATGTTCGACTGGGACAAGATCGAGGAGTTGACGGAGGCGGGCTACCAGCACGCGGTCGAACTGTTGGCCGAGGGCGGCCTCCCTGAATTGCTGGGCGGCGGCGGCCAGGCCACTGGCCCCATGCCGGCGGTGCGCTGAGCGCCCTTCCGTGACGGTGAGCTGTCAGCCCTGACTACCCGCGGGGTGCGTCTGACGTCAGCTTCTGGAACGGGGCTGCCCACCCATCGCTGATGAGCATCGCCCAGTGCGCGGGGATGAAGAACGGCCGCTCCTTGCCATTGCCGAGCTTGCCGATGCGCAGCGCTGCCAGCATGTGCTTGCCATCCAGTGGCGCGTTGCGCTTGTCATTCTAGGGCTCACTCCAGGAGCCGCGCGGGGTGGCTTCATGCGCCGAGCCCTGCCAGGCGCGTCCAGGTCCGGAAGAGAGCGCACGAGAACGTCGTGGCCCACAGCGCGATCGCGCCGGTGAGCAGCAGCGACGCGGCGCGACGCCAGCCGCCCGCACGCCAGAGATCCTCGAGCGCTGTGCCTGCCAGCAAGGCAACCCACGGCGCCACGAACTCGATCTCCTTCATGTCCTTGAAGAGCCCGCCGGCCAGGCCGCGTAGGGCCACGAGCACCAGAAAGCTGGCGCCGTAGGCCAACAGCACGCGATACGCGAGCGCATCCACGCGTGAACGCCAGCGCAGCAGTTGAACGAGCGCCAGCGGCACGAGCAGCCAGCCGTAGAACAACGGCACGCGCGCCAAGGCCTGCGTCAGCAGCGCGCGGCGACTCGCGGGCACACCGTCGCCGTCTGCGCCTTCAGCCTCGGAGGCCGGTGTGTCGACCTGCGCCGCACTCGGCGCGAGCGACCCCTTCGCACCGCCACCGAGCTGCGCGCCCACGCGCAGGTAGGCCGGCAGGATCTCCGTCGCGAACTGCACGGTGAAGTGCGGGTACAGCACGCCGACCGTGAGCACGGCAGCGCCGGCTCCAGCAGCCCAGGCGCGCCCGCGCAGGCGCGTGACCAACAGGCCGAGCCAGCCCGTGAACAGCGCCATGTTGAACAGGCTGGCCACGTACGTGAGATACGAAGCCAGCACCGCGGCGGCGGTCGCGGCGTAGCGCCGTGGCGCCGCGGGACGTAACGCCCAGGCCACCGCGGCCAGCAGCGCGAGGCTGTCGAACATGTGCCCGCCCAGGGTCGACCAGAGCGCCAGCACGAGCCGGCTCGTGAACACCGGGAGCAGTGCTGCGACGAGCGCCGCGACGACCCCCCGTCCCGGCCCCAGCAACAGCCCGGCCAGCAGGAACACGATCACGCACTCGGCCCCCGCGGCCAGCGCCACCGCGATCTTCATGGCCTCTTCCACCGCGGCCGGATCGCGGCCGGCCAGGCCAAAGGGCATGAAGAACACGGGCGAATAGGGAAAGGCGTACTTCTGGCCGGCCACGACGCGCGGATACGCGACACCGATGCGCACCTGCGCCGTGTGCCGGCGCTCGTAGAAAGAACCGGGGTCGTCGCGTAGCGCCTCCACGAAGCGCCGGTTGTTGCGCACGTCGTTGTAGAAGTAGCTGGGATGCAGCACGGTCGCGCCTTTGACCAGCACGCTCGCCAGGAACAGCATCACGATGACCCGACCCGCTGGCCGAGCGCGCAGCAGCGCGGCCACCGCAAAGGCCGCCAGCAGTGCGGGCGCAGCGAGACGCGCCTGGACGTGCAGGCTGGCGAAAGGATCGAGCGCCAAGCCGAGCGCCTGCACCGCGATCACGATCAAGGCGGACACGCTGGCGCCCGTGAAGCCCAAGCCTGCCCAGAGCGCCAGCGCAAGCGTGCCCAGCATCAGCAGCCGCGGCGCGGTTTGTGTCCATGGCACGCGCCAGGCCACGCCCTCCACGCGCAGCCAATCGAGCGCGAAGGCCAGGTCGTTGGGGCCGTCGCTGGCGAACTCCAGGCTGAGCGAGCCCGCAGGCAGCACGACGGGCACCTCGTGCTCTCGGAAGCGGCCCGGCGGCACGTCGAAAGCCCCGAGCGGAACCCCCGACCCGAACACCTGCACGCGCACCGGCTGATCGAGGAAGCGCGCGGCGCGCACGCGCAACAACGCAGCCCCCGGCGTGGCCGCGAGCGGCCACTCGATGCGCGCCCGGTTGCGCGCCCAGCGTGACGTGACGGGTGGGCGCTCTTCGCTGTCAGCGAAGCCCGTCAGGTAGGCGCCGGTCGAGGGGCCGATGTCGAGTGTCAGCGGCGCGCGCGCAAGCCCGGCCCAGGTGTAGGCACCTTCGCCCAGCACCAGCAGCAGCAGGGCCAGCCCGAGCGCGCGCCGGCTGGCGCTCAAGCCGGGCATGCTCTCTGCTGCGTGCGACGCCCGACCACGCGCGCGTGCAAGGGCTCCCGCGCGCGCTCCCCGAGCATCGGCCGCAGGCTACTTGGCGGCGCCAACCACGCCGCAGGCCAGGCGACCGCCGGCGTTGCCCGTCGGCTGCGTGGTCAGATCGTCGGGCTTGGCATGCACGATGACGCCGCGTCCCAGGATCGAGTTCTCGCCCGACAGCGCTGCCAGCCGGTCGGTGTACTCCAACGTCACGACGCCCTGGGCATCCGCCTCGACGTTGCCGAAGTCACCCGCATGCCGCGCTGATGCGGCCGGGCCACCATGCAGGCTGCCCTTGGGATTGAAGTGCCCGCCAGCGCTCATGCCATCGGGCGCCGAACAGTCCCCGTACTCGTGCACGTGGAAGCCATGCGCGCCCGGCGTGAGCCCGGTCAAATGCACGCTCACGCGCAGGCCGTCGCTGGCATGCGTGAACGTCACGTCGCCGGCGACGGCGTTGCCTTGCGTCGGTCGCACGACGGCCAGCGCGCGCGTGATGGGCGCGCTCGGCTGCGGTGCCGGCGCGGGGCTCGCTGCCGCGGCGGGCGTCGGGGTGCTCTGGGCGCCGCGCGCTGACCCGGCCAGCAGCGACAAAGGCGCGATCAATGTGAAAGCCATCCCGAGCCGAGCATGCGTTCTCATGAATCCCTCCAGGAAGGGCAAGCTGCGCGGCCCGCGAGGCTTGGCAGCGCGCAGTGCACCTCGGATTGTGTCGCGAGCAGGCCTTACCCGCCCGCTCCGATCGCACGACCCCGGAAACTTCGGGTGCCTGCGCGACATCTCCTAGGACCAGGCACGACGCGCGGGCTCACGCGGAGCACGTCCACCACCGACGGTCAGCGTCCGACGTCGAAAGGGCGTGCGTTCGAGGCATTGCCTTGCGCGTCTGTGAGCATCACCAGGTAGTTGCCCTCGCGCGCCTGGTCGTCGATCTTGATCAACAGCGTCAGCAAGGTCGGGTTCACGAAACGCTGTCCCACGACCTGCACGCCTTGGGCCGGTTCGCGGCCCCGGAACGCCAAGCGCGGCTGCAACCCGGGGCGCAGGCCGCTGCCGCGCACGTCCACGAGCACCGTGGCGCCCTTGCGCAGCTTGGCGGGTACGAGGGCCGTGATCACGGCCGGTCCGGCTGGCTCGGTCGCCGTGGTGCCGGGCGGTGGCACGGCCGCCGCGGTACGCGCCAACTCGGGCACGGGGGTCGGAGACGCGGCCAATGCGGGCGCCGACTCCACGGGCACTGGCGCAACGGGGGTCGCCCGTACCGTGGTTGCGGGCGCCGTGCTGGGCGCGGCGCTCGGCGTCGGAACAGGCGTTGGCGTGGGTGACGCCAACGGGGCCGGGGTGGGGCTTGCGGTGGTGGCGGCTGGGCTGGCGGCGAGGGGCCGCGACGGCGCGTCCGGGGTGGGCTGGGCCGAAGCCGTGACCGGCACGGGTGTGGCGACAGCACGCGGGGACGTGGTGGCGCTCTCGGGACCCGACGGCGGGCGGGTCAGCCACCACACGCCGCCCAGCAGCACGAGCATGCCACCCACCGAGGCTGCGATCAGCGGGGCACGACCAGCACTGCCGCCCGCGCGCGCGGCCGGTGGGCGCGCAGCGGGCGCTGCCCCCGGTGCGACCCGTTCGGGGGCGCTGGCAGCGGCTGGACGCGCAGGTGCCTTGGCCGCCGCGCGGCGCCGCGGCGCCGGATGCTGGCGACGCGCCTTGCGCACCGTCTCGAGCAGGTACGAGAGGTCCTTGGGACGCCACTCGGGGTCGCGCTCGAGGCACGGCATGACCGCCTCGGCCAAGTCCCTCGGAAGGTCTTTGGCAACATCGGCCAGAGCCGGAGGAGGCACGTTGGCCGCGGCCTCGATGCTGCCCAGTGGGGTGGGCACCACGAACGGATGACGACCGGCCAACAGCTCGTAGGCCAGCACGCCGATTGAGTAGATGTCGGCGCCGCGCTCGTAGGGCACCAAGTTGTCGATCAGCTCAGGTGCGCGGTACTCGGGCACGGGCTGCTGGTCGGGTGCGTCATCGGCCGGTACCAGGCGGATCTCGCCATCGGAGCCGATCTCGATCTGGGCTGGGTTCAAGGCGGGCCGCGTGTTGGCCCTGCGACCCGTGTGGAACTTGTCGAGCGCGCCGCACAGGTTTTCGAGCGCCTCGAGACGCTCGCCCAGCCCGCGCCCATCTTGCAGCCAGTCGGCCAGGCTCACGGTCGGTGCTCCCGGAAACGCGCCCGCGGGATCGTGTGCGCAGCGCCGAACAGCCGCGGGCGGGGCATAGGCGGACGTAGGCTAACCGTCACGCGCGAGACGGTCAAGACGGGCACCCAACATGGGTGTGCCAGCACGCCGTGGCCGACACGTCGTCGTCGAGCGGCGCCGCAACGACGTGCGCTCACACCACGGAGATGTCTCGGGAGCAGACGCAGGGCCGCAAGAGGCCATGCGTCTGCGGCTGGGCGGGGGGGCTGCGCGCGCGGCCCCCCGACGGCGACGGCTAGCAGCCCGTGGTGAAAGTCAGACCGCGCCCAGAGCCGGTCTCTTCCGCCAGCTCGGCGTTGCAGAACCTCGAAATACTCCCGGTATTCCTGCGGTTTTGCGCCTTGATCTGACGAAAAATCCCTCGCTCTGGAGCACGGTGCACTTCCACCACGGGCCGCTAGGCGCCAGCCCTGGCCAGGTTCTCGGCCGCGAAGTGCCAGTTGAGCAGGTTGTCGAGGAAGGCAGCCACGTA
>WBZQ01001774.1_pt1 | contig 12025 bp, 10 predicted proteins | sample 5204251 | NCBI WGS metagenome assembly WBZQ01 (sample SAMN12412402, study PRJNA552823) | activated sludge metagenome | isolation source: activated sludge from nitrification reactor of wastewater treatment plant... | place: USA: Virginia | collected 2017-09 | reverse complement strand
TTCCTGGTCCCTGCTGAATGTGCATGGCTCCGAAATGCAGTACACGCCCAATCAGGACAAGATTATGGAAGCCTTAAGCCAAAATCTGACCGAGGGCAATTACATGGTGCCCCGCCCTCCGGATAACAGTACCCCGGAAGAACAACAGGCCTACATGGAAAATGCCGGCGGCAAACCATGGGCTACTATTCAATACCATTCGTCCATGAATACCAGCATGGGCATGAACATGATTCGCGGTTTCGCGGTAGACATAGTGGCCGTATTTCTGTTGGTCTGGCTGCTGGGCAAATTTGCCAACCTTAATTTTCAGACCATTCTGCTGTCAGCCCTGGCGGTTGGCGGTATCGGCTATCTTACTATTCCGTATCTGAACAGCATCTGGTTCGAAGGAAACACCATCGGCTACCTCGTCGACCTGGTGGTGTCGTGGGGCCTGGTCGGCGCCTGGCTGGGCTGGTGGCTGATGCGGCGCCCGTAGTGCCGAACCCCGTTCGGCACAAACACAACGCCGAACAGGGTTCGGCGGTACAGCGCCCGTACTGCCGGACCCCGTTCGGCACAAACACTACGCCGAACAGGGTTCGGCGGTACAGCGCTCGTACTGCCGAACCCCGTTCGGCACATAAATACAACGCCGAACAGGGTTCGGCGGTACGGACGGCGCGTCAGAAGCCCACCACCTTCACACCTTTCTTCAACTCCACGTACCCCCGGATAATCCTACCCGCATCAGGATCTTCGTACAGCATTTTGAGCGTTTCGAGCAGGTCTTCGGGCGTATAACGACCCGCATCCTCCACATCTACGAACCCCAGGCCGAGAAAACGCCCCTCCTGCACTCCCAGCACGGCCAGTTCGCCCTCACTGCGGCCTGGTTCGAACACAAAAAAACTGCCGGTCAGCCGGCGGTTCAGGGTATTCACAGCCTGTTCGACCCGGACATTATAGGCATCGACCGGTTCTTCGCCGATGCAGGCGCCGTGGCATTTTTTGATGGAATGATGGAAACAGGCGTGGGAAGAGGAATCCAGGTGGGTAAGCCGGTAGCACAATTCGAACTGGCGCACCGCATTTTGCAGATGCACCCGGGCCTGGTCTACTTTCGGGAAGTCGGCCACCACGTTGAATTTTTTCAGGGACTTGGCCGATCGCTTGCCGAAGGCCAGGCAGCGGTAGCCGTTCTGATCGATATAAGTAAATATACAGCCGGTGTACGAGCGGCTGCGTAAGGCCCGGTTGATGCGCGGCTGGATGCGTTTGATCTCGGCGCTTTCCAGCAGCAGCGCCGCCAGTTCGCTGCCGGTCACTTCGTAACTGATCTCGGCCACGCCGGCCCGCAGTTTTTCCCCTTTGGGCGTCAGGTCGGCAAAGTGCTCGAACAGGCGCTTGCGGATATTCAGGCTTTTTCCCACGTAGATCACCTCGCCGCGCTCATCGTGCAGATAGTAGACGCCGCAGGTTTCCGGCACGGCTTCCAGGCGCTCCAGCGTCACGGCGGCGGGCAGTTTCGCTTCCCGGATGCCGTAACGCAGCATCGATTTGACGGACCTGCCGGGCTGGGTGGCCAGGATACGCTCGAAGATCTCGACGGTGGCCAGGGTGTCGTCCAGCGCCCGGTGGCTGCGCTCGGCCTGGATGCCGAAATGCTGCTTCAGGCTGCTGAGGCTGTAACTCGGCAACCCGGGAAAGGTTTTGCGCGACATGCGCACCGTGCAAAGTTGCTGCCGCGCAAAGGGGTAGCCCAGCCGGGCAAATTCTTCCCGCACGAAGGAATAGTCGAACGAGACGTTGTGCGCCACGAATACCGCGCCTTCGGTCATTTCCACGATGTGCCTGGCTACCTCGTAGAACTTCGGCGCGTGCGCCACCATCTCGTCAGTGATGCCGGTGAGGTGGGTGATGTTCCAGGGGATGCTCCGTTCGGGGTTAATGAGTGTGGAAAACGTATCGATCACCTCCTCGCCGTTGTGCAGCACGATAGCGATCTCCGTGATGCGCTCGAAGCGCGCCACTCCCCCGGTGGTTTCCACGTCGATGATGGCGTATAAAGGTTGCTTCATTGTTTCGCACTTTTCCTGTAGGTTTGCAAACGTAAAACACTATTTGTTTGAAAAGTAATACATCCGCCGGTTTTTATTTACCTGTTTTGCTCATCGCCGTTTTTACGGCGTCGGGAGCGGCTGTTTCGGCCCAAACAAATGTTTGGGAACCCGAACAACAGGTGGTCACGGGCAGCGAACGGCTGGATGTACTGCTGCCGCTGCTGGAAGGTAAACAGGTCGGACTGGTAGTGAACCATACCTCCAAAGTAGGCGAGCGGCACCTGGTGGATACGCTGCATCAACTGGGCGTTTGCATTGCGCGGATCTACGTACCGGAGCACGGCTTCCGCGGCGCCGCCGAGGCCGGCGAACTGCTGAACGACGACCAGGACGGACGCACCGCAGCGCCGATCGTTTCCCTGTACGGCAAAAAGAAAAAGCCCGCGGCCGGAGATTTGGACGGCGTGGACGTAGTGGTTTTCGACATTCAGGATGTGGGGGCCCGGTTCTATACCTATATCAGCACGCTGTACTACGTACTGGAGGCCTGCGCCGAGCAGGAAAAGCCCGTCATCGTGCTCGACCGCCCCAACCCCAACGGCCACTACGTGGATGGCCCGGTACTCGACATGCGCCTGTCGTCCTTTGTTGGCATCGCTCCGCTGCCCATCGTGCACGGCTGCACCATGGGCGAACTGGCCCGCCTGTTTGCCGGCGAATGCTGGATACACGAGCCTTACCAACTTGGTCTCCAGGTGATTACCTGCGAAAACTACACCCACCACACGCCTTACCGGCTACCGGTGCGGCCCTCCCCCAACCTGCCCAATGCGCGGTCCATCCTGTTGTATCCTTCCATCTGTCTGTTCGAAGGTACGCAGGTCAGCATCGGCCGCGGCACCGACTGGCCCTTCCAGGTGCTGGGCACGCCGGATTTTCCGAACGATTCGTTCTGGTTCGTGCCAAGGCCGAATCCGGGCTCCAAGTACCCGCCCCACGAGGGCTGGGTCTGCAAGGGGCTGGACCTGCGCGAGATTCCGCTGGACAGTCTGCGGGCACAGGGGAAAATCGACCTGCGTTATTTGCTGGAGTTTTACCGGCAGTACCCGGGCAAGGATTCCTTTTTCCTGTCCAACGGCTATTTCGAACTGCTGGCCGGCACGCAGTCGCTGCGCGAACAGATCGTGGCGGGAAAAACGGAAGCGGAAATAAGGGCTACCTGGGAGGAAGACCTGGCGGCGTTTAAAAAGATTCGGAGGAAGTATTTGTTGTATGCGGAGTAAGTGCTGAGAAGATTTGTCAACTTTTTAAAAGTTGACAAATTTGGCCGGATCGAAGCCCGAATCGGTCTTTTGAGTCTGTGGAACAATTGTCGAGGGAGAGGCTTGTGCTTAGGCAGCAAGAAATAAACAGGACGATTTTGATGGCCATTCGGGCCTTCAGTGCTATTTTTCCGACTTTCAGACGACACTTTGAAATGCCCACCCACCTCGACACCGGCCGCCACGGCGAACAAATCGCTGTCGAATTTCTGCAAAACAAGGGCTGGCGTATCGCCGAGCGCAACTGGCGCCTGGGGCGCGGCGAAATCGACGTCATCGCCTGGCCCCACGACCGGTTGCTGGTGTTCGTAGAGGTGAAGACCAGGGCCGGCGACGGTTTCGGCGGCCCCGAAGGCGCGGTGGATGCCCGCAAACAGGATTTGCTGGCCCGCACGGCCGGCGCTTACATGGAGCGCATCGGCTACGACTGGGAGATCCGTTTCGATATTGTGGCGGTGCTGCTGAAAGGCGACAAAGTGCTGGAAATCCGCCACGTGGAAGATGCGTTTTTTCCGATGTAGTTTTGCGGGGAAAACCGCTTAGGTGTGGCATGACCGCCGGCCGATCACAAGTTACTGAGGATCCCAAAAGCGGTCATGCCACACCTGAGAAGACCGGAATTTAAGCGACACAAAAACAAGCGGCCTGCCGCTGCAAAACCGACAATATGAAGATTTTCTCCCTGCCCTTCCTAATCCTGCTCCTCGCGGCCCAGGCCCTTTCCGCTCAAAACGTGAACACCACCTTTCGTTCCAAACTGGCTTATCCCGGCCAGACCCTGGCCAACGTGTGGGGCTACTGGGCCAATGGCAAGGAATACGCCCTGGCCGGCGGCGCCGCCGGCCTGATCATCGTGGACATTAGCAACCCCGATGCGCCGCAACAGATCGTGCAGATCCCCGGGCCTAACAACCTCTGGAAAGAGATCAAGACCTATAAGCATTATGCCTACGTGGTTACGGAAGCCGGGCAAGGCATCCAGATCGTGGACCTGAGCGGCTTGCCCGGCGCCACCCTGAACTACAAGTACTACACCGGCCTGGGCCAGTACCCTGACCCGAACGCCAAGTTGAACCGCATTCACGCCCTGCACATCGATACGACGAAAGGGTATCTGTATGCCTACGGCGGTGACCAGTTCGAAGGCCGCGTCCGGGTTTTCAACCTGAACCCGGATCCCTATAACCCCACCTATGCGGGAACCTTTTTCTCCAGTTTTTCCGGCAGTAACAACTACATCCACGATGGGTACGTGGACAACGATACCCTGTACGGCGGGCATATCTACGGCGGTTTCTTCTCCATCGTGGACATGACCAATAAGAACGCGCCCCAACTGGTGAGCACCCAGCCCACCCCGGGCGCTTTTACCCACAACACCTGGATCTCGCAGGACCGCCACACCATCTTTACCACCGATGAAGTGAACAATTCCTTTCTGACGGCCTACGACATCACCGACCCGACCGACATCCGGGAACTGGACCGCATCCAAAGCAATCCGGGCAGCGGTTCGATGGTACACAACACCCACATACTCGGCAACTATGCGGTCACTTCCTGGTACAAGGACGGCTTCACCATCGTGGACGTGGGCCGGCCCGACAACCTGGTGCAGGTGGGCAATTACGACACTTATACCGGCACCGGCGGCGGCAGTTCGGGTTGCTGGGGCGTGTTTCCGTTCTTCCCGTCGGGCACCATCGTTGCCACCAACATCAGCGCCCAGAGCACCAACAACGGCGAATTGTGGATCATTTCGCCCACCTATATCCGCGCCTGCTACCTCGAAGGCAAGATTACCAACGGCGCCACCGGCAACCCGCTCAGCGGCGCGCAGGTCGAACTGCTGAGCACCGCTATCCTCGAAACCAGCGCTGCCACCGGCCTGTTCAAGAGCGGACAGGCCCAGGCCGGCCTCTTCACCGCCCGCATAAGCAAAAGCGGCTTCCAGACCGTGGAGATCCCGGTGCTGCTCGAAAACGGCAAGGTTACGCCGCTCGACGTGGAATTGTTCCCGCTGGGCAGCATTACCGTCACCGGACAGGTGCTGCGCTACCCCGAACTCAGCCCGGTGGACGGCGCTTCAGTATACCTTTTCGGCCGGGATAACTGGTATTCTGCCATAGCCGACATGAACGGCCAGTTTGCCATTTCCAACGTGCTGCCGGGCTCCTACGAAGTCGCCGCCAGTGCCATCGATGTGGGGCAGGTCATCCAGTACGACCAGAAATTGTCGACCGATACGGTAGTGGAGGTGTACATTTACAAGGAATATCGCCGGACCGGCAAGCAGATAAAAGGTGACGACTACCTGGCCATCCGGGAAAATCCCTTCCGCGACCACACGGTGCTGGAATACCGGCTGCCCGAAGCGGGCGGGTATTCCCTGGTCATTGTAAATGCGGTCGGGCAAGTGGTAGAGAACAAGGCGCTGGAAGAACAAACCGGCAGCATCGAAACCGGCAGCCGGCTCGATCCGGGTGTTTATTTTGCCCGCCTCGAACACAAGGGCCAATGGATTCAAACCCTCAAACTGCTCAAAATCAACTAACCCCGGTCCAAACAATCACCAACCCAACCAGTCCATGCTCAAAATCGGCCTGCTCGGTTACGGCAAAATGGGCCGGGCCATCGAAAGCCTCGCCCCGCAGCACGGTGTGGAAATCGCCTGGCGCATCACCCGGGAGAACCGCGCATCGGTTTCTTCCGAACTGTTGCGGCAGGCCGACGTAGTCATTGAGTTCACCCGGCCCGAGGCGGCGTACGAGAACGTGCTGTGGTGCCTGCAGAACGGCCTTCCCGTCGTCAGCGGCACCACCGGTTGGCTCGACCGGCTGCCCGAGGCGCAGGATTTTTGCCGGAAACACCACGGCGCCCTGCTGTGGGCTTCCAATTTCAGCATCGGCGTCAACCTGTTTTTTGCCCTGAACTCTTTTCTGGCGCGGCTGATGAATGCCCGGCCCGAATACCAGGCCTCGGTCACCGAAGTCCACCACATTCACAAACTCGACGCTCCGAGCGGCACGGCGGTCAGCCTCGTGAACGACATCATTGCCGCATCGGAACGCTATACAGGCTGGGTACTTACCCCGGAGCCGGCGCAGGAGGGGGAGATCCCGGTCACTGCCGTGCGGGAAGAAGAAGTTCCCGGCACCCACATCATCGACTGGCAAAGCGCTGTGGACGAGATCAGCATCGAGCACCGGGCCAACTCCCGGGCCGGCTTCGCCTCCGGCGCCATTCTGGCCGCCAGATGGCTGGCCGGAAAACAGGGGGTTTTCAGCATGAAAGACGTGCTGGGGCTGGGGGAGGAGTAGTTGGCAGTTGGCAGTTGGCAGTAGCAGTAGGCAGTAGGCAGTAACCGAACCGATATACATTAACCAGTAACCACTAATCAGTAACCACAACCATGTCTCACATCGTTAAATTCTCCAACGCCGACATACGCCAGCAGGACGGCAGTGTCGTGCTGCACAACATCAACCTCACCATCGGAGCCGGAGAATTTACGTATCTGATCGGGAAAACGGGCAGCGGCAAGACCAGCCTGTTGAAGACCATGTATGCCGCCCTGCCGTTGCAAAGCGGGTTCGGCGAGGTAGCGGGCTACGACCTGCGCACTGTCGACCGCAACAACGTTCACCTGTTGCGGCGCAAACTGGGTATTGTGTTTCAGGATTTTAACCTGCTGACCGACCGGAACGTGCAGGATAATCTGTTGTTCGTGCTCCGGGCCACCGGCTGGACCGACGAGGCCGAAATGAACAAACGGATCGCAGAAGTGCTGGAAGGAACCGGCCTGACGGCCAAAAGGCTCTCCATGCCGTACGAACTGTCCGGCGGTGAGCAGCAACGCGTAGTCATCGCCCGGGCCCTGCTCAACAAACCGGCGCTGCTGATCGCCGACGAGCCTACCGGCAACCTGGACCCCGAAACCAGCGACGACGTGCTGGTGCTGATGCGCAACCTGGCCCGGCAGAACAATACCGCCGTTTTCTGTGCTACGCATGACTACCGTATTCTACAGAATTTTCCCGCGCGCATCATCCGCATCCAGCACGGCAAACTGATCGACGACGAGGGCGTAGCGATACGGTGAAGGTTAGCGGGTTGGCTATAAAGCCGGGCTTTGCCTCCAACCCGTTAACCCCAAACCGTTAACACGCTTCCAGTTTCGCCAGTTTCACCGACATGCGGCGGCGGCGAATGGTCTGCACGGGTTTGCGGTGTTCCGTCTGGGCACGGAATCCGGTCGTAAAAATATCGGATTTGCAGGAAGCGACGCGTTCCAGATAGTCGGCCAGGCGGCTGAGCGCCACCAGCACCAGGGTTTCTTTTTCGCGAATGGCGTCGGTGCGTTCCTTGCGCCGCAGTTCGGGATCGTCTAAAACGGCGTGCAGTTGCAGGCAGGTATCTTTCAGGTTCTCCCAAAAACCCTCGGGCTTGGGCAGGTACGGATTGTGCAGGGTGTCGCGCAAAACCCGCTCGGCAAAAACGGCGAGTTTACCGCCGTGGAGGAAAAGAAAATGGCGGTCGATATTCAATTTAGCGTGCATAAGAAGGCGAAGGTTAAAATGGCGTTCTCTACAAAATATGTTCCATTATTTTGCCATGAATTGCATTCTTCGTAAAAAAATATTCCGGAAAGACGGGTTTTTGAAAAATCAAATAAAAAACGCCACCTAACAATTCATTTAAAAAACCTCCGGGTAGAGACGCGCTGAAATGAAATCGCCTTACTTTTGAGCGATTAATATTTGAGGTTGAAAGTTGAAAGTTAAAAGTTGAAGGTTGTACGGCCATTTTCAGCCTCGAACTTTGAACATTCAACCTTAAACACTGAACTTTCAACCTTCAACTTTCAACCTTGAACCCTGAACCTTCAACCTTCAACTTTTACTCATGAATCTGCACGAATATCAGGGCAAGGAACTGCTGAAATCTTACGGCGTCAAGATCCAGGAAGGCATCGTCGCCCACAACGCCGCCGAGGCCGTAGAAGCCGCCAAAAAAATGAAAGAACTGTACAACAGCGACTTCTGCGTCATCAAGGCCCAGGTGCACGCTGGCGGGCGCGGCAAGGGCGGCGGTGTAAAACTGGCCAAAAGCCCCGAGCAGGCCGGCGAACTGGCCGGCGCCATGATCGGCATGCGCCTCATCACCCCGCAGACCTCGGCGGAAGGCAAACTGGTACGCAAGGTGCTGGTAGCCCAGGACGTGTTCTATCCCGGCCCCAGCGATCCGAAAGAGTTCTACATCAGCGTCCTGACTGACCGCGGCCGCGGCGGCAACGTCATCATGTATTCCCCCGACGGCGGTATGGACATCGAAAAGGTGGCCCACGAAACGCCCGAACGGGTGTTCTTCGAATTCATCGACCCGCTGCTGGGCATCCGGCCCTTCCAGGCCCAGAAAGTGGCCTTCAACCTGGGACTGAGCGGCGCGGCGTTCAAGGAAATGGTCGACTTCGTGCTGAAACTCTACACCGCCTTCGTCGGCTCCGACGCCAGCCTGTTCGAGATCAACCCCTGCCTGAAAACCTCCGACGACCGCATCATCGCCGTGGACTCGAAGGTGACCCTCGACGACAACGCCCTCTACCGCCACAAGGATCTGGAAGCCCTGCGCGACAAGGACGAGGAAGACCCCGCCGACGTGGAGGCCCAGGAATATGACCTCAACTACGTGAAACTCGACGGCAACGTGGGCTGCATGGTGAACGGCGCCGGCCTGGCCATGGCCACCATGGACCTGATCCAACTCTCCGGCGGCGAGCCCGCCAACTTTCTCGACGTGGGCGGCACCGCCGACGCCGAGCGCGTGGAGAACGCCATGCGTTTTATCCTGAAAGACCCCAACGTAAAAGCCATCCTCATCAACATCTTCGGCGGCATCGTCCGCTGCGACCGCGTGGCGCAGGGCGTGGTGGATGCCTATAAAAAGATCGGCGACATCCCGGTGCCGGTCATCGTACGCCTGCAGGGTACCAACGCCGACATCGCCAAAAAGATCATCGACGAGTCGGGGCTGAAAGTGATGGGCGCCGTGGAGTTCCAGGAAGCGGCGGACCTGGTGGCGGAGGTGTTGAAGAAGTAGGTGGATTTAATTCGTCGAACGACTCTAAGGTCGTCCGTCGAGTTTGGAGTTAATTCGTCGGACGACCTTGGAGTCGTCCGACGAGTTCAGCCCCCGTGTTTTGATTCGCCGGACGGCCCCCGTGCCGTTCGGCGAATTTTTTCCTGCTGGCAGTCCATCCGGCATTAACCTTAAAGTAACCGTAAATTGACTCCATTCGGATTAAAAACCGGCGATGACCTCACCACACTGGAATACTTCCTGCCTACCCTATCCGCGTTAAATTCCCCGCTTTTTCCCACCCCGCACAATTCCCCGTGCTTCATCGCGTTTAGGTTTCTTTAACAGCCGCGTTGACCCCAGCCTGCCCTGCCCCAAACCGGCACGTTTCGCTACCCGACTCCAGACCTGTTCCTTGTAATTGCGTTGACCGGAACTGCTTCCTGCTTCGATGATACAAGGCGTTTAATCACCCATGGTCAAACCTTTTGTCGCCGCACACTTAAACTCCGCCTAAGCGGAACCGCGGCGATTAATCCTCATCCTTCAGTACTTAAACACCGATTCCATGCTCAAAACAGCACTACTCCTGCCTTTGGTGCTGGGAATCACAGCCAGCCTGTGTGCCCAGTTGCCTGCCGCCTGCGGCGGCAATTCCGAAACCGCCAGTTCCTGCGACAACGCCTGTATCTTCTGCAATTTCGACGGCTACACCGGCTCCACCGCCTTCGGCGACTCCGACGGCGGCGACTCCGTGGACTTTTGTGGCACGCTCGAAAACGCCCAGTGGCTCGGCTTCATCGCCAACACCAGCACCATCACTTTTACCGCCACTCCCTTTTTCTGCAACGACGGAAACGGCATCCAGATGGCCCTCTACGCCGACTGCCACTCGGCGCCGCTCCAATGCAACATCGGCCAGGAGGACGGCGGCGACCAACCCGTGTCGGTCACGGTGAACGGCCTTAACCCCGGCTCCAACTACTACCTGCTGGTGGACGGCTACGCCGGCGACCTCTGCAATTTTTCCATCTCGGTGACGCCCAACGACGCGGTGTACGAACCGCCCCTCGGCGTGGTGGGCGAGATCACCGGCCCCGTCGAGGGTTGTTCCGGGGCGAAATTCCAGTACTCCGTCGTGCCGGTGTACGGCGCCGGCGCCTACGTCTGGGACGGGCCGCCCGGCACGCTCGTCAACGGCGATTCGGTACCGGCTACCGTGCTGGCCCCGGCCGGCAACATCGTGGAGGTGACGCTCGGCACCCAAAGCGGGCCGCTGTGCGTGCAGGCCATCAACTCCTGCAAGCAAAACCCGCCCTGCTCCGGTTCGCTCGACATCACCATTTTGCCCGATTCCTACCGCCCCACCCTGACGCTGGATAAACCGCAGGCCCTCAACTGCGACGACCGGCCGGCCCAACTCATCGTGGAGGTGGATCCGCCGGCCACCTATAAATACGAGTGGGTAGCCGACTCGGCCGGCCACATCGCCGACGGCGCCAACAAACTGCGCGTGAAAGTGGACAGCGTCGGCCTCTACACGCTGACCGTGACCAACGTCATCAACGGCTGCGCCTCTACCGACAGCGTGGACGTGACCGACCCGCTCATCCCCACCAGTGCCGCGCTGGACATCCAACACATCTCCTGCTACGGGCAGCGCGACGGCAGCCTTCGGGTGGACAGCGTCGCCAACGGCGTAGGGCCTTACGTGTATTCGCTCGACGGCCAGCCGTTCAACATAGACCCGCAGTTGCGCTACCTGACGCCCGGCGACCACCTCCTGACCATTCAGGGCGTGAACGGCTGCGAATACGACACGACGATCACCATGCTGGAGCCGGCCGAACTGCTCGTCGTGCTGGATCCCGATACCACGCTGCACCTGGGCCAGCAGATCCCGGTCTGGCGCATGTCGGCGGTGAATTACCCGGAACGCGTCAAGGAAATGCACGTAACACCGCTGGAACTGCACGACTTTATGTGCGACACCTGCCAGTTTACGCCGGTCAGCAGTTTCCGCTACCGGGTCACGGTGCTGGACTCCAACGGCTGCAAGGCCACCGACGACCGGCTCGTGGTGGTGGACAAAACGCGGGAGGTATTTGTACCCAACGTGTTTGAACCGGACCACACCTCGGATAGCGGCAACGATTTCTTTACGGTATTCGGCGGGGAGGACGTACAGGTCGTGAAATCGCTGCGCATTTTCAACCGCTGGGGCAAGGAAGTCTTCGAGCGTTTCGATTTCGCTCCCAACGACCCGCTGCAGGGCTGGGATGGCCGCATCAAAGGAGACCAGGCCGCACCGGCTGTGTTCCTCTACATCGCCGAAGTGGTCTTTAAGGACGGCGAGACGGTGCAGTACAAGGGGGACGTGACCCTGATACGGTGATTTTCCCGGCGAATCCGCACAATCGTGTCCATGAGACTCGCTGCCCCATGTTTAAGATTTCATGCGGATCAAGAGTTGAATGGCTTAAGCCCCGATCGATAATAAGTTGAATATCAATACTCTTTGAAACAGAGAGAAAGCCCGGCGTGTGTCATGCAGAGCCTTCAGGCGTGGCATCTGAGGCC
>WBZQ01002401.1_pt1 | contig 12033 bp, 12 predicted proteins | sample 5204251 | NCBI WGS metagenome assembly WBZQ01 (sample SAMN12412402, study PRJNA552823) | activated sludge metagenome | isolation source: activated sludge from nitrification reactor of wastewater treatment plant... | place: USA: Virginia | collected 2017-09 | reverse complement strand
ATTAAGAAGAAATTATCGGGTTAAACCATTCTCCCCCACATTCCCCCACTCCTTCCCACTTTAATCAAAAAAAATGGGATAGTCAAGTTGAACCAAAGACGTTTATAGTTTCACGACAAAGACTTAAATGTAATATTTGACGCGCATTAAAAAGAAAAATATCAAAAAAAATAATATAGATAAGAAAATAATTGAATGTAATTTGTCATTTATCTACAAAAAATGGCCCCTTATCTTGTTTGACTCACTGAAAGCATGCAAACTGTCAGAATCGTAAATTTCCACTTCGACTTACCCATGACACCAATATATTGGAAACAAGCGACACAGGATCTGGCCGCATGCGATCCAATCATGCAACATCTGATTCATCAATTTGAAAATGCGACACTGGTATCCCGAGGATGCGCATTTACAACCCTGGCACGTTCAATAGTTGGCCAACAAATTTCCGTCAAGGCTGCCGAAAGTGTCTGGCAGCGCTTTATCTTGGCTCTTCCAAATGTGTCACCATTATCTATTACTGATGCAGAGCCGGATCACCTTCGCGCTTGCGGGCTCTCTGCAAGAAAAATCATTTATCTGAAGGATCTGTCACGGCAATTCCTGGACGGTGTCTTGAATGAAACAGAATGGGTTGCAATGGATGATCAAGCCGTTATCGACAAGCTTATTCAGGTAAAAGGCATTGGTCGCTGGACCGCAGAAATGTTTCTGATCTTCCACCTGCAACGCCCCAATATCCTGCCGCTGGATGACATCGGACTACAACGCGCAATCAGCCAGCACTACCTTAACAATCAACCAGCAAACAAAAACAACATGCTAGCCATTGCTCAGGTGTGGCACCCCTGGTGTTCTGTAGCCACTTGGTATTTATGGCGCAGCCTGGATCCATTACCTGTTGAATATTAAAAATCCTTCAAAAACCAACACTTGATTGCGTATCGCAGTCTATTTTGCTATATTCACCGACCAAACGATGAGAGGTATTTAAATTTCCAGTCCGAGTTCTGCAGTCTTTACCGATTCACCGCCCCGTTTCCTGTCCATCGTGGTTCCCTGCCTCAACGAGGCTGACAATCTGGATATTTTCTTTGACAGACTGGAATTCACTATGCTGAAACTACAAACGTATCACTATGAAATCATCTGCATCGACGACGGCAGCACAGACGACACCCTGGCAACGCTCCTTCGACATGCGGCACACAATCCCCGCATCACGATACTGGAACTATCGCGCAACTTCGGCAAGGAAGCAGCACTCACTGCCGGTATCGATACCGCCACGGGCGACGCAGTCATTCCGATCGATGCCGATTTGCAACATCCACCGGAACTGATCATCGACATGGTCAGGGAATGGGAAAATGGCATCGATATCGTATTGGCACGACGCACATCACGAAATACCGATCACTTCGTACAACGCTGGATCACGCAATGGTTCTATCGCTTGCATAACCACATCTCGGAATGTGAAATCCCGCGCGACGTCGGCGATTTCCGCCTGATGGACAAACGCGTGATCGAAGCCCTGCGACACTTGCCCGAACGCCGACGCTTCATGAAAGGACTGTTTGCCTGGGTTGGATTCAAGCACACCACACTCGATTTCACTGTAGAATCGCGCAAATCTGGACAATCCTCTTTCAATGCGAAACGTTTGTGGATCCTGGCACTGGAAGGAATCACCAGTTTCAGCACCGCGCCTCTGACGGTTTGGGTTTATGCCGGATTTACCGTGGCACTGTTAGCCTTGGTATACGGTTGCTGGATTATCATCAAAACATTACTGTTTGGTGTCGATGTGCCCGGTTATGCCTCGCTGCTTACCGCCATCCTTTTTCTTGGCGGAATCCAGTTGATGGGCATCGGTATCCTGGGAGAATATATCGGCCGCATCTACAGTGAAAGTAAGCAAAGACCGATCTACATCATCAGACAGCGTCATGATGGAACACAAACCCATGCTGAACCGTGAAACCGGGCGGCAACTGACAGGCTTTTCACTGATTGGCGTGATCAACACACTCATACACTTGATCATTGTCACCAGCATGGTCGAACTCCTGGAAGTCCACCCCATACCCGCCAATGGATTTGCGTTCATCAGCGCCAATCTTTTCTCCTTCTGGGCAAATAGCCGCTGGTCTTTCCAGACCGCTGTCACCAGTCATCGCTATGCACGATTCCTGATCGTCTCACTCGCAGGACTGACCGTTTCACTGATAGCCGTTGCCATCAGCGAAACCCTGCACTGGCATTATCTGATTGGTGTACTCACATCGTTCATTTTTCTGCCCCTGATGACATTCCTCGCACACAAAAACTGGACATGGAAAAACCTGCAATAAGCGATACCGGTATGCAGTGGCATCAAATAACAAGCCATCCATTAACGGCTGCGACGATACTCGCGCTACTCTGCCTGGTTTTGCACCATAGCGCGTTATCGGCTGGCTGGCGCTTTGACGATGGCCCGCACCTATTTTTTACCGCAACTTATTCACCCTGGCAGTATTTCTTTGTTCCCGACATCATGCGTGAACAATCCTGGGCGCATATCACGCCTTGGAATGCCTTTTTCTATGAATTAGGGTTGCCATTTTTTGGCCTGAATCCCACAGGACATTATGCCCACCTCCTGTTCATAATATGGGCAGCCGCCATAGCGACTTTTTTATTGCTGCGACTCTGGTTTACTCCCATGGCCTCTTTCATGGGAGCAGCACTCTTTCTTTCCATGCCGGCAACAGGCACTGTGGGACAATTGCTGATGACCGGACATTATGCCTACGGATTATTGTTCACGATTCTGGCGTTTTACTTTTTTGCGCGTGGCTTGCGTGAAAACAATCCATTCCTGTCGGCAGCAGCGGCTGGGGTTTATGCACTGGCCTGCCTGAGCAAGGAACTCTACGTTCCCATCATTGCAATACTTATCTTTTATCCTGGTGGATCATGGAAAAAACGTCTGCGTCATTTATGGCCCGCCTTACTTGTCGCCATAGCCTATGCTGCAGTGCGGTTACAAGTGTTGCAGGGAATCGGTGGATATGGTCGGCCACCTTTATCGGGGCAACTGACCCTGAGTGAGGTACTGACAGGTTTTTTTTCAAGTCTATTCGGTAATGGCTGGATTGCTGGATTCATCGTGACGTATTGCGTCATTTCCCTATTGATTGCAAAGAGCCAGCATCAGCAAAAAATCAATATCCTGTTTCTATCAAGTATAGCGATCACTGTCGCCACACCCATCTTGCCAATGCTACAAACTGGCTTTGCGGATATTCTGTCCTCGCGATTATTATTTTTTCTTAGCTGGGTACTTGCGATGGGATTGGTTTGGTTGACACATTCCAAACCGACTCATGTCATCACCCTGATAGCCGTTGCTGGCGCGCTCATTTTTTCCCAGCAACAAACGATTGCGATGATCGCAAGCAACAGTAATATCCTGGAGAAACAGAATCAGTTTCTAATCGAAAATGAATCAGACGGCTTCTTTCTGCCATTTCAGTTCAAGGATCTCAACTATCTGTCTCTCATACAGCAGGCTAATCTGATCATCACCGGACGGCATTCACCCACGCTGATACGTAGCGATAAGGAATTGATTACATTAAGTGAAAGGGGCAATTCAACACTATACGCATACGACGACCATTCTCATTACGTTCGCCCTCTGACTGACAGCCAGTTGCAGGAAATTACAAACCATTTACGCCAGCAGCTTTCTGCGAGCTCCAATCAATCATTGGGTATTCATGTCGCCGTTGAAAGCCAGGGACGGCGCAAGATCCTGCAGTGGAAATTTTCAGGGCCACCAGGCCATTTTCTGCTTCACATCCGTGATTATGGCATGCTGACCCTTCCGGCATCGGGAACCATGTCCTATGGAATGGATATTGCCGGACCTGCCAAAAAAGAAACTCAAGCCTACGTGTACCTCGTTTCTCCTGAAGGCTGGATTGCCCGGTCCCCCGACTTCACCATCAATCCATCGATCAACAATGCGTTTACGTGGAGTGGCAGATCGGCGACGATTGACTAGTTCCCCCAATACCGATCCAAGCGTTTATTGCATTTTCAACTCTTGATTCAGTTGCAATGCGGCCGCTTCAAATTGACACGCATCCGGAAAGAATTTACTCACCAGACATGAACATCTGGATTACAATCCCGAATCGGAATCTTTGATAAACTATGCACCCCACCCCATGTCTTCAGTCTATTTCGATCACAATGCCACCACCCGCATAGACGATGCCGTACTGGATGCCATGCTACCCTATTTCCAGCAGGAATTCGGCAATGCATCGAGCAGGCATGGCTACGGCATTCAGGCTCGCCGTGCCATCGACCAAGCACGCCGGCAAGTCGCTGAAGCTGTGGGTGTGCAGCCAGTACAGGTCATTTTTACCAGTGGCGGCTCGGAAGCCAACAATTTGTTCATACGCGGCGCAGCCGATAATCTCAAACCGGGACACTTGTTCATCAGCGCAATCGAGCACCCCTGCGTTCTCAAACCGGCACAGGCTTTGTCCCGCCGCAGCGGTGAACCATGGAATCTGCAGCAATTTTGCGTCGATCCTGCCGGGCGGGTGGATGTAGAGGCAGCCGGACTTGCCCTGCAGCAACATCCACCCAGGCTCGTTTCAGTCATGCTCGCAAACAACGAAACCGGTGTGATCCAAAATGTCGCTGCCATTGCCGAAATGGCGCGTGTGCATGGCGCTTACATTCACACCGATGCCATTCAGGGACTGGGAAAGATACCGGTTGATTTTGCTGCCCTGAATGTGCACGCCATGACCTTGTCGGCACACAAGATCAATGGTCCCAAGGGTGCAGCCGCACTGATCGTTGACAAGCGCCTGTTGTTGAAACCATTGATTTATGGTGGTGGACATGAAAACGGCCTGCGCTCGGGTACCGAAAACGTACCCGCGATTGTCGGCTTTGGGGTGGCCTGCTCGCTCGCACAGGCACGCACTGCTGAAACGACGCATCATGTTTCCGGTTTGCGCGATCGACTGGAAACAGGCCTGATCGGTATGGGCGCAACGATTTTCGGACGCGAAGCCACACGCATTCCCAATACCTGTTACTTTGCCTTACCGGAAATCGAGGGAGACACCCTAGTGGTGAAACTGGACAAAGCCGGATTCGCCGTCGCAGCCGGCGCCGCCTGTTCCAGTGTCAATCCTGGGCAAAGCCATGTGCTCGGCGCCATGCAGGTCGATCCGATGCTGGCACGATGCGCAGTACGCGTCAGCCTGGGGCGGGACAACACTATGCAGCAGATCGATGACTTTTTGCATGCCACACAACGCATCGTTACCGAATTAAAGCAAATGAGCAGTCTTTCCTTTCAATAACCCGCGCCCTCGCACCAAACTTCGTTACAATGCCGCACTATGACGTTTCCATTCAACCCATACTAGCCATCGGGATGCCTTTGTTTGTCCCGTTATCAAACCGACATGACGCATGATCATCCATCTTCATCCGCGACTCCGATCAAAGCCATCATCCTCAGCGCCGGACAAGGGCGAAGGCTGTTACCGCTGACGGAGAACACACCAAAATGCCTGCTACCGGTCGCCGATCAACCGGTACTATCGCGACAAATCGACGCGCTGCTTACAGCCGGCATCGATCACATTACCATCATCACCGGCTTTAAAGCTGATTTGATAGAAACCCTGCTCCAGCAGCGCTATGCCGCTCATCCCGATATCAAAACACGCTTCAATCCGTTTTATGAAGTAGCAGACAATCTGGCCAGTTGCTGGATCGCACGCGACGAAATGAATGGCAGCTTCCTGCTATTGAACGGCGACACCGTCATCGAATCCGCGCTGCTGATGAAAGTCTTGAATTCAACACCAGCGGCCATTACACTGAGCGTGGATTACAAGGATACCTACGATGCCGACGATATGAAAGTACAGTTGGATACTGAGGGCTGGGTGCAACAAGTCAGTAAAATCGTACCGCCCCATCAAGTCAATGCGGAGTCTATCGGTCTGCTTTATTTTCGTGAACAAGGCGCACTCCTGTTTCGTCAGTCTATCGAGGAGGCACTGCGCCATCCGGCTGAATTGAAATCCTGGTATTTGTCGATCATCGACCGCCTTGCCAAGCAGCATCTGGTCCGGGCCTGCTCGGTGAGCGGTTTTCGCTGGTGCGAGATCGATTTTATCGAAGATCTGGCACGTGCCGGCATCATCTTCAATCTGTGACACTATGACCCATCAACCTGCCTTTACCGATTTCAACGCCACCATGCGCAAGTTTGGTGCACCGCAAACGATCATCCACAGTTACCAGCATTGGACTGTCCTGCTTCGCCCGGCGCAGGTGACTCTCGGCGCACTGGTCCTGGCGGCACACGAACCGGTCACATCCTTTTCACAACTGAGCCCCGACAGTTTTACCGAATTGGCCATCGTGACGCAACACATTGAAGCCGCTCTGACCCAGGCATTCCAATACAACCGGATCAACTACCTGATGCTCATGATGATCGATCCGGATGTACACTTCCATGTCCTGCCACGATACGCCGGACCCCAGTCGTTTGCCGGAATGGTATTTGTCGATGCAGGATGGCCTGGCGTGCCCAATCTGGGTGAACCCAATCAAACTGACAGCACGATCAACCAGCATATCCTGCAACAACTGCGATCCTGCTGGCCCGAATGACATGCGAGAAAGAAAGTGAGCGACCCCCAAGCCCCCTATATCAAGGAATTTCCACTGCGTGAAGCACATCATCTGGTACGCGATCTGATGACACCCAATCCCTGGATTTACTGGACTGACTTCCTGTTCCATATTACATTGGGCTGGGCTGCTTTTCTAACCGCACTGTTTTCCCCTTTTTTATCGCTGTGGCAATTAGGCGGTTTTATCGTGGCCGTACTGGCACTGTATCGTTCGGCGATCTTCGTTCATGAGCTGGCGCATCTCAAAAAGGGCACATTCCGGAATTTCCGGCTGGTCTGGAATGTCATTTGTGGCATTCCCTTCATGATTCCCTCGTTCACCTACGATGGCGTACATAACGATCACCACAAACCAGATGTCTACGGCACAACCGCTGATGGCGAATATCTGCCTTTTGCAACCCGCAAGCCAGCAGAAATGGTAGTGTACGTACTTTTGTCCTTTCTGATTCCACCCTTGCTGGCATTGCGTTTCGTCGTACTGACACCGCTGTCGTACCTGATACCTCCGCTGCGTAAAATCGTCTGGGAGCGCGCTTCCTCGCTAACCATCGACCCCGCATACCGGCGCGGCGAAAATGCCATCCGTAACGACAACAACTGGCGCCAACAGGAAATGGGAGCTTGCCTATTCGGTGCCAGCATCATTGCACTGGTCGTGTCGAGCGTACTGCCCTATTCGGTACTGATCCTGTGGTATCTGACGGCAGTAACCGTCTTCATTCTCAATTCCTTACGCACACTTGCCGCGCATGCCTACCGCAATCCCGGCGATCACAAGATGACTTTACCGGAACAATATCTCGACTCCATCAACATTCCCGGCAATTTTCTGGTTACACCGCTATGGGCACCGGTTGGATTGCGCTACCATGCCACGCACCATTTATTCATGAGCATGCCCTACCACAACCTCGGCAAGGCCCAACGCCGCCTGATCAATAATCTGACCGACAACTCGCAGTACATCAAAACACTGCGCAATGGCCTGTGGCCCGCCCTGCGACAAATCTGGCAGGAATCCGCGGCTCACGAAGCATCACATCAACAGCACACCTGATGCTCAAGGTATTCTCATCCGATCGTTCCTCTAACCATCCCGACGGTGTCAACAGGCTGGTGCTATTGCGCCATGGTCAAAGCATCTGGAATCGCGACAAGAAACTGACCGGCTGGAGCGACATACCACTCAGCCTCAAAGGTGAAAAGGAAGCCGAACAAGCGGCATTCCTGCTCAAACAAGCAGGTTACACGTTCGACCTATGCTTCACATCGGTATTGCAGCGCGCCCAGACCACCGCGCACATCGTGCTGTCATCCATGCAATTGGACATCCCAGTCATTGAGGACTGGCGCCTCAATGAGCGGCATTATGGCGCACTGGAAGGCATGGAGCGCTGGGCAGCCATCAAACGATTCGGCATCTGGCCCTTACTCGGCTGCCAAATCAAATTTGATGCGTCTCCTCCATTTCTGAGTCATTTGGATCCACGCTATCCAGGTAACCAGTCCCGCTATGCTGAAATCGGTCAGAACGAACTGCCGCTGGGTGAAAGTATGCAGCAAGCGCATGCGCGAATCAGCCCATACTGGCACGAAACGATCAAGCCGCAGATACAGCTTGGAAAACGGATACTGATCGTATCGCACCGCAATACACTGCGTATCCTGATGATGCTGCTGGATGATCTCACCCCGGTTCAGGTCATGGCGCTAAAAATGCCAACCGGTCGGCCTCTGGTTTACGAACTCGAGCAACAGTCCAGTTCCGTTCGCCATTATTATCTCGATCATCTTGAATGATCGCCGGTCTGCGTCATGTCAACCATTTACAGTTTTGCGCCCATTGCAGGGCGTCAGGCCCAGATCCTGATTCTGGGCAGCATGCCGGGCCAGGCATCCCTGGCAGCGGGACAATATTACGCGCATCAGCGCAACGCTTTCTGGCCGATCCTGTCAACATGGCTGCAACTCCATCCCGATGCAGACTATGCCGCACGGATTTCAGCCTTGCAATCATCCCCGATCGCACTCTGGGATGTACTGAGATCCTGCAAACGCACGGGCAGTCTGGATACCGGCATCGAAGCCGGTAGCGAGATTATCAACGACTTTCAGTCTTTTTTCGCCACACAACCTGCCTTTACGCATATTTTCTTCAACGGTGGCAAGGCCGAAGCATCCTTCAGACGTTATGTCGCCTCAATCTGCGATACCTCGATCTTCAAACTGACACGCTTGCCCTCCACCAGTCCGGCTCATGCCCGACTATCTCTGGAAGAAAAAAGGTCTGTCTGGCACGCTGCCCTGCAGATGGCGCTGCAATCATCTGTCACGACTGGATGACCAGAATTGTCATCGAAGTGCTAAAAATGTGCATGATCGACACAGCGCTTGACGACTCTGCCTGAAATACGCTTAACTGACCCGACTCATCATACGGTTTCAATCCTGTCCCGGACACTCAGGTCGTACGCATATGCCTACACTCAAAACACATGGCATCCTTTTCCTGATCATGACATGTGCAACACTGCTGTTGCACGAATGGATCCCCCCTTATCTGCCGGATGGTGGCGAACTGCTAACCGGGAATTGGAGTGTCCAAACGACTCAAGCTGGCCGCATCGATATCGAAGACGGCACAATCACACTGCACTCTACTGATGCTCAGGTCGATACCGGCGTCGTGCAGTATATTGCGCCCATTGCACCGGGCACCATACTGATGCTGTCCGCCGATGCACGCAGTACAGCAGTCGTTGCCGGAACCAGACCCTGGCACCAGGCAAGACTCCTGCTGGTACAGCACAACGGCCACAGGAATCGCTGGGATCTGCCGATCACGGCGATCTCCCTGAGCGGAACCCAGCCCTGGGAAAATCATCGCACCTACTTTACCGTTGCGCCCGACACGCAGCACATCCGTGTGCTGGCAGAATTGAGTCATGCGACGGGATCACTGCAACTCAAAAACATACACCTTGCGTCCGTGTCTGAGCATCCGACCTATGTCTGGATCCAATCGGGCTTGCTGATTTCCTGGGGTCTACTTTTCCTGCTGCTGCTCGGTACTTGCTTATCGATTAGCCGCCATACCTTTCTGATGCGACTGACATTGGCATTCGCCTTCGCATCCATCATCATCGGAACCACGCTGCCAAGCAAAATCAAGAACCAGATTTCTGAGGAAGTCACCACACAGATACACGCTGAGCGTCCAGCTTTCAAAGCACTCGTACCGTGGGATCTGTCCAAGGTATGGCATGTCGTTGTATTTTTCCTGTTGGGTCTGGTACTGAAAGCCACGATGAAACAACCTTGGTTCATCCATCTGCTCATCCTGATTCTGCTGGCAACCGGCACGGAACTGGCGCAGCTGTTCATCAGCAACCGTTCCCCGCTGGTAACCGACAGCCTGATCGACGTTGCCGGAGGGTTCGGTGGTCTGATGCTCATGACCTTATTCATCCGTATCAGACAACACCAGAAATCAGTGCGCTGAAAAAACAGTGAAATAAATCGACTGACTCGCTGGCTGATTCGGTGTCACGATCGTCATACTGCATCCGCCCGATAGGCCGTAACCTGAATCTCGATTTTCATGCGCGGATCGGATAGTCCTGCGGCCAGCATCATGGCCGATGGCCGAACCTCGCCCAGATATTTACGCATCACCGGCCAGCACTTCTCAAAATCTTCTGCCTTGGGAAACACATAAGTCACCCGCACCACATCCTTCATACTTGAACCAGCCTGCTGCAATGCCGTTTCGATATTCTTGAAGCATTGTTCGGCCTGCTCCAGCAGATCGTCGGAAATGGTCATCTTGCTGTAATCGAAACCGGTCGTACCCGACACCAGAATCCAGTTCCCTTCCACTACCGCGCGTGAATAGCCGATTTCCTTTTCAAAAGTTGAGCCCGAGCTGATCAGTTTTCTTGCCATCTTGCTTTTCCTTGTATGTGTTCAAAATTTTTTGCGTAAGATAGCACTATAATTGCAGCCCAAGACACTTGCAAAGCGAGTTTTGTTCAACCTCAAACTTCCGATCATCCCAACTATGCCGATGACATTTTACTGGCACGATTACGAAACATTTGGTGCCGATCCCAAACGCGACCGGCCTGCACAATTTGCCGGCATCCGAACCAACGAGGCACTGCAGGAGATCGGTGATCCGCTGGTTTTATATTGCAAGCCTGCGCGCGACTATCTGCCGCATCCCGAAGCCTGCCTGCTCACCGGCATCACACCCCAGCTTGCGGAGCAACAGGGCATGCCGGAAGTCAAGTTCATCAAGCGCATCCATGCCGAATTGTCACACCCCGGAACATGCGGCGCCGGCTACAATTCCTTGCGATTCGACGACGAAGTCACGCGTTTCACGCTGTACCGCAACTTCTATGAACCCTATGCACGCGAATGGCAGCATGGCAATTCACGCTGGGACATCATTGATCTGGCACGCATGACTTATGCACTGCGCCCGGACGGCATCACCTGGCCACAGCACGTTGACGGACAACCCAGCTTCCGCCTGGAAGATCTGACATCTGCAAACGGACTGGTTCATAACGCCGCACACGATGCCCTGTCCGATGTCCGGGCCACCATTGCATTGGCACGTTTGCTGCGGGCACAGCAACCCCGCCTGTACGACTGGTTGTTCCAGTTGCGCGACAAGCGCAAAACCGCCAGTCAGCTCAATCTGTCCAGCCATCATCCGGTGGTGCATACCACACGCATGTATCCTGCACAGAATGGCTGCACTTCGCTGGTCATGCCACTCATCACCGAACCCGGTAACAGCAACAGCGTTCTGGTATACGACTTGCGCCACGATCCGGAGGCATTTCTATCACTGGACAGCGCAGATCTGCATCAATTACTGTTCACACGCCAGGACGCCTTGCCCGAAGGTACACAGCGATTACCGGTAAAAGCCATCAAAACCAACAAATGCCCGGCATTGGCACCCAGAAACACACTGGACGATGAAACAGCGGAACGCATCGGAATGGATCTGCATTCTTGCCATCGTAACTGGCAAACATTACTCGCTCATCCCGACTTTTTTGAGCGGGTAGCCACCGCTTATTCCAGCCAGACATTCGAACCGGCCGGTGATGTCGATAGTGCGCTGTACGATGGTTTTTTCGATCAGACCGATCAATACTACTCCGCTCAAGTCCGTCGCGCCTCACCGCAGGACCTGGCAACCTCATGCTTTGATTTTCACGATTCACGATTGCCCGAACTGCTGTTTCGCTATCGCGCCCGCAACTGGCCT
>WBZQ01002400.1_pt1 | contig 12037 bp, 13 predicted proteins | sample 5204251 | NCBI WGS metagenome assembly WBZQ01 (sample SAMN12412402, study PRJNA552823) | activated sludge metagenome | isolation source: activated sludge from nitrification reactor of wastewater treatment plant... | place: USA: Virginia | collected 2017-09 | reverse complement strand
GACGAAATTTCAAGCTGCGAGAACAAGGGATGGGAACGACGTGACAACGAAAGCGATCGAGCGGGTCGGCATCGTCGGTGCCGGGCAGATGGGTTCCGGTATCGCCGAGGTCTGCGCCCGGGCCGGGGCAAACGTCAAGGTCTACGACACCACCGAGGCGTTCGTGACCGCGGGCCGCACCCGGATCACCAAGTCGCTGGAGCGCGGGGTGAGCGCGGGCAAGATCACCGAGCGGGAACGCGACCGGGCCCTGGAGGGACTGTCGTTCACCACCGATCTCGCCGACCTGGCCGACCGCCAGCTCGTCGTCGAGGCCGTCATCGAGGACGACGCCGTCAAGGCGAAGATCTTCGCCGAGCTCGACGCCCTGATCACCGACCCCGACGCGGTGCTCGCCTCGAACACCTCCAGTATCCCGATCATGAAGATCGCCGCCGCCACCAAGAACCCGTCGCGGGTGATCGGTCTGCACTTCTTCAACCCGGTGCCGGTGCTGCCGCTGGTCGAGCTGGTCAGCACGCTGGTCACCGACCCCGCCGCTGCGGACCGCGCCGAGGCGTTCGCCGACGGCGTGCTGGGCAAGCAGGTCGTCCGCTGCTCGGACCGGTCCGGCTTCGTCGTCAACGCGCTGCTGGTGCCGTTCCTGCTGTCGGCCATCCGGATGCGGGAGGCGGGTTTTGCCAGCGTCGAGGACATCGACAAGGCGGTGGTGGCCGGGCTGTCGCACCCGATGGGCCCGCTACGGCTGAGCGACCTCGTCGGTCTGGACACCCTCAAGCTGATCGCCGACAAGATGTACGCCGAGTTCAAGGATCCGTTCTACGGTTGCCCGCCGTTGTTGGAGCGGATGGTCGAAGCAGGGATGCTGGGCAAGAAGTCCGGCCAGGGATTTTATCGCTACTGAGCCGTTACTGCTCGGTACGAAATCGAATTCTCACAGGCACCTGCTCTATTGTGGGATGCAACAAGTGACTGGCGTCTCAAAACCGGCAAGTTAGGTGTGTGTTCGGAAATGTCTCAGGCTGAAGCGGACCTTGCGCCGTACTACGAGGAATCTCAGTCGATCTACGACGTCTCGGATGAATTCTTCGCGCTGTTCCTCGACCCGACCATGGGCTACACCTGCGCGTACTTCGAGCGTGACGACATGTCACTGGAAGAGGCGCAGAACGCGAAGTTCGATCTGGCGCTGGGCAAGCTCAACCTGGAGCCCGGCATGACGTTGCTGGACATCGGCTGCGGCTGGGGCGGGGCGCTGCGCCGAGCCGTGGAGAAGTTCGACGTCAACGTCATCGGCATCACGTTGAGCAAGAACCAGAGCGCCTACAGTCGCAAGCTGCTGGCCGGCATCCCCACCCAGCGCACCGTCGAGGTGCGGATGCAGGGCTGGGAGGAGTTCGAGGACAAGGTCGATCGGATCGTGTCCATCGGCGCGTTCGAGGCGTTCAAGGCCGAGCGGTACCCGGCGTTCTTCGCCAAGGCCTACGACATCCTGCCCGAAGACGGCCGGATGCTGCTGCACACCATCCTGGCGCACACGCTGAAGTTCTTCCGGGACAACGGCATCAAGCTGACCATCTCGGACCTGAAGTTCATGAAGTTCATCGGCGAGGAGATCTTCCCGGGTGGGCAGCTGCCCGCGGTGGAGGACATCGAGAAGCTGGCCGCCGATTCCAACTTCACCCTGGAGCGGGTGCACCTGCTCCAGCCGCATTATGCCAAGACCCTGGACCTGTGGGCCGCCAACCTGGAGGCCAACAAGGACGCGGCGATCGCCATGCAGGGCCAAGAGATCTACGACAAGTACATGCGCTACCTGACCGGCTGCGCGGACTTCTTCCACCGCGGCATCACCAATGTCGGCCAGTTCACGCTGGCCAAGGGCGGCGCGACCGCCTGACGCCCACCGGCCGAGCAGACCCGAGAAGGCGCCTGAGGATCCGCTACGCGGAGGCCAGGCGCTTTTTCTCTGCCTCGACGTCGAAGTCGGCCGGCGGCCAGGACAGCTGCATACCGTGCAGGGCCTCGATGAGCAGCTCCGTCACCGCCAGCCGGGTGTACCACTTGCGGTCGCAGGGCACGACGTGCCAGGGCGCGTACTCGGTGGACGTCCGGTCCAGCACCGTCTGGTAGGCGTCCTGGTAGGCCGGCCACAGCGCGCGTTCGTCCAGATCACCGGGGTTGTACTTCCAGTACTTGTCGGGCCGCTCCAGCCGCTCGGCCAGCCGGCGTTTCTGCTCGTCGAGGGAGACGAACATGGCCACCTTGACGATGGCGGTGCCGGCGTCGGTCAGCTCCTTCTCGAAGGCGTTGATCTCGTCGTAGCGCGCGCCCCACACGTCGGGCGGGACCAGTTCGTGCACCCGGACCACCAGCACGTCCTCGTAATGGCTGCGGTCGAACACCCCGACCATCCCCGGCCCGGGCAGCGCTTTGCGGATGCGCCACAGATAGTGGTGTCCGCGTTCCTCGGCCGTCGGGACACCGAAGCTGGTGTACCGGATGCCCATCGGGTTCCCGGCGCCGACGACGTGCTCGACGATGCCGCCCTTGCCGGCGGTGTCCATGCCTTGGAGCACCAGCAGGACACTGCGGCTGTCGGTGCCGGTCTTGCCGCACGCGTAGAGCTGTTCCTGCAGCGCGGCGAACACCCCGTTGCGCTCGGCCTGCAGGTCCGGGGCATCGGACTTCTCGCCGGAGAAGCCGGGGGTGGCGTTGGTGTCGATATCGGCGACTCGGGTGCCCGGGCGGAAGGTGAGTACCGAACGCGGTTTGTGGGTCCAGAGGTCGGGCAGCGCTGACATGGCAGCCATTAGATCAGGCGGGGTCGACCTTCGGGGGCAGCGCGGGGGAGGGGTGTTCGGTGTTGCGGAACACCTCCAGCGAGCCCCCGACCTCGACGATCCCGCACAGCGAGCTCCACGCCATCATCGTCAGGTAGTCGATCAGCTCGTCGGAGCTCATCCGCCGGTGTGACATCCAGGAATGGGTGGCCAGCTGGACGCCGCCGACGATCATGTACGCCCAGGGCTCGACACCCTTGGTGTCCATTCCGGAATCCTGCATCCGCCGACGGAACATCACCGTCAGCATTCCGGCGATGATCCGTTCGCTGTCGGCGATCACCTTGCTTTTGCTGGCGGAGCTGTTCGCGAAGACAAACGGGTAGATCTCGGGCTCGGCGGCGACGGTCTCCACGTAGACCCGGATGATCTCCCGGACGAGGTCGTAGCCGTCCAGCTGCGTCGACAGCGCGGCGGCCATGTTCGGGATCAGCGTGGTCTGGGCGAACCGCATCATCACGGCCGTGGTGAGGTCGTTCTTGTCGACGAAGTAGCGGTACAGGACGGTCTTGGAAACACCGATCTCAGCGGCGATTTCATCCATGCTGACGTCGCGTCCGCGCTGCCGGATGGCCTCCAGCGTGCCGTCCACCAATTCGTTGCGCCGGTCCACCTTGTGCTGGTGCCAGCGACGTTTGCGGCCGTCGATCTTGACGACGCCGGGCTGCGGCTGCTGGGTCACGATTGATGGTTTCCGTTCGGTGAGTCTGTCCCCAGTCTACCGGGTGGCGCTTCCGGGCGTGGTGTCACACGCCCCGTCGCGGCCTGCGGCGGTCACAGTAACTGGGCCGGTGAGGAACGCTGGGTTCCACGAACCCGGCTGCAATGATGAACCTGTGACGCGTGCAGCTCTGACCGACTCGTTGGCCGAATCCTTCGCGGGTGCGGATGTGGAGGCCGACGCCGAGCGGCGCCGGGGGTTGCGCCGGATGAAGGTCGTCGCGCTGGGATTCCTGATCGGCGCGACGCTGATCTTCGGTGTCTGCACCTGGATCGAGTCTCTCGGCGAGCCGCCGGCATGGGTCGGCTACGTGAGCGCGGCCGCCGAGGCGGGCATGGTCGGTGCGCTGGCCGACTGGTTCGCCGTCACCGCGCTGTTCAAGCACCCTCTGGGCCTGCCGATCCCGCACACCGCGATCATCCGACGTAAGAAGGACCAGCTCGGCGAGGGGCTGGGTACCTTCGTCCGGGAGAACTTCCTGTCCCCACAGGTCGTCGAGACCAAGATCCGCGACGCCGACATCCCGGCGCGCCTCGGCGACTGGCTGATCGACCCGGGGCACGCCATGCGGGTGGCCACCGAGACCGCGACGGTGCTGCGGGTGGCGGTGGAACTGCTCAACGACGACGACGTGCAGCAGGTCATCGACCGGATGATCGTGCGCCGGATCGCCGAGCCGCAGTGGGGCCCGCCGGTGGGCCGGGTGCTCTCCACGCTGCTGGCCGAGCGGCGCCAGGAGGCGTTGCTGCAGCTGCTGGCCGACCGGGCGTTCGAGTGGGCCCTCGCTGCCGGCGACACCATCGACCGGGTGGTCACCCGGGACTCGCCGAGCTGGAGCCCGCGCTTCGTCGATCACCTGGTCGGTGACCGGATCCACCGGGAGCTGATGGATTTCACCGACAAGGTGCGCCGCGATCCCAACCACGAGTTGCGTCGGTCGGCCACCCGGTTCCTGTTCGAGTTCGCCGAGGATCTGCAGAACGATCCGATGACGATCGCCAAGGCCGAGGCGGTCAAGGAACAGCTGATGGGCCGCGACGAGGTCACCCGGGCCGCCGAGACGGCCTGGCGGACGCTCAAGACGCTGGTGCTCGACGGGGTCGAGGACCCGTCGAGCACGCTGCGGCTGCGGATCGCCGATTCGGTGATCGGCATCGGCGAGTCGTTGCAGGCGGAGCCCGAGACCCGGGCCAAGGTTGAGGACTGGATCGTGCGCGGGGCTAAACACCTCGTCGCGCAGTACGGGGTGGAGATCACCTCGATCATCACCGAGACCATCGAGCGGTGGGACGCCGACGACGCCAGCCGGCGGATCGAGTTGCACGTCGGCCGGGATCTACAGTTCATCCGGATCAACGGCACCGTGGTGGGGTCGCTGGCCGGGCTGGTCATCTATACAGTGGCGCAGATCATATTCTGACCTGCGCTAACTAGTGCTTGCAATTGCTAGCGGGGTGGCGTAATGTCGGTGTTACCGGACAGTGATACCGACAGGAGGTGAGCACCGTGACCCAGGACGAGAACCTGGCCACCGTGGTCACCGCCGCCGCGTCCGACATCGGCGAGTTCATCAAGTCGCAGCGCGAGGCGGCCCAGGTGTCGATCCGCCAGCTCGCCGCCCGAGCGGGGGTGAGCAACCCGTACCTGAGCCAGATCGAGCGGGGATTGCGCAAGCCGTCGGCGGAGGTGCTCGGCCAGATCGCCAAGGCCCTGCGCGTCTCGGCCGAGGTGCTCTACATCCGCGCCGGCATCCTGGAACCGGCCGAGAGCAACGCCGTGCGCGACGCGGTGATCAACGACATCGCCATCACCGAACGGCAGAAGCAGTCCCTGCTGGACATCTACGCATCGTTCCTGCGGCAGAACGAACTCGACCAGCTCGAGTCCGCGCCTGCCGAACCACCGCCGCCACCGGCTCTGCCGTTGGCCGTCGTTGAGGAGTCAACCACTGACTGATCCCCAGAACCCGTCCATCCACCAACCGACATCCATCTGATTCAGGAGGAAGAGAAAATGGCTGAGAACACTGTTGAAGAACTGAAGGCCCCGCTGCTGGCCGCCGTCGGCGCTGCCGACCTGGCCCTGGCGACCGTCAACGAGATCGTCGCGACCCTTCGCGAGCGTGCCGGCGAGGCCGGCGAGCGTGCCGGTGAGGCCCGTGAGCGCCTCACCTCGGGCCGCGAAGAGGCCCGTGACCGGCTGGCCAAGCTGCAGGAAGAGCTGCCCGAGCAGCTCGGCGAGCTGCGCGAGAAGCTGACCGCCGACGAGCTGCGCAAGGTCGCCGAGGGCTACGCCGAGTCCGCCCAGGCCACCTACTCGAAGCTGGTCGAGCGCGGCGAGGCCGCCCTGGAGCGGCTGCGCAACCAGCCCGCCATTGAGCAGGTCACCGACCGCGCCGAGGGCTACGTGGACCAGGCCGTCGAGCTGACCCAGGACGCCCTGGGCAACGTGGCTGCGCAGACCCGCGCCGTGGGTGAGCGTGCCGCCAAGCTGGTCGGCGTCGAGCTGCCCAAGAAGGTCGACGAGGCCGTGCTGGACGCCGAGGTCAAGGTCGAGGGTGCCGCCGCCGCGGTGAAGAAGGCCCCGGCCAAGAAGGCTCCGGCCAAGAAGGCCGCCCCGGCCGCCGCCAAGAAGGCCGCCCCGGCCAAGAAGGCTCCGGCCAAGAAGGTCACCCAGAAGTAATTCCGTCACCACGGCGAGGCCGGACCGGTTCACACCGGTCCGGCCTTTGCCGTGTGCGATGAGTTCGACGGCGTGCCCGTGCGTGTTTAGGGTGGAGCGGTGCTGAAGACGATCCTGTACGACGTGATGTTCTATCTCGTGTTCGTGCTGGCCCTCGCGGTGCTGGTGATGGCGGGATACGCGGCCGTACATGCCGGGCTGCAGCGTCCGGACGCCTATACCGCGGTCGGGAAGCTGACCAAGCCGGTGTGGCTGCTCATCCTGGTGGCGGCCGTCGGGCTGGCGGTGCTGGGCGTGCTCTACCACTCGATCACCGGCATCGCGATCGCCGCGTGTGCGTCCGGGGTGTACCTGGCCGACGTGCGCCCCAAACTCCTGGAAATCCAGGGAAAGTCACGCTGAGATATGCGTATCGCCGCTGTCGTGCTGACCGCCGGTCTGGGCTTGGCCGCCCTGGTCTCCCCGGCTCAGGCGGGGGCCGACGCCGGCATCGCGCCGCCCTATATCGACCACACCGAATGGACGTCCTGGGACGGCAAGGCCAGCCTGCGGGTCTACCCGACGCCGGCCGGGCGGGCCGCCGCGACGGCGCCGGGCGGATCGCTGCTGACCGGTGAGGCCTGGTCGGAGGTGCTGGCGCTGCAACCCGAGGCCGACACCCCCGGCATGGCCGACCAGTTCAGCTGCCACTGGCGCTGGGCGGAGTTCGCCGAGCCCGGCAAGTCGAGCTGGAACCTGGAGCCGTGGCGGCCCGTCGTCACCGTTTCGCAGATGCTGGCCGCCCACTGCAACCCCGGCGGTCCGGAGGAGCGGCTCTAGATCCCCTGGAAGCAGGGGTCGTTGCCGCTCTTGGGGATGGTCGCGTTCTGGGCGGACAGCTGGGTGCGCACACCGGAGTCGGTGACCGTCACGCTGTCGGCCTTGATGCCCATCGGGTAGTCCTTGGTCAGATCCGCGGTCGCGGCGTCCAGCAGCGGCTGCACGGTCTCCTTCGGCAGCATCAGTCCGAGCCCGGTCAGGCTGACCACCTGCAGGGACAGTGCGCCGTTGACGACGGTGGGGCGGGCGACGATGGTGGCCAGGCCGGCGTCGACGGTGATGGTGCCGGCGCTGGGGTTGGTGGTCACCGAGGACACCATCGAACCGACCAGCGGCAGGGCGTTCTGCACGGTCGTCTTGATGCCGGAGGTGGCCCAGTCCACGTTGGCGACCACCGATCCGATGGTGCCGGCGGAATCGCCGCTGTCGGACAGCGACACGTCGCGCAGCTCGAGGTTCAGCTTCATCCCGCTGGCGTCGCGGATCTGATTGCCCGCGGTCTCGACGCTGATCTCGGAGTAGTCGCGGGTGAAGTGCTGCCACAGGAACGGGGGCATCGCGCCGAACGACGCGGTGGCGTCGTCCTTGACCACGCACGCGACGATGGCGCTGACGATCTGGTCGGCGCGGTGCCGGGAGTACAGCTCACCGCCGATCAGCCCGGCGAAGCCGAGCGCGACGACGATGACGATGACCAGGCCGACCGACAGCGGGTCCGACAGCAGGCGGCGGATCTTCCCGGGTTCGGACTCCGCCGGCATCTCGGCGGCCGGGACCGCCGCGGGCGTCGCCCGGGCTGCGGCCGGCGGCGGCGCGGCGGCCTGCGATGCTGCCTGCTGGATGGCGATGGTGGCGTCGGGATCCTGGCGGGGGATCTGCACCGTCGGCTCGACCGGGGGCTGCTGCGGTGGAACCGGTGGCTGCTGCGGCGGGCGCTGCGCCCATTGCGAGTCGTCGGGAGCACCGGGGCCCTGCGGCGGATTCGTCACCTGGGCGATTCTGCCCTATCCCGCTGTGGGATCGCAGCAGGCGTTTGCACCCCGGCGGTTCAGCGGGCGGTCAGCACCCCCAGCGTGTCCCGGGCGGTGACGGCCACCGCCGGGTCGATGTCGCACACCAGCAACGACGGTTCGGCGTCCGCGGTGACCAGCGGCTCACCCCACGGCGAGGCCAGCAGGCTGGCGCCGACGCCCGTCGGGCCCAGCTTCGCGATCTCGGCGCCGGGATAGGCCTGGTCGACGGCGGCGACGTAGCCGCCGACGTCGAGCGCCCGCGCCCGGGCCAACAGCGTCCACTGCTCGGCCTTGCCCGGGCCGGCCCCCCAGGACGCGCTGACGGTGATCAGCGTCGCCCCGCGGCGCGCCAGCTCGACGTATAGCTCGGGGAACCGGATGTCGTAGCAGGTGGTCAGGCCGACGGTGACGCCGTCGACCTCGATCAGCACCGCCCGGCCACCCGGGGCGACGGTGCGCGACTCGGTGAACCCGAACGCGTCGTAGAGGTGGATCTTGTCGTAGCGGGCCGCCACCCCGCCGCCGGTGGCCAGCAGCGTGTTGGTGATCCGGCCGTCACCGGCCGGGCAGAACATCCCGGCGACGACGGTGACGCCGTGCTCGTCGGCCACCGCCCGCACGCCGTCGGCCCACCGCCCGTCGAACGGTTCGGCGATCTCCCGCAGTGAGGTGCCGAACCGGCACATGGTGGCCTCCGGGAAAACCACCAGCCGTGCCCCGTCCGCGGCGGCCCGCGCGGTGTGCTCGGCCACCGTCGCCAGGTTGGCGTCCGGGTCGGTGCCGGCGGCGATCTGGGCCAGGGCGATCCGCATGGTTTCAGGGTAGGCGCAGGCAGGCCGGCCGTCCGTCATCCCGTCGAGCGTGAAGCTGGACTCACGGTGGCCGCCGACGGTGAAGCTGGGTTCACGCAGGGTGGGGTGCGACGAACTCCCACGGCACGGTCAGGATCCCGTCGCGTAGCCGGCGCCGCGGTTGCTCGACGGGCACCCCGGTGGCGGCCAACCGCTCGAGCATGGCCCGCCAGCGCACCCGCGGCCCGAACACCGACTGCCCGGCGGCGGCCGCCCACGCGGCGTCGGCGGCGGTCAGCAGGTCGTGGATCGGCTCGCCGGGGATGTTGCGGTGAATCAGCGCCTTCGGCAGCCGTTCGGCCAGGTCCGAAGGCACTTCGATGCGGCGCGGATCGCACGCCAGGGTCAGGCTGACCGGCCCGGCGGCGTCCAGCAGCACCCAGCAGCAGCGCCGGCCCAGCTCGTCGCAGGTCCCGTCGACGATCAGCCCGTCACCGGTGATGCCGGCCCGCAGCCGCTGCCACGCCGCGGGCACCTCGGCCTCCGGGTACTGGCGCAGTACGTTGAACGCCCGCACCAGCACCGGGCGCAGCCCGGCCAGTTCGAACCCGCCGCGGGCGAACTCCACCCCGGCGCCGGCCGACGGGGCCGCGGCGGCCACCCGCGCCGGGTCGATCTCCAGCCCGGTCACCCGGACGTCGGCGCGCAGCCGGCGCAACCGGGCCGCCAGCTCCAGGGTCGTCACCGGCAGGGCGCCGTAGCCCAGATCCACCACCAGCGGGTCGGGGGTCTCGGCGAGCACGCGTTGTACCCGGGGGTGGTGCACCAGCCACCGGTCGCTGCGCCGCAGCCGGTTTCGGCCGGTGGTGCCGCGGGTGATGACACCGAGTGGTTTGGCACCGAGTGGTTTGGACATCAGCGCCTCAGCGCCGGCCGGCGATCCACTCGGTGGTGAAGCGCTGCTCGATCTGCATCAGTTCGCCCAGCTGCCCGCCGAGCATCTTCTCGATCTTGCTGCCGACCAGCGGCACCCGGACGTCGACGCTGGCCCGCAGCGCCAGCCGCGCCGAGCCGACGTCGAGCGGCGCCAGCATCGCGTCGCCGTTCAGCGACACCGGGGCGCCGGGGATGGCGCCGGAGAAGGTGGCCCCGGCGGTGCCGTCGGACACCGCGCCCCACTGTTCGCGGCGGGTGATCCACAGGTCGCCCCGGTGGAACTGGGCGACCACCCCGGGCAGCTTGTTGCGGTGCAGCACCTGTGTGGTGCGGACCAGGATCGCGCCGTCGGCGCCCACCGCCAACTCGTCGAGGATCGCCTCGTCGGCGCCGGATTCGGCGAGGCGGGCGAGCCAGTACTGCTCGTCGGCGAATGCCGCCAGTACGACCTCGACACTGCTGTCATAGGCAGCGGTGATGTCGAATGAACGCGGCATAGCTGGTCAGGCTACCGTTGTGCTCCGTGACCGGTGCACGCTACGCGGGCGCGGCGGTGGCCGAGCAGGTGCCGCTGGCGTCGCTGACGACGCTGCGCACCGGACCGGTCGCCCGACGGGTGATCACCTGCGCGGACGCCGACCAGGCCGTCGCCGTAGTGCGGGCCCTCGACGCCGACGGGACCGACGCGCTGCTGCTGGCCGGCGGATCCAATGTGGTGCTCGGCGACGGGTGCGCAGAGCTGACGGTGATCCGGCTGGCCGGCCCCGGTATCGAGGTCGACGGGAACCGGGTGCGCGCCTACGCCGGAGCGACCTGGGACGACGTCGTTGTCGCGGCGCTGGCGGCCGGACTGGGTGGGCTGGAATGCTTGTCCGGGATCCCCGGGTCGGCCGGCGCGACCCCGGTGCAGAACGTCGGCGCCTACGGTGCCGAGGTTTCCGACACCCTGACCCGGGTCCGGTTGCTGGATCGCCGCACCGGCGGGGTGGACTGGGTGTCGGCCGATCGTCTCGGGCTGGCCTACCGGACCAGCGTGCTCAAGGGCTCCGCCGACGCCGTCGTACTGGACGTGGAGTTCGCCCTGGACGCCGGCGGGCGCAGCGCGCCGCTGCGCTACGGCGAACTGAGTCGCGCGGTGGGCGTGCAGCCGGGGGAGCGCACCGACCCGGCGCGGGTCCGCGACGCCGTGCTGGCGCTGCGCCGCGGCAAGGGCATGGTGCTCGACACGCACGACCACGACACCTGGAGCGTCGGATCGTTTTTCACCAACCCGGTGGTGTCGGAGGCGCAGTACCGGGCGGTGTGCGCGACGGTCGACGGCCCGGTGCCGAACTATCCCGCCGGTGACCGGGTGAAACTGGCCGCCGGCTGGCTGGTCGAGCAGGCCGGGTTCGGCAAGGGCTTCCCGGGGCCCGGCGCCCCGGCCCGGCTGTCCACCAGGCACGCGCTGGCGCTGACCAACCGCGGCGCCGCGACGACCGCCGACATCGTGGCCCTGGCCCGCACCGTCCGCGACGGCGTCGCCGCGCGCTTCGGTATCCGGCTGGAACCCGAACCCGTGCTGGTCGGCGTAGTGATCTGAGTTTCGCCCGAGACGGTGATCTCAGTCCCAGGATTTCGGTTCTGTCACGGCGGTTCCGTATCCTGTGAACCAGTGAATCCGGACCGAAATACCCTGCACACGCCGCCGTCATCTGCGGCGGGCCTCGTGCTCGCGGAACCACACCGCTCGCCGAACCCGCCGGTGCTCAACCGACGGCGTGTTCTCGGTGCTCTGGTCCTGGGGGCCGCCGCACCGGCCGCGCTGGCCGGTTGTTTCTCCGGGTCGAAGGATTCCGGTGGGGAGGCCACGCCGCCGGAGCTGAAGTTGACCTTCACCCCGGCCGACGCCAGTACCCAGATCAACCCGACGGTGCCGGTATCGGTGCAGGTCGCCAACGGCTGGCTGCAGCGGGCCGCGCTGACCAACTCCGAGGGCAAACCGGTCGCCGGGGTGCTGAACCGCGAGCGCACCGTGTTCACCGTCACCGAGCCGCTGGGTTTCTCCCAGACCTACGTGTGGAGTGGGTCGGCGGTCGGGCAGGACGGCACGGCCGTGCCGCTGGCCGCGAAGTTCACCACGCTGGCTCCCAAGGCCACCGTCAACGGGCAGTTCCAGCTCGCCGACGGCCAGACCGTCGGCGTCGCCGCCCCGATCATCCTGCAGTTCGACGCGCCGATCACCGACAAGGC
>WBZQ01002398.1_pt1 | contig 12046 bp, 4 predicted proteins | sample 5204251 | NCBI WGS metagenome assembly WBZQ01 (sample SAMN12412402, study PRJNA552823) | activated sludge metagenome | isolation source: activated sludge from nitrification reactor of wastewater treatment plant... | place: USA: Virginia | collected 2017-09 | reverse complement strand
AGGCGGAGCATGAAGCACAGCGCAACGTGGAGGCTGCTGGAACCAAAGCCGTGACAGATGTGGACGTGCAGGGAGGCGCGCGCGCCGAGGCTGGGACTCAAGCGGGCATGCACGACAGCACCTTGTTGACGACAGCTCCTGATGTGCGTCCACAGGTCGAGGGCGAAACATCCTTTCCAGCGAAGCCGAACGAGCAGCGACAAGCGGAAGACGATGATGGCTGCAAAGCAGCTACGCCGCTGATCGCGGCGGAGGTGTACGCGCAGGACCTTGTTCAGCAGTTGTCTCCTCACGACGGTGACGAGAGCCGCGCGGCGGCGGAAGCCGAGCCGGTAGGCGCGGTGCCGGAGCACCCAAAAGCAGCGCAACCAGCACCGGAACCTGGAGCGCCTTCCGGCGCCGAGGAAGCGCCACGCCTCGAGGTCGAGGCGGGCGGCGGGCACCACCGTGTGGACAACCAACCGGGCATGGCCGCTGAAGGCGCGGCGCAGCCCGAGGTTGGTGGTGAAGCCCACGTTGCGCCTGAGGAAGGGGTTGAACGCCGAGACGAGGAGCTGAACCAGACAAGCGGGTCTGCTGCGCTCGTCCGGGCTCCTCGTCGATACCGGCCAGTTCCACGGGTGCTACGGGCGCCCGCCGTCCCGCGCACCGGTCCAGCCGCCCCAGCCGACCAAGGAACGCGTGATCGTGCCATGGCGATCGATGTGCGCCTGGTGTTCGAGACGGCCGAGTTCTGCCGAGTGTCTTTCCTGCCGCGACGCGCTCAAGGAATGCCTGTCGAACTCTCCGTCTTGGGGTCGGGTGATCCCCCCGAGTTCCGCGCGTTGCAGGAAGATTGGTATCAAGACGTGATCATGCCCAACATGGGGCGCCTACTGCGGGAAGGAGTGGAATGGGTGCCGGCGCCGAGCACTGGTCAGCCGGCCAGATGGTCCCTCAGTGGTCGCGAGATTTACGTTCTGGCGGGCATCGACGAGCTTGGCGGATTCGTGAACTCACCGCGTCTGATTCTCGGCGAGGAGCAGGTCGTCCTCTGCACTACAGAGAAGCTGGCAGACGTCCGTTGCGCGATTGCGCTCACCGGCAGCCCGGAGCCCGTGTTGGTAGGGAGTGAGGGTGGTCTACCTGAAGGCTGGGCCGCCATCCGCGGGGTTGTCCCGCAGGTGCCGACTACCCCGAGCACGGACGGCAACATCTTGGATGTCCTCCGCCCCGCACCGGAGCTGCGCATCGCGCTGGAAGGCGGCGTCAGGATCGAACGCCAGGTCTGGCTCGCCGGTTTTCCACCGCGCGTCCGCATCCGCGGGGCCGGCGGCTCGGACCACACAGTCAAGATCGACGGCCAGGACGCCTCGCTGACCGACGACCGTGCCTATGTCGCGCCCGGCTGGGCTTCGCTCGGTGACCACACGGTATGGTGCGCCGGGACTTCCCGGGCGTACACGATTCGGGAGGGAGCCGAGACGTGGGAGCCATGGGACGCGTACACGTGGTCCCTTGGCGAGCTCAGCGCCGATCGCAGCCGCCGTCGCCCAACGGTCTGTGGCGTGCTGGTCCGGCCGCCACGTGCGGCTCGCGCCAACAGCCGCCCCTTTGTGGTTCCCGCATCGAACCCGGTTCTGATTGGCGCCGCCGCCGGGGAGATCGAGTTCTGCGTGCCCAGAGGCGACGTTCGCGCCGGGCAGTGCATTGGCTTCCCTTGGTTCGTGCCTGTTTGGGCCCTCCCGAGCGATGCCCTGCATTGTGACAAGCGCGCCGCCCGGATCCTCTTGATCGGCCCCCTGCACCATGTGCCGGAGGGGCGCGCGGCTGTGCGCGACATCGGCCGAAGGCCCCGACATCGCGATTCTGACGTGGACGCGTGGTGTGCAGCGATCCGGGCGGTGGGATACAAGGGGCTCCGGACTCAGCCGCAGGAACCTGATGTCATGGGCCTGTGGAGGGAGTACAAGCAGCGCGCCAAGGCACTCTGGAGACGCAGGCGATGAGCGCGAACGCACTCCTTCTCTGGATGTCGGCGCGCCGCGAGGGCTCATGGCAGCAATTCCGGACCGCCGTTGAGGAACTGCACATTGGCGATGCCGGCGCAACCTCATCGGACGAGGACGATCCGCCCGACCCGATCGCTCTGCCACTCTACCAGACGCTCAGGCTCAATCTACAACGTCTCGGGCATGCCGAGTTCTTCGCGGGAGCCGGCGGCGCTGAGTGGCGCGTGGCGCCCCCGAGCCTTGCAGTGACACCAGCCGCGGGTGGATGGCTGGGAGTTCTAGCTGGCGCCAGATCGCCCAACGTCCTGCAGCGAGTCCACAGTGCTCGTGGCGTCGTACGGCTGACGACGCTCACGATGCCAGCGTGCCCGGACGCGCTCGTGTTTGTCGCTGGTGACGACGATGCACTGGCAACGCTGGCAGAACGTGCCGGGCTCTTTCTGCAGCGCGACGCGCCGGCGGCACTCCTGGCCTGCCTTCCGCCGATCGATGACTCGGCGATCCGGCACCCGGTTGCCCCACCATTTGGCGCAGACTGGAGAATCGACCGGTTCTCGCCGGAGGATCTCCGTTGGCGGAGCAGTTGCAGAGATGAAGCGGTCGCGGCGTCATGGGATCTCTTCCGTTTTTCGTTACGTCACCAGCGGTACGTCCTCTTCTGTTCGAGAGGCACAGCATCTCGAGTGCCCGGCCAGGTCGGCAAGTTTCTCGCGCTGAGGCGAAGCAGGCAGCGGGTGATTCGATACGATGCCCAAACGCGCCTGTTCGAGGTGGCTGCGAGCTGCCGCCCGCCCTTCCTGGTGGAACGCGCCCTTGTCCTATGCTCTGGATCGCTGCCGTCCTATGGCCGTGACAACGGGGAAAGCGTCCTGAGGTACGCTGAGGTCCCTGGGAACATCGCTACCGCAGCGGCCGCGCTACTTCGCCAGGAGCTCCGATGAGCAACCCGCTGGCCATCTTCGACACGCTCCGTGACACCTACCTAAGATATCTCGACAGCCCCTTCGACCTCAGGTACCCGGACCTAGTGGCTGAACGCCGGCAGCTACTCGACGTGGATGGGCGCTTGTACCGGCGCCCGTTGATCGAGCCGGTACCGGCGTATCAGCTGTGTGGCCAGACATTCTCGGAGGCCATACACGCCCTTCTCGGGCCGATCTGGCCAGCCGCCCTCGTGGAGGATCTATCGGGCTTCGTTTCTCCGGCCACGGCGGATCAGCAGAGTCTCTTCCCCGCAACCCTTCCCAATGGGCAGCGACGCGAGCTGTACACACACCAGCACAAGGTCTTCGAGGAGGCCGTGGTGCACGGCCGCGATGTCGTCGTCACAACCGGCACTGGCTCTGGAAAGACCGAGTGCTTCCTGCTGCCGATCGCCGCTTCTCTTATCCGAGAGTCGATCGCTTGGCAAGCCCCGGGTCCTCAGCCGCCGCAATGGGACTGGTGGAATCGCTGGTCAATGCAAGGCACCCAGCGCCGCTGGGCTCAGCGCATCCCTCAGCGAGGACACGAGACCCGGTCCGCGGCTGTCCGGGCGCTGATTCTCTATCCGCTGAACGCCCTCGTCGAAGATCAACTCGCCCGCCTTCGCGATGGCCTGGATGGAGCGCACGCGCGGTCATGGCTCCAGGCGAACCGTGCCGGGAACCGCTTCTACTTCGGGCGCTATACCGGACGGACACCTGTTTCCGGAGGGCGCTCCTCAAGTTCCACTGCCCGCCTTAGGTCCGAGCTCACAGAAGCTCATGGCGACGCACAGCTCGTAACGGGGACACCAGCGGCACGTTTCTTCTCCACTCTCGACGGCGGCGAGATGTGGTCGCGCTGGGATATGCAGGACCACCCACCTGACGTCCTCATCACCAACTACTCGATGCTGAACATCATGTTGATGCGCGGCGTCGAGGCGTCGATCTTCGACCAAACGAAGCAGTGGCTCGAAGCGCATCCCTCTCACGTGTTCCATCTGGTCGTGGATGAGCTGCACACCTATCGCGGGACACCCGGAACCGAAGTCGCGTACTTGATTCGGGTTCTCCTCGACCGCATCGGTCTGACCCCGGATTCGGACAAGCTGCGCATCATCGCGTCGAGCGCCTCCCTTCCCGGTGGCGGTGCCGGCCTTCAGTATCTGGAAGCGTTCTTCGGTCGCGATCAGAGCCGCTTCCGGATCATCGGTGGAACCGCGCAGCCGCTCAACCCGAGTGCAGCGGAGGCCGTGCGAGCGACAGCACCGGCACTTCGCCAGCTTCGGAACGACCTCCGCGCTTCACCGACGCTTTCCCCGGCAGCGGCGTCGTCGTTTCATGCCGCTACTGGCGCACCCGCGGCCCCGGCGGGTGCGCCTGCCGAAGTAGTTCTTGAGTCAGCCCTGACGCATGTCGGGGCCGCCGACGCGCTGAGGTTGGCAGCCGCCACTGGCCCGGCGGACGCCGCGCAGATCGAGCCGCGGTTTCCCGAGGAGCTGGCGGCAGCGATGTTCCCGGCTCTTCCGGTGTCGGAGGCCGTTGAAACCGTCGAAGGCCTCCTGGCGGGCCTCTCCGCTGCACGGGGAACTGCGGGTACCGCGCCGCTTCCCGTTCGAGCGCACATCTTCTACCGAAGCCTCCAGGGCCTGTGGGTGTGCACGAATCCCGGCTGTACGGAGACTCCACTCCGTAATGCACCGGTGCCAGCGGGCGCCCTCCACTACGTGCCAACACTCACATGCGGGTGCGGCTCGCGTGTACTTGAGCTGCTCTATTGCGAGGCGTGTGGGGAGATCTTCTTCGGCGGATACCGGCGTGCGACGGGACTCAACCCCAACGACTGGTACTTGAGCCCCGACCATCCTGATCTGGAGTCGGCGCCGGAGATGGCGTCACTCGATCGCGACTACTTGCGTTACGCGGTGTTCTGGCCGGCTACTGCCGGAATGACGCCGACAACGCCCCGGTGGGACCAAGAGGGAGTGCGGCGCGTGTGGCGCCCAGCAACTCTCAATGCCAGCAATGGCCGCGTGCAGTTCGGTGGCGGCGGATATCTGTACCACGTACCCGCAATGCATGCGACACCACTGCCCACGGCTGATAGCGCCAACAACGCCTATCCGGCATGCTGCCCTCGCTGTGATGCATTCTGGTGGTCGCCACGACGCCGAATTGGTTCCTCCATTCGCACCATGCGCACCGGCTTCCAGAAGATCGCTCAAGTGCTCGCGGACGCGCTACTTCGGGACATCGCGCGGGTTGGTGGTAGTCAAGCGCGAAAGCTCGTCGTTTTCTCGGACAGCCGGCAAGACGCCGCGAAGCTGTCGGCGGGGATGAGATTCTCGCACTACCGGGACGCACTCCGCCAGGCGATCACCGATGCGCAGGCCGTTCAGGGCGCTGGCGCCCAAGCGTTCGCTGCACAGATCAGCGGCCAACTACTGCCCGCCGCCCAGCAGATGCTCGCCACAGCCTTCGGCGGCAGCCACCCCGCTGAGGCCGCGACTCTCTCGATGGCGGCCAGCGCTGCGACCGCACATGTGGCCTCACCGTCACATCCCGGACTTACCTGCCAGCAAGCGGCACAACGGATTCTGACGCGCGCGGCGCACGGCCCCTTCCATGTCGGCCAGCTCGCGGCCGACGCCTCAGCGCGCTTGCTCGCCAATGGGATCAATCCCGGAGGCTTCGGGCAGGAAGTGCGGTGGACGGATCATAGGAACAAGACGGGTAGCTGGCGGGACCTCTATCTTTGGGGTGCGCCTGGGACTACGCCTCTCGCAAAGGCGGCGGATCAGCTGAGCCTGCAGCAGCGCGACCACCTCCGCAGAATCCAAGACCAGTCCATCCTCGAGGTAATGGATGTCGTCTTTGCATCCGGGCGCCGCAGCCTTGAGTCCCTTAGGCTGGCCTACGCAACAACGGACCGAATCTCTGCGCCGGCTCCGAGCCAACTCACCCAAGAGGCCGCAGACGGCGTGATTAGAGTGCTCGGTGCTCGGCGCCGGCTCTCGACGCACGGCGCTCCAAGCCAACCCAACCCGCCTGCCTACGTTGCGCAGTACCTGGCTCGGGTGGCTCAGCTGCACGGCCTCGTACCGTCCGCGTTCAGCCAGGACGTGCTGAGCTACCTGAATGGAGCAGGCGTGCTCGTGCAGTACGTCCTTGAAGCTCACAACCTATGTCTCGCAGAGCGAGGAGCCTGCTGCTTCGAGTGTGGGCAGTGCCGCCGCGTACACCTCCATGCCGCGGGTGGTGTTTGCACTGACTGCCACGCGCCGCTCGGGCCGGAGCAACCGCTGGCGAGTGCTATGCCTGCGGGCGACTACTACGGCTACCTTGCGACGGAGGCCGGCCCAGTGTTTCGTCTCAACTGCGAGGAGCTCACAGGCCAAACCAACAAGGCCGATGGTCGCAAGCGCCAGCGACTCTTTCAGGACATCTGCCTACCTCCACCGGGCGAGATCCGGGTTGCGGATGCGATCGACCTCCTTAGCGTGACGACCACGATGGAGGCCGGCGTCGACATTGGTTCCCTGCTAGCGGTGTTGATGGCCAACATGCCCCCAATGCGCTTCAACTACCAGCAGCGTGTCGGCCGAGCGGGCCGCCGCGGCGCGGGGCTTTCGGTGGCGCTCACACTCTGCCGGGGGCGCAGTCACGATGACTACTACTTCCAGCGACCAGACCGGATGGCTTCCGATCCTCCGCCGCAGCCGTACGTCGACATGCGGCGCGCGCCGATCCTCCAGAGGGTTCTCGCCAAGGAGATCCTGCGCCAAGCGTTCGTCGCACTCGGGCTGTTCGTCGCCCAGGGCGGTGACAGCGTCCACGGGGAGTTCGGCGACGCAGCTACCTGGGTGGCAGCCCCTCTTCAGCCGCCTCCAGGGACGCCCTCGGGTGCCACGGTCGCCCAGCTTGTCGCTGCGTGGATCGGGAACAACCCGGCAGCGGTCGCTCGGACATGCGACGTGCTCCTAGCGTACACAACGCCAGATCTTCAGGCGCAGCGCGCCGCCCTGATCAGCTACATCCGACATGATCTCGTGGCGGTCGTGACGAATGCGGCAGTGGACCCGCGCTTGCCGCAGACATCGTTGAGCGAGAGACTGGCGAATGTTGGCGTTCTTCCGATGTTTGGCTTTCCCACTCGTGTGCGGTACCTGTTCCACGAGCGGCCTGCGGGGGCGTACGAGTGGCCGCCGGAGGATGTCGTCGATCGAGAACTCGACATCGCAATCAGCCAGTTCGCGCCGGGGTCCGAAACGGTGAAGGACGGCCTCATTCACACGGCAATCGGCGTCGTCGACTACCAGCCGCAGGGGAACGAGGTTCGCGAAGGACCCAACCCTCTGGGCCCACCAGTACCCGTTGGACTCTGCCGGCGCTGCCAGGCCGTCGACGGGTCAGAGACGCCTGGGCAGACGTGTCCCATCTGCGGAGCGGCGCCCCCGGACTACGCGCAGGTCATGCTTTCGCAGCCACGGGGCTTCCGCACGTGGTACGGCAGGAGCCGCGACTTCGACGGCGCATTCGAGTGGACGGCGCGAGCGTCGCGACCAAAGGTGGGCGTCACACCCGTCGGCTTGACGACCGTCGCGAACTTCGGGATCTGGAGTGGGCAGGATACGGTCTACATCGTGAACGACAACGATGGCCAACTGTTCAGCTTCGAGAAGCTGGCGCAGGGCGAGACGTGGGTGACGCGCGCGGCGCTTGAGAGCGTTGGCGTGATCAACCCGCCTCTGGCTCCCGGTGGCGCACAGGATCCTCGCGCGCTTGCATCCGTCAAGCCAACGGATGTTCTCGTCCTCGGGATCCAGAGCTGGCCGGCCGGTGTCACTGCCACGCCCCTCCGCGTGGAGGGCCGCGCCTCCCTGTACTCCCTTGGGTTCCTGCTGCGCCGAGCCGTCGCTGTGCGTCTCGACATTCATGAACGTGAGTTGAAGGTCGGCCTCCGAGTCACCCGAGACGCCAACGACCAACTAGTCGGTCAGATCTTCATCTCCGACAGTCTGGAGAATGGCGCCGGCTACAGCTCGTTCTTCGGGACGCCGGCTGAGGCCGAGTCCCTGTTGCGGTTCGTCGTTGGCGAGACCGGCCCCACGTTCTACGGGCCGCTCGTAGCCCAGAGCGACGCGCATGGCAATCCCGCCCATGGCAGCGTGTGCCGGACGTCATGCCCGGATTGCCTGCGAGACTTCAGCAATCTGGCCTACCACAGCATCCTTGACTGGCGACTTGGGCTCGACCTCGCGCGGCTCGCGCTGGATCCCCATGCGGCTATCGACTTCTCGGTGCCCTATTGGCAGGGTGTCGACGTGATGGCCGCGGGCCCTTACTTCGCGGCGATGCCCGGGTGGCAACACGTGACGTTCGGGGGCTTGCAAGCTGGCAGACGCGGGGACCAAGTCGAGGTCATCACGCATCCCCTGTGGAACCAGGACCCAAGCTTCTACGGCCCGCAGCTGGCGGCCGCGCACGGACAGGCTGTCGCAGCAGGGTGCCAAGTGAGGGTGAAGTCCATCTTCGAGGTCCTGCGCAGGCCGTTCTAACGCTGATTCAGCGAGCCACGGCTGAACTGGCGTGGCTATCCCCTTGCTGAGGCTGAGCAATGCTGAGCTTCGACCCGCGTCACGCCGGCCGCCGCTCCACGCCGCCGCCCCCTGGCGCGGCCATACGCTTACTCCGCAGCTCTGGCCGCCCACGTGTGCAGTAGCTGGAGCGGTCGCGCGCCAGCCTGGGCTGCCTTCAGCCGCTCCCACTCGGCCACGTCCTCGTGGCGCGTCGTGAACAGCTTCTCGATCAGCGGGTTCGCCGGGACGCGCACGACTTCGCTGCGGTCGTTCGTGACCAGCAGGAACTCGCGGTAGTCGGCCGCCGCCTTGAGCCGCTGGATCATGTCGATCTGGCGCTCGTTCAGGTTCAGCAGCTCCCGGAACGACTGCATGTTGACCTTGCCCGGGTGGCCGATGAGCCGCGAGCCGGCGTTGCCGAGGATGGCCGCGCGAAAGGCCGGATGAGCGAAGTCCTCGAGCTGCTGGCTGAGGCAGATCACCGCCAGGCCGTCCTTGCGGCCGGTGCGCAGCGCGTCGATCACGAACTCGATGCCGAGGTTGCCGGAGAGGAAGTCCCACGCCTCGTCGATCACCAGGTACGTGGTCTGGCGTCGGCGCGCCGCTGCGTAGGCCAGCTTGCGAATCTGGTAGACGGCCAGGCGGAGCGCGACGCGCTTCATGTCTGGGTGCTCGTTGAGCCGGAAGAGGTCCCAGCAGACGGCGTTGATGTGCGGCGCGAGCGCCAGGTGCGGGTTGTCCACGAACAGCGAGGCCAGCGAGCCGTGCTGGTAGGGGTACAGCGCCTGGGCCAGATCGCCGTGACCCAGGCGGGTTAGCTCCGCCTCCAGGGAGGCGAACGAGGCCGCGCCGGCCTCGTAGACGCGGAACAGCGCCTGCTGGACGGCGGCCTTGCGCGCCTCGAACGCGGCCGGCCCGGCGTCCGCCTCGCAGAGGCGCAGGAAGTCGAGCAGCAGCCACGTCAGGCGCGACACGTGGGTCTCGCCTCGAGCGGCTCCTCGTCCGGCGAGTGGCGGAAGATGTCGATCCCGGGCGGCGAGTCGGCCGAGAACGGGATGTAGAGCGCGTCGGCGCCGCGCACTTCCAGGAAGCGCCTGTACGAGCCGCCCTTGTCGAGGAAGAACAGCCGCGGCGGCGTCTCGCCGCGCGCCAGGTAGTGGGCCTCGGCGCAGGCGAGCTGGTACTGCATTGCGTACGACTTCCCCCAGCCGGTGGACGCGAAGATGAGCTGGTGCGGGCTGGGGTTGGTCGGCGACCAGTGGTCGAACAGGACGATCGAGCTGTTCGGCGTCGGGAACGGGATGCGCCCCTCGCCCTCGCGGAAGTCGTACACGGGCACGAGTGTTCCGCGACAATTACGTTTGCCGGGCGCATTGCCTCGCCTGAGGTGTTACCCGGGTGGGGGTGTTGCCTCATATTGGTTTGCTACCCGCTGGCGGATCACAGGAGGCAACGATGGACACCAAGATCAGCAGGACGTCGCGCCAGGAGGTGTTGGCGGCGACGGTCGATCGGTATCGGGCAGGCGCCGGGCCGGAGAAGAGCCGAATCCTCGACGAGTTCGTGGCCATCACCGGCTACCACCGCAAGCACGCCGTACGAATTCTGAATGGGGGCGCGATTCTGGCCGAGCTATCGGGGGCGAGGACGGGTCGCCCTCAGCTGTACGACGAAGCTATTCGAGAGGCACTGGTCGTCCTCTGGGAAGCGTCGGACCGCGTCTGCGGCAAGCGGCTGAAGCCACTCATCCCCGTGCTCGTGGACGCGCTGGAGCGGCACGGCCATCTCCGGCTTCAGGACAGCGTGCGAGAGCGGTTGCTCGCGGTGAGTCCGGCGACGCTGGACCGCCTGCTGGCGCCGACGCGCCTCGCGGTGCGTGGCGGTCGAGGCCGGCGCGCGAAGGCGCCTTCGGCGCTCCGCCTCAGCGTACCCGTGCGAACGTTTGCCGACTGGCATGCGCCGCTGCCAGGGTACATGGAGGTCGACCTCGTGGCGCACTGCGGCGGGGACGCGTCGGGAAGCTTCGTGAATACCCTGACGCTGACCGATATCGCGAGCGGGTGGACCGAGTGCGTCGCGCTCGTCGTGCGCGAGGCTGCGCTCGTCGTCGAGGCAATCACTCGGCTGCGCGCCAGCTTGCCCTTCTTGTTGCGAGGCGTTGACACCGACAACGGCAGCGAGTTCTTGAACGAGATGCTGCTCACATACTGCAAGGCGGCCGAGATCGAGCTGACGCGCTCGCGCCCATACCGTAAGAACGACCAGGCATGGGTGGAGCAGAAGAACGGCGCGGTGGTTCGTCGTCTGGTTGGCTACCGCCGGCTGGAAGGGCTTGCGGCTGCCGAGGCGCTGACCAGACTTTACGCGGCCTCCAGGCTCTTCGTGAACTTCTTCCAGCCATCGTTCAAGCTGAAGGAGAAGATTCGTACAGGGTCCCGGGTGACGAAGCGGTACCACGCACCCGAAACCCCGTGTGCGCGCCTACTGGCTTCCGATTCCATTTCGGAAGCCACGAAAGAGCGCCTGCGCGGGGCGCTTGTCACTCTTGACCCTCTGCGCTTGCTCGATGAAGTCCGCACGATGCAGCATCACATCACCGACCTGGCGTTGGGTCAGGCACAGCACGTCGTGCCTCAACGCAACGCCGACCTCGACGTTTTTCTGCGTGGGCTCGCGACGGCGTGGCGCGACGGTGAGGTGCGCCCCACCCACCGGGTGGACCCGAAACCCCATCGCAACTGGCGGACACGGAAGAACCCCTTTGAAGCAGTGTGGCCCATCGTTCAGGCATGGCTCGAGGTGGATCCCGACCGGACGGCGAGAGAACTGCTCGGGCGGCTCCAGCAGACCCAGCCCGGCTCCCTCCCGGACAGCCTGCTCAGGACGCTCCAGCGTCGGGTCAAGGAATGGCGCTCAGCCCGGGCGCAGAGGCTCGTCTTCGGCGACAACACCCTCGCACACGCCGCGGAGGCCCACTGCGCTCTGGCCGCGCCCGCGGCGCTCGGTGGTGGGAGCACTCCGATCTGAGGCATCGCGTGTGAGCCCGCCCCCACAACCGCGAGGAAGCTCGGTCGAAGCCACGACCAAGCCTCCCCGCTCCCCAAGGTAGGGCCGTTCGACGTGGTGAGGCCCTCCGGCTACGAGGGCCGCGCTACGCGCCGCCCTCTCCGCTCCGGGCCTCACCACGTCGCGATCGACTACACATCGGCGCCAGGCCAACCCACAGTCGCCGTCCCGCCGCGCAACGCGATGTCATGCCGACGCGCTCCATAGTAGACAGTGCTTCCCATCTCCGACCTCGGTGGACACCTCAAGACCGGCCATTCGTGGACGGGTCAAAACCGGCCATTTCCGGGCGGCCGAGACTGCGTGTTCATGCCGTAGGGAGCGTCAGGCAGCCCCCCGAGTGGTCGTGGTTGTAGATCGAATCTTCCGGCCAGGCAAGCTGCCGCAGCGCGGCAGTCGTGTCCGTTGGTCGTGTCCGTTGGTCGTGTTCGTTGACGTGACCCTG
>WBZQ01002396.1_pt1 | contig 12058 bp, 13 predicted proteins | sample 5204251 | NCBI WGS metagenome assembly WBZQ01 (sample SAMN12412402, study PRJNA552823) | activated sludge metagenome | isolation source: activated sludge from nitrification reactor of wastewater treatment plant... | place: USA: Virginia | collected 2017-09 | reverse complement strand
GTTGGTGGGGGGATATTTGTCCCCCAACCCGGCTTTGTTGACATCGTCCACCGGCACATTGACCATACTGCCAGCCTGGTTGGATTCCACCGGGACCCCATAAATATCCCCTTGCCAGGAGTAGGCTTGGATTGGCTCAGGGAAAAATTCCTTGTTGGGATCAACGCCTAATGAATTGTAAACCACCTCTTTCAGGGGCATGACTGCTTTTTGGATATGCAGGGGGATCATCACTTTGCCCATGATGCAGATCACATCCGGCTGGGTGCCGGCGGAGAGCGCGGCAATCAACTTGGTTTCGAGCGGCCAGGCTTGCGGTTCCACCCGGAGCTTTGCGCCGGTTTTCTCTTGATACATCTTGGCCAACCGGTTGTAGGCATCCACATGGGGATCATATTGCAGCCCCCAGAAGACGCCTTCTTGGTCGGCAGCCGCCTTGGGCTGTTCAGCCGCCGCAGCTTGACCACCAGCCGCAGGTTGGGCTGGTGCCGACGGCATACAGGCCGCTAGGGCGGCAACCCCTACTGTGCCGGCGGTGAAACGTAAGAAACTCCTTCGACTTAGGTTGCTGCTATGCATAGTTCCCCCTTTGAGAAAAGAAGCTGAAAATAATTGGGCTACGTCACCAAACAAGGAAAACCACCCAGCTGTCGGAGGGGCAAATTCATCAAGCGAATTTTGTACAAAGCCCAGGCACACCGCGCTACAGGTTCACGGCATCACGATTTGCCGGTTGTACGAAAATTTTGACGATGGCTTTGCCATCCATTCAGAGTTACGGGAAGCCGGTATATTGTATACCACTATAAAATAGAACGTCAACCGCGTTTTTTCAGCCTTTTTCTACTCTACCAAGACAATGTCCAAACTATAGAGCAGCGCCATCGCCTCGGGCAGGGCGAATTTGGTCTTTTTCAGCGTATTCAGGTTGGCCGGGATGGTGTAATGGGTTGCGCCGGTAAAGTCGGCTTCGGTCAGGTTGGTGTGGACAAAGCGGCTGTTGGTAAAATCGGTGAACGTGCAATCTGCTTGGGTCAAATTGGCCTCGCTAAAATCCACATCATGGGCAACACATTTGACCAGCTTGATCTTTTGCAAGTTTAACCCGGTAAAAGTGGCATGATTGAGCGCACAATCCACAAAGTCAACCGCTTTGAGCCATTTGTTGCGCCGCCAGGTTGTCTCGGTCCAGTTGATGCCAATCAGTTGCGAAGTCTCAAAACGCGTATTGGTAAAGGAACACTCTTTCAGCGTCACCAAATTGAGGCCACACTGTCGAAAAAGACAATCACGGAAGACACAAGCCTGAAACGCGCTTTCATCAAAGGCGCATTTACTAAAGGTGCAATTGATAAATTCGTAGGCACGGAACTGGCCGCGCTTGTGCGCCAATCCTTTTAACTCTTGCCCGTTGTATTCTTTCTGGCCAGACAACAAATCCATAGCGCGTCTCAGGTACTAATCTAAAAATAGAGCCGTAGAGACGTGCCGCGGCACGTCTCTACTTATTTTCATCCTTGGTTGTGCGCATCACGCATGGGTAGCTGCTATGAAAATAGACTGCAGATTCGACAGATTTGATGAATTCACGAAGATAACAATCTGTGTGAATCGGTGTAATCTGTGGATCAATTTTCACCGTTTACCCGCGCGCCGACTCAGCCATTTCCGCACGCGCTTTGGCTGACAAAGCGGGCAGATGCGCTTCATGGGCCATTACTTGTTGCAGATGCACCATGCGCGCCGGTGAAGCAGTTTGGCGCATCACGTCCGAATGCATATGGTCGATCCAGAAGCGAGCATGAGCCGCTACATATTTTTCCAGATCTTCAATTTCGGCAGGTGTCGTACAGTGAGCACAATTGTTGAGCGTAAACATGCGCCGTCGAGTGCTGCCGCCAAAGGCAGCGTGCATCAAATTGTGGTTAAAGGCCACTACATCTCCTGGCTGTGATTCCAGGGGGATGCTTGGTACCTGACGCTCTTGAATGCCCCAAAGTTCTGGCGCCTTACGGGCCTGGCGGGCGGCCCAGGTGTCATAGAGATCAATGCGATGGGAACCAGGGATCACCCGCAGACAGCCGCTCTCCCGGCTCACCGGGTCGAGATAGAGCGCCACTTTGAGAAATTTGCCTACATGATGAAAACCATCGCTGTGCCAGGCTGTATCGCCCGTGTAGAAGTTGCCGTCACCGCCCACATAATTAAAATCTGGCCCCAGCAGGCCGCTGATCAAACCCACCACTTTGGGGTGATCCAGCAGGGTGCAAAGACGCGCCCGCTGATCAATAAACGGCACCACCGTTGAACGTTTGCTGCCATCATGAACCACCTGGCGATCCCGAAAGACGGCCTCAAATTCTTCGGTGATCCAGCCAATCTCATCGGTCAGCAACCCCGGCATGACCAGATAGCCAAAGGTGTCAAAAAAATGAATCTGCTCCTGAGAAAGTTGCATGGATTACCCCCGGGATGGTTCGGCCATAGTTTCACGCGCTTTCCGGGAGAGTTCGGCCAAATGACCATCGTTGGCCATCACCTGTTCCAGGTGGCGGATGCGCTGTGGGCCAGCGGTGCGTACCATCCTTTCCCCATAGGCCCGGTCGATCCAGAAACGGGCCGCGCCGCTGATATAGTCGCGCAATTCTTGAATACGCGCTTCTGGATAGCGTTGACAGAGGTTGATGGTAAACATGCGGCGGCTTTTGCTGCCACCAAAGGCAGCATGTTTGGTGTTGTGATTAAAGAGGATCAGGTCACCTGGATTGGTCTCCAGGGCAATGGCCGGCAGATCTTTGCCTTCCATGCCCCACACATCTGGGCTTTGGCGAATCTGCTTTTGTAGTCTGTCAGCAAAGTGATCGCCTAGGCGATGGCTGCCAGGGATGACGCGTAGCGCCCCGGTATCACGCGTGACTGGATCGAGGTAAAAGGCGATCTTAATATGCAGCGTTTGGGGATGCCAGCCATCCGAATGCCAGCGCGTATCGCCCACATAGTAATTGCCATCGCTGCCCATGTAGTTGAAATCTTCACCCAACAGGCTGGTGGCAATGCCGTGGATGCGTGGGTCATCAAGCAACGAAGCCAGATATTCGCTCTGGTCGATAAACGGGACAATGCACGAGCGGGCGCTACCGTCGTGTGGCTTGCCATTGTGTCCGCCACCCCGTTCGGCCCAAATGGCTTCAAAGGCGCGATCAATTTCGGCAGCGCGGTCGGCCATCAACCCGGGAAAGCCCAGGTAACCAAAGGTGTTAAAAAAATTGATCTGCTGTTCGTTCAGTTGAAAGGTAGTTGTTTGCATGGTCTTCTCCGTTTAGGAATAACACGAAAATAACCCGAACGGAATGAGGATTAAGGATTAGGAATTAAGGATTACTGGACGCATACCCATATAATCCCTGATCCCGATTACCTAATCCCTATCCCGGCAAGGCACAATAGGTCAAAATACGGTTCTTGGCACCTAAAACATGATGGGTGATCTCATCTTGCGCTTTGGCTACATCGCGACTCTTCACTACATCGATCAGATCATCATGAGAATTGATGTGTTGTTCAAGCTCGGCGGTGGTTAACGCACCGTTGGCTTCATAGAGAAAGCGGCTGATACGTGCCCGCAGACTAGCCAGCACTTCCAGCATAATGCTGTGATCGGCAATCTCCCACAACGTCAGGTGAAAGCGGTAGTCCTGCGCATAAACCTGTTGGAGATCGCGTTGACCACCAGCACGGCGCATATCCTGAACAATGTGGCGCAAATAGGTTTCATGTTCACTTTGCCAGCGTTCGATGACCCGTTCAGCTACAAAGCGTTCTAGCACCACCCGCAACGAGGAGATTTCGGCGATTTCAGCACGCGTAGGCGTGTAAACCACGGCGCCCCGATGCGGCAACTTTTGCACCAACCCTTCTTCAACCAGGCGTTGGATCGCCTCGCGGATCGGGATGCGACTCATGCCCAGGCGTTCGGCCAGATCGCGCTCCACCAGGCGCAAGCCTGGCGCCAGTGTCCCATTCCGGATTGCGGCGCGCAGCCGATCGGTGGCTTCGTCACCTAATGTGCGTTGTTCAACCGGCGTCAGGTTTGTCGGGATCATGATCGTTCCCAGAATTGCGCTGCACTGACCAGTAAGCAATGACCGGTCAATAAGATTGAGAAGGGAAATTACGGTATATTGTATACCGTACAGACAGCAGTGTCAATTGCTGAGAATCGGGCACCCCAGCCGTAAATTGTGAATAAATTGCAAATCGAAGGCGATAGCAATCTGGCCCATCTACGACCTAATTTGCAACGGTTCACAACTGATTATGATCACCTGGACACTTGCGGGGGCACCCTACCAATGCTACACTATCCAGGTATTCTAGAATTTATCGTCCTTAGCATACCTATGTCAACTGCACTCTACCGCAAATGGCGCAGCCAGACTTTTGATGAACTGGTGGGCCAGCAACATGTGATCCAAACCCTGCGCAATGCCTTGCGTGAAGGGCGGGTGGCTCATGCCTATCTTTTTTCCGGCCCCCGTGGCACCGGTAAAACCTCGACGGCGCGCATTCTGGCCAAAGCGCTCAATTGTACTGCTCCGGAAGAACAACGTCCCTGCGATCAATGCTCAGTCTGCAAAGCCATTACTGAAGGGCGCATGTTGGATCTCATTGAGATCGACGCTGCCAGCAACAACAGTGTAGAAGATGTGCGCGAATTGCGTGACAAGGTGAGCTTTCGCCCGAGCGAAGGGCGCTACAAGATCTACATTATTGATGAAGTTCATATGCTGAGTATGAGCGCTTTCAACGCCCTGCTGAAGACGTTGGAAGAGCCGCCCCCTCATGCCCGCTTTATCCTGGCCACCACCGAACCGCACAAGATCCCAGCGACGATTGTCAGTCGTTGTCAACGCTTTGATTTTCGACGGATTGCCATTCCTGAAATGGCTGCTCATTTGCAGCACATTGTCCAGGCCGAAGGCTTTCAGGCTGAAGGTGAAGCGCTGACCGCCATTGCCCGCAGCGCCCAAGGCGGCATGCGCGATGCCATCAGTCTGCTGGATCAGATGCTCAGCTATGGCAGTACTACTATCACCTTTGCTCAGGTGCAACAGGCCCTCGGCGCGGTGAGCGCGCAATCCATTGGCGATCTGGTGGAGGCGTTGGCAACCAAAAATGCCGCGACTGGACTGAAATTGATTCAACGGCTGCTGAACGATGGCGCAAGTTTGACCGAATTTTGTCACCAAGTGGTGGAGCATCTGCGTGGGGTGCTGGTAATTCAAATGACCGGCGACGCTAGCTTATTGACAGATCTGCCGGCTGAAACAGTGCAACAGATGCAAGCCCAAGCCAAACGCCTACCCCAATCGATCACATTGCTGGCTATTAAGCGCTTTAGCAGCGCCATTGACGAACTAAAGGGTGGGCATCAAGCTCAACTGCCGTTGGAGTTGGCGTTGATCGAAGCGATTCAGGGCGAGGTTGCGCCGGTGGTGACGGTGGTCGCAGCCTCAACAATGGCCCCACCACCCACAGCCCCCGCACCTGCCATTGTGACAAGCCAATCCGCGCCTCCAAAGGTGGAAACCCCGCCCAGTCCAGCCGAACCAGCGCCTTTGGATGCAACCGCCGCTATGAAACTCAATAGTCAGCGCAAAGAGTTGCTGGCTGCCGTGCGCTCGCAGTGTGGCTTCCGCGTAGAAGCGGCCATGAAATCAGTTCGTGATATTGCGGTGGCCAACAATGCCGTGGCCTTTGCCTTTGGCGAAAATAGTTTTGCTCGCGATATGGTAGCGCAGCCCGACATCCTGACCAAAGTGGCTGCCATTGTCTCGAATCTGTTAGGGCGCTCGGTTAGTTTAGAATGTCAACTGGGTGAAAAGGCCCACCTGACCAACATGGTCACCATTGCAACTAAAACAACCGACGGGGAGAGCGGCCCAGATCCACTCATCGAGTACGCCGTATCCGAATTACGGGCAAAAGTGGTAAAATAGATTTATGATTCTTGATTGGCTAAGAAAATGGGCTGACAAATTGTAGGTGCGGTTTCAAACCGCACAACCTCGGTCATCAGAGAGTGTATGGTTGCAAACCGTAGGTACGGTTTTACAAAATTGTCAACAAAATCACGAATCACCCCCAATGGCTGGTCTCAAACCGAGTAGACGATAGATTAACAAAAGGATCAACTTACATGTCAAAGAACAAAAAGATGCGCGGTGGACTTGCGCCACGTGGCGGACTTCCTGGGATGGGTGGACCCAGTGGCGGTATGGGTGGCTTGATGTCGCAGATGCAGAAGCTCCAGGCCGAGATGGAAAAGACCCAAGCCGCGCTGGCCGATGAAGAGGTGACAGCCAGCGTTGGCGGTGGCGCGGTGACCGTGGTCGCTAGCGGTGATCAGGAGATCCGCTCCATTACCATCAAGCCGGAAGTGGTCAACCCGGAAGATGTGGAGATGCTGCAAGATCTGATTTTGACAGCCGTGACCGATGCGCTGAAAAAGAGCAAAGAGTTGGCGGAAAATCGCATGGGTGCGTTGACCGGTGGGCTGGGGCTTCCCCCTGGCCTTGGTTTCTAGCATAGGTCATTTGCCATATGCAACCACTTGCCGAACCTGTCAGCAATTTGATCGAGGCTTTTGGCCGTTTGCCTGGCATTGGTCCCAAAACGGCCAGCCGCTTAACCTATTTTCTCTTGCGCGCCGATGCCTCCATCGCCCAAAATTTGGCCCGCGCCTTGACCGAACTGAAAGAAAGAACCCTCTTTTGCAGTGTATGTTATAACATTGCCGACCAGGATCCCTGTGCGATCTGCACGAACGCCCAGCGCGAACATGGGCTGGTCTGCGTGGTAGAAGAGCCTTTGGATGTCCAGGCCATTGAGCGCACGCGCGAATACCACGGCGTCTATCATGTGCTGCACGGCGCGATCTCGCCAGTGGCTGGGGTCGGTCCGGATGATCTCAAGATCGGCGAATTGTTGCAACGCATTCAGCGCAACGAAAAAGGCGGGGCCTCTGCCAATGACCAGGGTGTTCCTGTCACGCCAATTCGGGAACTTTTGTTGGCCACCAACCCTAACCTCGAAGGCGAGGCTACCGCAATGTATATTGCGCGTTTGGTCAAACCGCTGGGCATTCGTGTCACCCGTTTGGCGCGCGGTTTGCCCGTAGGCGGCGATCTTGAATACGCCGATGAGGTGACACTGGGGCGGGCCCTGACTGGCCGGAGTGAAATGTGAGTCCTTCAAAATTACAGACCCTCAAAGTAGCCTGGCAAACCAACCTATTGGCCCCGCAGATCAAACGCTTTCCTGAACGGCAAACGCGTTTTACCACCAGCAGCGAGAGCATTGCGGTCGAGCCACTCTACACGCCAGCTGACCTGCCCGCCGGTGAAGATGCCTACCTGGAGCAACTCGGGTTGCCGGGGGAATACCCCTTTACCCGGGGCGTCCAGCCGAATATGTATCGTGGGCGCTTGTGGACCATGCGCCAATATGCCGGTTTTGGTACAGCGGCTGAAAGCAACCATCGCTATCACCTGTTGTTGCAACAAGGCCAAACAGGGCTTTCGGTGGCCTTTGATCTACCGACACAAATTGGCTATGATGCCGACCATGAATTGGCCGAAGGCGAGGTCGGCAAGGTCGGCGTCTCGATTAGCAGCCTGCGTGACATGGAAACTTTGCTCAACGGCCTGCCGTTGGATAAGGTCAGCATTAGCATGACCATCAACGCCCCGGCGGCAATTTTGCTGGCTATGGTGATTGCTGTGGGCAAGCAACAAGGTGTGTCCGCCCAGCAACTGCGCGGGACAGTGCAGAATGATATATTGAAAGAATATATTGCCCGGGGCACCTACATTTTTCCTCCTGGCCCCTCTATGCGCTTGATCACCGACATTTTTCGTTATTGCGCAACCGATGTGCCCAAGTGGAACACCATCTCCATCAGTGGCTATCACATGCGCGAGGCGGGTTGCACGGCGGTGCAAGAGGTAGCCTTTACCCTGGCCAATGGCATTGAATATGTGCAACAGGCCACCAAGGCTGGGTTGAATGTCGATAGCTTTGCGCGTCAGTTGAGCTTTTTCTTCAACGCCCACAACAACTTTTTGGAAGAAGTCGCCAAGTTCCGCGCCGCGCGGCGGCTGTGGGCCAAACTGATGCGCCAGCGTTTTGGGGCGCAGGATGCCGAAAGTTGGCGGCTGCGTTTTCATACCCAGACTGGGGGCAGCACCTTAACCGCCCAGCAGCCGGATAACAACATTATCCGGGTGACGATGCAAGCTTTGGCCGCCGTGTTGGGTGGCACCCAAAGCCTGCATACCAATGGCAAAGATGAAGCCTTATCCTTGCCCACTGAGAAATCGGTCGAGATCGCCTTGCGCACGCAGCAGATCATTGCCCACGAAAGTGGCGTGGCCGATACGGTCGATCCGCTAGGTGGTTCGTATTATGTGGAATGGTTGACTGACGAAATTGAACGTCAGGCCCAGGGCTATATTGAGCGCATCGATCAACTGGGCGGAGCCTTGCGGGCGGTAGAAGCCGGTTTTATCCAGCGTGAGATTCAAAACGCTGCCTATCAAACCCAACGAGCGATTGAAAAGAACGAGCAGATTGTCGTTGGCGTCAATCGCTTCCAGAATGCTATAGAAGCGCCTAGCGGAGATCTGCTGCGCGTGGATGAAAGTGTGCGCACTGCCCAAATGGCCGCCTTGAAAACGCTGCGTGCTGAACGCAACCAAGCCCAGGTGCAACAGATTTTGGCGCGCATTGAACAGGCCGCCCGTGATCCCCACGCCTTGCTGATGCCACTCTTTGTGGAAGCCGTAGAAGCCTACGCCACCCTGGGCGAAATCTGTGACACGCTACGCAAAGTTTTTGGAGAATATACACCAGAGAGTTGGGTGTAAGATGGCGAACCCTGAACTGCAAAAACTGCTTACCATACTCTGTGCGTCTTTCAAGGATATCTTTGGTGAGCAATTTGATAGGATGCTGCTGTATGGCTCATATGCCCGCAAGGAGGCCCGCCCAGATTCAGATATTGATGTACTCATTGTTTTGCGTGATAAGTTTGACTATAGTGAAATGATTAAACGCACCTCGGAAATCGTTGCCAGATTATCATTAGAGAATGATGTTGTCATTTCTCGTTCTTTTGTCACCAGAGAACAATTTGAACAAGAAAAAAGCCCCTTCCTGCTAAACGTACGGCGCGAAGGCATATTCCTGTGAACACACAGGTGTCCGGGTTATTACAAAAAGCGAGCGATAGTTTGCAGGCTGCGCAGCTTTTGTTTCGAGAACATTTTTATGATTTTGCAGCTTCCCGTACCTACTACGCTATGTTTTATATTGCTCAGGCATTTTTGTTTAACAAAGGACTTTCTTTTTCTAGCCATGCTGCGATGATTGCTGCGTTCGGTAAAGAGTTTGCCAAGGACGATACTACGCTGCGTAAGTTTCATCGTTATTTGGTAGATGCTGAGGATCTACGTGAAGTTGGGGATTATGGCATTGGCGCTTCGCTTGCTGATACACAGGTGACCGAAATGTTAACTTGGGCAAGTGAATTTTTGGAGCAAGCACAGAAAATTTTGCGATAGAGGTTATAGCTTTTGCCTATGTTTACACGAATCGACCATGTTGGCATTGTCGTGCAAAGTGTTGACGAGAGCCTGAAAACGTATTGTGACCTGTTGGGATTTACCCTACTAGAACGGGTGGCCATTCCCCAACAGCAGGTGGAAGCGGCCTTCTTAGATGCGGGCAACGGCACCATTGAGTTGATTGCGCCTACCGATCCCACCAGTGGTACAGCCCGCTTTCTACAAAATCGTGGCGAGGGCACGCATCATCTCTGTTTTGAGGTAGCTGACATCTATGCTGCTCTGGCTGAATTGAAAGAGCAGGGCTTGCGCTTGATCGACGAAACGCCGCGCCAGGGTGTGCATGGCTTGGTAGCTTTTGTCCATCCCAAAGCGACCCACGGGGCGATGATCGAATTGTTGCAGAAGAAACATGCGTGAGGCGTGTAGCGGGTAGCGTGATTGTTCGTTAAGCCGGCTTATGGCGAATTGATAGATGAGATCAGCTAACGGTTTCTACGCTACACGCAATACGTCAGCCTGCCTTGAAAAAACAAAAGGGGATACGATGGTCTCTAACAGCCCGCCGAGTACACTAACCGCAGAAAGTTGTCGAGAAGCCCTGAAGGCTGTGATCGACCCAGAGATTTTTCAGAATATCGTCGATCTAGGGTTGGTCTATGGTATTGATGTCACAGCCGAACAGGCAGTGAATGTCACCATGACCCTAACCACACCCCACTGCCCCATGGGCCCCCAGATCCTGGAGAATGTGGAAAAGACCCTCAAGGCCGCAGGGGCAAACGCTGTTCAGGTCGATGTGGTTTGGCAACCACCCTGGACCCCGTACTCGATGACGCCTGAACTGCAAAAACAACTGGGGATCTTGTCGGAAGCGCCACCAGAAGTAGAAGAGATCGAACTGCTGCCACCGCCACCACCGGCCAAAAAGAAAGGGTTACTCAGCCGTATTTTGGGCCGCTAATTTCTATGACCCCACACACCTATCTCTTTGATCCTCCACGTTGGCAACCGGCACGGTCGCTCTATCCGCGGACTGGCGCGCTTTTTGCTGGTTCAGCGGTGTGGGTGGTGTTGTACGGTTGGCTGGGCTACCGGCTGTGGACTGATGGATTGACACCAGGGATTACCCTCAATTTGACCTTGATCGGGGCCTGTATTGTCCTGGGTGTGTTGATTGTGTGGGGCTGGCGTACGCTGGGGAATCATTGGCTGCTGCGCCTGCAATTTTGGCGGCGTGACCGTTGGGGTGGCCTTTCGCTTGACCAGCTTCAGAATCTGTCGCCGGGAGAGTTTGAAGAATATGTCACCCGTCACATCTTTGAACGTCAGGGCTACCGGGCCATCAACACACCCGATGTCAAAGATGGTGGCATTGATGTGCTGGTGTTTGACGGACAGGGCCAGCAGGCGGTGGTGCAATGCAAACGCTACAGGGGTACGGTGGGCGAACCAGTAGTGCGTGATCTTTACGGCACCATGATTGGCAACGGCGCCACCTATGCCTATTTGATCACCACCGGCGAAATTAGCAACGCGGCGTATCTCTGGGCGAGCGGTAAACCGATTGAACTGATCGATGGCCCGCGCCTGGTGCAACTGGGGCGTACTATTGCTGGGCGTTGACTGTATACTAGCGGTTGTCATTAAGTAACATTTTTACCCCACTTGTTAATGTTGCAACAATGTTACTTAATGCCGAGCATCCGTATAATTGGATTGGTAAAACCGTGATAAAACGTTTGCTGTCTAGCATTCTTGCCTCGCTATTGCTGGCTGGCTGTACCTTGATAGCCAATCCACACCAGCAATCCACCCGGTCTGTGCCACTCTCAATTGATAGCCGGGGTGCGGCCGGATTGAACGATCCCTATTACCCTCAACTGGGCAATGGTGGCTATGATGTCCAACACTACACCATCGACCTGACGGTGGACATGCAAAGCAATGCCATCAGCGGCACCACCACGATCCAGGCCATTGCCACCCAACTGCTCAGCGCGTTTAATCTTGATTTTGCTGGCCTGACCGTGCAGCAGAGCCTGGTCGATCAGCAACCAGCAATATTTACTCGCCAGGGCAGCGAGTTAACCATTACCCCGACAGTGACAATACCTCAGGGCGCACTTTATACTGTCACCGTTGTCTACGCAGGCGTGCCTACTCCCCTCCGGGATCCAGGTATCCCTTCCGAGCAACTCGGTTGGTTGCGCTATCCACCTGGCGTTTTCGTGATGAGCGAACCTTCTGGGGCTATGTCCTGGTATCCGAGCAATAATCACCCGCGTGACAAAGCGACCTACACCTTCCGCATTACCGTGGCGAAGCCCTATGTGGTTGCGGCCAATGGGCAATTGATCAATGTCACCGACCAGGGCACAACGCAGACCTATCTCTGGCAAGTTAACCAACCTATGGCCAGCTATCTGGCG
>WBZQ01002395.1_pt1 | contig 12059 bp, 14 predicted proteins | sample 5204251 | NCBI WGS metagenome assembly WBZQ01 (sample SAMN12412402, study PRJNA552823) | activated sludge metagenome | isolation source: activated sludge from nitrification reactor of wastewater treatment plant... | place: USA: Virginia | collected 2017-09 | reverse complement strand
TTCTGCAAGAGGCAAAAAACCGATAAATTAGAAACCACAAAAGATTCATTTACCCGACGTTGCTCATTCTGCTGTCGCTCCAACTCATCTGGTACACCGAATGACGGGCTTGGGACAAGAGTCGCAGGGCGGCAGCTGGCGTTGTCGGTCCGTGGAGTCGTCCGAGTTGGCGAGAGGCGTGGCTCCTCCAAACCTGTGCACGAATGGTCTTCTTCTCAGGCAAGAGGCGGAGGGGGCGAAAAGGACTCATCACAACAAACTGGACGTGCCACTGAGAGCATGGAACGCCAACCTTGATCAGCTGGGAGCAACAAGTGGCACGCATTCGAAAGGAGGAGCTGATGAAAACCCGTATCGAACAGAAGAAAGAGGAAAGATGGAGACACGCAGTCGGCAGTGAATCGGCTGACTCGACTTCGGGTGACGGTGACGTGCGGGAGCGTATCGCCGTGCGCGCCTACGAATTCTATCAAGCGCGGGGATGCCGTGACGGTCATGATGTCGACGACTGGCTGGAGGCCGAGCAAGTGATTCTCAGAGCCAGAGGCAATGCCTGATCAGTCCAGCAGAGATCTCCGGTGATCTCCTGAATGAGGAACGCATGAGTCAAGCATCTCCGTAGATACCGTCGAAGTCCCGGTGATGGTGTGTAGCTCCCGCTGTCCTTCAGCGGGTGCGCTCTTGATCACGCCTGCCTGAGTTCGAGCACGTTGATTGTGTACAGGGATCCAAGGATCGTGGAAGTTGGCGACAGCGTCCTGTGTACAGAGAGGCGATTCGCTACAGCACTCCGTCTGGTGCATTTGCGCCATGCGATATGGGTGGTGGCGTAACCTGCCGCTCTTCAAGCCTTTTGACTGGGACGATCACAAACGCGCGGTGATGGTACACAAGCTGCAGGACTGCCCTGTCAGACTCTCTGCGTCTCTAAGGGAAGCGGAAGTGTGACATGCATCACGATCAGTCTTAGCCGGCATCATCCGTTCGCTGGGCACCGCGATTGATGATGAGGCGCTTCAGCATTCCGACCTCACTGTGGGGTTCTGTTGCGAGCTTGATCGCATGAGTCGGGGTGTTCGTAACCAAAAGACGGGGCTCGATGCGCTCACCGATACAACGGCACGAGTATCACAATCCATCTTGACGCAAAGTTGTGCGCCGTCATCGAGAGAAACGAGAAGAAAGAGCTTCTCCATCGTGTGTTCAACAGGGAGGGAGAGCGACGATGCGAAATGTCTGTCGCGTGGCCATTGCACTGTGGGTGGTCACACTGATCTTGATTGGATGGGTGTTCGTAAAGGGATGGACCGCGAAAGGGAGTGATGGCCGTACAGAAATACTGTTAGCGCCAGCTGAACGGGATCAAATCCTGTCAGAAATGCGTCAGCTTCTGAAAGCGGTGGATGGTCTCGTCAGAGGGTTGGGAGAGTCGAAGCCTGATCCGAACAAGATGGAAGCAGCAGCGAGAGGAGTAGGAATGAAGATGGCTGCCGATACGGAGCCGGCCATCATGGCCAAGCTGCCGCTGCCGTTTAAGCAGTTGGGCATGTCGATCCACAAGGATATGGATGTCCTGGCCGATGCGATCGCACAACAGGAGACGCCGCAACAGATCTTGCAGCGATTGTCGAGTATGACGGCTCGTTGCACGGCCTGTCATGACATGTACAGGCTTTCGCCCGGACAGTGAGAGGTATGGCAACGAATCCTCGGTGTGGTTTGCAGCGCAGAGGGGGCAGAACACACGAAAGGGGGCCTTATGACATGCAACGTGGGTAGAACGGAGCGAGGAATTCGGATTGGGATCGGGATTGCCGTGATCGCAGCAGGCGCACTGGCTGGTCTGCCGGAGGCCGGCAGGTATGCGGCCTACGCTGTAGGGGTCATTGCGCTGGTGACGGGCGCGATCGGTTATTGTCCAGCGTGGACGCTATTGGGCATCAACACCTGCCCGACAAAGCCGTAGGACAGTAATCAGCGGTCAGCCACCAGCAGTTGAAGAGAAACAAATTGGACCGCCTGTGAATCTATTTCTGAGGTGGTGACTCCTACCCAAGTGAGAGCTCTTGTCATGGCCGGATGGCATCAGCCTCCTAGGTGGACATCCACCACAGCCGAGAGCAATGTCGCTCCGGTCATGTGCACAAGGGGGTACCTATGCAATACAGAACGATACGAGCCATCGCAGTGGCAGCCGCGCTGCTGTTTCCTCTTAGTCTGACATCGATGTCGTGGGCCCAAGACCGGGACCAGGATCGGTTGAAGACGCAAGACAAGCTGAAAGATCCGGATCAGGACCGTGACCGACTCAAGACTCAGGACAGACTGAAGGATCCCGATCAGGATCGGTTACACACGAAGGATCAAGACCGGATTAGTCGCCCGGAGCGACCAGAACGCCCGCATATTGAGAAACCTGAAAGGCCGGAGAGGGCTGAACGGGCGGAGCGTGGCATGGGTCGGTAATCGTGTCGTGGTAGCTGTTTGTGTCTGGATAACAAGAAGAAGTCGAACGGGCGGGTCGAATGCCTGTCAGCACCGTGAGCAATGTCGTTCGCGGTCACGTGCATAAGGAGGTGCCTGATGAAGTCCAGAATGATGCTTTCCATCGCTGTGGCAACGGCCATGCTGTTGTCGGTCGGTGTCGTCACCATCGTGTCAGCGCAGGATCGCGACCGCGATCAGCTCAAGACGGATCAGCAGCTGCAAGACAAGGACAAGCTGCAAACCAAAGATCAGTTGCATAAGGAGTTGAAAGACAAGGATCAGCTGCAAGAGCGGGAACGGACCCGCGAACGTGAACGGGCCAGGGAACATATGCAGACCGAGCGACCCGAAAAGCCGCAACATGAAAGGGCGGAACGGGGCGGCGGTGGAAGAGGCCGCTAGGAAAGCTGAGTTCTGAGTGCTGGGTATTGAGTGCTGAGTTCACTCCTACGCTCAGCACTCAGGACTCAGCATTGGTTCGAAGCACTGAGGTAAGGGCCCATCATGAACACGGTGGCCGTTGAGAACGGTGACAAGGTGATGCAACCGTGCGCCTATCAGCTGAGAAATGTCGCCGCAGAAACCAGTGCGAGGATGGCAGCTGGATACGCACAGGTCGTTCGATTGCGAGGCAAGACCCCCAGAGACACCCCAGGGCCGGCTTGGGCGATGAGGATGGGCATTGCTCTCGCAGCGGCTCTGTTGTGCATGGGAGAAGGAATGGGGGGCTGGGCGATCGGGGCGGAAGATGAGGGGTCGCCCAAGCCTGCGTCTCCATGGCGCGTGAGTGCCACCGTGAATTATTCGAGCGGCTCCTATGGGACCGAGTCGAGGACGAATATTCTCTACGCGCCACTGACGATCCGACGGGTCTTTCAGAAAGGAGACGTGAGTGTGACGATTCCCTTCGTCAGCATCTCCGGGACCGGCGCCGTTCGACTCGTCGACGGTGTGCCCACGCGAACCGGCAACGTCAGTGGAGCGACTGGAGCAACGGCAGGGACGGGCAGCGGCAGGGGTGGGAGGGGCAAGAGTCCGGGAGCCAGTCCCCTCTCCTCCACCACGACCGACAGCGGGCTCGGCGATATCATTCTGCGTGGCCGCTATTATCTGATCGAGGAGAGCACTATCCTGCCGCTTGTGGCGCTGACCGGACGGATCAAGTTTCCAACGGCGGATGCAGACCGTGGATTGGGCACTGGCGAGTTCGATGAAGGCGTCGGTGTTGAATTGACCAAGAGTTTCTTCGATCGATGGCAGGCCTTTCTGGATGGAGGCTATATCTTCATCGGAGACGCACCGGACACGAACTTCAACAACCGGTGGTGGTATGACATTGGTCTCGGGTACGACATAACGGACACACTCCATGTGAGTCTGTTGTATGAGGAGTATCGCACCCTGGTCAATACGGTGAATAATGCCCGTGACGTGCTGGCTTTAGCCAATTATGTGGTCACCGATAGAGTTCGTGTGACCGGATCGGCGCTTGCCGGACTGTCGAATGGGGCGCCGAATTACGGGTTGGGTGCCGGAGTCACCGTGAGGTTCTAATCTCGACCGTCTGTGACAGTTACGGAGAACTATATGGTGAGATGCACGTGGATAAAGGCAGCGCTCATCCTCCGAATCGCCGTGATCGGGGGCGTCCTCACCATGACGGGACTGTTCCTGTCCGGCGCGGCATGGGCAAGAGGCGGCTCTACGCCTGATCCATCGCCCCATCTCCAAAGGCCGCCCGACATTCCCTTGGAACGACTCGATCGGACGCAACGACTTCCCATCCGACTGAACGTCAACACCGCGTCGCCTCATCAATTACAACGGCTTTCGGGATTGAGCGAGACCGACGTGAAGAAGGTCATCCAAGGACGTCCGTACGAGCAGAAGAATGAGCTGGTGACAAGAGAGATTCTCTCTGAAGGTGCCTACGATAAGATCAAGGATCAGATCACCGTAGAGTAATCCTAGGCCACGTACTCTTCACAGCAAGTGTTTTCTAGGAAGCCAGGACGATCTTGAGGAAAGGGGGCCTTCTGGCACGAGTGGCGATCATCCGTGCATCGGTCGCTGCCATAGCACTCTTCTTCGAAAAAGCGATCTTCGATGTCATGGTGATTGGCAAGCGCGAAGTCCCTGGAGATCGGCCCTTTCTCGCCTTGAATCCTTTCCTCCGCCGTTGCCTCACATGAGCAGGAGAAACGGAGGGTGCTATGAAACTCAATGAACGTTTGCGATTGATTGCCGGGGTCTTCGTGCTCGCCGCAGTAATTCTGGGCGCGACCGTCCATCCATACTGGAACTATTTCGCGGCCTTTGTGGCGGTGAATCTCATCCAATCGGCCTTTACGGGCTGGTGTCCGATGATGGCGCTGTTGCGCAAACTTGGCGTGCAAGAGTAGCAGGATGGTGAAAACGCCCTCCAGCATCGTTCCCGCTGGCGACCATCCACCAGCGCACCGCTCATCGGTGCTTCTCGCCCTGTCTCAATTTCTGCACTATCATTTGCTGTGGTTCCTCATCGGTGCATACGTGATCGCAGTCGTCTCTCCGACGTTCGGTCTCTGGATCAGAAGGACGTCTTTTGGTGAGATCGTCCTCTTTCAGGAGCCCACGCATGTTTCGCTGCTGCTGGTGATGCTGGCCATGCTCGTGTTCAATGCCGGCTTAGGTCTGAAGACCGAGCATCTGCGAACCGTCATGCAGAGGAAGTTTGCGTTGTTCGCCGGGTTAGTCGCAAATGTGGCGATCCCGATGGCTTATATCTTCGCGGTGACCCTTGTGATGAGGCTGTGGTATGAACCAGACGAAGCTCAGCACATCTTAGTCGGATTGGCGTTAGTGGCTGCCATGCCGATAGCGGGGGCATCAACGGCTTGGGCGCAGAATTCCAACGGCAATCTGGCGCTGAGCTTAGGTCTCGTCCTGTTTTCAACCGTCTTGAGTCCGCTTGTAACGCCGGTCGCACTTCGGGTGTTCGGCGAGATGGCGGCGGAAGAATACGAACGAGTGTTGCACGAACTTGCCGCCTATGGGTCGGGAGCTTTCCTGGGGCTGTGGGTCGTGGTGCCATCATTGCTCGGCATCGCCGTGCGGAGGCTGGTTCCGCCGAGATGGATGACCGTCGGCATGCCATACCTCAAGCTCGTCAACACCATCAATTTGTTGCTCTTGAACTATTCGAACGGCTCCGTGTCGCTTCCCCAGGCGGCTGCCGACCGCGATTACGATTTCCTGGCGGTCACGTTGGCGATTACGACAGGGTTATGTCTCGCGGCATTCGCAACGGGATATGGGCTGAGTGGCTTGTTCAAGTTGGAGCGAGCGGAACGTGTCTCGCTCATGTACGGGCTGGGGATGAACAACAATGGGACGGGGCTGGTTCTGGCATCGCTCGCGTTATCGTCGTACCCGCGGATCATGGTGCCGATCATTTTCTATAATCTGGTTCAGCATCTCGTTGCCGGGACCGTGCATATGGTAGCAGATAAGAAATGGAGGGATCCCGAACAAGCGGAACTAAGGACCACGATGGAGTCGACAGCGACGGAGAGACCTGGTGCGAAGCGCAGTGTGTCTACGGCATAGATCATCGCTGTTCTCGTTCTTGGTGGAATGATCCGTCATGCCCTGGCCGTTGGCACTGGTCACTCGTGTAATAAAGGACTTGTCCTCCTATGGGAACGAATGCAGCATGGGTGTGACAGAACGCGGTCTCATAATGTAGCTGACCGGAGGATTCCATGGAAGATCTTAAAGACATCCGAAGAGATGACAACTCGACAGATACGACGATACCCAACCTGCCTCATGCGATCTAGCAAGTTTTCGACAAGGGCAGCGATGCCAGCTCGTCCACTCGCCGCTCTCCCTTGCATAAGAAAAAGGGCGTGCTGACGTCTCTTTCCATTCCACCACGTTCCTCCTCTGGCCTGTTGCCTTCTGCGACAGCGAAATGTTTGCCGCTGTAGCAAGACACCTCATTGCCTCGCGTTGTCTCAAATCGGATGAAAAGTAAGTCCACGGCAATTCACCCGAATCGATCCGCATTGCGATCGGACCCCGACGGTCCTCTCCTTGCAAGGTGACAGCGGAGGTGAGGCCCTCTTGACAACTGATTCTTACGGAAGATAGTAATTGATTACTTACTTATTGGATTGCGATGGCTATGGCGTCTCACCCTAGGCACCTTCCGGCGGATCAACGTCGAACCGGCACGGTTGAGGCCTTGATCGCCTTGGCCGCTGAACAAAACCCCACTGAAATTACAACGGCCGCCGTTGCCAAGCGGATGGGGCTAACTCAGGGGGCACTGTTCAAACACTTTCCGAGCAAAGATGCCATTCTGGAGTCAGTCATGGAGTGGGTGGCAGACCGCTTGCTGGCCCGAATCGACAGAGCCGCGCAAACCGCCTCATCTCCCATCGCGGCGTTGGAAGCGGTCTTCATGACGCACATCGATTTTGTGGTCGAACATCCGGGAGTACCACGGATGCTGATCGGTGAATTGCAGCGATCCGGCGACACGGTCACCAAGCGGATGGTGCGGACCTTGCTCCGTTGCTACACTGAGCGGGTGATTCGGCTCATGGAAGAGGGGATAAAGCAGGGTCAGCTCGATCCCGCGTTGGACACCGCTGCCGCGTCGACCCTGTTTGTTGGGACCATCCAGGGGCTCATCCTGCAGTCGCTGCTCACGGGAAACGTGCCGCACATTCGCCGCCAAGGGCCTCGTACGTTTGCCATCTACCGGCGCGGCATTGTATCCGACAGAAAGGCAAGAACAAAAAGCGGCTCTCGCCGAGAGAACAGCCATCGTGGATAGCGCGAAACAATGGAGCGACCGATGAAGAAGCGAACATTGGGCCTCGCGATATTGACAGCACTTTGGATGGTGAGCGGGGTGGCGGCTGAGCCATCGCAGTCCCCTCCCGAGGTTCGGCTCAGCCTGCGCGAGGCCATTCAGGCGGCCGTCGACAACAACGTCAATGTGCGGCTGCTGAAAGAGCGCATCGCGGCGGCGCAAGCGCAGGCTAACACGAGCCTGGGTGCCCTCTTGCCGAACGTCGGTGGATATCTCAACGGAAGAAACCAAACGGTGAATCTTGCCGCCTTCGGTCTTCCCGCTGACCGGCTTGGCGCCCTTGGCCTCACCCGAAGCGTGACCGACCCATTTGAGGTGTATGACGCACGTGCCACGCTCGTGCAGAACATTTTCAGTCTCAGTCTCATTCAACGTTGGCGTGCGGCGAAATCTGGCATTGATGTCGCAGGCCTCGAAGCGGAAATCACGAAGCGGGATGTGATGGCGACAGCCGGGCTACTGTATATCGAGACACTACGGGCCGACGAAGCGGTGAAGGCACGGGAAGCGGATATCGAGCTCAGTCAGCAATTGCTGAAATTGGCGAGAAATCGCAAGGCGGCGGGTGTGGCGACGGGCTTGGATGTGACCCGTCAGGAAGTTCAGTTGGAAAACAACAATCAACGGTTGCTCGTCTCGCAGAATGAGCTGGAGAGCGCACGCCTCAACCTGATTCGCTCACTGGGGATTGCCTTCGATGTGCGGTTGGTGCTCACGGACGACCTCAAGTTCGTGCCGGTCGAACCGCAAGCTCCCGAGCAGGCGCTCATGGCCGCCCGCGAACAGCGGTTGGAATTGAGAGCGCAAGAAAGTCGACAGAGGCTCGCCTCGCTCTCTCTCAGTTCCGTCACCAGCGAACGAATTCCGTCGCTCTCGCTGAACGGGGATTACGGCTGGATCGGACTCAAACCAGAGGATGCGTTGGCCACGCGCTCCATCGGCCTCACATTCTCAATCCCTATCTTCGACGGAGGTCAGCGGGAAAGCCGAATTTCAGAAACCCGCAGCCGAGTCAGACAAGAATCGATTCGGATGAAGGATGTCTCCGATCAAGTGACCTTGGAAGTGCGGAACGCGCTCCTGACGCTCGAATCGTCGATGCAACAGGTAGCCGTCGCTGAAAAGGGGATGGAATTGGCCCTGAAAGAATTAACCTTTGCACGCGATCGGTTTACGGCCGGTTTGACCACGAACATCGAAGTCACGAACGCCCAAACATCGGTGGCCCGGGCACGAGATAACCAGATCGAAGCGTTGTTCCGGTTCAACGCCTCACGCATCAATCTGGCGCGTGCCAAAGGGGAGATCGAACGGTTCTTCTAAGAGGTGTCGTGCGTGGTTCATTATCGTGAGAGGCAATGTCAATGATTGATCCGATACGCGTAAGGAATGACGTGTGCTGGAGAAAACATTTCCATGAGCACTGATCCGACGACTCTTTCTCGCAAACCGATGGATCCAGGGACTACCAACCAGGGAGCCGTGCCGCCTGTGGTGGCGGCACGCCGAGAAAAAGGCCGAACCTGGATGTGGCTCGTTCTCGCCGGCAGCGCGCTCCTCGCCGCCACCACGTTGTACGTGCAGTCGCGGCCCGCACCGGAGTCCGGCGTGTTGCGCGTCTCGGGCAATATCGAAATGACTGATGCCGAAGTGAGTTTCAAGATCCCGGGTCGCGTGGCGGATCGTCTGGTGTCAGAAGGAGAGACGGTCACAGCGAGGCAGGTCGTCGCTTGTCTGGATACCAGTGAGTTGGCGCAAGAGGTCGCGCTGCGCAAGGCGGAGGTCCGAGCCTCAGTGGCGGCACTGGCCGAATTGGAAACCGGTTCTCGCCCGGAGGAGATCGCGCAGGCGGAAGCCGTCGTCCGGCGGTCGGAGGCAGATGTGACACGGGCGCGGGCGGATCTCAAGCGGCTCGAACGGCTGTATGAACAGGACAATGTCTCGGCGCAGGACTACGACGCGGCGAACACTGTCGTCGCCGTCACGGAAGCGAAACTGCGTGAGGCGCAGGAGCAGTTGCGTCTGGTCCGGAAAGGTCCTCGCATAGAAAAGATCGAGCGGTCGCGGGCACAGCTGGAGCAGGCCAAAGAAGCACTGGCCCTGGCCGAGACTAGGCTCGGTTATGCCACGATCGCCTCTCCGCTGACCGGCCTCGTGCTCTCCCACAACATCGAACCGGGTGAGTTCGTTGCTGCCGGCACGCCGATCGTGATCGTCGGCGATCTGGAGCACGTGTGGTTGCGGGCCTATATCGATGAAACGGACCTCGGCCGGGTGAAGGTCGGTCAAACCGCCGCCGTGACGACGGACACGTTTCCGGACAAGGCCTACGAAGGCCGCGTGTCGTTCATCGCCTCCCAGGCCGAGTTCACGCCAAAGAGCGTCCAGACCGAGAAGGAACGGGTCAAGCTGGTCTATCGCATCAAGATCACCATCGACAATCCTCACATGGAGCTCAAAGCCGGGATGCCGGCCGATGCCAAAATCGTTCTCGCGAATGGAACGGAGCCATCCAGTGGAAGCCATTAAGCTCGTCCATCTGACTCGATCGTTCGGCGCGGTTCGCGCGGTCGAGGATTTGAACTTCACCGTGGCAGCCGGAGAAATTTTCGGCATCGTCGGGCCGGATGGCGCCGGCAAGACCACCACGATGCGGCTCTTGACCGGCGTGATGGAGCCGACCGGCGGCGACGCCTGGGTCATGGGCAAGCATGTGGTCCGGGAAGCCGAGGCGGTGAAAGACGACATCGGGTACATGAGCCAGCGATTCGGACTCTATCCGGATCTGACGGTGGACGAGAACATCCAGTTCTACGCGGATCTCTACGGGGTTCCCACGCATGGCCGCGAGCAGAAGATCCACGAACTGCTCTCGTTCAGCAATCTCACTCCCTTCAAGAAGCGGCAGGCCGGGCGATTATCCGGGGGCATGAAGCAAAAGCTAGGATTGGCCTGCGCATTGATCCATACGCCGAAAGTCTTGTTCCTGGACGAGCCGACGAACGGCGTCGATCCGGTCTCGCGGCGCGACTTCTGGCGGATTCTCTATTCCCTTCTCAAGGAAGGCGTCACGATCTTCGTCTCCACCGCCTATTTGGACGAGGCGGAACGGTGCCACCGGGTGGCGCTGTTGCACCAGGGCCGTCTCCTGGCGTGCGACACGCCGGATCGGGTCAAACGCCTCATGCGGGGCACGATCCTGGAAGTCCGCGTCAGCCGGGCGCGCGAGGCCGCGGCCTTGCTCAAGCGGCGCATGAACGCCGAATCGATCGGTCTCTTCGGCGATCGCATCCACGTGGTGACGATGAACAGGGCGCAGACGGTGCACGAAGTGCCGGACATCCTCCAAGGGGAGGGATTTACGCTGCACGGAGTGCGACAGATCGAGCCCTCCCTGGAAGATGTCTTTATCTCAGTGGTGACGGGCAAGCAGGCTGCCGTTCAGCAGGAATCAACCCATGTCCTCAGATCCTGAGCCCTCTGCGGTCGTGGTCCGCGATTTGGAAAAGCGGTTCGGCTCGTTCATTGCAGTCAACCGGATCAGTCTGGAAGTCACAGCCGGTGAGATCTTCGGCTTTCTCGGACCGAACGGAGCCGGCAAGTCCACGACCATCCGGATGCTGTGCGGGCTGCTGACGCCGACGGCAGGCACCGGGACCGTCGCCGGCTTCGACATCATGCGGGAAGCTGAGCGGATCAAAGCCCACATCGGCTACATGAGCCAGAAGTTCTCGCTCTACGAGGATCTGACGGTCGAGGAGAACATCGATTTTTACAGCGGCATCTACCGCATTCCAAAGGAGAAGAAGGCGGAGCGGAAAGAGTGGGTCATCGATATGGCCGGCCTCTCGGAGCATCGACACTCGCGGACCGCCGTTCTCTCGGGAGGTTGGAAGCAACGGCTCGCGCTGGGCTGTGCCATCCTGCACGAGCCGCCGATCATCTTCCTCGATGAGCCGACGTCCGGTGTGGACCCGATCAGCCGCCGGAGCTTCTGGGATCTCATTTACGAGTTGGCCGGACGAGGCGTGACGGTCTTCGTGACGACCCACTATATGGAAGAGGCCGAGTACTGCGACCGGCTGGGATTGATCTATCGGGGCGAATTGATCGCGGCAGGGACGCCGGAGGAGCTGAAGACGCGGTTCATGCAGGACGACATCATCGAAGTGCTGAGCGAACAACCCCAGGAGGCGATGTTTGCGCTCAAGGACGTCGGAGGAGTCAAGGAAGCGGCATTATTCGGCAGGGGCCTGCACGTCGTCGTGGAGCGACAGGCGGGGGATGTCATCCTGGCGATCACGAACCGGCTGACCGAGCTGAACTTTGCGGTATCGCGGGCGGAGCGGATCGTGCCGTCGTTGGAGGACGTGTTTGTCTCGTTGATCGAGGCGCGGGACCGGCAGGAGCGGCCTCAGGTCGAGGTGGCGGGATGAACGGGCGGCGCTTGTGGGCGGTGGCCCGCAAAGAGGGGATTCACATCATCCGCGACTGGCGCAGCCTGGTCATGGGGATCGCCATTCCTATCCTCTTGTTGATCCTCTTCGGCTATGCGCTGACGCTGGACGTGGACGAGGTGCCGCTCGTGGTATGGGATCAGAGCGGGACGGAAACCAGCCGACGCTTCATCAGCCAGTTCGACGGCTCGCCCTATTTCAGCCTGCGCCGGTACGTGCAGACCTATGCGGACGTCGAGCAGGCGATCGAT
>WBZQ01002394.1_pt1 | contig 12062 bp, 8 predicted proteins | sample 5204251 | NCBI WGS metagenome assembly WBZQ01 (sample SAMN12412402, study PRJNA552823) | activated sludge metagenome | isolation source: activated sludge from nitrification reactor of wastewater treatment plant... | place: USA: Virginia | collected 2017-09 | reverse complement strand
AAACAATGAAACAATGAAACAATGAAACAATGAAACAATGAAACAATGAAACAATGAAACAATGAAACAATGAAACAATGAAACAATGAAACAATGATTCACGGCCGTTCTTTGACGTAAAAAGTCACCTTGCGTTTTCGGTAATTGATGCTGATGATCTTCTGGGATAGGAATTCGTAGCCCAGCACGCCGTCTACATTGGTTTTGAAAGCGGCGTTGATCTGGCTCAGGTTGGTCAGCAGGGTAGCCATCGGTTTGAACTGAAAGGTGTCCAGGCGGGCGTTGTTCAACAGTCCGCTGAGTACTTCGAGGCTTTGGTTGCCGGTGCCGCGGAGTTTGACGCGGCGGCGGATCTCGAAATTGGCCTTCAGGAAATTTTTGCCCGCCGCACTGCTCAGCAGATTCTGTTCGGCGCCGGAGTCCAGGGCAAACCACTTGCCGCTTTTCGGGCCAAATTCCAGGTAAACCGTCGCCACATGGCCGCTTGTTTTCACCGGCGCCTCACCCAGCGGTTTGTATTCCCAGCGGGGCAGCGGCTCGAAGGCATTGCCGCCGGCATCGGTACGCACCAGCACCAGCAGCGAGGCCTCGTAGTCGAAAAGCACCTCGTAGTCCTTGAATACATCATAGCCGATCAGACCGACCAGGTCGATCTTTTTGGAGTCTTCGATGTGCCGGAAATCAATCACTTCGGCGCTGATGTCGGCGGCCAGCAGGTTTTCGACCACGAACGTATCCACCGTCGCCGAGCCCAGCACCTGCACCTTGCCGGTTACCCCGCCGCCGCCGGTCAGCGGCGACCCGGCTGCCCGGCCGAAGTAGCGGTGGTTCAGCAGCAGCCCGTTGGCGCCGGTATCGAAGAAAAAATTGCCTTCAATGGTGTCGGCGCGGGCCCGCACGGTGATGATGGTGCCGGTCAGTGTAAAGGGGATGCGGATGATGTTGGGGGCGACCCATTCGGATTCGGTCAGGACCAGATCCCATTGGGGCATGGCCTGGAGGGAACAACTACAGGCCCAAAAAAATATCAACCGGAGCAGGGGGCTGAAACATGTTTTCATAGACGCCCCAAATAAACGTTTTTATACGTTGATAAGGGTTGATAAAAGTTGATAAGGTTGATATTACGCGGTACTCTCTAAGTTATCAACTCTCATCAACTCTTATCAACTCTCATCTATCCCCGTCAACCCCGAACCACATTTCCGTGATCTCCAGCCGGTACCAGGTAAAATCTCCTTGTTCCAGTTGCCAGGTCACGGCCGATTGGGTCGGTATGCGGATGCCCTCGAACGCCCGGTAACTGCCGGGATCCATATCGATGTGCCACTTTTCCAGCGTGGCGCCTTGCTTGCGGTCGTAGTAGCGCAAGGCGTCGAAACTGACGGGGTCGCCGTCCGGGGTAAAGGTGAATACTCCGCTCGCTTCCACGTCTCCGTAGCTCATAACGGCCCGGGCAGACAGGGAATCGACGGGCTCCCAGCGGATATAGTCGGCCACGGCGGCCGACGGACACCAGCAGATCTCGGCCAGGAAGCGCAGCATCGACCCCTGATCGATGGCGGGGCCTTTGGCATCGGCGATGGGCACGAGCCACAGGGCTTTTATCAGCATATGTCCCTGCCCCTCCTCGTATTTATCCCGGCCGGCTACGTGTACCAGCGGGGCGAATTTCATATCGGCCGCCCAGAGAAAACCGGGCCGGTCGAGCCGGACGTATTGATTGGCCTCCACCGGTACCCAGTCACTTTCGGGCGAGGTGCGTATCTGGCCTTTTTGGTGCAGGCGGGCGCGTGCGGCAAGTTTTTTCCCGACAGCCCCGGACCGTTCAAGCCACTTTTGCACGATGGGGGGAAGTTGCGCCGTCATTTCCCGGGTCAGTATCTTATCCGCCGGTTTTAAGGCAGAAAAACCGGCTGCCACCTCCCGTTCGACCATTTGATTAAAATTCCATCGTCCGAAAGCGACTGCGGCCCCGGCCAGCGCGATCACATTGATGATGGTGCCGAACCGGGCGTCGTGCCAGCGGGTAAATATCAGTATTTGGGACAGCGCGACCGCTGCCGCCGCCGGCATCCACCACCAGTCTTTTTCCAGTATAAAGAGGGCTACGGCCAGGACGAATAGCACAGCGGCAGCCAGCCAGGCCAGTCCGGCCGGCCGGGAAAACTGGCCGCCGAGTTGCGGCACCTCGGCCAGTTTAAAGGCTTTGGCAAAACCCAGCAGGTGGATCAGACCGTGGAGCAGCAGCAGGAATGGGAAGATGTTGCGGAGCATGGTGTAAGGTTTGATGGTTTGAAGGTTTGATGGTTTGAAGGTTTGAGGGTTTGAGTGGTTGGAAGGGGAGGGCCGGTCAGGACGTTTGCCGGTCGAAATGCCTGAAAAGCAACCACGAAGCAAGGATACCGCCGGCGGCTACAAAAACATAGAACGGCGTGAACGGATCCCAGTTGCCGGACCACCGAAAGCCGGCGACGAAGGCGGCCATGACTACCAGTGCCAGCCCGTAGGTCGCCCCTTTCAGCGTCATCATGGCGGCCAGTACGTACCCCCAGGGCCGGCGCTGCCACAACCACACGGCGCCGGTGATCATGGCCGGAACGATCAGCGACAGGTCGAGGGCGAATACCAGCGGTGGATCTGCGGGCGGCTGGCCGGTAGTAAAAAGGCTCAGGGATCGAACGAGTTCGAATACGCCGAGGAACAGGCCGATGAACAGCATGTAAGCGCTGATCCAGCGGACTGGCGTGCGCCCGCTGAAACCACTGCTAAGGCCTGTAGCATCCAGGCCCGCCAACACGTAGATCAGCGCATATACCGACAAGGCGAACAAGGCTACATAAACCTGGAAAAACCAGTTGAAGGCCGCTCCGAACAGGTAAAAGGCATAGTTGTAAACCATATAGCCGAGCAGGGCTGCCCAGACCAGCGGCGCCTGCCGCTTTCCGCGCCGCGAGTATACCACTGACGCCAGCAGCAGCGGCACGGCTACGAACAGGGTGACCACATCGTTGCCTTGAAAGGCCCGCTTGAAAAACGGGGCATCCCGGTATAGCCCTTCCATCCACAGACCGCCTGCCGAGGCCAAAGCAGCCAGCACGGCTATTGGCAGGGTAAGCCGGTAAGCCGTTTTGAATTTATTGTTTTCCATGATGCAAAGCATAGTGCTGCGCCACGCCCGGCAACAGGGTGAGCGTCAAAATCAGCATGGAGAATACCAGCATCACCGGTTGCAGCCAGAAGTACGGTACAAAGGTGATCTGCACGGCGATCCAGCCGATGAGGATGATGCCCAGGTACAGCGAATAGGCCCAGGCCCAGTGCCGGTCGCGGTAGATGTTCAGGACGTTGGGCCAAAGCCAGGAGGGCTGGAGCAGCAATCCCGATATCACGAGCAGCGGGAACAAACCCAGGCAAACGAAAAGGACCAATCCGGGTATGAAATAACTCCGGAACGGCGAGGCGTCGAGCCATTCCGGCTTCATACCGAAGCCAACAGGCGCCGTCATCAGCATCCAGCCGCCGTACAGGGCGCCGACGCTGAGCAACAGGTGGGTCAGGATCAACGGGTAAAGTGCAAGCGGGCGCTTCATGGTGGATAATTAGCAGGGCAAAACTGCATTCGGACGGGATGCGCTGCGAATGACTTTCATTACTCCGGAACATGACCTTTATTGACCACGCAGCGACCAGTAGATCCAGAATGCGATGCCCGTGAGCAGTACCGGGCCGAAGCCGAGCAGCACCTGCCGCCGCATTTCCGGCGCGCCTTTGACAAGGCTGATGCCCAGTTTGAACAGGGAGTTGGACAGCACCGCGATCAGTACGATCACGGCGGCCTGGCGGAATTGTTCCGGCTGCAAGGCCGCCCATTTGGCCGTACTGATGGTAACGGCGTCGAGATCGGTCACGCCGGCTATGACCGCGGAAAGATAGGTGACGGCCGGGCCGAACCACTGCCGGGAGGCATACATCATCAGCGAAATGCCGACGTACAAAATGACGAAGAAGACGGCGTTTTTCAGATCGAGCGGGTTGCCGGGCGACAACTCCGGAGTATCGGCCGGCTGTTTCTGCTGCCGCAGGGTGTACCAGGCCGGCAGCAGGCTGAGCACCAGCATGATGGCCAGGCAGGGCAGCAGCATGAAGGCCAGCGACCGGGCAAAAATGACGGTCAGCACGAATACCCGGATGTACATGATGGCCGAAGCCATGACGATGCCGGCGCCGAATATTGGCCCCATTTCACGGTGCTCGCGGCTTTTGGCGGAGAATACCCAGGCCACCAGCGTGGAGGAGAACAGGCCGCCGATGATGGCCGTCAGCAGAACTCCCTTTTCCGCGCCGCCGAATTTCAGCAGCAGGTAGCCGACAAAACTGATCGACAAGACCAGCACCACGATCCAGCCGATGTCGCGCAGGTTGAGCAGTCCCTCCGGGCCGAAGGGCTCGTCGGGCAGCATCGGCAGCACCAGCAGGGCCAGCACGATGAACTTGATAAAGGCGAACATTTCTTCCTCCGTCAGCCGCCGGATAAAGCCGTGCAGTTCCTGCTTCAGCGAGAGTACCAGCGTCACGATCACTACCACCGCCAGCGACTCGCGCATAAAACCTTCCGAAATGAGCACCCCCAGCATCAGGGTCAGGAACAGGGCGATCTCCGTGGTCAGGCCCATGTTGCCCTTTTTGGTCTGGGCATAATACGCGACGCCGACCAACCCGAAAAAACCGGCCAGTACCACGCCGGCGCAATAACCCAGCAGGGTGGTCAGAATGAACGTACGGATGCCGCCAATGTGCCGGGTATCGCCCTGGGTGTTGAATTCGCGCTCCAGCCCGACGATCACGCCTACTCCGGTAGCCACCAGCAGGCCGACGAAGAAGGGGGTGAGCAGTTTGTCGAATGAGGAGAGGAAGTCCATGCGTGAGGTAAAAGTAGGAAAGTTCCGGATGCTGGCGCCACAGGCAGATCAAAGTATTTTTACAATTTCAAACAGGGTTTATCATATTGTTTGTCAGTGTTTTATCGTATTTTTACCGATTGGGTCCTTACAAATTGCGGAATGTGCCCGGCGTTCATTGTTAAATCGCCTTCACTTTTGTATGCGGTTTTAAATCGACCAGAACTTTATGAGATCAGAGCCACCGGTCATTCTCCTTGCCTTTGCCAATGAACGCCAGGACGGCGTCAGGTATCTTCGGGCCATTCCGGAAGAAATGCGGGCTATCCGGGCTTCGCTGGAAGCGGCTGTGGCGCGCGGATGGTGCGAAGTGGAGGTTTTGCCGAACGTTACTCCCCAGGAACTGTTCGACGCTTTTCAGAACAACCGGCTGCGCGGCCGGATTGCGGTGTTCCACTATGGCGGCCATGCCGGGAGTTATGAATTGTTGCTGGAAGCGAGCAGCCGCAGCAACCAGGTCATATCTGGTAAAGGGCTGGCTCCTTTTTTGGGCAGCCAGAAAGGGCTTCAGTTGATCTTTCTGAACGGCTGCTCGACCGAACAGCAGGCCCTCTATCTCAACGATTCCGGCATACCGATGGTCATCGGTACGTTTGAGGCGATCCGCGATGAGGCCGCCTGCCGGATCGCCGAGCGTTTCTACAACGGGCTGGGGCAGGGACTGCCCGTCCGGCAATCCTGGGACCAGGCCCTTCAATTTGTGCGCTCTACCGCCGGGGACAACCTGCGCAGCATCGGCCGGCCGGAAATGAACCTCGATCGCTTCCCCTGGTCGGTATTCACCAAAAAGGGAGCGGAGGTTGCCGCCGACTGGAACCTTCCCGACGCCGCCAACGACCCTTTGGGGGCCATACCCTTGCCCTTTGGCCGGTATCCCTTGCCGGAAATGCCCTTCCGGCTGCTCGACCGCTACAAGCAGGAAGATGCCCCGGTTTATTTTGGCCGCGGCCATTATATCCGGGAGATCTACAACCAACTGACCAACCCGCTCGGGTCGCCGGTGATCCGGCTCTGCGGCCAATCCGGGGTCGGTAAATCTTCCCTGCTGGAAGCCGGCGTTTTGCCGCGTCTCGAAGATAAATGTGTGGTTCGTTACCTGCGCCGCGACCCCGACCTCGGATTGTCAGGTACGCTGACGGCAGCGTTGCAAACGGAAGACGGCGTCACGGCAGATAATCTGCCCGGCCTCTGGAAAGCCATAGAGGCCCGCCACCAAAAACCACTGGTAATAATTCTGGATCAACTCGAAGAAGTCTTTACCCGCCGCGGCAGGCAGGAAAGCGGCGAAATGGAGGCATTCGCTCAGGCCTTGCACCGGATTTTCCACCAGCCGGCAGAGCGGCCGGCCGGCAAAATTCTGCTCAGTTTTCGCAAAGAATTTGCCGAGGAGGTAGAAAAAGCCCTCAAAACCTGCCAGGTGCCGCGCGCCGCAGCGATTTTTCTGGAAAAAATGACCCGTGCCGAGGTGATCGAAGTGGTGAATGGCCTGGCCTCTACCGCTTCCCTGCGCGAGCAATACGGGCTTCAGATCGAGCAGGGCCTGCCTGAGATCATTGCCACCGACCTGCTGACCGACAGCGATACGGCCGTGGCGCCCATCCTGCAAATAATCCTGACCAAACTCTGGCAGGGGCTGTCGCCGAACGAAGAGTCGCGCATTTTTACAGTTCACCACTACCTGGCATTGAAAGAGAACGGGGTTTATCTCGGTGACTTTTTCCGGCAGCAAATGGAACAACTGCGCCTCTGGGAACAACCCCTGAACAACCGCGCCGAAAGCAGCGGACTAGCCCTCGACATGTTGAGCGAACACGTCACGGAACTGGGTTATTCCAACAGCCGCTCCCTTGAAGACCTGCGCCGCCTGTACGCTCACCGCGCCGAAGTTCTGGACGGACTACTGGCCAAATTCAAGGAATTGTACCTGCTGACCGATACGGGAAAAGACAGCAACGCCCTGGCCCACGATACGCTGGCCCCGGTCATCCAGCAGGAAGCCAGGATGTCGCTGCGGCCCGGTCAGAAAGCCCGGCGCATCCTGGCCGGAAAAACGGCGGTCTATCAACGCAACCCGGAACAAACCTTTCTGGACGAGGAAGACCTGGCAATCGTCGATCAGGGAACGGACGGAATGCGCATCCTGATGCCCCTGGAGCGGGAACTGGTGGACAAAAGCCGGGACCGCTGCCGCCGCCAGCGCCTGTACCGGCGAATAATGATGGCCTGTATCGGCATCCTGCTGGCTGCGGTCATCTGGCTGGGCTGGGCATTTTCAAAAAAATACCGGATCGAATACCGGGTGGCGCAGGCCCGCCTGGAAGCCGGCACCGACCCGGTCATTGCCCTGCAAACCCTGCGACATGCCCTGGATATCGATTCCCAAAATCCGGCCGCACTCGCAGCGCTGGCCGACATCTACTCCGACAACGAATTCTATGAGCATATTTTCCCGCATCCGAAACCGGTCCGGGGCGTAGCAACTTCTTCCGGAGCGCAGGGTAATTTTATCGTTTCCTGGACGGACCGGATGATCTTTCGCTGGCATACCGACGGCCGGCTGCTCGATACCCTGCCGGTGGAAGGCCTGATTGCCGCAGCGCTGTCGCCCGACGGCAAATTACTGATCGCCAGTACCTGGGCGGGCGACCTGCTCTGCCTCGAAACGGCCGGCCTGCGGCAGGTCCAGAAAGCGACCCTGCGGCCCGGGTACGGCATTACCCACCTGGTATTTTCCCCGGACGGCCGGATTCTGTATGCCGGAGGCAACGACCAACTCGCCATACTCGACCCCGGTAACCTGCACCAGCCTGCGGTCTGGTTCCGGCTGGACACCACCCTCAGCGCGCTGCGATACCATCCGTATCACCATACGTTCCTGCTCGGGTTCGCCGACGGTCATATCGAAGAACGTACGCCGGCCGGCGCTATGATCCAAACCTTCCGCGGCCACTCCGACCAGGTACTGGCGCTGGCCGTGTCGCCCCGGGATAGCAGCCTGGCCAGCGGCGGACGGGATGCCGTGATCGCCTTGTGGAACCCGGCGGGGGAACTGAAACTGAAAATAAAAGCCCACGACCTCCGCGTCAATGCCCTCGCCTGGACGCCCGACGGCCAGCGCCTGCTGTCGGCCAGCACCGACCACCTGATCAAATGCTGGTCGCCCGAAGGCAACTGGGTCACGACCTACAAAGGGCACACCGGCTTCGTCAACGCTCTGGCGCTGACCGCCGATGGCCGGGCTTTCGTATCGGCCGGTGAAGACAATGCGGTCCGGCTCTGGAAAACGGAGTCGAAAGTAATACGGCACTTCGGCGGGCACCCCGACGGCGTGTCGGAAGCGGTGTTCGCAGCCGGCGAATCGGTGGTGCTGACCGGGTCCGACGCCGGGCAAAATGACGCCGGAGAAAAATTGAACGACCCCGGCTACGGCCTGCGCCTTTTGCTCGACGCCATGTTTAAACTCGAGCCGCGCAGCGCTTTTGTCTGGGATGCCGCCAGCGGTGGAAAGGCCCTCGAACTAAAAGGCCATGCCGGCGGCATCAACGCGGTCGCGGCGAACCGCGCCGGAACCCGCTACGCCACGGCTTCCGACGATAAAAGCGTCGTACTCTGGGACCGCCAGGGCCAGGCGCTGACAACCCTGTCCGGCGGGCATCACCGCAAAGTCCTGGATGTCGTTTTCTCTCCGGATGACCGCTATATCCTGAGCGCCGGATACGACAGTGCCGTGGTGCTGTGGGATGCTGCCGGCCGCATACTGCAAACGATCCCGCATCCGGCGGTGGTGGCAACCGTGGCCTGGGCCCCGGACGGCCGGGTCTTTGCCACCGGCGCCTATGACGGCCGGATACGGGTATTCGATGCGGAAGGGCACCCGCAACAGGTGATCGGCAGGGCCGGGGATTTCCGCATCCAGGCCCTCGATTTTTCGCCCGACGGCCGGCAATTGCTCGTCGGGCAGACCGACAACCTGGTCCGCCTGTACGATCTGAAGGGCAAAATGACCTTTGAGACACAAGTACTCACCGAAAACAAGACCGGAGGCGCAACCATTCACTCCGTGGCCTTTTCCCCGGACGGCCGCTCGTTCTGCGTGGGTGCGGAAGGTGGCCTGGCCCAGGTATTCCGCCTGTCCGGCGGCCAGTCGCTGCCGGTTGAGCGCCTGCAGCATTACCCCGCCAGGGCGGTTACCTCAGTCCGGTTCTCGGCCGACGGAAAGCAGGTGCTGACCGGGAGCGCCGACGGGTGGGCCAGGCTCTGGCGCTTGTCCGAATGATTGGGATCATCCAAAAATGTATAAAATTGAAAATCATGAAGATCACATCGAAAAAAACAACCGGGCTGTATGGCGGGCTTTGGTACGGCCTTTTGCCGGCCGCCCTGCTTTTCCTCGGCCTGATGGCGACCCTTCCGGCCTGCAGCGGAGACGCTCAGGATAAAACCGCCGCGACTCCGGCCGCTCCGGTCGAGGCTGCTCCCGAGGCGGGCCAAGGCCAGCACGCGAACGCGAACGAACCAGCCGTCGGCCGGCACGCCGAAACACCGGCAGCCGGTTCGCTCCCCCAGCCCGCACCCGGCAACCAGGGCGGGTCGGCCACGACTCCGGGTGCCGGCGCCGACACCGATGCTGCTGCCGGACCCGTGTATACCGTGCTCAAATGGCAGGGGGGCGTAACGGTAAAAGGCGGAGCGCCGCAAAAAGGGCAAAAAACCCGAAAAGAAGAAGTCCGGTTTTCCAAAACCTCCGATGCCCTGATGGTCAACAACGAAAAAAGCGAAACCTTTTTTCTTGTGCCGGAAGGCTACGAAGACAGCGAAGGTGATGGAAATATTTGCGCCGGACAGAAGTGCGACCCGGTTTTATTGCCGGCCCCGCAAGTTCGGGAGAACATGAAGCGCCTGCGCGATCTGCTGAAAAGCCTGCATGACGTTCGGCCCGCCGGCACCGGGCAGGAAGTAAAACAGGTGAAATCAACCGCTCCCCGGGCCAGCGACCGGCCAGGCATCCAAAACCATCCGGCCCTGCCGGTGGAAAACCAGGTCAAACCGGAGATCATGAACAAACCGCCGCAGGAGATCAAGCAGGAAGTAAAACAAGCGGTTAAGCAAGAGGTCATCAGCAAACCTCCCCAGGAAGCCCAGCCGCAGATCATGAACAAACCTGCTCAAGAGATCAAACCGGATGTGGTCAAAAAAAACCTGAAAGAGGTCAAAAAAATCAACGGCAATAAACGGTGAGGGCGGCCCGGGTCGCCGCGGTTTGGAGCATGAGCCAGGCGGATCCGGGGTTGAAAAGGTTATCTGGTCATTTCGCAGTGCAGCGGAAAAACCTGCACGAGCCTGGTCTTTTTTCGATCGGCGAAGCGGTTACAGCCGCTCCAGGAACCGCTCGGCAATCCTCAGCGAGCGGAAAACGTAGCGTTTTTTCAGGTGGTGGCCGCCGCTGCGCTGCAGGATGTCCTGCAGGGTGGCCATTACCGTCAGCAGGTGTTTGCCCTTGTTGAGCATGACGCATTCGGCGTGGGCGGCATGGGCGGCATCGGTTACCTCGGAGCGGGTGGCGATGCCGCTTTTGTTGAGCGTTTCCAGCACCTGGGTGGCCCAGATCACCGGGACGTGGGCAGCCTCGCAGAGCCAGAGTATCTCCTCCTGGATCTCGCTCAGGCGCTCGAAACCGATCTCCACGGCCAGGTCGCCACGGGCGATCATGACCCCGAACACCGGCTCGGCCATGCCCTGCAGCATCAGGGCGGGCAGGCTTTGCACCGCTTCCGCAGTTTCGATCTTGAGCACCAATGGCAGGCTCGTGCCGTCGGGCCGGCGCAGCAGGTGTTGCAGTTCGGCTACGTCGGCGGGGTTGCGCACAAAGGAAAAGCCCACGATGTCGGCATTGTCGCGGGCGAAGGGCAGCACCGACTGGTCGAATTCGGTGAGCGAGCGCACGGTGAGTTCGGTATCGGGGAAATTCATGCCTTTTTTGGGCTTGATGCGGCCTTTCGGCGCCGAGACGCGGGTCATCAGCAGCGTGGCGGTCAGGATGCCGGCGTGCTCCACCTCGGCCTCGAACAACCCGTCGTCGAAGAGGACGCGGTTGCCGGGCCGCAGGTCCTTTACCACGCCGGGCAGGGTGCAGCCGATCACTTTATCGGTTTTATTGAACAGTGCATCGGTCTCGGCCAGCAGGAAGCGTTCCTGGGGGCGGATTTTCATGCGGCCTTTTTTGGCGCCCTTGCCGAGCAGCACGGTCCGGATCTTCGGGCCGGCCAGGTCGAGGTAAATGCGGCAGGGCTGGCCGCTGGTGCGGGCCGCCTTGCGCACGTTGGCCGCCATTTTTTTCCAGTCGGCCGGGCTGTCGTGGGCGCAGTTGATGCGGGCGACGTTCATGCCCGCCCGGAGCAGGGCTTTCACCGCGCTGTAGTCGTGGGCCAGGTGGGTGTCAAAAGTTACCATCAGGTGCGGAATGGCCGGGTTGGGCTTTTTGCCGAACAGGGCCAGGGTCCGCTGCTTCAGGATTTGGGCCGCCAGGTCGTAAGTGACCGACGACAGTTCCTTTTTGGCGAACCGGACGCCCAGACGCTCCAGCACCGCCTGCACCTGGCGCAGCACGTGGCTCTCGGAACTGGCCAGCGAGGACAGCCCGGCCTTGTGCAGGTCGTCCTGCACGGCGCGCAGGTCTTCGCAGCGCAAGGCCAGGTAGTGCATCAGGTTGAGCACGCTCTGCCGCTGCTCCGGGTGGACGTGCCCGGTTGATTTTTCGGCCCGCTGGCCGGTGGCGTGCAGGTTGCGGTAAATGCGTTCGATGGAATCGCGCAGGGGAATCAGTGTATCGCTCATGACCGCGCAAAATTGCAAAAAGCCGGCGGGCGGACAAGCGGTATCGATTACGGAGGCGGGTGATTTTTATCAGCGGCGGGGTGCCTGGTCCGGGATAGGAAGATACTGCGCATCTGCTGTTTACCCGGCAGGGCTTGCCCCGGCTTCTTTTGTCCCCAGCCCCTCGTCCGACGAATTTGTCGTCGGACGAGTTACGAGACACTGGCTCTCAAATTCGTCCGACGACAAATTCGTCGGACGAAGCGCGGGGTGCCTGGTCCGGGATAG
>WBZQ01001383.1_pt1 | contig 12074 bp, 9 predicted proteins | sample 5204251 | NCBI WGS metagenome assembly WBZQ01 (sample SAMN12412402, study PRJNA552823) | activated sludge metagenome | isolation source: activated sludge from nitrification reactor of wastewater treatment plant... | place: USA: Virginia | collected 2017-09 | reverse complement strand
CGCCCCGCTCAAATTCCGTTTCCGGCGCCCGTACCTGCATCCGATGGGCGATGCGGCCGAATTCCGTCTCCTTGCCCACCGCCACGATCACGGCCCGCGCCTGCCCGCTCACCACATGGGTGCCCAGAAACAGGCTGTTCGTGCGCTTCTGCAAGGGGACCGCAGCCGTGAGTGTTCCTGTCGATTTCTCTGCCGGATAGGTCTCCCCCGTCAAGGTCGCTTCATCGACGAACAGATCCTTAGCATCGAGCAACCGCGCGTCCCCGGGCAAACTCGACCCTGCCGAGAGCTCCACGATATCGCCCGGCACGATGTCGTCGGCAGGCACCTCGCACAACCGGCCGTCCCGCCATGTCTGAGCCGTGATCTGCACGAGCGCCAACAGGCCGGCCACGGCGCGAGCTGCGCTGTATTCCTGCCAGAAACTCAACAGGGCGCTGACCAGAATGATGGCCAGGATGATGAGCGCATCACTATGTTCGGCGAGAAAAAACGACACCCCGGAAGCGAAGAGCAGGATGAGGATGATGGGGCTTCGGAACTGGGCGAGCAAGAGCCGGAACGGCTGACTATCTCGCTGGGGTGTGAGCCGGACGGACGCGGAGGCGGCCTGCCGTTGTTCGGCCTCGCCGGTGCTCAACCCCTCCGGTACGGCGCACAGGTCGCGAAGCACCTCATCCGGAGAACAGGCCCAAAAAGGTCGTCCGTTCTCCATGGTCTCGTGAACTCCCTTCACACCCACTCCGGGGCATGTTCCTTCGCGACCTCCTGTTCGGCAAAAGTCCGGTACAGGGCCGGGAGGACCAGCAACGTCAACGCGGTTGAGGTGAACAGGCCGCCGACGACCACGGTGGCCAGGGGCCGCTGCACTTCGGCGCCGATGCCCTGCGCCAGAACCAGCGGCAGGAGGCCGAGCAGCGTCGTCATCATCGTCATCACGACCGGGCGAAGCCGCAAAACACAGCCCGTCATAATCGCCGCCTCCGTCTGCTGCCCCTCATTCCGCAACTGATTGATGTAGGAGACGAGTACGATGCCGTTTCCCACCGCCAACCCAAACAGTTCGATAAACCCGATCGAGGCGGGCACACTCAGATACTGATCGCTGAGCCACAGCGACACGACACCGCCGATCAAGGCGAACGGCAGATTCAGAATGATCAAGGAGGCATACCGCAGCGAGTGAAACGCCCAGAAGAGCAGAAAGAAGACCAACCCGAGCGTGATCGGCACCACCAGCAACAACCGCGCATTCGCGCGTTCCATATTCTCGAACGCCCCGCCCCACGCTACCGTGTACCCTTGCGGCAGCCGGATCCGTTCGGCCAGCAGCTTCCGGCCTTCGTCCACGACACTGCCGATGTCCCGCCCGACGACATTGAACCCGATGTAGATCCGCCGCTTCGCCTGCTCACGACTGATGCGCGCGGGCCCTTCGCGCATCTCGATGGTCGCGAGTTCACTCAAGGGAATCGGCGCGCCGGATGCGGATCGCACCCGGATATCTCCGATCGCCCCGATACTGTTGCGAGAGGGCTCCGGGAAACGCAGGGTCAGCTGAAATCGACGCTCGCCTTCGTACACCTGCGTGGCCGGCTTGCCGCCCACCGCCGTCGTAATGATGTCGTGCACATCCGACACATTGATGCCGTAACGGGCGATTTTCTCCCGATCGATGTCGATCGTCAGATAGGGCTGTCCGGCAACCTGTTCGACCTTGACGTCTTTGACCCCTTCCACCGTACGCATCAGCCCCGCGATCGCGTCGGCATTCTGATACAGCAGATCGAGATCATCTCCGAACAACTTGACGGCGCATTCAGTACGGATGCCGGAGATCAACTCATCGACCCGCTCCTGAATCGGCTGGCTCATCAGGACGGAAATTCCGGGAATCTCCGCAAGACGCTTCCGCATCGCATCGACCAGGCCCGATTGTGTCTGTGCCGTGGTCCAGGTGTTGCGCGGACGCAGCGTCACGATCGGATCGCTCTCATTCGGCTCCTCCGGACCGACGGCGATATCGGGGCGGCCGATCTTGCTCACCGACATCTGCACCTCCGGAAACTCCAGCATGGCCTTCTGGGTTTGTTTCTCAATCGCGATCGACTCCTCCAACGAGACACTCGGCAGCCGCACAATTTGCGGCGTCAGCGCGCCCTCCTCCAGAATCGGAATGAATTCCCGCCCCACGAACGGCAGCAGGGTCAGACTCGCCAGCACCACCGCCGTCGATCCCAGCAACACCGGCACCCGATGGTCGAGCGTCCAACGGAGCACCGGCTGATAGCGGGCCTTCATCCACCGGGTGAGCCGGGTCTCCTCCGGATGGTCGCCGCGCAGGATCAGGGACGCCAGAACCGGCGAGAGGGTCAAGGTGACGACCACCGACATCAGCAGCGAAATCACCAGCGTATAGGCCAACGGGGCGAACATTTTCCCTTCCATGCCGTGCAGAGTCATCAGGGGAAGGAAGACGACGCTGATAATCAGGATGCCGAACACGATCGGCCGCCCTACCTCGCTGGTGGCCCGGAAAATCACCTCCAGCCGGGACCGCTGATGCAAATGATTGTCTGAGAGATGGCGATAGACATTCTCCACCACGACCAACGATCCGTCGGCAATTTCCCCGATCCCGATCGCCAGGCCACCCAAGGTCATGAGGTTGGCGGAGAGCCCCACGCGTTGCATTACCAGGAATGTCATCAGCGGCGTAACCAGCAGAGACACGGTGACGACGATCGCGCTCCGCACATGGCCCAGAAACAGGAAAAATACGACGGTGACCAGGACGATACCCTCGATCAAGGCATCGCGCACGGTATTGATGGCCGCGGTCACGAGCTCGATCCGGTCATAAAACGGGATGATCTTGAGGCCTTCCGATAACAGGCCATCCTGCTGAATTGTGTCGACCCGGCGTTTCACAGCCTGGACGACTTCACGCGCATTGCCTCCGCGCAGCATCAGCACCGTGCCCGCCACCACCTCCCGCTCGCCGTTCAGCACGGCCGCGCCATGGCGCACCGCATGACCGATACGCACCTCTGCCACATCACGGACGAACACGGGTGTGCCGCCCGCTTCCTTCACGACGATACGCTCGATGTCAGGCAGGGTTTTGATGAGTCCCAGTCCCCGCACAATGGCGCGTTCCGCATGCCGTTCCAGCACGTTGCCGCCGGAATTGGCATTGTTCTTCTGCACCGCCTCATAGATGTCGTGCAGCGTCAGGCTGTACTTGCGCAACTTGTCGGGATCCACCAGCACCTGGAACTGCTTCACGAATCCGCCCAGGCCGTTCACATCGATCACGCCCGGCACACTCTTCAGCAGGGGGCGGAGCACCCAGTCCTGCACCGTCCGCTGATTCGTCAGCTCCGCCTCCACTATCGCGGCACCGGTCGCATGGGCTTGCGGGCCTTCGAGATAGTATTGGTAAATTTCCCCCAGCCCGGTCGTGACCGGCGCCAGGACCGGATCGATGCCCGGCGGCAACCGCTCCTTGACCGCCATGATCCGCTCCAACACCAACTGGCGGGCAAAGTACACATCCACATCGTCCTCGAACACCACCGTCAGCTGGGAGAGCGCAAACTTGGACAAGGAACGGATTTCCGTCAGACCCGGCAGGCCGTTCATCTGCAGTTCGATCGGATAGGTGATGAAGCGTTCCACTTCAACGGGAGAGAGGCCAGGCGCTTCCGTCAACACCTGCACCTGCACATTGGTCACATCGGGATAGGCATCGATGGGAATGGATTGAAAGGCGAACAGACCGGCCACGGAAAACATGCAGGCCAGTCCGATGACGAGGATCGATTGGCGGAGCGAGAACTCCAACAATGAGGCAATCATGGCGTGGGCTCGATTTTGTGGATATCGAACTCCGACTTGATTGCAAAAGCTCCTTTGACGACCACGTCTTCCCCCTCGTGCAGCCCCTCCAGGACGAGAGCCTTCCCATCCAGCTCGTCTCCCAGGAGAACCCGGCGCGATTCAAACCGATTGTCCGGTCGCCGCACGAACAGCAATTTGCCCGTGCCGTCCTGCTGCACGGCCGTGAGCGGCACCGCCAGCGCCTCCGGTTGAGGCGACGCGAAGACACGGACCATGGCGAACATCTCTGGCTTCAAGGTCCGATCGGGATTGAGGACGGTGACACGGACGCGCATCGTCCTGGTCGATGGATCGAGGACATCGCTGATGTAGGTCACGGTACCGGAGAACAGCCCGTGCGGATAGGCCGGAACCATCACATGAACCCGATCCTTCGGACGAACGAAGCGCACGTCCTTTTCCGGCACGTTGGCCACCACCCAGACATCTGACAGGTCGGCGATGGTGAAACAGTTCCGCGAGGTCTCCACCACCTCCCCGCGCGTAATATTGCGCATGATCACACGGCCCGCAAAGGGCGCTCGAATGGCGACGTCCGAACGGATCGTCTGCTCGCGTTCGAGCCGTTGGAGTTCCTGGGCCGGCACGCCGAGCAGCGCAAGCCGATGCGAGGCTTCCCGCGCATCGGCGCGCGCGGTTTTCATTTCCGCTTCCCGGCGTTGCAGTTCGGCCAGGCTGATCGCACGATGCTCATGGAGATTTTCCGCCCGCTCAAAGGCCAGTTGCGCTTCATGTTGCCTCGCCGCCGACTTGAGGTATGCGCCTTCGGCCATGCCGAGATCGGTACTGTCGAGCAACGCCAGCCGCTCCCCCTTCTTCACATCCTTCCCCACATCGACCAGCACTTCGACGACCCTCCCTCGGATAAGGGTCGTGACCTCCGCCAGTTCATTTTCGTTGGCTTGCACGGTCGCGGGAAATTCGCGATGGAAGGTAAACGGCTCTTTCTTGACCGTCATCACCTCGATGCCGGCCCGGACAATTTCAGGATCGGTCAGCTGCACCATCCCATCGGCGGCTCTGCTCACCGGCTTGCCGGCCGGCGGCGTCACGGGCGCATCCCGATCGCAGGCTGCTGCCAGGATCAGTACCAGCCCGATCACCAGGCATCGTCCCGCAGGAGAAGGCCAGTCACCGGATCGCCGATGCTGCCCCTCTGAATTCCGCCTGAAAACCCTCGCTGTTTCTGTCATGCGTCGATCGTCTGCCTTGGGCGTCCCTGCTGGTCCTGAGAACAGCAGGGACCATGCCGTGAGAGAGTCCGGATTTCGAGAGGAATGGGATGCCGGTAGCAGCGTTTTGCTACGCTACCGGCCCTGAGAGCGGGGTGAAATGCCACAGCAGTGTTTATTGTTCGAGAGATGGACCTCCGGCGAACGATGCTACCGGACCACGAGCACCGAGCAGGTACTGTGCTGCACGACCTTGGTCGAGACACTGCCCAGCAGGAACCGGGCGACGGCCCCCATACCTTTGGCCCCGGTCACGATCAGATCGACTTTCTTCTTCGTCGCCACTTTCAAGATCTCATCGGCCGGTTTTCCGAGCTGGACCACTTCATCGACCACATACCCGGCCTTCAGCAGCTTGTTCGCACATTGCTCGACCAGGCGGGCGCCGGCTTCTTTGAGTTCCGGATACTTCAGGAACGGCATGGCGTGCATCACCACCACATCGATCGGCTCCAGGCCTTCCCGCTCTTCCGGGTGCAGTTTAGTCAGCAGGAACCGCAATGCCTTCTCCGAGGCCTTGGACCCGTCGGCGGCGAAGAGAATCCGGCTCAGCGGGCGCGGTTCTTCCTTCACGATGAGAACCGAGCAGGGCGCATGCAGCGTCACCTGGGTCGAGACACTCCCGAGCATGAACCGGTCGAGGGCGTCCAACCCCCGGCTCCCGATCGCCACAAGCCCGTCACGCTGCGGCGCCCGTTCAAGAATGGTCGGACCCGCAGCTCCGCGCTCAGACACCAGCTTGCCTTTCAGCTTGAGCGACGCCATCTGAGCCTTCGCCTCGGCCATGGCCGTCTTTCCACGGGCTTCGATCCGTTTGATTTCTTCCTGAATAAACGGCTCATTGCCGATCACCACCGGCTGAAACATGAACGGCGCGCGCAGGGCCTCGACATCTGTCACATGCAGGACGCTCACATCCGGCTTCTCCGCGAACGGCATCCGTGCCACCCATTCCGTCGCCCACTTCCCGTATTTCGATCCATCGGTCGCAATCAAAACTTTCATAGGTCGCCCCTCATCGTTCAATCTGTTACCGACTTGAGTAGCAGGCTTTGTGCCAACGCTGCCGCATCTTCGCCCCAACGGATCGGCGGGTCAATAGCTTCTTTCCGCAGAAATGCGGGAAGGCCCCGCTTCGCCCTGTGGAAGGTCATAGGAAGGGTGCCGCCTGGGCGGGAGACCTATGCGTTGAGCGAAGAACCGAAGAAAGGACGGAGACACACAAAGCAGAACAACGAGGGGGCGGAATGGCAATCAACCGGACGGGATGCCGCCGGTCACTTCATGCGACCATAGACCGCCGTGGATCGCGGCGCGGAGCAACCGACCGATGTGTGTCCCCAGGGGGAGCGACGCTCTTGTTCACGACCGATTCGGCCCCAGGTCACCTTGTAGAGCAACGACCACACCGAGCGCAGAAACGACCAACCGAATACTCGCTGGGCTTCAGGCCTTCCACCGGCCTGACACCAGGAATGCCACAATCCGGACCGTATCCTCCGCCCGGCGACGACACCATAGATTCGACGTTGAGTCTTCACTGGTTGGCCTCCCACATGGGTACCGGAAAAGTCCACTCACTCCCTGCGCAGGTCATCATGAAGAACCGTACCATGTGGTTGCCGATCCGCCAAAAGAGAATTACATTTGAGACGCACCGTCGATCGGAGTCAGATACAGAAGACCGATCAAATTAATGAGGCCAGGAAATCATGCCGCAACATCACGACATAGGACGGGTAGAACTGACCGACTGGACCACCACAGGGTCGGCCATCAGAGCGATTCGTGAAACGGTGTTTATCCACGAGCAGGGAGTGCCGGTGGAACTGGAGTGGGATGGGCTCGATTCAGCTTGCGCCCATGTGCTGGCATGGAACAACCGAGGAGAGGCCATCGGCACGGCACGCATGCAACAGAATGGCACCATCGGCAGGATGGCAGTCCTCAAGGACTGGCGCGGCCGCGGCGTCGGACGGGCCCTTCTCCGGACGTTACTGGATCTGGCGACGAGACGAGGGCTCTCCCGCGTGACCTTGTCCGCACAGACCCATGCGCTTGGATTCTACGAACGAGCGGGGTTCGATGTGGTCGGCGAGCCTTTCATCGACGCCGGCATTCCGCATCGGAAGATGGTGAAAGAACTATACGGTGTCGCCGATACCGTCCAACCTTGACCCAATAGCTTCCCACGATAGGAGGACCGGCCAAAGTTCGTTCAGCCGAAAGTGCAAGCTATTGCATTCACCGCCATCCCTCTAAACGTGCTGAGCATTTGGGAGCAAGTTCATACTCGATGACTTAGCCTTAAGCACTTCATCAGCCCGCAAATACCTAAAAGATTGGGGCGGTGAAAACCCGATCCAAGAGCTCCTCAATGCTACGAGTGACATCGGCTTTCCCAGCCTCCAGACTGTCTCAATGCAGATGCCGAAGCCCAAAGACGACCCGGAATAGTATTGCTGGAATTGGGTTTTGGTGAGGCCAGATTCATCGCCAACCAGTTTCCATAACTTTTTAGGCTGCGCAGCAATAACTCTATTCACCGCAAATCCACCGACCAGCGCCATGATGGGGCGTGGGGTATAGATTAGAACAATATCGCCTCTCTCTAGCCTGGGGCGTATTCTTCTAAGTTCTACTTTCTTTGTGCCCTTGAGAATATCCTGGGCGTGTCTCTCCTTGATAGAAAGCACCAGAACCGTCTTCATTAATTCTCCTCACAGCCCGTTCCTTGCCTGTAAAGCTTCGCAAACACCTTTGATGGTATCGACTGAGGAGACTGGAGCTGTGTGCGCACACCAGCATCCCGAAGCACTGACTGGAAACTATCCCAGGGAATTGGATTCAGCATCAACTGCGTATCACTATATCTAATAGCCATTATCCGTTGATCCTCATTACCGTTGGCAAGCTCAATGAGATTCTTCCATGTATATATCCCCAGCCTATCAAAGCGGCGAAATAGCTCCTTGGGACGCCCAACCACAACTTCGTCAAGAAATGAACAGCCTCTAATTTGCTTCGCGCCCTGATACCTTTTATCATCACTGACATACCACAGAATCCTACCGGGAGCAGTAAGACCTCCCGTGAATTTAGTCGAACGATAATACACACCTTCTCTGTTCAAACTTAGCTTGGTTCTAGCCCCAAAAAGATCCTGGTTTGCAAGCTCATCATCAAAGAGTTCTGCCGCCCACCGTGGCTGGATCGCAATTATGTAGCTGGGTATAGGAGCGTCGATAATTTTTAGTGGCCAATACGCACGCTCTAGCCTGGAAGCAACCAGCGCATCGGATCTTATGATGTCAGATCGACCTGGCCTTGCTGGGGCAACGCTGGGAGTCACATCTTGAGCATGTAACGAGTTAATCTCTTCGACAAAACCCTTAGCGTTCACAATTTTTGGCATCGTATATTTGACCCAATCTCTACTCTCCAGATAAAAGCCATCCTTCCTTAGTTCTTCTTCAACAAGCTGCGCACGGTACTGGTCAGCAATCACAATCTTTGCTCTATTTTCTAGCGCCGCTTCTTTCACCACTCGAAGCAGTAGATTTCGAAGAATCGTGATCGCTTCAGGCCCACGTGCGACTCGCAAGAATGGCAGTTGCAACTCTGACATGCTGGAGCGGTCATACACAATTAAAGCGGCCGGTTTACCCCCATCCCCAAATAGTCCCAGTGACTGACAACTTTTTGGCATAGCCAGATACTTACAGAGACGCTCCTTGAACTTTGACTTCCTTTCTCTCTTTTCCTGGACTTGTAGCGCGGCAAAAAATCCATCACCCGGAACCTTTCGCAATAGCCTAAACACGAATCCACCTGCGACTCGTGCCGGGCTATATTTTGAGCGCTCGTGCAGCTCGTCCAGCTGGACGATGAGATCGGAAGGTCGGATCGGCGACACCCCAAACTCTCGATACAATTGATGAGAGAGATTGAGAATCTTATTGTCCCTGGTCACAAAGAACCGGTAACCGCTAGCTATAGCCCACGCGAGCTGCCGTACATCTGAGGCATCGCTTTCAGACAGCGGATGCCCAAAAATTTTCCGAACCTTTCTTTCGACAGCAACGAAAGCTATGTGCTGTGCTCTTAAGACTGTAAACTGCGCGACTCGCTGCCTATTCCTTAATCGCTGATTCGGCATGGCATGCCGATCGATCTCATTCAAAGTTTCCGGCGTAATTCGAAGTTCAACTGCTGAGTGCAGCCAGTCAGCTAAGAGCGCCTTGGATTCATGTGTATCCGGAGCTGTGGGATTATCAAGGTCATAAAATATGTTGGCATCGATTACGACAAGAAGCTTTTCTCCAACGTCCGCGTTCTGGGAGAATGAGAACAGGTCAGGATTCCCACAATCAAGACACCATTCCGTCAAAACGGTGTTTTGAGATCCCCGGCCTCTTTTTTCTCCAACCGCTATGAAGCCTAATTTGGGCCAAAGTGTTGAGGCACTAAAATCTCGCCTGCACAAGACACTAATTCTTCGATATGATATTGACCTTGCAAACAATCCATCGAAAAGCGCCCTTGCTATGCCCCGCCCTCTCATCTCGCTCTGAATGCATAAATGCACGATCACTACTCGGTCCCCGCTCCTCCGGAAAAGGAGATATCCCGCCAGACCGTCTACTTCGTTGCTCGCAACCAGGATACAACTCTTGGAGGCATACTCATCAAAGGCGCCCTCAGGGAAAAAGCCAAGTGTTGCTGCATTGGCACGCCAAAGTTTTTTTACCTGAGTAAGTTGCGATGATGCTCCTCTTAGAATTTCTACTCTCATTCGACAATCTCAAGTAAACCAGAATGACCTGCACTTGCAGTCAAAAGCGGATCTTCTAGCCACGAGTTTCTTTAACTGCAGTCACAGGCGACCGAAGTTCCTCTATTACCTACTCTATTGAGAGACGATCTAATCTTAGGTGCTGAGCTAACCTTCTGAATGTAATGGGAGCGGTACGACGTCCCCCCGTCTTGAGTAGCAGCTACGTTTGGAGACCGGGTGCGACTGTAACCGATTTTCTCACCAAACGCCTGGCATAAGCGGCAGGTGTCAGTCCCCCCAATGCTTTTTTCGGACGCTCCTCGTTGTATTCGCGCCGCCACGCTTCAATGACGACTTGGGCATGCGCGAGGGTCAGGAACCAATGCTCGTTCAGGCACTCATCACGCAAGCGCCCGTTGAATGACTCGATGTAGGAATTTTGATTGGGCTTGTCCGGTTCGATCAGGCGTAGCGTCACGGTGTGCGCGTGGGTCCATGTCAGGATGGTGCGCCCACAAAACTCTTTGCCATTGTCGGTTCGAATCACCTGGGGCAAGCCGCGGGTCGCGGCCAAGTGATCGAGTATCCACGTGACGTATGGCCGGCCTTCCGCACTGTGGTGAAATACGAAATCCATGGACCAGACGTGGTTCGCGTCCGCAGACCTTACCAGTGGCAGACGCTCGCCTCCCGGCACCTTCTTGCGGGTGCGGCGCCGCACCTGCAACTGGGCTTCGGCATAGAGCCGTTCAATCCGCTTGTGATTCACCAGTCTACCCTGCTGACGCACCTTCAGATAAATCATGCCGGCCCCGTACCGCCGATGGCCATGCGCGAGTGCGACAATGGTCTGTCGTAGATCGGCATTCCGGTCCGGCGCGGGGCGGTATCGCAAGCTGCTGGCACTCAGGCCGATTACCGTCAACGCATGGCGCTCCATCAGGCCTCGGCCACAGATCCAGCGCACCACCTCCCGACGAGCTGGTGCGCCTACCACTTCTTTCGGCGCACCACTCGGGTTACGGCCTGCTCCAGCAGTACCTCCGCCAGTAGCGCTTCAGCCGGGCATTCTCCAGCCCAACGCCTTCAGCCGCTTGGCGTCGACACCTCCAGGCCACCGAACTTGCTCCGCCAGAGGTAGTGCCTCGCTTCTGAGAACCCATGCCGCCGACACAGATCCTTCACTGCCATCCCCGCCTCCGCCTCTCGCAAAAACCCGATAATCCGTGCCTCTGAAAACCGCTGCTCCATATCCAATCTCCTTCCAGTTGAGGGATTGGACTCTAAATCGCCGCGCTACTCAATCAGGGGGTGACGTCGGGTATATCCTAATAGACGAGGAAAGTGAAGCTGCCCAGTTACACGTGACTGAACTGGCTCGCGAATGACCATTCTGAATGCTGAGAGCATCAGACAGCCGAGAGAAAAGGCAAACAATGTGCTTCGGGTTACACAGAATGCACTAATAATCGTCCGCTATTCAGGCACTTCTCCGCACAAGTTCTGATGCCAAACCTCTCCCCCCTCTTATTCCGACAAGCTTAATTTCTCATTTAGGACTTGCGTTCTGCGAGCAAGAGGATCACCAGGCCTCCGACTCCTCTTTTTGAGTTATAGTGAGCCCATGCCTTCCCGTTCGCATCCGCAGGCTGTGATCCGTCGAAGGAGGCGCGGACGCAGGAGCACGGTCGTAGCCGTTCGCCGGCGCGGGCGCGTCTGGCGACACAGATATCGAGCCCTGCTCGCCGCCTTGCGGCGCTTGCCTGTCACGGCCAGGCTTGTGGTGGGCCTGTCCGCCATTCTCCTGATTGGCGCGGGTGTGAACTGGGTGTACCACACGATCCACAAGCCGACGGAAATGTTCTTTGCGCTCGACGACGCACTGGATAAGCACCCCTACGAAACGTGGAAAGAATACGGTCCGCTCTTCCGCACCCATTCCACTGCTGTCATGACACCGGATCTGCTGGCCGCGCTGGCGCAAATCGAAAGCGCAGGCAATCCGATCGCGCGTACTTACTGGCGCTGGCGACTCACCTGGAATCCGCTGGAACTGTATCGTCCGGCGTCGAGCGCAGTCGGCATGTTCCAGATCACCGACGCGACATTTCAGGAAGGAAAGCGGTACTGCATTCATGACCACCGTGTCGTCCAGGAGGGCC
>WBZQ01002391.1_pt1 | contig 12076 bp, 11 predicted proteins | sample 5204251 | NCBI WGS metagenome assembly WBZQ01 (sample SAMN12412402, study PRJNA552823) | activated sludge metagenome | isolation source: activated sludge from nitrification reactor of wastewater treatment plant... | place: USA: Virginia | collected 2017-09 | reverse complement strand
CAGCGCCGGCGGCTCGTCGCTGCTGCTGACGCTCGTGGGCGTGGGCCTGATCCTGAACGTGTCCCAGCATGCGGACTGAGGCTCGGGGTTCATGCGCGAGACGGTGCTCATCGCGGCCGGCGGGACCGGTGGTCATCTGTTCCCCGGCATCGCCGTGGCCGACGAGCTGCGCCGCCGCGATCCCGGCCGTCGCATCGTGTTCGTCGGCACGCCGCGTGGCCTCGAAGCGCGTCTGGTTCCGCGCGCGGGCTACGCCCTCGAGCTGCTCCCCATCCTGCCGCTCAACGGCGTGGGGCGCGCGCGTCAGGCGCGTGGGCTGCTCGCGTTGCCCTGGGCGCTGCTGCGCGCGGCCGCGCTCGTCGTACGTGAACGGCCGCGGGCCGTGCTGGGCGTCGGCGGCTACGCCGGCGGACCGCTGGCGCTCGTCGCGGCACTGCTGGGGGTGCGCACGGTGATCCTCGAACCGAACGCCAAGCCCGGCTTCACGAACCGCGTGCTGCGCCCCTTGGCCGCCGCGGCCGCCTGCTCCTACGACGAGACGCGCCGGTGGTTTGGACGGCGTGGCGTGCTCACCGGCAACCCCGTGCGCGGAGGCTTCGCCGCGCTGCCCGCGCGCGTGTCGCCGCAGCCCTGTCGGGTGCTGGCTTTCGGCGGCAGCCAGGGTTCGCGCGTGTTGAATCAGGCCCTGATGGCGGCGCTGCCGCACCTGCCCGCGCGCGTGCGCCTGGTCCACCAGACCGGGCCGACCATGCAGGCCGAAGTCGCAGCGGCCTACCGCGCCGCCGGCCGTGACGACGAAGTGCTCGCTTTTCTCGACGACATGCAGACGCGCTTCGCCGACGCCGACCTGGTGGTCTGCCGCAGTGGGGCCACGACGTGTGCGGAACTGACGGTGGCCGGCAAGGCAGCGCTGCTGGTGCCCTTCGCGCAGGCGGCCGACGATCACCAGCTCGGCAATGCGCGCGCCCTGCAGGCCGCCGGCGCCGCGCGCCTGTTGGAGGAGCGCGACCTGAGCGGGGCGGCGCTGGCGGCGACGCTTCTCGACCTGCTCGGCGATCCGGTCCGACTGCAGGCCATGCAACGGGCCGCGCGCGCGTTGGGCCGTCCGGACGCCGCCGCGCGCGTCGCCGACTTGGTGCTGGGCGAGGGCGCCCGTGTTTAGGAAGATCCAGCACGTGCACTTCGTCGGCATCGGCGGCTCCGGCATGAGCGGCATCGCCGAGGTGCTGCTGAACCTGGGCTACACGGTGTCGGGCTCGGACGCCAAGCTGTCGCCCGTCACCGCGCGGCTCGCGGCCCAGGGCGCGCGCATCGCCGAAGGGCACGCGGCTGAGCAGATCGTCGGCGCGCACGTCGTCGTGACCTCGACCGCCGTGCGCGCCGACAACCCGGAGGTGGCCGAGGCGCGTCGCCGCGGCGTGCCGGTGATCCCGCGCGCGGAGATGCTGGCCGAGCTGATGCGCCTGAAGTACGGCGTGGCGGTGGCCGGCAGCCACGGCAAGACCACCACCACGTCGATGGTGGCGCTGGTGCTCGACAAGGGCGGGCTCGATCCCACGGTCGTGCTGGGCGGCCGGCTCAACGTGCTCGGGTCGGGCGCGCGCCTGGGCCGCGGTGACTTCATGGTGGCCGAGGCCGACGAGTCCGACCGCTCGTTCCTGAAGCTCACGCCGACCCTGGCGGTGGTCACGAACGTCGACCGCGAACATCTCGACGCCTACCGCGACCTGGCCGACGTGCAGGACGCCTTCGTGGGCTTCGTCAACAAGGTGCCCTTCTACGGCGCCGTGATCCTGTGCCTCGACGACGGCCCGCTGATCGATCTGCTGCCGCGCGTCGAACGGCGCGTGATCACGTACGGCCTGACGCCCCAGGCCCACGTCTCCGCGCGTGACCTGCGCCTTCTGCCGCAGGGTTCGCACTACACGGCCGTCGCGCCCGAGCGCGTGCTCGGTCCGATCGAGCTGCACGTGCCGGGCGTCCACAACGTGCAGAACTCGCTGGCGGCCGTGGCGGTCGGGCTCGACCTGGGCGTGCCGTTCGAGCGCATCCAGGAGGCGCTGCAGTCGTTCAGCGGCGTCGATCGGCGCTTCCAGACGCGCGGCGAGCGCGGCGGCGTGCTGGTGATCGACGACTACGGCCATCATCCGACGGAGATCCGCGTCACGCTCGAGGCGCTGCGCGGGCGGGCGGGCGAGCGGCGCACGGTGGTGCTCTTCCAGCCGCACCGCTACTCGCGCACGCAGCACCTGTGGGACGACTTCTGCCGCGCGTTCCATCAGGCCGACGTGCTGCTGCTGTGCGACGTCTACGCGGCCAGCGAGGAGCCCATCCCGGGCATCACGGCCGAGTCGTTGGCACGCGCCATCGCCGAGCGCGGCCATCGGCACGTGGCCTATGCCGGCGACCTGCGCACGGCCGCGGCGCGCCTGCGCGAGGAGGTGCGCGCGGGGGACGTCGTGCTGACGCTGGGCGCGGGCAGCGTCTGGACGGCTGGCGAAGAGCTGCTCGAACGTCTCGAGGCCGCGTCGTGAGCGCCGCCCCGAGCGCCGTCTGGCGTCCCGCTCTGCTGCGCGCGCTGCGCGAGGCCGCCATCGCCTTCCGCGAGGACGAGCCGTTGTCGCGGCACACGTCCATGGGCGTGGGAGGGCCTGCGGCGGTCATGGCGTTCCCGCGCTCCGCGGGCGAGCTGCGCCGCACGTTGGCCCTGCGCGCCGAGCTGGGCGTGCCGCATCGCGTGCTGGGCGGCGGCTCGAACCTGGTCGTCGCCGACGAGGGCTTGGACGAGCTGGTCGTCAACACGCGCGGCGCGCAGCGCGTCGAACTCGACGACGGCGGATACGTGCGCGCTGAAGGCGGCGCGAACCTGATCCGCACGGTCGTGCGCTGCGGGCGCGCGGGTTGGTCGGGCATGCAGAGCGCGGTGGGCATCCCGGGCTCGGTGGGCGGAGCGGCGGTGATGAACGCCGGAGCCTACGGCTTCTCGATCAGCGACGTGATGGAAGAGATCGTGGTCTACGACGACGCCGGCGTGCGCATGCAGCCGCCCGAGGGCTGGCGCTTCCACTACCGCGGCTCCTCGATCCCCGAGGGCGCCGCCGTGGCCGAGGTGGCGTTGCGCCTGCGGGCGGGCGACGCCGAGCAGTTGGGTCGCGAGATGCGCGAGCTGCAACTCGCGCGCGTGCGCAGCCAGCCGGGCGGCCGCAACGCGGGCTGCGTCTTCAAGAACCCGCCGGGAGCGCACGCCGGACGACTGATCGACGAGCTGGGCCTCAAGGGCACGCGCATCGGCGGTGCCGTGGTCAGCCCGCGTCACGCCAACTTCGTCGTCAACGACGGCGGCGCCCGGGCGCAGGACGTGCTCGACCTGCTGGCGCTGGTGCGCGAGCGCGTGGCGCGCGAAGCCCGGGTCGAGTTGGAGCTGGAGGTCAAGGTGTGGAGGGCGCGGGCGTGAGCGAGACCGAAGGCCCGCTGCTGCGCGGCACGCGTGCGGTCGCCAAGCGCGCCCCGCGCTCGCGGCGCAGCCTGCCCGCCGCGCCGCGCCTGGAGATGCCCGTGTTGCCGGGCGAAGAAGCGCCCTTCCTACGCCCCAAGCAGCGCACGCGCGTGCGCCGCGTGCGCCGTGGGGGTCTACACCAGGCGGCGCTCGCCCTGCAGGCGCTCGCGGCGCTGTTGCTCGTCGGCTGCGCGTCGTGGGCGGCCTGGCGGCACGTGCTGCACGCCGAGCGCCTGCGCGTGCGCACCGTCGAGGTGCGCGGCAACCGCTTCCTCTCCGAGGGCGAGGTGCGCGGTCTGCTAGGGCCGGCCGACGGGGCCAACATCCTGACGCTCGACATCGTGGACCTGAAGCGCCGGCTGCGCGCCTCGCCGTGGCTCGAGGACGCGAGCGTGCGTCGCACGCTGCCCGACACGTTGCAGGTGGACGTGCGCGAGCGCGAACCGCTCGCGCTCGCGGAAGTCGGGCGGCTGTACCTGATGGACGCCGAGGGCGACCTGATCGACCTGTACGGCGCGCGCACCGCGGGCTTCGACCTGCCCATCGTGCGCGGCCTGGGCGGTCTCACCGACGAGCAGCGGCGCGACCGCGCCTTGCGCGTGGCCACGCTGCTGCAGGAGTTGGGCGACCTGCAGACGGAGGTCTCGGAAGTCGAAGTCGAGTCGAGCGGCGATCTGCGTCTGGTGCTGCGCCGCGGCGGCGAGATCCTGCGCCTGGGCGCGCCGCCCTACCGGCCGGGGGTGGCGGCTTTTCTGGACATGCGCCGCGAGCTCGTCGAGCACTGTCCGGACGCGGAGTATTTCGACCTGCGCTTCCGCGGCCGCATCTTCGCCAAGCAGCCGCTGGTCGAGGGGCCGCAGCCGCCGGCGACGCCCGCGCCCGAGGCCGAGACGCCGCGTGCCACGCCCAGCGCGGACGCGACGCCAGAGTCGTCGGACGCGCTCGTGGCCCGCGCGGCGGCAGACGCGCAACGTGACGCGGCGGCCCGCGAGAGTCGTCGATAGGGGGGCAAGAGGTTGGCCAAGAAGAAAGACCGCTACATCGTCGGCCTCGACGTCGGCACGCACAAGATCGGCGCCATCGTGGCCGAAGTCACGGACGAGGGCCGTCTGGACGTGATCGGCATCGGGCAGACCGAATCGAAGGGCCTGCGCAAGGGCGTGGTGATCAACCTCGAGGCCACGGTCGAATCGATCAAGCGCGTGGTCGAGGAGGCCGAGCTGATGGCCGGGGTGGAGATCGGTTCGGCCTACGTGGGCGTCGCCGGCACGCACGTGCGCGGCTTCAACTCGCGCGGCGTGGTGGCCGTCTCGGGCAAGAACCGCGTGATCGAAGCCGAGGACGTGCGCCGCGCGGTCGAGGCCGCCAAGTCCGTCTCGATCCCCATGGACCGCGAGATCCTGCACGTGCTGCCCCAGGAGTTCGTGGTCGACGACCAGGACGGCATCGGCGACCCGACGGGCATGACCGGCACGCGCCTGGAAGTCAACGTCCACGCGATCACCTGCTCGTCGACCGCGCTGCAGAACACCATCACCTGCGTCAACCGCGCGGGCCTCGAGGTGATCGACACGGTGCTGACGCAGATCGCCGCGTCCGAAGCCGTGCTCACGCCCGACGAGAAGGAGCTGGGCGTCGCGCTCGTCGACATGGGCGGCGGCACGACCGACATCGCCATCTTCGAGAAGGGCGCGCTGTGGCACACGGCGGTGCTGCAGGTGGGCGGCGAGCACTTCACGAACGACGTCGCGGTGGCGCTGCGCACGCCCGTGGGCGAGGCCGAGAAGATCAAGAAGAAGCACGGCTGCGCGCTGACCTCGATGGTGCCCGAGGAAGACTCGATCGAGGTCGTGAGCGTGGGCGGACGCAAGCCGCGCATCATGGCGCGCCAGGTGCTGGGCGACGTGATCCAGGCCCGGGCCGAGGAGATCTGTCAGATGGTGTTGACCGAGATCCGCCGCGCCGGCTTCGACCGCTCGCTCAACAGCGGCGTGGTGCTGACGGGCGGCGGGGCCATCCTCGAGGGCCTGCCCGAGATCGCGGAACAGCTCTTCGACATGCCGGTGCGCCGTGGCACGCCTGGCGGCATCGGCGGCCTGGTGGACGTGGTGGCGAGCCCGGTCTACTCCACGGCCGTGGGCCTCGTGCTCACCGGCCATCGCAACCGTTCCGGACGGGGCGTGATCCAGAGCGTCCGCCCCGCTGCGACCGGCACTTTCGGGCGCGTGACGGGGCGCTTGATGGGCTGGCTTTCCGATTTTTTCTGATAGGGTTGGAGGCGCAATGACTCAGCAAGAAGGCGGCCGTATCAGCTTCGCCGACGACGAGGCGCGCGGGGCCCGCATCAAGGTGGTGGGCGTGGGCGGCGGCGGCGGCAACGCCGTCTCGCGCATGATCACCGCCGGCCTGCAGGGAGTCGAGTTCATCGCCGTCAACACCGATCTCCAGGCCCTGCGCTCCAATCGTGCCGCGGTCAAGATCCAGATCGGCGCCAAGGTCACGAAGGGCCTGGGCGGCGGAGCCAACCCCGAGATCGGCCGTCTGGCCGCGGTCGAGGACACCGAGAAGATCTGCGACGCCCTGGAGGGCGCCGACATGGTCTTCATCACCGCCGGACTAGGCGGCGCCACGGGCACCGGCGCCGCGCCGGTCGTGGCCTCGATCGCCTCGCAGCTCGGCGGCGACGCCCAGAGCCTGCTGAGCGTGGCCGTGGTGACGCTGCCCTTCGCGCTCGAAGGCAAGCGCCGCATGGGCCAGGCGCTCGACGGGCTGGCGCAGCTCAAGGAGTGCGTCGACTCCGTGATCGTCATCCCCAACGACCGCCTGCTCCAGACCGTGGCGCGCAACACGCCCGTCTCCGAGGCCTTCCGCGTGGCCGACGACGTGTTGCGTCAGGCGGTACAGGGCATCAGCGACATCATCACCGTGCCCGGCCAGATCAACCTCGACTTCGCCGACGTGCGCGCGGTCATGAAGGGCATGGGCCAGGCCGTGATGGGCATGGGCGTGGGCGAAGGCGAGACGCGCGCGCTCGACGCCGCGCAGCGCGCCATCAGCAACCCGTTGCTCGAAGACAGCTCGATCGAGGGCGCGCGCGGCGTGATCGTCAACATCACCGGCGGCCCCGACCTCTCGCTGGCCGAAGCGGCCGACGCCACGGCGCTGATCACGAAGACCGCCGACCCCGAGGCCAACGTCATCTACGGCATCGTCACCGACGAGTCGATGGGCGACGCCGTCAAGGTCACCGTGATCGCCACGGGCTTCAACCGCGGCGCGCGCAAGGCCGCTCCGACGCCGGTCGACCTGGCCAACTACGTCGGGCCGGGCGCGAGCGCGCGCGAGATGCCGCTGGCCGCCGGCGACTCGAGCGGCTTCTACCGCAAGACGCCCAACCCCAAGGCTTCGGCCGTGGGCGGCGGACGCGGCTACGACCTCGACACGCCCGCTTTCCTGCGCAAGCAGGGCACGACGGGCGGCAACGTCGACTGACTCCGCCCCGGCCGAGCGGCGCGCCCGCGCCGCTCGCCGCCGGACGAGTCGAGCGTGACAGAATAGGCTCGTGCTCAAGCTCAGCGTCCGCCGTTTCGGCCCGCTCGAAGACGCTACCGTCGACCTGAAGCCGCTGACCTTGTTCGTCGGCCCCAACAACACGGGCAAGTCGTACCTGGCGACGCTGATCTACGCGCTCGTCAACGCGCTCAGGTTGTCGCTCGATCATGCCGACGACGCCGCAAGCCCCCCCGGGCTAGTCGAGGCCTGGCTGGCACGCGGCGGCGGAACGCTGCAAACCGCGCCGGCCGACGTGCGGGACTCGTTCGACACGCGGTTTGGAGCGGAGGCGTGGCAGTACGGCGCAGTGCTAGGCGGTGAGCTGCGCCGCTGCTTCGCCGCGAAGCTGGGCGAGATCGTGGGCGTGCTCGGCGCGAGCGATTTCGGGCTCGAGATTCGCACCTCGAACGCGCTGCTGACGTTCGCTCGGGGCCGCAACGACGAGGAGTTGACGCTGGAGCGCTGCCAGTGGGAGTGGAGCGCGCGGCTGTCGCAGGAGGCAGTCCGGGCCCGCGCCGTCGATCGCAGAGGCCTCCCGCTGGCTACGACGCTCATCGCCCCGTTCCTGGCGCCCTTGAATCGCGGCGTGCACTTCCTGCCGGCCGGGCGCTCGGCGCTGCTCCAGGCGTACCGTCCGTTGGTCACCGCCCTCGTCAGCCGCGAGGCGCGTCTGGCGGGCACGATCCGCGACTTCATGGTCGCTCTGGTCAACCTCACGCGCGCCCCGTCCTTCCTTCGCCCGCAGGCGCTGGACGAGGTGGCATCGTTCATCGAGCGGCGCATCTGCGCGGGGCAGATCGACTTCGAGGAAGGCCTTGGACGCGTCGAGGCGCCCGAGATCGTCTACGGCCGCGACCAGCTTCCCATCCACCGCGTCTCTTCGACGATCGCGGAGACGGCGCCGATCGTCTTGTTGCTGCGTCATGTCGTCGGCGAGCACGACGCCGTCGTCGTCGAGGAGCCGGAGGCGCATCTGCATCCCGACAATCAACGCCTGCTCGCGCAGGCCCTGGTCAAGCTGGTGCGCCGAGGACTTCAGGTCGTCGTTACGACCCACAGCGACTATTTCGTCGAGCAGGTCAGCAACTTCGTGCGCCTGGGTTCCCTGCCGGATCTGCGCGCGCGGCTGGGGTACGACGCGGACGACTATCTCGACGCCCGCGAAGTCGGAGCGTACCTGTTTCGCTCGCCAACCCCCGCTGGGCCGAGCCGCGTCGAGGCCCTGTCCGTCACCTCGGATGAGGGCATTCCCGGTGAAGTGTTCGCGCGTGTCACCGAAGCGCTCTACGACGAAACCAGCGCGCTCGTCCAAGCGGCGGCCGACGCCCGACCGTGACGACGTTCGACGATCGCCTGCGCGGCCTGGCGGGTGCCATGTGCGAGCGCTGCGACAAGGACGGTTGCGCGCTGCGCGACATTCCGAAGGACGAGTGGTTCGTGCTGGACGCCGACCGCCTGGCGGAGCAGGGTGGCGGTCGCAGTTGCGACTGCCTGCTGATCTCGCGCCGCTCGCCGCGACGGGCACTGATCGTGGAACTGAAGAGTGGTCGCAGCGACGCGCGTCGAGCAACCGAGCAGCTCCAGGCCTGCGCCACGCGCGTCCAGGCGCTGCTCGATGGTCAACCGGTCGCCACGTTCAGGGCCGTCCTGGTGACGGGGCGCGTCAATTCCAGCGCGGAACTGAAAGTGCTGGGCCGCGCGCGGGTGAAGTTCCGCGGGCGGGCTTTCCCGTTGACGCACAAGCGATGCGGCTCGACGCTGGCCGCGCTCGTCCCAACGGCAGACGCGCCGTCGTCGCGCGCCTGACACGGGCGGAGCCTCCCGCTCGGGACTCAGCCGCGCACGAGCTTGCGCAGCGTCGCCGCCATGACGGCGAACGCCAGCAGCATCCAGAACAGGCCCCACGCCAGCGCGGGGATGCCCGTCAGGGCCGCCAGGGCGTGCGCGTCGCTGCCCGGCACGTCGCGCAGCAACACGTCCGAGGCCACGTCCCAGGGTGCGTACAGACAACTGACGGTGCCGACCACGATCAGCACGGCGTCGGCGACCTTGGGCGGCAGCCGCCAGGCCACGAGCAGCAGCGCGGCGCCGAACGCCAAGCCGTAGACGAAGCCGAACAGCGAGCGCACGTAGAGCAGCGTCACGCCCAGCGTCATGAGGCCCAGCGCCGTCACCGCCTGGCGATCGCGTCGGCCGCGCGCTCCAGCGAGCAGAATGAGGACGCCCCACATCAGGCTGCCGAGGTAGCCGGCCGACAGCACCAGGAAACGCGACCCGCCGCGCGTCACGCACAGCCCGCCCTCGGCCGGCGACAGCTCCAGGCGCACGATCTCGCCGCCCGTGAGCACCGCCGCCAGGCCGTGCGACACCTCGTGCAGCAGCACGACGAACAGGCGCAGCGGCCAGACGAAGAGGCTGTCCCAGGCGGCCAGCAGCACGACGGCCGCGACCAGCGGGGCGACGAGTCGGTACCCGATGCGTGAGCGTCGCATGACCCACATGTTACGGCGCGCGGCCCGCGCGGCACGGCTCAGCCGGCCCAGATTCGAGCCCGATCAGGGCTCGTGACCCGCGCCCGGTGCGTCGTTTCCAGGTCGGCGGGCTATACTCGATGGTCATATCGACGCCGTCAGCTCGCCTGACGCCGTCTTCATCGTCACAAGGAGCCCACGTGCTCTCATCGTCGTCGCGTCTCGCCGTTTGCGCCTGCTGCGCGTCGCTGACCGTTTCCGCGGCCGCGCAGTCAGTGTCCTCGTCGTCCCTGTCCGCCTCCGCGAGTGCCTTCGTCGGCGCGCTCGACACCAGCGATCAGGCGTTCCAACCGCGTCCTGCCGAAGCGCTGGAGGGCGATTGGCGCGCCTTCTCCGACGCGCAGGCCGAGTTCGGCGACGGGCGACGCACGCTCGGGCGCTTTGGACGCAATCTGGGTCGCAACCTGATCGGCGTCGCGTCGCGCGACAACCTGCGCCCGTTGCTCGTGGGCGTGGCGGCCGCCGGCTCCGGCGCTCTGCTCGACGGGCGCACGGAACGCTATTTCAGCGCGCAGCGGCGCTGGCCGGCGCTCGGACGCGTGGGCCAGCAACTCGGCGAGCCGCGCAATCTGGCGGCCACGGCGGCGGCCCTGTTCGCGGCCGGCCGGGTCTCGCGCGACGGTCGCTTCCGTGCCGCGACCTACGATGCCGCCCAGGCATTCCTGGTCAACGCCGCCTGGACGGGCGCGCTCAAGTACGCCGTGCGGCGCGAGCGTCCCGATGCCTCGAGCCGGCTGTCGTTCCCGTCGGGCCACGCCTCCAACGCCTTCGCCTGGGCCACGGTCGCCGAACGCCACTACGGGCCGCGCGTCGGCGTGCCCGCGTTCGCGTTGGCGTCGCTCGTGGGCTTCTCGCGCCTGGAGAAGAACGTCCATCACTTGAGCGACGTGTTGGCCGGCGGCGCCCTGGGATACGTGGTCGGGCGCACCGTCGTGCGCGAAGCAGGCGCCCCAGCACGTCAGACGCGCCGCATCGGCCTCACGCCCACCACGGCGCCCGGTGGCGGCGGCGTGGGTCTCGCGATCAGCGGGAGTTTCTGAGCGCGGCGTCCTTCAGCGCGCTGAGCACGACGGGCGCCAGCGCGTCGGCGCGTTCTTCGAGATCGCCGGCGACGAGCAGCACCAGCTTGTCATGGCGGTAGGCGCGACGGCGGGCGACGGGACGCAGCGCGGCGACGAACTCCTCTGCGTCCCGCGCGCTGTCCCAACTCGAGGCCAAGAGCGTGACGCCGCGCGCTCCATCGCCGTAGTGCTGCCAGGCGTCGCCGCCTAGGCCGGCCGCGGCCGGCGCTTCCCAGCGCGCCAGATCCAGCCCCTGCGCGGCTTCCGGCGTCGGCGCGCCCACCAGCACGCCGAGCAACAATTCGCCCAGAGAACCGCTGCCGCGCAGACTGAAGCCAGACCCGAGTTGGGCCGAGACGTCGGTCAGCGGCAGGGCGACCGGAAGATCGCGCGCCGCGGGCTCCCAATACTTGGCCGGATGCAGGATCTGCTCGGTCGAGGCGGGCGGGTCGGCGAAGGCGCGGTCGAGATCGGCGGTCTCGACGCCCAGCCGCAGCCGCGCGGGGTCGCCGCGCAGCAGGAAAGCCAGGCCGAGCAGGTAGGGTGCCGTGAGGCTGCGCTGGAAGAAGGGCGGTGCCGCCACGAGTCGCGCCGCGGCCGGCGCCTCGCGCTCCTGGATGCGCTCGCGTACGTCGGCCGGCAGGCGCCCGGCGCCGATCTCCTGGGCCAGATAGGACGCCATCACGAGCGTGCCTGAGCCCTCGAGCAACGCCGACAGCGCCATGACCGCGTCGTCGTCGCGCGCGCGCGCCTGCATGGCGTCGATGTCGAAGTGCTGGTCGTCGAGCGCGTGGGTCAGTTCGTGCGCGACGATGGCCTCGAGGCCCGGTTCAGGTGCGCCAGTGGTCAGGTAGAACGTGTCGGTGCCGGGGTCGTAATAGCCGCGCGCCTGATCTTCGAGCGTGTCGATCATGCCGCCGGCCAGCGTGCTGCCCACCGGCAGCAGGCCGAGCTGCACGAACGCCATGTCCTGGGCGTGCAACTGCGCAGGACTGGCCGACGCGCCCAGACGCTGCTCGAAGTGCGCGCGCACGCGCGCCGCGTCGGCGAAGGCAACCTTCACCGAGCGCTTGAACTTCAGACCACGTATCTGCTCGACGCGCGGCGTCACGCGCGCGACCAGCGCCTGCGCGTCCGCGAGAGAGAGCGGGGTCGAAACGGCGGGGGCAGCGGTCAGCGCGGCGAGCAGAACCCACATGCAGGCAAGTCTATACGCGGCCGGGCGACGGCAGCCGCCAGCGTGGGTGCCGGCCGCGTCAGTCGCGTGGCTCTTCGGGCTGGACGCGCAGGTCGAGCAGTTCCACGGCCGCACCGTCGGGCGTGTCGAGCGCCAGCAGGTTGTCGCCGCGCGCGAGCGCGTCGGCCGGCGCGTGCACCTTGAGGCGCGCGTGACCTTCGATCCGCGCGCGGCCCAGCTCGCGCCCGTTGAGCGAGAC
>WBZQ01000175.1_pt3 | contig 12077 bp, 12 predicted proteins | sample 5204251 | NCBI WGS metagenome assembly WBZQ01 (sample SAMN12412402, study PRJNA552823) | activated sludge metagenome | isolation source: activated sludge from nitrification reactor of wastewater treatment plant... | place: USA: Virginia | collected 2017-09 | reverse complement strand
CCCCTGCCTCTTTCGCCATCTGGCAATGGATGTCCGTCAGGTCCAACCGTTCCGGATGGGCGTTCACCTCAAGAAAGCAACCGCGCTCCCGGGCTTTCCGGAGAATGCGCACCATGTCCACGTCATAGGGCTCGCGGCGACCAATGAGACGGCCGCTGGGGTGGGCCAGGATAGAAAAATGTGGATGGTCCATGGCCTTCAGAATACGATCGGTTTGCGTCTGCTTGGAGAGATTGAACCGGCTATGGACCGCGCCGACCACCAAGTCCAGGCGGCTGAGCACCTCGTCCGGCAAATCGAGCGAGCCGTCTTCAAGGATATCCACTTCAATCCCTTTCAACAGGCGAATGCCCGTGAGGTCGGCGTTCAGCTGATCGATCTCGTCCATCTGCGCCGACAGTCTGGTGGCGTCGAGGCCCCTGGCCATCGTCAATCGGCGGGAATGGTCCGTGATCGCCAGGTACCGGAGCCCACGACGACGAGCCGCCTCCGCCATCTCTTTCAGGCTGTGCCGACCGTCCGTTGCCGTCGTGTGAGCGTGCAGGTCTCCGACCAGATCGCGCAACTCCACGAGCTTCGGAAGCCGACCTTCTTGCGCCGCCTCAAACTCACCGCGGTTCTCTCGGAGCTCAGGGGGAATCCATGGCAGGCCAACTGCGGCATAGACCGACTCTTCCGTCTCACCGGCAATCCGGACCTCTCCGCGAAACACCCCATACTCATTGAGCTTCAGCCCGCACTCCTGTGCCAACTGCCTCAGCACCACGTTGTGGTCCTTGCTGCCGGTGAAATACAGCAGCGCCGCGCCATAACTCTCTTCGGGGACGACCCGCACATCCACCTGCAGGTGACTCTGCAGGCGGACACTCGCCTTCGTCTCCCCCTTGGCCAACACCTCTCGAACTTCGGGGTAACGGACCAATCGATCCATGATCGCCCGCCCGGCCGGTGCGGTGACGAGAATATCGAGATCACCGATGGTTTCCCGGCCGCGCCGGTAACTCCCGGCCACCATGACGCGGCCCACACCGGGAGACTCCCGCAGATACGCCACGAGCGCGTCGGCGTAGGGCATCGCCACGGCCAATTGCATGCGGGACTCTTTTCCGGCCCGTGCCGCCAGGGCATCGAGGATGTGCCGCTCGGTTTTCTTCCCGAACCCCGGAAGACTGCTGACACGCCCCTCCTGTGCCGCCCGTTGCAAATCAGACAGGCTGCGGATGTGAAGATCGCGGGCAAGCATTTGCACGCGCTTGGGACCAAGCCCGGGAATACGAAGCAATTCGACCAGTGTGGCGGGAATCTTCTTGCGCTGCGCCTCCAGGGCGGCAGCCGTACCGGTCTTGACGATTTCCCGGATTTTTCCCGCCAAATCGTCGCCAATGCCGGGGAGGCTGGTGAGGTCCTCGCCCCGTGCCACCATCTCCGCCACTTCGCCTGAGAGATCCCGGATCGTCCTCGCCGCAAACCGGTACGCCCGGACCCGGAACGGGTTCGCGCCTTCGATGTCGAGCAAATCAGCCATCTCCTCAAAGATCGACGCGACATCCGCGTTATGCACCGCCATGATCACCCCGCCAGTGCTGTCCCCACCGCCAGACACCGGCCTGGCCATACCATTTTCCCCGGTGGGCGGCCATCTCCAAGGCCTGGTCTTGTGCCTTCTTCAGCGCGAGCTTCCGATAGCGCCTCAGCTGGAGCTTGGGCAAATTCTTGAACGCCGTCTTCCGCATCGCCTCCACCCCGCAACCTGCTTCTCTCCCCGTCGGCAGACATGTGCGGGCCTTTCCGGCGAGCCGGATGGCCGACACCTCACACAGACACGCATGGAAACAGCAGGAAGTTCTTGATGACAGGGTGGGAGAAAGCAATGCACAGGCCAACAAACCCGGAACGGGACAGGGCGGCTAGCGCACGCCTCTTCCGATCGGCAGCATGCCTTGCCATGGGGAACCGTGGCCTTCTTCCCCAGTCGAGGGCAGGCGGCTGTTGCAGAACGCCTCCACGAGCTGCCCTGTCCAGGCACTCGTGGAGGGTAGTCTGGTTTAGTTCAGCCTGGCCTTTTCGCGCTTCGCCATGAGCTGTCTCGCCCCTTCAGGCGTCCTCATCTGTCGACGATGTTCGAGAATGAGGGGGTCAATGTGCTCGCCACACATCACACAACGCCATCCCATCTGATTAACCTCGCGAATCTCTTCCGGCACCATGAAACCGCCGCACCGAAGGCAGTGATCCCGTGAGATAGATGTGGCATGACTGACCATGTATGGGCTCGCCTTTCTGTTAGACGTGAAGATCACTCGTGCTGTTCATTGGAGCACGGATGGGCAAAAAGGATTCATGCGTCTTTTGCCTTCCTGATCACCCCCTGCAACACGTCGACCAGTGTCGGCTGCCCGTGATCCTCGACGTCATAGCGCACCCGCACCGTCGGCTGCCGAATCCGGATGAGCCGCCGCAAGTCCACCGGCGTGGCGATCACCACGAGGTCACAGTCGACCCGGGCAATGGTTTCCTCCAGCTCCCGAACCTGCTGCGGTCCGTATCCCATGGCCGGGAGGACCGGTCCGATATGCGGGTATTGTTGAAACGTGCCGGCAAGACTCCCGACGGCAGAGGGTCTGGGATCAACGATGGCGCGAGCATGATGACGCGCCGCCATCACGTGCCCGGCGCCGAATGCCATACCCCCGTGCGTCACGGTCGGCCCGTCTTCAATCACCAGCACACGTGTTCCTGCAATCAGTCCGGCCTCGTCCGCGAATGGGGGCATGACCGTCTCCACCACCGCGGCACGTGGATTCATCCGTTCGATCGATCGACGGGCTGCGGCCACCTGAGTCGGCGTGGCAGTATCCAGCTTGGTGAGCACGATCACATCCCCGCGGAGCACATTGACCATGCCGGGGAAATAGGCCTGTTCCTCGGCTCGATGCGGATCCACCAACACGAGTTCCAGATCCGGCACAAAGAACGACCAGTCATTGTTGCCTCCGTCCCAAACGATGACGTCGGCCCGTTCTTCCACCTCATGCAAAATCTTCCCGTAGTCCACCCCCGCATAGACTGGACACCCCTGCGCCAGATGCGGCTCATACTCCTCCCGTTCCTCGATGGTGCACCCGGCGGCATCCAGATCCGCTAGTGACTGGAATCGTTGCACCGCCTGTTTCGCCAAATCACCATAGGGCATCGGGTGCCGCACTGCCGCCACCCGCAGGCCCGCCTGCTGGAGAATCGCCACGATCCGGCGCGCTACGGGACTCTTGCCGGCCCCGGTCCTGGTCGCACAGATCGACACCACCGGCGTCTTCGCAGACAACATGGTGGACCGAGGCCCCAGCAGCGAGAAATCCGCGCCGGCCGCCAAGACGCGAGACGCCTGCTGCATCAGGGCCTCATGCGAAATATCACTGTAGGCAAAGACCACCAGCTCGATATGGTGCGCGCGAATCAAGCGGTCGAGTTCCTGTTCGGGATAAATCGGAATGCCGCTGGGATAGAGGCTTCCGGCCAACGAGGCCGGATACAGCCGATCGGCGATGTTCGGGATTTGCGCTGCGGTAAAGGCCATCACTCGATAGCCGGGATTGTCACGAAACCGTACATTGAAGTTGTGAAAATCCCGCCCGGCAGCCCCCATGATCAGCACTCTGAGACTTTCTTGCTTGGCGCGAATGTCCACGGCTTTTCTCCAGCTCTGATGAATAATGCTACAGCTGCCGCCGTTCACCATCGAAACCGCTCCTTAAGAAGCGGCGCGATTTCCCAGGGTTGGCCGTCTCCCCAAAGCACCCCCCGGATGGTCTACGCCTTGCAGAACCCGTGCTTGGAGAATCGGCACCAGCATGCCTTGGAACCCCATCATCAAGTCGAGACGAGATTGGGACATCATCCCCAATCTTCACGACTATGAGACGGTGCGTCGAACCTTTTCATGGGACCAGGCACGGGCCGAACTGGATGGGCTCCCGGCCGGGCAGGGACTGAACATCGCCCATGAAGCCGTCACTCGTCATGCGGCAGGGCCACTAGCGAAACGGACGGCCATCCGATGGCTGGGCAAGAACGGAACGATCGACGACTATTCGTACCAGCGACTGGATGGCCTGACCAACCGCTTTGCCAACGTGCTTGAGTCTCTCGGCGTCGTGAAGGGCGACCGGGTGTATGCACTCACCGGGCGCATCCCGGAGCTGTACATCACGGCTCTGGGCACGCTGAAACACCGGGCAATCTTCTGTCCCCTCTTCTCCGCATTCGGCCCTGAACCGATTCGTGCCAGACTGAGCATCGGCCAGGCCAAGGTCCTCGTGACCACCGCTTCGCTCTATCACCGAAAAGTCGCTGCGATCCGGGAGGCTCTCCCCGATCTGTCTCATGTGCTGCTGATCGGGGATGAGCAACCGACGCCGCAGCAAGCCGGCACGGAACACTTCCATGCGCTTCTTCAACACGCTTCGGCTGACTATCGGATCGGAGCAACCGACCCCGAAGATCCGGCACTTCTGCATTTCACCAGCGGGACGACCGGAACACCGAAGGGTGCGATCCATGTGCATGGCGCGGTGGTGGCGCACCACGTCACCGGAAAACTGGCGCTCGACTTTCATCCCGACGACATCTTCTGGTGCACCGCTGATCCCGGTTGGGTCACCGGCACGTCCTACGGAATCATCGCACCACTGACTAATGGGCTGACCAGCATCGTGGACGAGGCCGAGTTCGACGCCGAACGCTGGTACGGCATTCTGCAAGACCAAGGGGTCACTGTCTGGTACACCGCCCCGACCGCGATTCGCATGATGATGAAAGTCGGCTTGTCTCCCGTCAGGCAGCATCACCTGGAAACACTGCGCTTTCTTGCCAGCGTGGGCGAACCACTAAACCCCGAAGCGGTCGTATGGGGAGAACAGGCGTTCGGCCGTCCGTTTCACGACAACTGGTGGCAGACCGAAACCGGCGGCATCATGATTGCCAATTATGCGGCCATGGATGTTCGCCCCGGCTCTATGGGACGCCCCCTGCCCGGCATCGAGGCCGGCATCGTGAGAAGAACCGAGTCGGGAGAGGTGGAACTCATTACCGAACCTGACCAACAGGGGGAACTGGCGCTGCGGCCAGGCTGGCCGTCGATGTTCCGCGGCTATTGGCATGAACCGGAGCGATACCGCAAATGTTTTGCAGACGGCTGGTATCTCACCGGTGACGTCGCCAAGCAAGACAAAGACGGGTATTTCTGGTTCGTGGGCCGGGCGGATGACGTGATCAAAACCTCCGGACACCTGATCGGCCCCTTTGAGGTCGAAAGTGTACTCATCGAACACAAGGCGGTGGCGGAAGCCGCGGTGATCGGGAAACCGGACCCCGTCGCCATGGAAGTCGTCAAGGCGTTTGTGTCACTGAAAGATGGCTACGAAGCGGACGACGCACTCAAACGTGACTTACTCGGCTTTGCGCGAGCCCGGCTCGGTGCCGTGGTGGCCCCAAAGGAGATCGCATTCCTGCCGACCCTGCCGAAGACGAGAAGCGGCAAGATCATGCGGCGTTTGTTGAAGGCGCGTGAACTCGGCTTGCCCGAGGGCGATACCTCGACATTGGAGAGTGGCGCATGACCGCGGCAATGACGCGCGAACAAGGCCTGGAATGGCTGCGGCAGATGCTGCGGATCCGACGATTCGAGGAGCGGGCGGCAGAACTCTACCAACTCGGCAAAATCCACGGGTTTCTCCATCTCTATATTGGGGAAGAAGCCGTCGCCGCCGGCTCCATTCCCGCCCTTCGGGGTGAGGACGCCATCGTGGCCACCTACCGTGAACACGGCCACGCGCTCGTCCGGGGCACCTCCATGAAATCGTTGATGGCCGAACTCTATGGCAAGGCGACGGGCTGCGCGCGCGGGCGCGGCGGTTCCATGCACTTTTTCGACGCCTCACGCCGCTTTTACGGTGGCCTCGCAATCGTCGGTGGAGGCATGCCGGTGGCGGTGGGACTGGCGCTCGCCGACAAGCTGCAAGGTCGCGCCCGCGTCACCGCCTGCTATTTTGGCGACGGCGCCGTCGCCGAAGGCGAATTTCACGAGTCCTTGAACCTTGCCGCCCTCTGGAAGTTGCCGGTGCTGTTTCTTTGCGAGAATAACCTCTATGCGATGGGCACCGCATTGGACCGCCACCAATCGCAACCGGACATTGCCGGAAAAGCGAGGGGCTATGCAGTGACGGCTCACACGGTCGATGGCATGGATGTGCTGGCGGTCGATATCGCCATGCGCCATGCAGTTGAGTTCGTCCGGCAAGGACACGGGCCCTACTTTCTGGAGTGCCTCACGTACCGCTTCCGCGCCCACTCCATGTATGACGCCGAACTCTATCGCACCAAAGATGAAGTGAACGAGTGGAAACAGCGGGACCCGATCGCCACATTCCAAGAAACCTTGCGCGCCGCGAAGCTCTTGGACGATGACGATTGGAAAAATCTAGACGCATTGGTTGCCACTGAAGTAGAGGACGCCGTGGCTTTTGCCGAGGCAAGCCCTTGGGAGCCGGTTGAAGATTTGACGCGCGACGTGTTGACCGACGTCGGACGACCCGCGTGAGCGGGGAAGCCGGGCGTGAACGAGCGACGGTACGATGCCAACGATGACGTACAGGGAAGCGGTTCGAAGCGGCATGCGGGAGGCCTTGCAGCGCAACCCTCGCGTCTTCCTCATGGGCGAGGACGTCGGCAAATATGGCGGAACCTATGCCTGCAGCAAGGGCTTTCTCGATGAATTCGGCCCCGAACGGATTCGGGACACCCCGCTGTCAGAAAGCACGTTCGTCGGCGCAGGCATTGGCGCCGCGCTCGGCGGCATGCGCCCGATCGTCGAGGTCATGACCGTCAATTTCAGCCTGCTGGCGCTGGATCAAATCATGAACAACGCCGCCACACTCCGGCACATGTCGGGCGGACAATTCAGCGTGCCGCTCGTCGTTCGTATGGCGACCGGAGCCGGTCGCCAGGTGGCCGCACAACATTCGCACAGCTTGGAAGGCTGGTATGCGCATATCCCCGGCATCACCGTCCTGACACCCGCGACCGTCACGGATGCACGGGGCATGCTGCTCACCGCCCTCGAACAACCGGACCCGGTGTTCATCTTCGAGCATGCCTTTCTCTATTCGATGGAAGGTTCTCTGGAAGAGGGCCCGGTTGCGGTCGAAATCTCGCGTGCAGCCCTCCGTCGACCCGGCAGGGATGTCAGCCTGCTCACCTTCGGCGGCAGTCTGTGGAAGGCATTAGCCGCCGCCACACAACTGGCGCAAGAGGGTCTTGAGGCCGAGGTGGTCGATCTGCGGGTCTTGCGTCCGCTCGATCGCGACACGATCTTGACCTCGGTCCGGAAGACGCACCGGGCCGTCGTGATCGACGAAGCCTGGCGCACCGGAAGTTTCGCCGCCGAAGTCTCCGCGGTGATCATGGAACAGGCCTTTTACGATCTGGACGCGCCGGTCGCGCGCGTGTGCAGCGAAGAAGTTCCGATTCCCTATCCGAAACATCTGGAGGAAGCGGCGCTGCCTACGACAGAGAAAATCGTGCAGGCGGTGCGTGGCTTGTACAAAGGAGCCGGCACGTGAGCGCCCATCGCCGCACGCGGCTCAAACCCAGCGTGATTCACAGCGGGACGTCTCGTCCTACCCCGTCCCATCTCAACCTGGTGGCCCATGGCTGAATTCGTCATGCCGACCCTCGGCGCTGACATGACCGAAGGGACCTTGGTGCAATGGAAAAAACGGATCGGCGACCGGATCACGAAAGGAGACATCATTGCGGAAGTCGATACGGAAAAGGCCGCGATCGAGGTCGAATGCCATGCCAGCGGGATCATCGAACAATTGCTGGCCAAGCCCGGGGACAAGGTACCGGTCGGCACGGTCATGGCGATCATCCGCGAAGAAGGACAGCCTGCGGCTACTCCGCCTCAATCACCACACATCGTGCCACAACCGATACCCCCGCAGCCCACTTCCACGCCCGTGGCCACGACCGCGTCTTCACCGTCCCCCGGCGGACGCCTCCGCATCTCTCCCGCAGCCAGAAAACTGGCCGCCGAGCGGGGGATTGACCCGACGGGCCTGCAGGGAACGGGGCCGGAAGGCTCCATCACGCTGGACGATATCACTCGCGCGCTCGCCAGCGACGTCAAGGTCGCCGCACCACTCACCATGGCCGAACGCCAGGCGCGCATGCGGCAGACCATCGCCGCCGCCATGGCTCGCTCCAAACGCGAGATCCCTCACTACTACCTGAGCACCACTATCGACATGAGTCGTGCATTGGCCTGGCTGACAGCGGAAAATCAGCGCCGCCCGGTGACGGAACGATTGTTAGCGAGCGTCCTCTTCATCAAGGCGGTCGCCCTCGCGCTCCGGCAGGTACCCGAACTGAATGCGTTGTGGAAAGACAGCGACGCGGTCACCAGCGAACGGGTCCACATCGGGACGGCAATCTCTCTGCGCCAGGGAGGCCTCGTCGCACCGGCCCTGCATGACGCCGACCGCGCCACCCTCAGTGACTTGATGCAACGGTTCCAGGACCTGGTGAAACGGGCCCGCGCTGGTTCGTTACGGAGTTCGGAACTGTCGGACGCCACCATCACCGTTACCAGTCTTGGCGAACAGGGGGTAGAAACCGTGTTCGGAGTCATTTATCCTCCGCAAGTGGCGTTGGTCGGGTTCGGCAAGGTGGTTGAACGGCCCTGGGTGGCCGACGGGCTGGTCGTCGCCCGACCAGTCGTGACCGTGTCGTTGTCCGCGGATCACCGTGTCAGCGACGGCCATCGTGGAGGACTATTTCTGGCTGCACTCGACCGTTTGTTACAGGAGCCGCACTCGTTATGACGACCAGACCATCAAACGCTGACGCCCGCGAGCAGATCCTTCGTCTCCTGGGCGAGATTGCCCCCGAAGCCGACCTGGCCGCGCTCAACCCCGATGTCAGTTTTCGGGACCAGCTCGACCTCGACTCGATGGACTTCCTCAATTTCGTGGTCTCTCTCCACAAGGCATTCGACATTGAAATCCCTGAATCCGACTATCCTAAATACCTGACCTTGAACGGTTGCCTCGCTCACATTGCCGCATCACGCACATGACCAGCTCTGACACGCCTCAGACCGACACCCGCATCCTGAAAGTGGTGGTCGGCTCGCATGCACACGGTCTGGCCGGACCGGACAGCGACAAAGACTTCCGTAGCGTCTTCGTGTTGCCGACCGCCGAATTGTTCCGTGTCGGTTTCAAATACCAAGGCACGAGGATGATGAAGGAGGAAGACGACGAGACCGCGTGGGAAATCGGGCACTTTCTCCAACTCGCCCTACAGGGCCATCCCCTGGTACTGGAAACACTGGTCGCGCCGGTGGTGACGATGGATGACTGGGGCACAGAACTCCGGCAGCTCTTCCCCCGTCTCTGGTCCGCGCACGCCGCCTATGACTCGTTTCTCAACTACTGCGAAAACCAGCGCAAGAAGATGCTGGAGAAAAAAGACGGCCGGCCGGCGAAATATGCCGCAGCCTACGTGCGAGTGCTGTTTAACCTGTGTGAATTACTGGAACGCGGAAGCTTCAGCATCAGGATCTCGGAAACCCCGATCGGCGAAGTCGTCCGCCGAATCAAGGCGGGGCAGTACCGACCAGGCGAGGTCATTGATCTGGGGGAATATTGGAGTGAGGAAGCCGCACGCCGACTTCGCACCTGCACACAACAGGCACGCCCGGATCTCGCCGATGCATTCCTGCTCAAACTACGAAAAGGTTTCCTACGCTAGCGCCACACAAAGAACCCGCTTCCGTGTGGAGATCGGGCCTGCCGACCGAGCGAGATCCATCCGGACATCCCGGTACAACTCTCACACCGGATGCCCCGCGCCTCCCGTTCATCGGGCTCCACTGGAGCCGTGCCTCATACTGGCACCGAGATGGAAGCGCGTCCCTTCAGAACTGATCCCGAAACCGGCACAGGCGCAACCCCCGAACCAACTCTTCGCTGCACGGAAGCGGGGATTTCGACCTTATCCTGGTTCCACCTCCCTCCATTTATTACCTAAGCACGGCCCGCCTGAAATCAATGAGGTAATTGGCACCATTGCCGTTCCCCGCCGTTGTCCCGTATCGCCCCACCCCGGCACGCACTGCGCAAGGGCCTCACTCCTCCGCCCACCCTAAGCAAGTGAACTTTCGCAGCTCCCGGATGTATCCCTTTCAGGATTTCTCCCTGGCATCGGGCCTGCAATACTTCCCAAGCAGTTGCGCGTGACGACCGAATTTCACGGTTGTCAGGCGCAGAAGGACAAATCTTCAACCAGATACAAAGGAGAGGCCATCATGAGTGGACTGACCCGCTGGGAACCATTTCGTGCGCAGTGGAATCCATGGAAGGAACTCGAGGATGTGGAAAAGCGCCTATCGGCACTCTGGGGGCGACCTCAAGGCAAGGTGGAGGGACAAAAGGAAGCCATCTCGGTGGCGGAATGGTCTCCCTTGGTCGACATCACGGAGGATGACAAGGAATATCTGATCAAAGCCGAGTTACCGGAGGTCAAGAAGGAAGACGTCAAGCTGACCGTTCAGGACAATGTGCTGGCCATTTCCGGAGAACGGAAATACGAGAAGGAAGAAAAGGATAAGAAGTACCACCGGGTGGAACGCGCGTATGGGAGTTTTTTGCGCAGCTTCACGCTGCCGGAAGACGCCGATGGGAGCAAGGTCGCGGCGGAGTACAAGGACGGGGTACTGAAAGTCCATCTGCCGAAATCGGAGAAAGCGAAACCAAAGTCCATTGAGGTCAAGGTCTCCTGAGCGGAAGGAGCAGACCATGTTCAAACATCCTCGCTATCTGGATATTCCGTGGGAAATGCATTGGCATCCCGAAGGGTCGTCGCATCATCATCGCTGGTTGGTCCTTCTGGTGATTCTTGCGGCACTGTTTTTAGTCGGCGTGGGCGTGACGAGCGGACTCTTCTGGTAGCCAGCCTCATGGCTGTGCCGGCCGGACGACATACGCGATAAAGGGTAGACGGATATGTTCAAGAACCGTGAAGAAGCCGGCGAACTGCTCGCACAGGAATTAGCCGCATACCGGAACGATCCTGCGGCGATCCTCCTGGCGCTGCCGCGTGGAGGGGTGGCCGTGGCCTATCAATTGAGCCTGGCCCTGCATCTCCCCCTCGATGTGCTGATCACACGCAAAATCGGCGCGCCCGGCAATCCGGAATATGCGCTGGGAGCGGTCAGTGAAACAGGAGCGGTCTACTGGAATCGGGAGGCGCTCTCCGGCCTGTCATTGTCGGAACAAGACCTTGCGGCTGCCGTGCAGGCGCAACAAAAGGAAGTCGCCCGGCGTGTGGCCCTCTACCGGCAGGGCCGGCCGTTTCCCCCGCTCAAAGATAAGACCGTGATTCTCGTCGATGACGGGCTGGCAACCGGTGCCACGTTCTCTGCATCAGTTGCGACCGCGCGCCAGGGGCATCCGCGCCGCGTGGTCGGAGCGATTCCGGTCGGGCCCCACAGCACGGTGGAACAGGCGCGAGCGCTTGTGGATCAGTTGGTGGTCCTCCGGACGCCGGATCCGTTTTATGCCGTCGGCAACTTCTACCGGGACTTCGAACAGGTGGAAGACCGAGAGGTGCTGCAATATCTCAATCTCGCAGAAGAAGCGTTTGTAACCAAGTCATGAGAGGCGGGGGTGCGCCGCGAACCGGCGCGCCATCCAGAGAAGGGACGTATGGCAATGAACAAGCAGACAGAAGGCGGCCACGGTGCGCACCGCGATCGATATGTTGAGGAATACAAACACGATTCATACAAGATGCCGGGCAAGTTGAAAGAGCCGACGATCTGCAAGCAATGCGGAGCCTTGTATCAGAAGGGCCGCTGGACGTGGGAGGCCAAACCCGCGGGCGCCGAGCAGATCACGTGTCCCGCATGCTTGCGCATCCAGGACAAAAATCCCAAGGGATACGTCACGCTGAAAGGCTCCTACCTCACGCAGCATCGCGATCAGGTGATGGGGCTAATTCATAATACCGAGGCACAG
>WBZQ01002389.1_pt1 | contig 12082 bp, 12 predicted proteins | sample 5204251 | NCBI WGS metagenome assembly WBZQ01 (sample SAMN12412402, study PRJNA552823) | activated sludge metagenome | isolation source: activated sludge from nitrification reactor of wastewater treatment plant... | place: USA: Virginia | collected 2017-09 | reverse complement strand
ATCCCTGCAGACGCATATGCTGAGCTACTGGGTCCGCCAGCGCCAGGCCTTCACGCTGGAGGAAGCGGTGCGGATGCTGACCTTCGACAACGCGACAGCCTGGGAAATGAATGATCGCGGCCTGGTGCGCGCTGGTTACGCGGCCGACCTGGTGCTGTTCGATGAGAAGACCGTGCGGCCGGCGATGCCGACGGTGGAAACCGATCTGCCGGGCGGCGCGCGCCGGCTGGTGCAGAAGGCCGAGGGGATCGCCGCGATGGTCGTGAATGGCCATGTCGCGTTTGAGAATGGCGTCGCGACCGGTGCCCATACAGGCAAGTTGCTGAAAGGTCCTGGCGCGGCGTGACGCTGGCATCCGACGGTGCTTCGGCTGGTCGCTGATGATCTGACCGGCGCGCTTGATACCGCGGCCCGTTTCGTCCCGCTGGTTGGCCTCATTCCCGTTGTCTGGTCCGGCGCGTCGGTGCCCGACGGTTCGGCTGCGATCGACGCCGGCACGCGGGAGCTGTCGGCGGAGCAGGCCGCCGCGGCAATGCGGCGGCTGGGTCCCGTGCTGGCGTCGGGCGGAATCGCCTTCAAGAAGATCGACAGCCTGCTGCGTGGCAATGTGGGCGCGGAACTGCGCGCCTGTCTGCCATTCTTCGATCACTGCGTGCTGGCGCCGGCGTTCCCGTTCCAGGGGCGGATCACACGGGGCGGACAGCAATGGGTGCGCGATCTGGATGGATGGCGCGATGTCGGCGTAGCCCCGGAGTCCCTGCCGGTGCCCATGCGCGATGCGGAAAGCGATGCCGACCTGACCGCGATCGTCGCGGCGGGTCGGCGCCTGCCGGATCGGGTTCTGTGGTGCGGGACGGCGGGTCTGGCGGGGGCATTGGTGGGCGCGCTGCCAGTGCCGCGTCCAACCCTGGCCGGACCGGTGTTGGCTCTGATCGGATCCGACCATCCGGTCACGCTGAGCCAGATCGCGGCCGCGCGGGCGGCCTGCATCCCGGATCATGTGCTGCGCGTCGTTACCATCCCGGTGCCTGATGGCTCGTCGCGCGCTGACGCCGCCAGTATCATCGCGCGGGGCTTTGCCGATGTGCTTGCCCGTTCGCAACGGCCTGGCGTCCTGCTGGTCAGCGGCGGTGAAACGCTGCGCGGCGTGTGCCAGGCTCTGGGCGCCGAGAACGCGGTGGTGGATGGAGAGTTCGAGCCGGGCGTGCCCTGTTCCGTTCTGACCGGGGGTGCGTGGCCCGGGCAGCGCGTCGTGTCCAAGTCGGGCGCGTTCGGGGATTCGGCGCTGCTGTGTCGGCTGGTCGGTTCACTACAATCTTGATAGGCACCGCATAGGCGGCGTCGCCTATAATGACGGATTGAATGGAAACACGGGCATCAAGCCCGTTCGTGGACCCGATGGCGCGCGCGGTTCCGCTCCAGCGGCCAAAACTGTTTCGAGGCTGTCCCGATGACAAGGCTGGAGCAGCGTGCCATATGCGGTTAAACGCCTGCTTCTCAGCTCGATGTCAATCGGCACGCAAAAAGGGACCCCCTATCGGCGTCCAAAAAGGACCCCCCGCGATGACCGCCCGCACGACCCCAATGATGTTTCTATGTTCGGCTGAAGCGCCTGTTCCTTCGTTCTTTAATCGCGCCCGACTTTGCAAGCTGGGAATCCACTTCTCCCTCTTCATCACCAGTTTTTTTGTTCGGCTGAAGCGCCGTTTTTCCGTCCCGGCCTGACAGCTCCTGGTGCGCCGCGCGCAGTGGGGGTCAAGGGAAGCGCGGAGCAACCCGGAGCCACGCGCAGCGCGCCCCTTTGCGCGCGAGCATGGCGAGGATTGCGAGCACTGGACCTTGACGCCCGCGAGCACGGTGCAACGCTCATTCAGGCTGGGTAGCTATCCTACCGGGTCATGGTTCTTTTCGCGGTCTGCTGGCAGCCGCAACATGGCATCGGAGAGGTCGGCACCACTATGTCCCGAACGCGGTCACCGCACGCGGGCCGCAACGAAGAACGCGAGGTTGCCGGGCCTCGTCCCGGCTGGGACATGCTCCCGCCATGCTCAGGCGGTTCTCGTGCGGCTCATGGCCGGAACGGTTCCAATCATACGACTGCCGAAGGGTTGCCCCACTCAAAGTCGCAGTCGTCCTTCCAGAGCCGATGCATGATGGTCGCCAACTTGCGCGCGACCGCCACCTTGGCCCGGCGCATGCCGATCCGGCTGGCAAGGGCGAGACCCCATGCCTTGAGCTTCGACATGCGTGCATGACGGTTCAACAAGACGTTCGCCGCTTCGAACAGGTGGGCGCGCAAGAAGCCATCACCGCATTTCGAGATGCTTCCCGCCTTGTCCACCTCGCCGGACTGATATCGTCGCGGCGTCAGGCCCAGATAGGCGCCCACCGAGCTGGCCCGTTTGAAGCGAAGGGGATCGTCGATGACGGCGATATAGGCCAGTGACACGATCACACCGACACCCGGAGCCGTCATCAAACGTCGTGCGACGGGGTCGGTCTTGGCACGCCGGTTCACCCGCTGATCCAGGACCGCGACCTGCTCTCGCAGCGCCTGCCAAGCCAGCAGCAAAGGTTCGACGATCACGGTGAGCGTCGCGTTGTCAACGATGGCCGTTCGAACACGAACCGCGAATAGCCCACCGCTGCTCCGCGCGATGACGACGCCGAATGTCTTGAGCAGGCCTCGGATGGTGTTGGCCACCGCCTGGCGTTGCGAGACAAGCTGGCCGCGCGCCTGCAACAACAGGCGCAAGGTCTGTGCATCCATGCTCTTGATGGCGACTTCGCGGAACCATCCGGTTCGCACCACTTGGGCCAGGCCATGCGCATCGTTCGCGTCGGTCTTGTTGACTTGCAGGCTGAGGGCGGCCTTGGCATGACGGGCATCAACACAGACGACTGGCAAGCCTCGCTTGCGTAGGGCCAGGGTCAGCCAGTTGGAAAGCTGCCCGGTTTCAAGGCCGACACGAACAAGCGCAGGAGCGTGCACCCGCACCGCCTCGCCGATCGGTTCTGGCTCGGTGCTACACTTGCCCCGCCACACCACGCTGCCTGCGTGGTCGATGACACAAATCGAGGTGGTCTCAAGCGAGACATCGAGGCCAACATAGTGCTGCTGGTCCATGGAAACCTCCGGGTTAATGGCATCCGCGGAGGTTACAGCGCTGGTCGCCTGTCAGCCCGCCGCGATTACGCCATGTCCCGGCCTGGGCGTGCCCGCCACGCTCGGGTCAGGTCGAGGCGGGTTTGCCGCCTGCCACGATCGCTCCGCCTCAGGCCTCGCGGGTGAACCGATCCCCATACAGGATCGCGAACTGGTTCATCGCTTCTTTCCAGTGGTGCACTGGCATTACCCATTCAGCGGTGATGTTGCGCAAGGCCAGCCAGATCAGTTTCATCGCCGCCTCATCGGTCGGGAAGTGCCCGCGCGTCTTGATGATCTTGCGCACACCCGCATTGACGCTCTCGATCGCGTTGGTCGTGTAGATCACCCGCCGGATCGGCGGCGGGAAGGCGAAGAACGGGATCACCCGATCCCAGGCGCGTCGCCACGCAAGGACAACCGTGGGGAACTTGCGGCCCCAGTCGCCAGCCTCGAACGCGTCCAATGCCGCTTCCGCCGCCTCGACGGTGGGGGCGGTGTAGATCGGACGCAGCGCCGCGGCCAGGGGCTCGCGGTCCTTCCAGCTCGCATGGTCCAGGCTGTTGCGGATCAGGTGAACAATACAGGTCTGCAGCGTGGCCTTCGGGAACACGGCAGCCAGCGCCTGTTCCATGCCAGCCAGCCCGTCGGTCACCGCGATGAGGATGTCGGCGACACCGCGGTTCTTCAGTTCGTTGAAGACCTTCAGCCAGAACTTCGCCCCTTCGGTGTTCTCGATCCAGATGCCAAGAATTTCACGCGTGCCGTCCCGGCGCACGCCCAGGGCGAGGTAGACCGCCTTGTTGCGAACCATCCCGTCGTCGCGGATCTTCACCCGCAGGGCATCAACAAACACCACCGGGTAGACCGGTTCCAGCGGCCGGTTCTGCCAGGCGGAGATTTCCGACTGAATGCCGTCGGTGACCGTGCTGATGAAGTCCGGGCTGACTTCGGTGCCATAGGTTTCCAGCAGAAAGCCCTGGATTTCCCGTACACTCAGGCCGCGGCCATACAGCGCGATTACCTTGTCGTCGAAACCGGTGAACCGACGGGGCTGCTCCACATCGCGGAGCGGCTGCATGCGGCGAACGTGCCGGCTATGACCGACGACGAGATCGTTATGGAGGTCAAGGCCGCCCGCGCCGAACGGCGAGCGCGCCAGACCACCGAATCATGCGGCGAAGACCCGACAGGGTCGTGAGACTCGTCCTCGATACGAACGTTGTCATCTCGGCACTGCTATGGGGCGGATTGCCCTACAGGCTGATCGAAGCGGCGGCGGCCGGCGACGTCGAACTCATCACCTCGCCCGCCCTGCTGGCCGAGTTGCGTGACGTACTCGCCTGTCAGCATCTGGCGATGCGTTTGTCACGGCAACGTTCCACCGTCCGGCAGGTCGTCACGCTGTACGAGGAACTCGCGGTCAGCGTGACGCCAACTGAAACACCGCGGGTGGTGCCGGGAGATGCCGACGATGATCATGTCATCGCTGCGGCTATCGCCGGTGGCGTCGAGGCCGTCGTCTCGGGGGATCGGCATCTGCTCGATCTCGTCAGCCATCAGGGCATCGGCGTCATCAGTGTGACCGAGGCGGTGCACCGCATTCGCGGCCCGGCCGGCGGGTCGTAAGCTGGTGATCCCGCGCGGTGGACGTCCCTGTTCACCCACCCAACGCCACCGCCATCCGCTCCGCCAGCCGCTTCGCAACCTCGGTTTTTGCCACGCGCGGCCAGTCCTCCACCCCGTCAGCCGAGATGATGTGCACCGCGTTCTCCTCCCCGCCCATGATCCCGGTGGAGGGGGACACATCGTTCGCCACGATCCAGTCTGCGTTCTTGCGTTCCAGCTTCGATCGCGCGTTCGCCATCAGATCGTTGGTCTCGGCTGCGAAGCCCACCACCAGTCGGGGCCGCGACGGCCCGGCAGCGGCGATCGCGGCGAGGATGTCGGGGTTCGGAGTCAACTCCAGCGTCGGCGCCGCCACGCCGGGTTGTTTCTTTATCTTGCCCTCGGCCGCGTTCACCACCCGCCAGTCCGCGACCGCGGCGGCAAACACCGCGATATCGGCGGGCAGCGCTGCCTTGCAGGCTTCCAGCATGTCCCGCGCGCTCTCGACCCTTCGCACCGTCACGCCCACCGGGTCCGGCACCGCCACCGGCCCGCTTACCAGCGTCACCCGCGCGCCCAGTTCCGCCAGCGCCGCCGCGATCGCATGGCCCTGCCGGCCGGAGGAGCGGTTGGCGATGTAGCGCACCGGATCGATCGGCTCATGCGTGGGGCCGCTGGTCACGATGGCGTGTTTGCCGGCGAGGGGCTTGGGACCGGCCAGCAAAGCCTCGATCGCCGCGAGGATCACCGGCGGTTCGGCCAGGCGGCCAAAGCCGTATTCGTTGCAGGCCATCGCGCCCTCATCCGGGCCCACGACATGCACGCCGCGCGCACGCAACGTGGCCAGGTTGGCCTGGGTCGCCGCATGTTCCCACATCCGCACATTCATCGCGGGGGCGACCAGCACGGGCTTGTCGGTGGCAAGCAGCACGGTCGCCGCCAGGTCATCCGCCATGCCCGCGGTCATGCGCGCCAGTAGATCCGCCGTCGCCGGGGCTACGACCAGCAGGTCGGCGGCGCGCGACAACTGAATGTGCCCCATCTCGGACTCATCGGTCAGCGAGAACAGGTCCACGTACACCTTGGATTCGCTCAACGCCTGTAACGACAGGGGCGTCACGAACTCCGCGCCCGATCGGGTCAGCACACAAGTGACGCCGCAGCCTTCCTTGCGCAGCAGGCGGATCAGCTCCAACGCCTTGTAGGCAGCGATGCCACCCGAAACGATCAGCAGGACACGCTTGCCGGTCAACGTCATCGTGGTTCGCTCCTTGTGATGGGGCGCTGCCCCATGCCCCGCCAGGGAGGCGCTGCCTCCCTGGACCCTCCGCTGGGGCCTCTGGCCCCAGACCCCGTTCCATTGGGGGGATGGGAGGGGCCGACGGAGCGGTCGAAAGCGCGACTAAGGCCCCTCCCATCCCCCCAACGGATGGAGGTCCAGGAGCCACTGGCTCCTGGCAGGGGGTTGAGGGGGACAGCGTCCCCCTCACGGGGCCAGGGGCAGAGCCACATCACAACCGCCAGCCCGCGTGGATGGCCGCGATCCCGCCCGACAGGTTGCGCACGCTCACGCGGGACAGGCCGGCGTTGCGCATCATGGTGGCCAGTCGTTCCTGGTCGGGGAAGGTTCGGATGCTTTCGGCCAGGTATTGGTAGCTTTCGGCGTCGCCCGCCACCATCCGGCCCAGCCGGGGCAGCACCTTGAAGGACCAGGCGTCATAGACGGGCGTGAGGGCCGCGACCTTCACGCGGGAGAACTCGAGGCACAGGAACCGCCCGCTGGGCTTCAGCACGCGGCGCGCCTCGGCCAGCACGGCGTCCTTGTCGGTGCAGTTACGCAGCCCGAACGCCATCGACACCCGATCCACGCAGCGATCGGGCAGCGGCAGGCATTCCGCGTCGGCGACCAGCAGCGACAGATCGCCGATGAACCCACGCTCGATCGCGCGGTCCTGGCCCACGGCCAGCATCTGGGCGTTGATGTCGGACAGCAGCGCCGGCCCGCCGCCCTGGGCGAGCCAGCCGAAGCTGATATCCCCGGTGCCACCTGCCAGGTCCAACAGCGTGTGCCGTGGCCGCGGGTCCAGGTCCGAAATAAAGATGCGCTTCCACGCCCGATGGACCCCCAGCGACATCAGGTCGTTCATCAGGTCGTATTTCGGCGCCACGCTGTCGAACACAGCCCGCACCAGCCCTGATTTCTCGGTCCGGTCGACGCGGCGAAAGCCGAAATCCACGGTGGAGGCGGGGTTGTCGCTCATGGAACCGGTGTATAGCGTGCCCAGCACCCATGCCGGAACTCCCCGAGGTCGAAACCGTGATGCAGGGCCTGCGCGCCCGCCTTGAGGGGCGGCGGATCGCGCATGCCGAACTCCGTCGCGGCGGTCTGCGTTGGCCGTTCCCGCCGGGGCTGGCGCAGCGGCTGACCGGGGCGCGTGTGACCGGGTTCCGCCGGCGCGGCAAATACATCCTGATGCGACTCGATGGCGGCGAGTCCGTCCTCATCCATCTGGGCATGTCCGGCCGCATAATCCTGTCGCCCGCGCGACCCAACGCGGTGACGCCGCACGAACACATGGTGCTGGAAACCGACGACGGCTGGCATGTCGGCTTCGTCGACCCCCGCCGCTTCGGCTCGGTTGACCTGATCCCAACCGAACGCGAGGACACGCACAAGCTGCTCGCCGGTATGGGACCGGAACCGTTGGACGATGCCTTCAACGCGGAAACCCTGTCCGCCGCGTTGGCCGGCAAGCGCACGCCGATCAAGGCCGCGCTGTTGGACCAGGCCGTCGTCGCGGGTCTCGGCAATATATATGTGTGTGAGGCGCTGTATCGCGCCGGCATCTCCCCCCGCCGCCTAGCGCAGACCGTCGCCGGCACCCGCGCCCGCCGCCTGGTGCCCGAGATCAAGGCGACCTTGCGGGAGGCGATCGCCGCCGGCGGCTCCTCTCTGCGCGACTACGTCCAACCGGACGGGGAACTCGGCTATTTCCAGCACGCCTGGAAGGTCTATGGGCGCGAAGGCAAGCCATGCCCGCAATGCCCCGGCCCGCCCATCTGCGCCGGGATCAAGCGGATCACGCAATCGGGACGCAGCACGTTCTACTGCCCGCGGACGCAGCGGTAGGATCGTGGCGAAGGCGCCACTGCCATGACCCTGGTCTACCTCATCGCCGGCGAGCAGAGCGGGGATGCTATCGGTGCGCGCCTGATGGACGCCCTGCCGCCGGACACACGCTTTGCCGGGATTGGGGGACAGGCCATGGCCGAACGCGGCTTGACCTCCCTGTTCCCGATGCGGGAACTCGCCCTGATGGGACTGTTGGAAGTCCTGCCCCGTATCCGCCATCTGCGCCGGCGGCTGGATCAGACCGTCGCCGATATCGCGACGCGGAAACCGGATATCGTGGTCACCATCGATTCACCCGGTTTCACCCTACGAATCCTCCGCCGCATCTCGCCGCTCGGCCTCAAACGGGTCCACTATGTCGCGCCGCAGGTCTGGGCCTGGAAGGAAAATCGGGTCAAGCACTATCCCGGCCTGTGGGACCGGCTGCTCTGCCTGCTGCCGTTCGAGCCCGCCTTCTTCGCTCGCCACAATCTGCCCGCGACCTTCGTCGGCCATCCCGTCCTCGAAAGCGGTGCCGACCACGGCCAACCCGACCGCTTCCGCGCCCGCCACGGCATCACGCCGGACGCCCCGATCCTGACCCTTATGCCCGGCAGCCGTCGCACTGAAACCAGCCGCCTGTTGCCGATCCTGGGCGCGACGCTGCAACGCCTATCGGTCCCCGTCACACCCGTCGTGCCACTGGCCGGCCCGGTGGCGGACTCGGTGCGTGAACACACCGCACACTGGCCGATCAAGCCGATCCTGATCACCGATACCCAGGACAAGTTCGACGCCTTTGCCGCCTCCGCCGCCGCGCTGACAAAATCCGGCACCTCGACGCTGGAACTGGCATTGGCCGGGGTGCCGATGCTGGTGGCCTATCGCGTCAACCCGATCTCGGCCGCGATCGCGCGCCGACTGATCAAGGTGCGCTACGCGTCCTTGCTGAACCTGCTTGTGGATCGGGAGGTCGTGCCGGAGTTGATCCAGCAGGACTGCAACCCCGACCGCCTGGCAGCCACATTGAACCGGCTGCTGACCGACCCCGCCGCCGCCCAGGCCCAGCGCGACTCCATCATCGAACCGCTACGCCTGTTGCGACCGCCCACCGGCACCCCGTCACAAGCCGCCGCCGCGGTCGTGCTCGACCTTCTGGGTCGCCCGCGTGTAGGCTGACCGGCATGAGCATCGCGATCACACCGCTGCATCCAGCGTTCGTCGGCCAGGTCGCCGGTGCCGACCTGACGCGCCCGCAAACGCCCGAGGAGGTTTGTGCGATCGAGGCCGGCATGGATCGCCACGCCGTGCTGGTATTCTGCGACCAGGTGATCACCGACGAACAGCAGAAAACCTTCACCATGCACTTCGGCGCGCTGGAGAACTACAATTCGGGTGGCCATGTCCGTAAGCGGAGCGACTCACGCCTCGGCCCCGGGATCGCGGACTTCTCCAACCTCGACAAACACGGCAACCGCCTCGCTGCCGACGATCGTGTCTGGCTGTTCAAGTTGGGCGATCGGCTCTGGCATTCCGACAGTTCGTTCCGCCCGATCCCCGCGACCTATTCGTTGCTGTCCGGCAAGAAAATCCCGTCCTGGGGCGGCAACACTGAATTCGCCGATATGCGCGCCGCCTATGACGCGTTGGATGAACGGACGAAGACGCTGGTCGAAGATCTGGTCTGCCACCATTCCCTGCTCTACTCGCGCCGAGCGATTGGTTTCACAGAGATGACCCGGGAGGAGATTGACAGTTTCCGCCCGGTCCGCCAGCGCCTGGTGCGCGTCCATCCGGTCACCGGGCGCAAGTCCCTGTTCCTGTCATCGCATGCCGGCGCGATCGAGGGCTGGACCGTGCCCGAGGCGCAGATGTTCCTGCGCGACCTGACGGAGCACGCAACGCAGCCGCGTTTCGTGTATTCTCATCGCTGGTCGGTCGGCGATCTGGTGATGTGGGACAACCGCGTCACCTTGCACCGCGCCCGCCCCTTCGATGCGACCGAAATTCGTGACGTTCGGCGCACGACGATCGGGGGCACGGAACCGACGATCGACCAGACCATGCCCGCTTGAAGGTCCAGACCCATGCCGCTCGACAATGCTCGTCCCTTCATCGCCGTCAATATCGCCGTCCTGACCGTGTCGGACACGCGAACGCTGGAAACCGATACCTCGGGCAAGACGCTGGCCGACCGGATCACCGCTGCCGGTCACACGCTGGCGGATCGGCGCATCGAAAAGGATGATGCCGATGCGATCACCGGCATTTTGCGCGCCTGGATCGCCGACCCGCAGATTGATTGCGTGATCACCACCGGCGGCACCGGCATCACCGGCCGCGACGTGACGCCGGAAGCCTTCGACCGTGTGCTCGAAAAGAAGATCGAGGGCTTCGGCGAGCTGTTCCGCATGCTGAGCTACCAGAAGATCGGTACATCGACGATGCAGTCCCGCGCCATTGGTGGCGTGGCCGGCGGCACCTACCTGTTCGCCCTGCCCGGCAGTTCCGGGGCGGTGAAGGATGGCTGGGACGATATCCTGGTGCATCAACTCGACAACCGCTTCCGCCCCTGCAACCTGGTGGAGCTGATGCCGCGCTTGCAGGAGCATCTGACGCACGCCTGAGTGCCGGCCCGAGGCCGGAAAATCCGGATTTCCTACTGAATATTTCCTGCGTTGACCGGGCTGGGTCCGGAATGATCCATTCCCGCCAGCCCGCCTGACACATATTGAAATCATCAGGCGGCGTGCAGGAGTGTTTCGATGCAACTCAAGTCATTCCACCTCGCATTGATCGGCAGCCTCGTCCTTGCCACCGGCGCGGTCGCCCAGACCAGCGGCAGCGTCACCGGGCCTGCCGGCAAGACCACGACCTATCAGGGCCAGCGTGGCGGCGGCACCGCGAGCCAGACGGTGACCGGACCCAACGGGCAAACCGCCACCCGGACGGCGACGCACACCGCGACCGGCAGCGGCGGGATGAACACGTCGGCGACGACCTCCGGGCCACGCGGGAATGGAACCACCCGGACCGGGTCGGTCGCCGTCAACCGCTGAACCTGACCGTGCGTCGGCCGGCCAGACGGCCACTTGCTCCGGTTTGCTCGTCAGGGATCGTTTCCGGCGTGACCGACCCCGCGTGGCCGATCACGCTGGCGGGGTGATCAGCCCCGACGCCGCCATCCGGGCCTGGGACTCGGCCATTTCTCGTGCGACCTCCAGTGCCGCCGCCAAGGCCCGCCGCCCCGCGGCTGCGTCCACCACGACCGGTGCGCCGTCCAGCGCCGAGGCCACGAACGCGGCGTGCTCCGCCTCCAGCGAATCATGGTCTTCCCAGGCCACCTCGCTCATGCCGAAATCGGGCACGCCGGGCAGTTTCTGGCCCTCACCCCGCCGCACTACCGTCAGCTTCCGCGCCGAGAAATCCGCCGCCAGATAGGCATCCTGCGCGAAAATCCGCATCCGCCGCTCGGTGCGCGCGGAAATCCGGCTGGCGGTGATGGTCGCGACCGCCCCGCTCTCGAACCGCAGGCGCGCATTCGCGATATCCTCATGCGCACTTGCTACCGCCGCGCCCACCGCGTCCACCGACACGATCGGGCTGTCGATCAGCGCCAATATCAGATCGAGGTCGTGGATCATCAGGTCGAGGATCACCGACACTTCGGTGCCGCGGGGCTGAAATGCCGCCAGACGGTGGCACTCGATGAACATGGGCCGCAGTGCCATGTCGCGTAGCGCGAGGTAGGCGGGATTGAAGCGCTCGACGTGGCCGACCTGCACCTGAACCCCGGTTTCTGCGGCCAATTTCAGCAGGCGACGGCCTTCGGCAACCGTGGCGGTCACGGGTTTTTCGATGAACACGTGCTTGCCTGCGCGCATGGCCTGTGCGGCCAGCCGGTAGTGCGTGGGCGTGGGCGTCACGATGTCCACCGCATCCACTTCCCGCAGCAGCGCTGCGGGGGAGGAAAAACGGCGCGCGCCGTACTGGGCGATGGCCGATGCGGCATTTTTTTCGTCAGGGTCGTAAAAACCTACAAGTTCCCACAGTTCCGTGGCGAGGATACATTTCAGGTGGATTTTGCCGAGGTGACCGGCGCCGAGCAGGGCAATGCGCATACTTTACATATTAGGTTACAAGGTTTCAGGGTTACAAGGTTTCAGGTTGGCGGGTTACGGATTGACGGGTTGCGAGTTTTGGGTGGGCGGGTTATG